>Ga0208898_1000029_pt1 | contig 322697 bp, 260 predicted proteins | sample VirMetDEL_Mar_4_FD_184513 | JGI IMG/M metagenome (GOLD analysis project Ga0208898, IMG submission 184513) | Aqueous microbial communities from the Delaware River and Bay under freshwater to marine salinity gradient to study organic matter... | ecosystem: Environmental > Aquatic > Marine >...
CGACATCGGCGCCAAGTCGGAGATCTACCAGATCATCCATGACCTGGCGGCGAGCGGCATCGCGGTGATTGTGGTGTCCAGCGACTTGATGGAGGTGATGGGGGTTTCCGATCGCATTCTGGTGCTGTGTGAAGGCGCTTTGCGCGGCGAACAACGGCGCGAACACGCCACTGAATCCAACTTGCTGCAACTGGCCTTGCCGCGTGGCCTGGCGAACTGAGAGACGACTATGACGACCCAACACAACGCGTTGCCGACGGCACGCAAACCCGTGGACCTGCGCGCGCTGCTCGACAACTGGGCGATGCTGCTCGCGGCGCTGGCGATTTTCCTGCTGTGTGCCTTGCTGATCGACAACTTCCTCTCGCCGCTGAACATGCGCGGGCTGGGCCTGGCGATTTCCACCGTGGGCATCGCCGCCTGCACCATGCTGTTCTGCCTGGCGTCGGGGCACTTCGACTTGTCGGTGGGTTCGGTGATCGCCTGCGCCGGGGTGGTGGCCGCGATTGTGATGCGCGACACCGACAGCGTCATGCTGGGCATCGGCGCGGCGCTGCTGATGGGCCTGATCGTCGGGCTGATCAACGGCATCGTCATCGCCAAGCTGCGGGTCAATGCGCTGATCACCACCTTGGCGACCATGCAGATCGTGCGCGGCCTGGCCTATATCTTTGCCGACGGCAAGGCGGTAGGAGTGTCCCAGGATCAGTTCTTCGTGTTCGGCAACGGCCAGTTATTGGGCGTGCCGGTGCCGATCCTGATCACCATCGTCTGCTTTGTGTTCTTCGGCTGGCTGCTCAACTACACCACCTACGGGCGCAACACCATGGCCATCGGCGGCAACCCGGAAGCCGCGCTGTTGGCCGGGGTCAACGTGGACCGCACGAAGATCCTGATCTTTGCCGTGCATGGCCTGATCGGCGCGTTGGCCGGGGTGATCCTCGCGTCACGCATGACCTCCGGCCAGCCGATGATCGGCCAGGGCTTCGAGCTGACGGTGATTTCCGCTTGCGTGCTGGGCGGGGTATCGCTCAGCGGCGGCATCGGCATGATCCGCCATGTGATCGCCGGGGTGCTGATCCTGGCGATCATCGAGAACGCGATGAACCTGAAGAACATCGACACCTTCTACCAGTACGTGATCCGCGGCTCGATCCTGCTGCTGGCGGTGGTGATCGACCGCATGAAACAACGCTGAGCTCCTTCCTTTGCATTAGCGGAAGAACTCGCCGGGGGGGGCGTCGAATTGCTGGCGAAACGCGTTGATAAACGCCGACGTGGATTCATACCCGCACGCCAACGCCACATCCGTCACCCGCTCGCCTTGCTCCAGGGCGGGCAGGGCGCCGAGCAGGCGCAAGCGCTGGCGCCAGGCGCGGAAGGTCAGCCCGGTGTCACGCAAAAACAGGCGGCTGAGGGTCTTCTCGCTGACTGCCAGCTTGCGGCTCCAATCCCCCAGCGTGGTGGGTTGCTCCGGGTGCAGCTCCAAACTGCGATAGATCTGCCGCAAGCGCGGGTCGAGGGGCAACGGCAGCATCAAATCCACCTGGGGCGCCGCCGCCAGTTGGTCCAGCACCACCTGGGCCAGCCTGCCGTCCGGGCCCTCTTCGGCATATTCCACCGGCAGTTCGCTGAAGCGGCGGATCAACTCGCGCAACAAACTGCTCACCTCCAACACCTGGCAACGTTCGTCCGCCCAGGCGGTGACGCTGCAATCCAGGTACAGGCTGCGCATCTCCGTGTGCGGCGAGCTGTAGACCCGGTGCGGCATGCCCGCCGGAATCCACACCGCGCGCTGCGGCGGCGCGACGAAGCGGCCGACGCTGGTCTGGATCTCCAGCACCCCGGAAATCGCGTAGGACAACTGCACCCACGGATGGCTGTGCCGACGGGTCAAGGCGCGGTTGGGCAAGGATTCGGTGCGTCCGTACACCGGGCGTGGCAGGCTGGAAAGCCCGGGCACGCTGCGGCGGACGGTCTTGTCATGTCCTTTAGGCGGCATTTACTGGCTCATTGGCGTTAGCCGGTAATAAAGCGTTACGTTAGAGTCGCGATGACGTTCTTGGCAACCCCGGAAGATCCGCTTATGACTCGCCCGCGTTTTCTGCCCGACAATTTCACCCTGACCCTGATTGCCACTGTGCTCCTTGCGTCCTTGCTGCCCGCCAGCGGCCAGACCGCCGTGGCTTTCGGCTGGGTGACCAACCTGGCCATCGCGCTGTTGTTTTTCCTGCACGGCGCCAAGCTGTCACGCCAGGCCATCGTCGCCGGGGCCGGGCACTGGCGCCTGCACCTGCTGGTGTTCAGCCTGACCTTTGTGCTGTTCCCCTTGCTGGGCCTGGCGCTCAAACCGCTATTGTCGCCGCTGATCGGCAAAGACCTGTACATGGGCATGCTCTATCTGTGCGCGTTGCCGGCCACGGTGCAGTCGGCGATTGCCTTTACGTCCCTGGCGCGCGGCAATATCCCGGCGGCGATCTGCAGCGCGGCGGCGTCGAGCCTGTTCGGGATCTTCCTCACGCCGCTGCTGGTGACGCTGTTGCTGAATGTCCACGGCGAGAGCGGTTCGACCGTCGACGCCATCCTGAAAATCAGCGTGCAACTGCTGTTGCCGTTCATCGCCGGGCAGATCGCCCGCCGCTGGATCGGCGAGTGGGTCGGCCGCAACAAGGCCTGGCTGAAGTTCGTCGACCAGGGCTCGATCCTGTTGGTGGTCTACGGCGCGTTCAGCGAAGCGGTCATCCAAGGCATCTGGCAGCAGATCCCGCTGTGGGAGCTGGGCGGCCTGGTGGTGGCCTGCTGCGTGTTGCTCGCCCTGGTATTGCTGGCGTCCACGCTGCTGGGCAAGGCTTTTGGCTTTAATCAGGAGGACCGCATCACCATCCTGTTCTGCGGTTCGAAGAAAAGCCTGGCGACCGGAGTGCCGATGGCCCAGGTGCTGTTCGCCGGGGCGACCATGGGTGTGTTGATCCTGCCGTTGATGCTGTTTCACCAGATCCAGTTGATGGTGTGTGCGGCCTTGGCGCAACGTTATGCGCAGCGCCCGGAAAGCATTCCGGAACTGATGGGGCAGGTGGACCCGTGATCGGTCTATCAGACATTTCTTAAAGCGACGAAAGGCCTAAAGCCTGCGTCAAAACGGACGACTCACTTCTTGTCAACCCAAGAAGGAGCGTCGACATGAACGTTATACGTTTGTCACTGGTTACAGGCTTCCTCGCTGTATGGACGGGGACGTGCATGGCGGCGCCGCAGGGTGGCGTCGTCCGATTCTACGGCAGTATCGTCGAGCCGGGCTGCACCACGGCGGCGGCGAGCGGCTCGATAATGGACTTGAAAGGCTGCCCGCAGGCCAGTCGCGGCAACCAGCTCGCGGTGCAGCCGGTCCGCAGCGTCAAGGCGGTGGGCGCGCCCAACGCCCATGTGCGGTTGATGGCCGACACCCCCAACGGACGTTATTACGACCAGCGGTATGTCCTGGTGGACGCCTTCGATAAGCCCATTCAGACGGGTAGCTACTTGATCACCCTGACCTCGCCCTGATCGATCCGCAGGCGATTTGCTCCGGATGAGCGTCAACAGCCGCCCGAGAAACCTATAGAATGCTCGGCGGCGGCGCTTGTCCTGGGTGGCCGTTTGATCATCGTCAGAGTGCCGCGCCCTTCAATGAGCCTTTCAACCGCAACGCCCCGTGCCAACTGGCAACCGGTCATCGCCCTCGCGCTGGCCGCCTTTGTGTTCAATACCACCGAATTTGTGCCCGTCGGCCTGCTCAGCGCCATCGGCGCCAGCTTCGACATGCCCATTGCCAGCGTCGGCCTGATGCTCACCATCTATGCCTGGATCGTGTCGCTGACCTCGCTGCCGGTGATGCTGCTGACGCGCAACATCGAACGGCGCAAGCTGCTGATCGTGTTGTTCGGCCTGTTCATCGCCAGTCATATCCTCTCCAGCGTCGCCACCAGCTTCGGCCTGCTGATGGTCAGCCGGATCGGCATCGCCTTGTCCCATGCGCTGTTCTGGTCGATTACCGCGTCCCTCGCGGTACGCCTGGCGCCGGCCGGCAAACAGGTGCAAGCCCTCGGCCTGTTGGCCACCGGCACGTCGCTGGCGATGGTGTTGGGCATTCCCCTGGGCCGCCTGCTGGGCGAAGCGATGGGCTGGCGCACCACGTTCCTGGTGATTGCGGCCTTCGCCGCCGGCCTGGTGTTCTGGCTGGCGCGCACCTTGCCGCTGTTGCCAAGCCAGAACTCGGGCTCCCTGCGCAGCCTGCCGCTGCTGTTCAAGCGCCCGGCGCTGGTGGCGCTGTACGTGCTCACCGCCATGGTGGTCACCGCGCAATTCACCGCCTACAGCTATATCGAACCGTTTGTCGAACGTGTCGCTGGCCTGAGCGGTAACGTCGTGACCCTGTTCCTGCTGGTGTTCGGCGGCGCGGGCATCATCGGCTCGCTGTTGTTCAGCCTGGTACACCGCTTCAACCCGCATCTGTTCGTGGTCGGCGCGGTGTTCCTGCTGGGCGCGTGCCTGGCACTGATGCTGCCGTTGAGTGGGGCCGAATCCTACCTCGTCGGCCTGAGCGTGTTCTGGGGCATGGCGATCATGGGCTTCGGCCTGGCCATGCAGTCCAAGGTCCTGGTACTCGCCCCGGACGCCACCGACGTGGCCATGGCCATGTTCTCCGGCATCTACAACATCGGCATCGGCGGCGGCGCGTTGCTGGGCAGTTGGGTCGGCAGCCACTTCGGCTTCGCCTGGATCGGCGCGGCGGGCGGGTTGTTGGCGGCGCTGGCGTTGATCGGTTATTGCCTGGCGATCCGACGGTTCGGCCAGGGTGTCGCACGCGACTGAAATCAGACAAGTCTTACAGGGCAATTTGATGCCTGTTGCTACCGTCTCCCTGGACCTCCCACATCCTGTGGTGACGGCGATCACCACGCCCTTCGATCAGGGCCGTGGTGTTTGAAAAGCAATGGAGTCGATTGTGCAAAAGCGTTTGACCGCAGAGTTTGCAGGTACCTTCTGGTTGACGTTCGGCGGGTGTGGCAGTGCCATCCTGGCGGCGGCATTCCCGACGCTGGGGATCGGGTTTCTGGGGGTGTCCCTGGCGTTCGGGCTCACCGTGCTGACCATGGCCTACGCGGTGGGCGGTGTCTCAGGCGGGCATTTCAACCCGGCGGTGACCATCGGCCTATGGGCCGGGCGCCGCGTTCCCGGTGCCGATGTGCTGCCTTACATCGCCGCCCAGGTCGCAGGAGCGATTGTCGCCTCTGCCGCCCTCTACGTGATTGCCAACGGGCAGTCGGGTTTTGAGCCGGGTGGTTTTGCCGCCAACGGCTATGGCCCGCTGAGCCCCGGCCAGTTCGACATGAAGGCGGCGTTGCTGGCCGAACTGATCGCTACGTTCTTCTTTGTCCTGATCATCATGCGCGTGACCGCACCGGGCGCGGTTGCCGGCTTTGCGCCGATTGCCATCGGCCTGGCGCTGACCTTGATTCACCTGATCCTGATCCCCGTGACCAACACCTCGGTCAACCCGGCGCGCAGCACCGGACCGGCGTTGTTCGCCGGGGTCGAGTACCTCGCGCAACTCTGGGCGTTCTGGCTGGCGCCGATTGCCGGCGGGGTGTTGGGGGCGTTGGCGGCGCGCGGGTGGGAGGCGCGCAGCCCGGCTTGAATCGAAAAAGGGGGGAATCAAGCGCATTCCCCCTGCATCACGTCCAGGTCTGCACGTCCTGTGCATCCACCGCCTTGAAGAACGCATCCGCGATCTTCTGCTGCTCAGCCAACTGATCGATCGTCCACGGTTACAGGTGCGGTTTCTCCCATTTCCCGGTCTGTACCCACTGCGCGTACACCCCGATAAATACTGTTCCGATCTGAGCTTAGGGCGCTTTTTGTGCGTTTCGAGGCATCGGGCATAACCATAGAATTATATGGTTCTTTCATAATTGTCGTTGATTAATATAATCAAATTGTAGTTTTGCCGCAGGTGCCCTGCATGACGCAAGGCGCGCAATCTACCTAGCGAACACAATCATGGGAGTTTTTGCATGGCCGCTTTCGATCCTTTAACCCGCCGCCGCCTCCTGGGCATGGCCGGTATTACCCTGGCCAGCCCCTTGCTGCTGTCGCTGCCCCGCCTGGGCTTCGCCGCCGACGAGCACGCCGCGCACCACACGCCCCAGGAGCCCGCCGGCACCGGTGAGTTCATCCGCCTGGATGCGCCTCGCGCGCTGAAACTGGCGGTCAACCTGAATGCCGTGTGCCTGGCCCCGGTGGTGATCGCCCACGGTCAAGGTTTCTTCAAACAGCACAACCTGGATGTGGAACTGGTCAATTTCGGCAATTCCACCGAGGTGCTGCTGGAAGCCATCGCCACCGGCAAGGCCGACGCCGGTGTGGGTATGGCGCTGCGTTGGCTCAAGGCCCTGGAGCAGGGCTTCGACGTCAAGCTGACCGCCGGCACCCATGGCGGCTGCCTGCGTTTGCTCAGCGCGGCGAACGGCGGCGTAAGCACACTCGAAGCCCTCAAGGGCAAGACGATCGGCGTGACGGACATGGCCAGCCCGGACCGCAATTTCTTCTCGATCCTGCTCAAGAAGCACGGCATCGACCCGGTGCGCGACGTCGAATGGCGCCTGTACCCGGCCGACCTGCTCGGCACCGCCCTGGAGCGCGGCGAGGTGCAGGCGGTCAGCGGCAGCGACCCGTTCATGTATCGCCTGATCAAATCCGGCGTGGCGCGGGAACTGTCCACCAACCTGGTGGAGGCCTACGCCAACCTCAGCTGCTGCGTGGTCGGTGTCACCGGCAAGCTGGTGCGCGAAGACAAGCGCGTGGTCGCGGCGCTGACCCAGGCGATCCTCGAAGCCCACGACTATTCCGTGCAACACCCCGAGGTCGTCGCCAAGGGTTTCCAGGCCTATGCGTTGAACACCTCCACCGAAGAAGTCCAGGCGATCCTCCACGACCACACCCACGGCCACCATGCGGTCGGCGCCGCGCTGACCGCAGAAATCACCACCTACGTCACCGACCTGAAAACCGTGGAAGTGATCAGCCAGGGCACCGACCCGCTGGCGTTCGCCAAGGAGATCACCGCCGATGTCTTCAGTTGACGCGACCACCCTCAACCCACCCGTGGCGTTCAAGGTCTGGTGGCCGGGCCTGGCGGTGGTCGGCGCCTGGTTGGCCGTGGCGCTGCTGATCAGCTACTGGCCCAATGCGACGCGCGACTGGCCGATGACCCAAGGCTTGGCCCATCTCTGCGTGGGCGTGGCGGCGGTGTTCGGGGTGTCGAGTGTGGCCGGGCGCCGGTTCGCCAGGCTCGGCCTGCGCCTGCGCGGAGCCACGTCATGGCTGATCGCTTTACCGCTGCTGTTGGGCATTTGGGAGCTGCTCACGGCGAAACTCGCGCTGCTGCCGGTGCCGTTCTTCGCGCCGCCCCAGGCCCTGCTCGCGGTGTATGTCGAAGACTACGCGCGCCTGGCCGACAGCCTGCTGCATTCGGCGTTGCTGCTCGGTGCGGGCGTGGCGTTGGGCGCAGCGACCGGGTTTATCGCCGGCGTGGCCATCGGCTGGTCGACGCGTATCGGCTATTGGCTGCATCCGGTGCTGCGCATCCTCGGCCCGGTGCCGTCGACGGCGCTGTTGCCGTTGTGCTTTTTCCTGTTCCCCAGCAGTTGGAGCGCCAGCGTCTTCCTGATCGCCCTGGCCACTTGGTTTCCGGTCACGGTGCTGACCTGGTCCGGCGTGGCCAGTGTCGATAAAGCCTATTACGACGTGGCGCGCACCCTTGGTGCAAAACAGCCTTTTCTGATCTTCAAGGTGGCGATTCCCGCCGCCTTGCCCCATGTGTTCGTTGGCCTGTTCATGGGCCTCGGCGCCTCGTTTTCGACCCTGGTGGTGGCGGAAATGATGGGTGTGAAATCCGGCATCGGCTGGTACCTGCAATGGGCCCAGGGGTGGGCGGCCTACGCGAATATGTATGCAGCGTTGTTAATCATGGCGCTGGCCTGCTCGGGGTTGATCAGCGGCTTGTTCCGGCTGCGCGACCACTTGCTGGCCTGGCAGAAAGGAGCGATGAAATGGTAGCCCTGGCAACCGCAGTAGAAGCCGCGGCGGGATTGACGCTGCGCATCGAAAACCTGAGTCACGGGTTTGCCTTGGACGGTGAGCATCTGCCGGTGCTGCAGCGGGTTTCGCTGGACGTGGCAGCGGGGGAGTTCGTTGCCTTGCTCGGGCCTTCGGGGTGCGGCAAGTCCACCTTGCTGCGTCTGGTCGCTGGGTTGGAACCGGCGGATTCCGGGCGCTTGCTCGCCGATGGTGAGCCGATCAGCGGCCCGGACCCGAGCCGCGTGGTGGTGTTCCAGGACCCGACCTTGTATCCGTGGCGCCGCGTGTGGGACAACGTCGCCCTCGGCCTCGAAGCCCAGGGCCTGCTCAAGACCCATGCCGCCAAAGTCGATGAAGCCTTGGAAAAAGTCGGCCTCAGCCAATTCGCCCGCGCCTTCCCTCGGCAACTGTCCGGCGGCATGGCGCAGCGGGTTGCGCTGGCCCGTGCGCTGGTGAACCAGCCGCGTCTGCTGATCCTCGACGAGCCCTTGGGCAAACTCGATTCCTTGACCCGCATCACCATGCAAAAGGAACTGATCGACCTGTGGCAACGCCAGGGCTACACGGCGTTGCTGGTGACCCACGATGTGGAAGAAGCCTTGCTCCTGGCCAACCGCGTGATCGTGTTCAGCGACCGCCCGGCGACCCTGCAGGCGCAATTGACCATCGAGCGGCCATACCCCCGGCACCGCGACGATCCTTATCTGGTGGACCTGCGCCGGCAGATACTCGGCTTGCTGGGGTTGGGGGAGAGCTGGTAGGTATGACTTGATCAGTCTGAGCAGCGCCTGGCGACTCAATCTATAAAGCTGTCGATGACTAGGGCCGGTATCTGCATTGGGACGAGTTTCGTCGATATCCAGCGCCGGGTGTCAAGAAAGAGGCCGCATGGGCAGCTATCAAGATGTCCCGGGCTTGCGCGAGTAAGACCCTGGAGCTTCGCAGCGAGTGCGGCAGTGCGTTTTTTTTGTGCATCACTGACTTTTGTGAGGCGGTTGTTCACGGCGTCGAGTCGTTGACGTCCAGCTTGGGCGGGGCAGTGGCGTCTTCTCCCCAATACCGCGATAACACTCGGTATCTGGTGGACTCCTATATCCAGCGCGCAGTTGGAAGGCGCCGCGACGACTCGTAAAATCGCCAAGGACATGTTGGCCAAGGAGCGCATGCCTCAAGACGATGATGAGCGGATGATCCTCAATCCTGTTCCTCACCTCGCAACTGCACGCTCATCGCCTCGCAACTCTGCGCCCAGTCGCTCAGCCACTGCGGCAGGGGCGGCGATGTTTCGGCCAGCCCCAGCTCCCGCAGGAAATCCGCCGGGGGCAGGGTGCCCTTGGCTGAGCGGAACAGCCCGCGCATCACCACCACGCCGACCACCCGACCCTTGCTGACGAAACGGTGCTCCATCAGGCTCCACTTGTGGTCCCAGCCGAGTATGCGGGTGTGTACCTCGAACACTTCGAACACCTTGAGTTCGCGGCGGAACTTGCCCCAGGTATCGCCCACGATCGGCAGCGCCTTGTTGCGCAGGGCCACGCGAAAAGCGCCAGTGCGCAAGACAAAATCCATCCGTGCAACGTCCGCCAGGGTGAAGTAGCGGCCATTGGTGACATGCCGGTTGAGATCCAGGTCCAGCGGCCATACCCGCATGCGTACCACGGTGGTGGCCAGGCCATGGGCAGGCTTGCGCCAGGGGCGACGGCAGAGCATGTAGAGCAATCGAAACCAGAGATTCATAAAGACGCCACAGAGTTGAACAGTGGCAGCACTGTAAGGGCGCCAAATCGGCTAAGGTAGGTGCGCAAATGACTTATTTAATGCGAAAAGCGCAAAAAGGTCCGTGAATGCACATTACCTTGCTCCTGGCCGATCACTGCTCCGCCGCCAGCGCCACCCTGGCCCTGGAAATGCTCAGCGCCGCCAACCTGTTTGCCGACCATCCGCCCTTCGAGATCGTGGTCGCGTCCCTTGACGGCCAGGCCGTGAATGCCTGGGGCGGGCAGCGTCTGCAAGTGGCCTGTTCGACCGCGCAGATCGCACAGACCGACCTGGTGTTGATCCCCGGCTTTCTCTTCACCTTGAAAGAGGCTTTGCCGACGTTTGCCGCCTTCGGCCCCTGGCTGCGCGAACAGCATGGGCGCGGCGCCGTGCTGGCGTCGATGTGTACCGCCGCCTTTCTGTTGGCGGAAACCGGTGTACTGCAAGGCTTGCGCGCCACCACCCACTGGGCGTTTGCCGAGCTTTTCCGGCGACGCTACGCAGACGTAAGCCTCGATGACGCGCAGATGCTCTGCGAAGAAAACCGCGTGATCACCTGTGGTGGCGCCAGTGCGGCAATGGACTTGATGCTCCACCTGATCCGCCGCTTCGGCTCGCCGGAACTGGCTCACACCTGTGGCAAATACCTGCTGATCGACACGGTGCGGACGGTGCAGTCGGTGTACGCGATGTGGTCGTTGCCCAAGAGCCACGGCGACGCGCAGATACTGCGCGTGCAGCATTGGCTGGAGCAGCACTGCGCCGAGGCGCTGGTGATTGACGAGGTGGCCCGGCACTTTGGTTTTGGGGTGCGCAATTTCAAGCGACGTTTCAAGGATGCCACCGGCTATACGCCGATCGCTTATGTGCAGACCCTGCGCCTGGAGCGCGCCAAGCAGATGCTGGAGTCGACGCGCATGACCCTCGAAAGCATCACCTATGCGGTGGGCTACGAAGACAGCAACTCGTTCCGGCGCCTGTTCCAGCAGCGGGTGGGGATGCTGCCGGCGGCGTATCGCAAGCGGTTTCAGGCCAGTACACAATAAGCAGGCGAAAAAAAACCGGCTGATCAGGCCGGTTTGGGGTGCCGCGCACACAGCGCGGGGTCAAGCGTTGTTGCCCTGCAGGCGATCTGCACCGCCTTCAGCCAGGCCACGTTCCTGCAGACGATCAGCACCGCCTTCAGCCAGGCCACGTTCCTGCAGACGATCCGCACCGCCTTCGGCCAGGCCACGTTCCTGCAGGCGATCCGCACCGCCTTCGGCCAGGCCACGTTCCTGCAGACGATCTGCACCGCCTTCGGCCAGGCCACGTTCTTGCAAGCGATCCGCACCGCCTTCAGCGACGCGACGTTCCAGCAGGCGTTCAGCACCGCCTTCGGCGACACGGTTGCCTTGCAGACGCTCGGCACCGCCTTCGGCGACGCGGTTTTCGTTGAGGCGATCAGCGCCGCCTTCAGCGACGACAGGGTGGGCAAAAGCGTTTGCAGCAAGTACCGAGAAAGCGAGGCTAAGCAAGAGTTGGCGTTTCATGAGAGTGTGCTCCGAGTGTTTGATTAGGGTGTTGCCTGGTGTGGGTTTGATGTTACGCGTTGGCATTTTTAAGAGAACTTCATTGGGCTGATGGTGACTATCGACGCCAGCGATAGCCCGCGTCGGCGGGCTATCGTGCAGCCGTCATGGCATCTGCGGCAGTTCCAGAGGGCGCAGGTCAAATACCAGCACCTCGGCATCGTCACCGTGGCTCAGGCGGATCTGGCGCTCATCGCGCACGCGGGCCCCGTCGCCTTCCTGTAGGCGTTGGCCGTTGATCTCGACGCTGCCGCGGGCCACATGGATGTACACGTGGCGGTCCGGCGCCAGGTCCAGGCTTGCGCTTTCGTCAGCGTTGAACAGCCCGGCATAGACCCGTGCATCCTGGCGCACGTGAAGGGAGCCTTCGGCGCCATCCGGCGAGATGATCAACTGCAAGCGTCCACGTTTCTGCGCTGCGCTGAAGTGCTCCTGCTGATAGCGTGGCTCGGCGCCGGAGACATTCGGTACGATCCAGATCTGCAGGAAATGCACGCCACGGCTCTGGCTATGGTTGAACTCGCTGTGGGCCACGCCGCTGCCGGCGCTCATCAGTTGCACATCGCCGGGGCGGATCACCGAACCGGTGCCCAGGGTGTCCTTGTGTTCCAGGGCGCCTTCGAGCACATAGGAGAAAATCTCCATGTCGCGGTGCGGGTGCTGACCGAAGCCACGGCCTGCGGCGACGCGGTCATCGTTGATCACCAGCAGGTCGGAAAAACCTTGTTCGGCGGGGTTCCAGTAGTTGGCGAACGAGAAGGTGTGGAACGACTTCAACCAACCGTGATTGGCGGCGCCGCGGTCGGAGGCTTTGCGAAGGGTCAGCATGGTGGTGTCCTCAAGTCAGCGCGGGCTGCGAAATGCAGGGCGCTTGCGTTGAGAAGAAGGTTACTGGTTACTGGAATATTTATTAAGAAGCTGATATCTGAATAACTGTCGCATTGAAGTTGACAATTGCGGACGTGGCATAATACCCGCTGCCTTCCTTCCTGATGGACGTCTCCCTCTATGAACACCGTGGCCATGGCGCTGTTTCCGGACTTCCTCCTGCTCGACATGGCCGGGCCGCTTGAAGTGTTTTCGATTGCCAACCGCTACCTGCCGGCGGCGCAGCACTATCGGATCCTGATCGTCGGCACCGAGCCCGGCCCGCTGCGTGCGTCCAATGGCGTGGTCGTGCAGCCCGACCTGCTGCTGGCCCAGGCGCACGAGGCCTATGACCTGCTGCTGGTGCCCGGTGGTCCCGGTGCCTATAACGAATGCCACCCCGACCTGTTGCCCTGGCTCCAGGCCGCGGCTCCACGCGCGCGGCGCTTCGGCTCGATCTGCACCGGTGCCTTTGTGCTGGGGCATGCCGGGTTGCTCGACGGCCACCGCGTGACCACCCACTGGCATTACACCGAGCGGCTGATCAAGGCCTTCCCCCAGGCCGTTGTCGAAACCGACCGTATCTACCTGCAGGACGGCCGCCTGATCACGTCCGGCGGGGTGACGGCGGGTATCGACCTGGCGCTGTCGGTTGTCGCCCAGGACCACGGCAAGCAGGTCGCGGTGGACGTGGCCAAAGTGCTGCTGGTGGTGATGAAGCGCCAGGGCGGGCAGGCCCAGTTCAGCCCGATGACCGCCGCCGTGGCGCCCCAGGAAACCGCGATCACGCGGGTGCAGAGCCATGTGCTGGCGCATCTGGACCAGCCGTTCACCATCGAATCCATGGCGGCACTCGCCGGCATGAGTGCGCGGCACTTTGCGCGGTTGTTCGCCAAAGAGGTGCAGATGACGCCGATGGCCTTCCTGCAGGGCGCGCGCATCGACCGCGCCCGGCACCTGCTGGAAACCACCGACCTGCCGCTCAAGACCGTGGCCTTTCACGCAGGCTTCGGCAGCGTGCGGCATATGCGCTTTCTGTTCAGTGAAAAACTCGGCCTCAACCCCACCCAATACCGACAGCAGTTCAGTTAACGACAGGATGTCCGTCTCGCGCACCCGATTGTCCGTATCGCTCCCCGTGCCAGCATTGTCCTGTTACAACGAGCTGGCAAGATAACGGCAGGCCCATGGAAGAAGGATGCGCGGAAGCCCAAGCTCGGGTGTTTCAGCGCTTTTACGCAGATGAACAACGACCATGCGATGCGCTTTGGCCCTTACACCTTTCATCGTCAGCAGCGCCTGGTCAGCAAGGCAGGCATGCCCGTGCCGTTGGGCGGGCGTGCGCTGGACATCCTGGCGGTGCTGCTCGAAACGCCCGGGCAATTTGTCAGCAAAGACACTCTGATCGCCCGCGTCTGGCCGTGCAGCGTGGTGGAAGAGAACAACCTGCGGGTGCATATCGCCGCCCTGCGCCGTGCGTTGGACGGTCGTCGCTATATTCTCAATGAGCCCCAACGCGGCTATTGCCTGGTTGCGCCGCTGCAGGAGGCCGCTGGGAACGCGGCACCGCGGCACAACCTGGCGACCCGGCTCAGCCCGCTGATCGGTCGCGACGAACTGGTGGGGACGCTGGTCCGACGCCTGTCGGGGCAACGCCTGATGACCCTCACCGGAGGCGCTGGCGTCGGCAAGAGCAGCCTGGCGCTGGCGTTGGCCGAGCGTGTGTCGCCGCGTTATCGCGACGGCGTGTGGTGGCTGGATCTGGCCGGTGTCGATACGCCCACGGCAATGCTGCGCCACTTGGCCGAGACCCTCGGGCTCGACGCGGCTGACAGTGGCGCGGCACTCTTCCGCCAATTGGCCTCGCGCCAGTTATTGCTGGTGCTCGATGGCGCCGACGTGTTGCTCGGCGCCTGCCGTCATCTGGTGCGCGCGCTGCAGGCCAGCGCGCCTGGGGTGACGCTGTTGTTGAGCAGTCGCGAAGCCTTGCGGGTGCCCGGCGAGTGGGTGCAGCGCGTGCCTCGCCTGGCGCTGCCGATGCCGTCCGCCTGGGGCAGCGTCGAGCAGGCGATGGCCTACTCGGCGGTGCAGGTGTTCGTCGCGCGCGTGCGCGCCAGTCAGCAAGGGTTTGCCCTGCGGCCCCAGGACTTGCCGGCGCTGCGCGATATCTGCCGCCGGCTCGACGGTATTCCGTTGGCCCTCGAACTGGCGGCGGCCCAGGTCGATGCTCTCGGCGTGCAGGGCTTGCAGGTGCAATTGCGCAGCGGCCTGCAAGTGCTGGCGCGCGGTCGGCGCACGGCGCTGGAACGCCACCGATCCCTGGCGGCGGCCCTGGACTGGTCATACGAGCGCCTGAGCCTGCCGGAGCGTTGGCTGTTCCTGCAACTGGGCCTGTTCAAGATGGCGGTGAGCTTGCCCGTCCTGGGGCAGTTGATCGCCGGCACCGAGCTGGCTCACGCCGACCTGCCATACCTGCTGCGGCGACTGGTCGACATCTCGCTGCTGAGCGTGGAGCCCGGCCTCGGTCCCGAGCGTTACCGCCTGCTCAACAGCGTGCGCAGCTACGCCCTGGCGCAACTGCGCGACCCGCTGCAAGTGGCGCGTCTGCAGCAAGGGTATGGGCATTATCTGGGGGCGTTTTCAGGCCGGCCGTTTGTCCTGCAACTCGTCGAGCAGGCGGCGCACGCCGATTAGGTCCTGGGTGGCGAACCCTTCGCTGAATCGCCCGTAGACCGAGTCCAGCAACTCGCGTGCCGCTTGCCGGCGGTCTTGGCGCTGCCACAGCCGCGCCAGCGCGGTGGCACTGCGTAACTCCCAGGCCAGGGCGCCTTGCTGGTGCGCCAGGCCGAGTGCCTCGAGCAACAGCGCTTCTGCCGGGATGTCGTCACTGTGCTCGGCGCGCACCCGCAGGATCTCTGCCGAACACCAGCCGGCCGCACCGCTTTTGGCGCGTTCGAACATCGCCGCGTCCACCGCGCCCGCGTTGAAGGTCACCAGGGTATCCGCGATCAGGCCGAGCCCGGGCATGGCTTGCGTCGGCGCTGCGCCCGCGTAGTGTCGGGCCCAGGTATGAAACAGCTGCACCGAGTGCTTTTGCGCTTGTTGCAACAACAGTTCCTGCAGCGAATGGGCCGCGGCCGCGTCGCCGTTGTAGCGGGCGATGACCACCCCGGCCAGGGCCAGGGTGTAGCAGATCGAGGTGCCGTGGTTGATCTGCAGCGCCAGTTCCAGGGCCTGGTTCGCGGTGCGCCAGGCCCGCTCCGGGAACCCCCGCAGCCACAGGATGCGAGCGAGGATCGTCAGCGAGGCCACGCCCTGGTCGTACTGCACGCCGAAGCCATGGGTGAACCGGTTCAGATGGCCGCTGTGGGCCATGCGCTGGATCACCTGTTCGGCATTGCGCAGGGCCAATGCCTGGTGACCGGCAAAGTGCTGGGCCAGTACCCGCAGGCGCTGGGCGCTGAGGTCAAGCAAGGGGTCGGCCTGGGGGCCGAGTTGATCGAAGTGCAGGCTTTGCGCAAGTGCCTGGCGATAATTGCCGCAGCACAGGTTGACCGCCATATGGCCCGACACCGCACGCAACTGGCCGCTCAGATCGTTGTTCGCTTCGGCCAGGCGCCGCGCGTAGGCAAAGGCGTCAATGGTCTGCGGCGTACCGCCCTGGGTGTGATACGAAAAACTGCCCAGCGCCAGTTGCAACGCCATGTGCAAGTGCGGGTTCGGCGCGGGCGATTGCGCCAGCCGTGCGAGCGCCTTGCCCACGTACAGCCCGTGTTCCCCCAGCAATGACAGCTCCTGCCACAACGGCATCGCGCTGACCGTCAGGCGAATACCCAACAGGTGCGTGCCCTGGTCGCCCAGGCCCCAATCCAGTGCGGCGCGGATGTCTTCGCGCAGGGGCGCGTAGCGGTCGATCCAGGGCTGCGTCGCGGTCAGTTCCCAATCGTCCCGGGCCTGTTCCATCAAGGCCAGGCAGCGTGCGGCGTGGCGCTCGCGGGTGGTGTCGAGTTCAGCGGCCACGCTGAGCTTTTCCAGGGCGTAGGTGCGGGTGATGTCCAGCAGGCGGTAGACCATCTCGTCATCGCCGGGCTCGACATTGAGCAAGGACTTGGCCACCAGTTGGGTGATCGAACCCAGCACCTCGGCCGGCGCGATCTGTTCCCCGGCGATCACCGCCGCCGCGCTGGCCAGGCTGAAGCCGCCGCGAAACACGGCCAGGCGGCGCAGGCAGATCTGTTCGCAGGGCGCGAGCAGGTCGAAACTCCAGTCCAGCGTGGCGCGCAGCGTCTGTTGACGGGGCAGGGCACTGCGGCGGCCACGGGTCAGCAGGCGAAAGTTGTCTTCCATCTGCACCAGCAGGCCTTGCAGGCCGAAACGTTCGATCTGCGCCGCCACCAGTTCAATGGCCAGCGGGATACCGTCGAGGCGCTGGCAGATATCAATCGCCAATGGCAGTTCGGCTTCGCTGAGGGCGAAGCTGTCCTGATGGGACATGGCGCGCTCGATCAACAGTTGCAGGGCCGGATAGCCCAGCGCCTGGGCACGGTTGCCGGTGGCGGGCGGGCAGGCCAGCGGCTCCAGGCGCTGCACGTATTCACCCTCGGCGCGCAGTGCTTCGCGGCTGGTGGCGAGGATGTGAACGTTGGGGGCGTGGCGCAGCAGGGTCTCGCTGATCAGGGCGATGTCATCGAGCAGGTGTTCGCAGTTGTCGATCACCAACAGCAACTGGCGCGTGTGGAGACTGCGCGCGAGGGTCAACAGCGGCGCGTGTTCGTCGGGGGTGAGGTCGAGCAGGGCGGCGAGGTTGGGCAGGATCATCGACGGCGCGCTGAGGGGGGCGAGGTCGAGCAGGCGAATGCCGTCGCGGTAATGCCCGATCAACAACTCGGCGACACGCAGCGCGACCGTGGTCTTACCGATGCCTCCCGCGCCGGTCAGGGTGATAAAGCGTTGTTGCGGCAATTGCTGCACCAGCGCATCGATCAGCGCCTGGCGGCCGATCATCCGCGTGCTGCGCAGCGGCAGGTTGTGGGCCTGGCTTTGCGCACTGCCGTCGGTTGGAAGGGTCATCGGTTCGATGCTCAGTGGCGCAACAAAACTGTAACCGCGCTGGGCCACGGTGACGATATAGCGCTGCCCGGCCTGGCCATCGCCCAGGGCCTTGCGCAACGCCGCCATATGCACGCGCAGGTTGCCGTCTTCGACCACGCTTTTGGGCCAGACCCGCGCGATCAGTTCCTGCTTGCTCACCACATTGCCGGCCTGTTCCAGCAGGATCAGCAGGATGTCCACTGCCCGCCGTCCCAGGCGCAACGGCCGGCCAGCCTCCAGCACCAGGCGTTGGCGCGGGTGTATCCGATACGGGCCGAAGTGTACGGCCTGTTCGCTGAGATCGTTCATGCCAGCCCGAGCTCTGAAAAAAGGGTTCGCCCAGCATATTCCACGCTTGCGCTGACCACTAGGCGGCAATCGCCTGCTTGCGACGCAATTGGTGATTGCGCCAGGTCATCGGGTTGACGCCTTCGCTGCGCGTGAACATATGGCAGAAGTGCGCCTGGTCGCAGAAGCCACATTCGAGGCTGATTTGCGTCAGGCTCAAGGACGTACCGGTGATCAACTCCTTGGCGCGCTGGATGCGCTGTTGGCGAATCCATTCCTGCGGCGACAGCCCGGTGGTGCATTTGAAGGCGCGGGAGAAGTGGCTGCGCGACAGAGCGCAGGCCTGGGCCAGGTCGGCAATCGCCAGGCTTTCGCCGAGGTTGGCGAGGATCAGTTGCTTGGCGATACGCTCGCGCCGGGGGCAGAGGCCGCCGGTCGCGCAGAAGCTTGGAGCACCGTGCTCAAGTCGGGCCATGACGAAATATCCGCAGTCGATGGGAGCGTTCCCGGTGAATGGATGCAGTGTAGACGGCCTCATTCTTGGTGCCGTGCCGTCCGACTGACGAGTTAATCGTTGTTAATTTCGCCAGTTGTTGACGTGGAAAAGACAGCACAGGTGTGCAATCGCGCTCGCCGCGCCGCGTGCTTAGCTGGTGCTCTGTCAACTGTTTGGGGACCGCTATGAACCGCAACGACCTGCGCCGCGTCGACATGAACCTGCTGGTGATTTTCGAAGCGCTGATGTTCGAGAAGAACCTGACCCGGGTCGCCGAAAAACTGTTTATGGGCCAACCGGCGGTGAGCGCGGCCTTGGGCCGTTTACGCGATTTGTTCGACGACCCGTTGCTGCTGCGCAATGGGCGCGGCATGGAGCCCACACCACGCGCAATGGCAATACTCAAGGAGCTGCAACCGGCCATGGACACCATCTCGAGCGCGGTCAGCCGCGCCAAGGATTTCGACCCTTCCACCAGCTGTGCGGTGTTCCGCATCGGCCTGTCCGATGACGCCGAATTCGGCCTGTTCCCGCCGTTGCTCAGCCAACTGCGCGACGAGGCACCGGGGATCGTGGTGGTGGTGCGCCGCGCCAATTACCTGTTGATGTCGTCGCTGCTGGCCAGTGGCGAGATCACCGTGGGAGTCAGCTACACCACGGATCTGCCGGCCAATGCCAAGCGCAAGAAACTGCGCGACATTCCGTGCAAGGTGCTGCGCGGCGATGGCGGCACCGCACCGCTGAGCCTGGACGAATACTGTGAACGGCCGCATGCCATGGTGTCGTTCTCGGGGGACTTGAGCGGCAATATCGACCTCGACCTGGCGCGCATCGGCCGGGCGCGCCGGGTGGTGCTGGCGGTGCCGCAATTCAGTGGCTTGCGGGCGTTACTGGCGGGCACGCAGATCATCGCGACCGTGCCGGACTACGCCGCGTGCGCCTTGACCGAAGGCACCACGTTGCGCGCGCAGGACCCACCGTTTGCGATCGACGCCGCAGAGCTGTCGATGGTGTGGAGCGGGGTGCATGACAACGACCCGGCGGAGCGCTGGTTGAGGAGCCGGATCAGCGCGCACATGTCCAGCTTCCCCGCGTAGGCGGCCCGGCAAGTCACCGCGCCAAACAGCACAAACATCCAATTCCGAATCGCCCGTCGCCGCCAAACTCGCCTCATCGCTCAGCTCTCCAGGGGGGAAGAACACACCATGGACCCAACACCTGAAACCGGTTCCGACGAAGTCGTCACCCTGATCGTCAAACACCGGATCAAATCCGGCAGCGAGGCCAACTACGAAGCGTGGCTACGCCGCATAGTACGCATCGCCGGCGAACGCCCGGGCCACCTCGGCGTCGACGTCGTGCGCGGTAAACACGACGGCCTGGCGCTGTTCACCTGCGTGTTGCGCTACCGCTCCACCGACGACCTGCAACGCTGGCTCGACTCCCCCGAGCGCAAAACCCTGATCGAAGAAGCCGCGCCGCTGCTGGCCGACGGCGACCACACCGAAATCGGTGCGGTCAACGAGTTCTGGTTCACCCCCCAAACCGACAGCGTCGCCAAACCGCCGCGCTGGAAACAGGCCGTGGTCACCCTGTGCGTGATCCTGCCGCTGACCCTGCTGGTACCGATCGTGTGGGGCCCGATATTGGGCCTGCACCCGTTCCTGTCCAACTACGTGGTCGCCACCTTCCTGATCACCCTGACCATCGTGTTGCTGGTGGTGTACCTGCTGATGCCGGCGGCTACCCGCCTGTTCGCTCCCTGGCTTGAAGCCTCTGTAAAGGAAACCCTATGAACGCCGATCTGATTTTGTTCAATGGCCAGTTCCACACCGTGGACCGTGAAAACCCACGCGCTACCGCCGTCGCCATTCGCCAGGGGCGCTTCGTGGCCGTGGGCACCGATGGCGAGGCCATGGCCCTGCGCGGCAGCGGCACCGAGGTCATCGACCTCAAGGGCCGCACGGTGATCCCCGGCCTCAACGACTCGCACCTGCACCTGATCCGTGGCGGCTTGAACTACAACCTCGAACTGCGCTGGGAAGGCGTGCCGTCCCTGGCCGACGCCCTGCGCATGCTCAAGGACCAGGCCGATCGCACCCCGACGCCGCAATGGGTGCGCGTGGTCGGCGGCTGGAACGAATTCCAGTTCGCCGAAAAGCGCATGCCGACCCTGGACGAACTCAACCAGGCGGCGCCGGACACGCCGGTGTTCGTGCTGCACCTGTACGACCGCGCCTTGCTCAACCGCGCCGCCCTGCGCGTGGCCGGCTACACCAAGGACACCCCGAACCCGCCGGGCGGCGAGATCGTGCGTGACAGCAACGGCAACCCCACCGGCATGCTGGTGGCGCGGCCCAACGCGATGATCCTGTATGCGACCCTGGCCAAGGGCCCGAAACTGCCGTTGGAATACCAGGTCAACTCGACCCGCCAGTTCATGCGCGAACTCAATCGCCTCGGCCTGACCAGTGCGATCGACGCCGGCGGCGGCTTCCAGAACTACCCCGATGACTACGCGGTGATCGAGCAACTGGCCAAGGATGAACAACTGACGGTACGTATCGCCTACAACCTGTTCACGCAGAAGCCCAAGGAAGAACTCAGCGACTTCAAGCACTGGACCGGCAGCGTCACCCTGCATCAGGGCGACGACTACCTGCGCCACAACGGTGCCGGCGAGATGCTGGTGTTCTCCGCCGCCGACTTCGAAGACTTCCTCGAACCGCGCCCCGACCTGCCGCTGAGCATGGAGCAGGAACTGGAGCCGGTGGTGCGCCACCTGGTCGAGCAGCGCTGGCCGTTCCGCCTGCACGCCACCTATAACGAATCGATCTCGCGCATGCTCGATGTGTTCGAGAAGGTCAACCGCGACATCCCGTTCAACGGCTTGCCGTGGTTCTTCGACCACGCCGAAACCATCACCCCGCACAACATCGAGCGCGTGCGCGCCCTCGGCGGCGGGATTGCGATCCAGGACCGCATGGCGTTCCAGGGTGAGTACTTTGTCGAGCGCTATGGCGCCAAGGCCGCCGAAGCCACGCCGCCGATCAAACGCATGCTCGCCGAAGGCGTACCGGTCGGCGCGGGCACCGACGCCACGCGGGTGTCGAGCTACAACCCGTGGACCTCGCTGTACTGGATGGTCAGCGGCCGCACCGTGGGTGGCCTGGAGCTGCACGCCGAAGGCCTGCCGCGCCTGACTGCGCTGGAGCTGTTCACCCATGGCAGCGCCTGGTTCTCGTCCGAGCAGGGCAAGAAGGGCCAGATCAAGGTCGGCCAGTTGGCGGACGTCGCCGCGCTGTCGGCGGATTTTTTCAGCGTCGATGAAGAGGCCATCAAGTGGATCGAGTCGGTGCTGACCGTGGTCGGCGGCAAGGTGGTGTATGGCGCCGGCGACTTCGAAGATTTCGCACCGCCGCGCGTGCCGGTGCTGCCGGACTGGTCGCCGGTGGTCAAGGTGCCGGGGCACTGGCGTCCCGCTTCGCCGCTGCAGGCGCAGGCTCACCACTGCAGTGGCCCGTGTGGCGTGCATGCTCATGGCCATGAGAAAGCGCGTCTTTCCAACGTGCCGGTCAGCGACTTCCAGGGCTTCTGGGGTGCGTTTGGCTGCTCGTGCTTTGCGTTCTGATACCTAAACCCACAAAGGAGTTAACCCATGACTTACAAGCGCTTGAACAAAGATGACGCCGTGGTGCTGTTGGTGGATCACCAGACCGGCCTGATCTCCCTGGTGCAGGATTTCTCCCCCAACGAATTCAAGAACAACGTGCTGGCCCTGGCCGACGTGGCGAAGTTCTTCAACCTGCCGACCATCCTCACCACCAGCTTTGAAAGCGGCCCCAACGGCCCGCTGGTGCCCGAGCTCAAAGAACTGTTCCCGGACGCGCCGTACATCCCGCGCCCTGGCCAGATCAACGCCTGGGACAACGAAGACTTCGTCAAGGCAGTGAAGGCCACCGGCCGCAAGCAGATCATCATTGCCGGTGTGGTGACGGATGTATGCGTAGCGTTCCCGACCCTGTGCGCTCTCTCCGAAGGCTTTGAGGTGTTCGTGGTCACCGACGCTTCCGGTACCTTTAACGAAACCGTGCAACAGGCGGCCTGGGCCCGTATGACCGCAGCCGGCGCGCAACTGGTGAACTGGTTCTCCGTGGCCTGCGAGCTGCAGGTTGACTGGCGCAACGACATGGAAGGCCTGGCCAACCTGCTGTCGCCGCGCATTCCCAACTACCGCAACCTGATGAACAGCTACTCGGCGTTCACCACCAAGTAACCCGACCTCGGGAATCTCAGTAATCCCCTGTGGGAGGGGGCTTGCCCCCTCCCACTTTTGATTGTGTTGGCACATTAGGTTTGTGGTGCAGCACCTGACAGGCTATAAATCAGCAAAATGTCCACCGAGACGCGACAATGAATCCCTTCGAAGACATGCGCCTGTTTTGCCAGGTCATGGAGTCCGGCAGTTTCACCGCCGCCGCCGAGCAATTGGGGCTGTCCAAGCAATTCGTCAGCCGCCGCCTGATCCAACTCGAAGACCGCCTCGGCGTGCGCCTGCTCAACCGCTCGACCCGCCGCCTGGATGTCACACCCCTGGGGCAGAGTTACTACGAATCGGCTTTGCGCCTGCTCAGCGAAGTCGAGCAAGTGGAGCAGGGCATTGCCGGGCAGAACAGCGAACCGCGCGGCACCATTCGCCTGAGTGCGCCGTTGTCGTTTGCCATGGCCCATCTGGGTTGCCTGCTGCCGCTGTTTTTGCAGCGCTATCCGCAGGTGTCGGTGGAAGTCGATCTGAGCGACCGCCCGGTGGACTTGATCGGCGAAGGCTACGATCTGGTGTTGCGCATCGGCATCCTCGAAGACTCCACCCTGATCGCCCGGCGTATCGCCAGCGTGCAGCGTGTGTACTGCGCCAGCCCCGAGTACCTTGCGTTGCGTGGCACACCGCAGAAACCCGACGACCTGACCGACCACGATTGCCTGCCCTACGGCCACGGCCGCCAGGTGCAATGGCGGTTCCAGAGCAAAGGCAAGCCGCAGTCGCTGAACGTCAGCGGGCGCATGCGCGTCAATAATGGCGAGTTGCTGCGCGACGCCGCCATCGCCGGGCTGGGCGTCACCTACCTGCCGACCTTTATCGTCGCCGATGCCTTGGCGGACGGGCGCCTGGTGACGCTGTTGCAAGACTTCGCCCCCGAAGCCCTGACGCTGTCGGCGGTGTACCCGCAGCACCGGCAGAGTTCGAGGCCGGTGCAGGCGCTGGTGGAGTTCCTGCGCGAGCGCCTGGCTAACGGCTGTTGAACAGCTGACGGATCAGGTTCGGCGTGGTGCCTGTCCAGCGCTTGAACGAACGCCGGAAGTTCGCCGCATCGTTGAAGTTCAGGTACGCGGCCACTTCATCGTTGCTGAACCCCTTGACCTGATACAGGTGCAACGCGACGTGCTTGCGCACCCGATCCACCTGCTGCTGAAAGCCGGTGTCGTGCTTGTGCAGTTTGCGCTTGAGGGTCGCCGGGCTCATGGCGAACGCCTGGGCCGCCTGTTCCAGGCTGGGCGGCTGGCGCACCTGTTCGCGCAGGTAGTCGTAGAGGCAATCGAGAAAACTGTCGGCAAAACCGAGCTGTTCGATCTGCTCGCGGGCCTGCTGGCGCGCGACTTGGCCGGCGGTGGCCGACGCGCCGGGCCAGGCCATGACCAGGTATTCGCGCGGGATGCACATCATGTCCAGCGGGCGTGCGAAGCGCGTGTGTTCGCCCAGGTGAACCCAGTATTGTTCGACGTAATGCGGCTCGCCATGGCTGAAGCTGCATTGCCACGGCAGGCGCTGGCCGCTGAGCCAGCGGCTCATGGCGACCAGCGAGGTCATGCTGGCTTCCAGCAGGAACCGCCAGTGTTCGCCGGCGCCGCAGCTGTCCCGCCAGTACAGGTAGGCATGGTGTTCATCCCGCTCCAATTGCAGCGTTACCAGCGGGCTCAGCAGCACCTGTTGCTGGATCAGGATCTCCAGCGCCTGATCCAGGTTCTGCGCGTGGCCCAGGGCATGGCTGGCGGCGCCGTAATAGCCGGGCAGCAGGCGTTGGCCAAACAGGAAGCTGCTCTCATCGGCAGCGAGCAGGCGCCGGCTGTTGCCGATCAATCCGAGAAACTGCTGCGGGCTCAGTTGTGCTGTACCGGCGAGGATGTCCTCGTGGAACAACCCGGTGCCGCGCAACAGGCGATGGCTGTCGATGTCGCGGGACAAGGCCAGGTCGATCAACGCGGCGGGTTGGTAATGCCCTGGGATGAAGCGGCTGTCGGCCTCATACCAACGGGTTTTCACGGCCATCTCAGGCGCTTTTCGCAAGCGGTTGTTTGGCCCGGGCGAGCGTCAGGTTCAGGCGCTTGAGCAAGTCCTGGGGCGGCTCGTCCAGGGCCATCACCACGGCCGTGCTCGCCGCCAGTTGCAGGCGCTCGCCGTGTTGTCGCGTCTTGTGCGCCAGGCTGCGCACCGCTTGCTCCAACTCCAGCGCCAACGCCTGGGCCTGGCGCTCGCCGGTGTTGGGCAGCACCACCACAAAGCGGTCGCCGGCCAGGCGGCAGAGTAAGTCCTGGCGGCGCAGATTGAGCAGTAGCACATGGCTGAGGGCCTGCAATACCGCATCGCCCTCGGCGTGGCCGTAGGCCTGGTTGATCGCAGTGAAATTGTCCAGGTCCAGGGCCAGCAGCGACAGCGGTTGTTGCTGGTCGCGGCTGTCTTGCAGGCTGTCGGCCAGTTGGCGCTTGAGGTAATCGGCGCCGCCCAGAGGCGTGAGTGTGTCGAACAGCCGGTGCTCGCGAAACAGCCGCTCGCGCTTCTCCATTTGCGCGCTGATCGCCAGTTGTTCGCGGTGCCAGTGGTAGATGCCCAGGGTCAGCAGGATCATGCCCACCGGCATCGGCCCGGACTCCAGCCAGTGATCCCAGGTGATGCTGGCAGGCAGGCGAATGAATTCGTCGAGGCTGTCGATCCACCAGGAGAAAAAGATGCACGACAGGCCCAGTGCCAGGTAATTGGTGACGCGCCCGGCGGGGCGGCTTTTCAGCACCAGGCCCAGCCATACCAGGGCGAGCAGGGCGGAGCCGCCTTCGCCGATGATATCCAGCCATACCCACTCGCTGACGTTTTTGAGCTCGCCGCAGGCCAGGTGCAGGATCAGCCCAAGATTGGCCGCGAGCAGCAGCAGGGCGAGTTTCCAGCGGTGGGGTTTGAGCACGCAAAACATGGCCGCGAGTCCTCTGGCGAATGAGCGATGGGCGCCAGCACAGCAGATGGATGTGACGGTTGGATGACGCTGGGGGAGGGTCGAATCAGCTCACCCCACACGCGATGAAAACCAACGGTGGGAGGGGGCTTGCCCCCGATTGCGGTGTGCCAGATGGCTTATCTATTGACTGACCCACCACTATCGGGGGCAAGCCCCCTCCCACCGTTGACCTCCAGAGGTCATTTCGGCTCATTCCACGTTGAGAACCAGGCAAAACTCCCGGTTTACGGGCCTTGCGGCCAACCCCTGTCACAGAACCGTCATCCCCCGGCCCTAGCGTGCCCTCCCAGTTGCCGGGCCTCTTGCCTGGCGCCAACGGACTCTTGGGGAGGACTTCATGTACAAGCGCACCGGGCTCGTCAGCTTTACGCTCACCGCCTTGGCCCTGGCGATGGCCAGCGAGCGGCTCCAGGCCGCCGACGCCACCCACACCGAGCACGTCGACGTGGTCGGCCAGGCGGCCGCCATCGACCAGGCGCTCAAGGAGCAGCGCTCCTCCGACAGCATCAAGAGCGTGGTGCATGCCGACGGCGTGGCGCAGTTGCCGGATGAAAACGTTGCCGAAGCCGCGCAGCGCCTGCCCGGCATCAGCGTCGAGCGCGACCAGGGCGAAGGGCGGTTTGTCAGCGTGCGCGGCCTCGGCCCGGACCTCAACAGCGTGACCATCAACGGCACCCTGGTGCCGTCGCCCGAAAGCGAACGTCGCGCCGTGGCCCTCGATGTGCTGCCCTCCGAGCTGGTGCAGTCGCTGTCGGTGATCAAGACCCTGACCCCGGACATGGACGCCAACTCCCTCGGCGGCACCGTCGATGTGAAGAGCCTGTCGGCGTTCGATCACAAAGGCCTGTTCTACACTGGCAGCACCGAGGCCAGCTACGACAAGAACACACGCCAGACCAGCCCGAAATTCTCCGGCGCGGCGAGCAACCGCTTCAGCCTCGGTGATGGTATCGACAACTTCGGTGTCGCCGCGGCCCTGAGCTGGCAGAAGCGCGACTTCGGCTCGGACAACGTCGAAACCGGCGGCGCCTGGGACTTCAGCCAGGGGGCCAAACTCAACAAGTTCGAACAGCGTGACTACGACATCAGCCGCGAACGCGCCGGCGGTGGCCTGAACTTCGACTACAAGCCCGATGACCTCAGCAGCTACTACCTGCGCACCCTCTACAGCCGCTACACCGACACCGAGACCCGCAACGCCGCCAGCCTCGAGTTTGCCGACCCCCAGGCCCCTGGCGAGCTGGGTGTGGCCGAGGGCAAGCGCAAGTTGAAGAACCGTGAGGAAACCCAGGAAATCCAGTCCTACGTGTTCGGCGGCGAACGCATGCTCGGCCTGTGGACCCTCAGCGGCCAGGCCGGCTACAGCCAATCCAGCGAAGACAGCCCGGCGCATATCGCCGGCGCCACCTTCGATGGCGGCGACTTTGCCGACAGCGGCTTCTACGACAAAGACAAACCGCGCCCGATCGTCGGCGCCGGCTTCTACGACGCGAGCAACTTCACCCTGGACAAGGTCGACTGGGAAAAACAGAACACCCAAGACACCGAGAAAAACCTGCGCCTGGACCTGGCCCGCGACTACGACCTGAGCGGCTACGCGTCCCAGGTCAAGTTCGGCGGCAAGGTCAGCCGTCGGCACAAGGACAACGACCTGGAAGCCTGGGTCTACAAGAACTTCGACGACCTGGGCTTCACCGACGAACAACTCAACCTCACCCGGTTCCAGAAGGGCAGCGTCGACTACCGTCTCGGCAATTACGGCCCGGGTATCAGCGCGGGGAGTATCAAGCAGCTGATCGGCAGCCTCAACCGTGATGACTTCTATGACGAGACCGAATCTCGGGTCAACGACTTCACCATCCGCGAGGACATCAACGCCGGCTACCTGATGAACACCATCGACATCGACGACTGGCGTTTCATCGCGGGCATGCGCTACGAAGGCACCGAGTTCGAAGCCAAAGGCACCGGCGCCACCGACGGCCAGTTCAGCGCCACCGAGACCAAACGGCGTTATCACCATTGGTTGCCGGGCCTGCATGCGCGTTACCAGATCGACAAGAACACCCAGGTGCGCGCGGCCTGGACCAAGTCCGTGGTGCGCCCGACCTTTGGCCAACTGGCGCCGGGGTTCGTGATCGACGATGACGAAGCCACCTTCGGCAACCCGGACCTCAAGCCCCTGGAGTCGAGCAACCTCGACCTGGGCATCGAGCACTTCATGGGCCGCGCAGGCACCGTGTCGGCGTTCGTGTTCTACAAAGACATCAAGCACTTTGTCTACAACACCGACGTGGCCGGCACTGGCGCCTGGACCAACTTCGCCGAGGCCCACACCTACGCCAACGGCGACAGCGCCAAGCTCTACGGCCTGGAACTGGCCTACTCACAAAAGTTCGACTGGCTGCCCGCGCCGTGGAACGGCCTGTTGGTCGGTGCCAACACCACGTTCAGCCGCTCCAGCGCCGATATCGAAGGCTTCGACGCGGCCAGCGGCGGCAACCGTACACGCAACATCAGCTTGCCCAACCAGTCGGACACTGTCGGCAACCTGATGCTCGGCTGGGAAAACGACAAGCTCAGCCTGCGCGTGTCGGCCAACTACAAATCGGCCTACCTGTATGAGTTGGCCTCGATCAACGACAAGGCCCACGACCTGCACGTCGACGCACAGACTTTTGTCGACTTCAGCGCACGCTACTCGCTGACCAAGAACCTGCAAGTCAGCTTCGAGGCGCAGAACCTCACCGACGAGTCGTACTTCGTCTACACCGGCCACCGCAGCTACAACGGCCAGTACGAAGAGTACGGCCCGACCTACAAGCTCGGCCTGACCTTCACCCATTTTTAACCAACACCTCAATCCGAATGTGGGAGGGCGCTTGCCCCCGATAGCGGTATGTCAGTCGCCGGATTTATCAGCCGAACCACTGCCATCGGGAGCAAACCCCCTCCCACATGGGTTGTTCATCGTTTTCGAAGGATTTGCCTGTTCATGAGATTTTCCAAGCTATACCTGCTGATGGCCCTGGCCACCTGCGGCCATGCGCTGGCCGCCGACCTGGCCCTGACGCGTTGGGCGCCGAACCTGAACGCCGAGGCGCTGGCCTTCCTGCCCAACGGCCCCGAACGCCTGGCCGCCAGCACCCGCGACGGCCTGTTGCTGCTCGACGAAAAAGGCGCCGAACTGGCGCGTTTCAAGGGCAACTTCAGCAGCCTCGACAGCCGTGCCGCCGGTGCCCAGGTGCTGGTGGCGACCCTGGATAACCAACGCCAGCAGGCCATGCTGATCAGCCTGGATAGCGCCGGCAAACGCTGGGGCGCGCCGCTGTACCTGCCGACCCGCGACTATCCGGTCAACGGCGTGTGCCTGTATCGCGACTCGGCGGCCAACCTGTTTGTGTTCCTGGTGGGCGAAGAGGGCAAGGGCGAGCAATGGCTGGTGGGCAATGGCCCGACGTTGCTGGCCCGACCCCAGCGTGTGCGCGGCGTGCCGCTGCCGCCGTCGGCGCAGTTCTGCCAGGTGGACGATGCGACCCATCAACTGGTGGTGAACGAAGAAAACGTCGGCTGGTGGGCCTACCCGGCGCACCCGGAAGCCGAGGTGAAACGCACCCCGGTGGCGCTGTTCGACAATCCCGGGCGCGCCGCCGGGGCCATGGCGCTGGTGCCGGGTGGGCTGGTCGCGCTTGATCCGAAGACCGCGCAACTGCAGCTGTTCCAGCAGGACGGCGAGCGCTGGGTGGCCCAGCCGAGCCTGCACCTGCCGGGTGTGAAGGAGGCGGAAAACCTGGCAATCAAAGGCCGGCAACTGTTGCTGCGCGACGACGACAGCGGCAACCTCTATCAGGCCGAGTTGACGTGGCAGGCTACGCCCGTCGCGCCGCTGCCGGTGCTGCCGGAAGTCGCCGCCCAGCGCCAGACCGACCCGGTCGGGCGCCAAGGCGATGCGGCGGACGACCCGGCGATCTGGATTCACCCGCAACGACCGGCGCAGAGCCGCGTGCTCGGCACCAACAAAAAACAAGGCCTGCTGGCCTACGGCCTCGACGGCAAGCTGTTGCAGGAGCTGGCGGTGGGGCGCCTGAACAACGTCGATGTCCGCCCCAACTTCAAGCTCGGCCAACAGACCGTCGACCTCGCCGTGGCGAGCAATCGCGATCACAACAGCCTGAGCCTGTTCAGCATCGACCGTCAGAGCGGCGAGTTGCGCGAAGCCGGCGAAGTGCCGACGCCGCTCAAGGAAATCTACGGCATCTGTCTGTTCCAGCCGGCCAGCGGTGAACTGTACGCAATCGCCAACGGCAAGGACGGCACCTTCCTGCAATACCGCTTGAGCGCGCCGGCTGGCCGCGTGCAGGGCGAGTTGGTGCGCCAGTTCAAGGTCGACAGCCAACCCGAAGGCTGCGTCGCCGATGACCAGCGTCAGCGCCTGTTCATCGGTGAAGAAGATGTCGGCGTCTGGGCGGTGGACGCCCGAGCCGATCAGCCGGCGACGTTGACCAGCGTGATCAAGGTCGGCGCGCAACTGCACGCGGATGTCGAGGGCCTGGCGCTGTACCAGAGCGGCGCGCGCGATTACCTGGTGATCTCCAGCCAAGGCAATGACAGCTACCTGGTGGTGGATGCCGAACCGCCGTTCGCCGCCCACGGCGCCTTTCGCGTCGGTTTGAACGCTGAGGCCGGGATCGATGGGGCGTCGGAAACCGATGGCCTCGAAGTCACCGCCGTCAACCTCGGCGGGCCGTGGAGCCAAGGCATGCTGGTGGTGCAGGACGGGCGCAAGCGCATGCCCGAGCAAACCCAGAACTTCAAGTTCGTGCCCTGGCGCGATGTGACCCGCGCGCTGAAGTTGCCGTAAGCCGTCATCACCCGGTCATCACTTTTTAATCGAATAGGAGTTCACCACCATGCACGCGACGATGGAACATATGACGATCTGGGGGTTGATCAGCGACGCCAGCCTGTTGGTCAAGGCGGTGATGGTCACGCTGCTGTTGGCGTCCTTGCTCAGTTGGTACTTGATTCTCCAGCGCGGCAGTGTGCTGCGGCGCCTGGAGCGCCAGTTGAACGGGTTTGTGCCGCGCTTTCGCGCGGCTCCGGACCTGCAAGCGCTGTACCGCGACACCGTGCAGGCGGGCGAGGGCGGCGTGGCGCCGATCTTTATCGCCGGGGTCGAGGAATACCAGCATCTGCACAGCCACGATCCGGCGGTGCTCGAAGGGGTGGAGCGCGCCTTGCAGGTGGCGATCACCACGCAGGAAATCGAGTTGGAAAAGGGCCTGCAGTTTCTCGCCACCGTGGGTTCGGTCAGCCCGTACATCGGCCTGTTCGGCACGGTGTGGGGCATCATGAATTCCTTTCTCGGCTTGTCCCAGGTGCAACAGGCCACGCTGTCCACGGTGGCGCCGGGCATCGCCGAAGCCTTGATCGCCACGGCCATCGGCCTGTTTGCCGCCATCCCGGCGGTGATCGCCTACAACCGCTTTTCGGCGCGCAGCCAGACGCTGCTCACCCGCTACTACGCCTTCGGCAATGAACTGCAAGTGCGCCTGCATCGCAGCCTGAGCGGCATGCCGACCCACCTGGCCACGGCCGCCTGAACAGGAGCAAGCCCATGTTAACCAGGCCGCAACGCAAGCACGGGCCCAAGGCCGAGATGAACGTGGTGCCCTATATCGATGTGATGCTGGTGCTGCTGGTGATCTTTATGGTCACCGCACCGATGCTGACCCAGGGCGTGAAGATCGACCTGCCCAAGGTCGCCGCCGAGGCGCTGGCCACCGACACCCGCCAGCAGATCCTCACGCTGTCGGTAAAGGCCGACGGCAGTTACTACTGGAACCTCGGCGACGAGCTGGACACGCAGCACCAGACCGACAGCGCCGTGAGCCTGGAGGACATGGGCGCCAAGGTCATGCAAGTGGTGGCGGCGCGCAGTGACACCCAGGTCTATATCCGCGCTGACGAAGACGCCGGGTATGGGCGCGTGGTCGCGGCGATGGCGGTGTTGCAAAAGGGCGGCGTCAGCCACCTGGGGCTGGTGACCGAGGCCCCGCAATGACGGCGATGATCATGCACAGTCCGAGCCTGGTGATGGCGCCTCGGGATTGCAGCGGGTGGTGGCGCAAAGGCTTGGCGGCGAGCCTGGCCGTTGCGCTGCATGTGGGTGTGGTGGCCGGGCTGATGTTGGGCTGGTCACCGCAGAAGCCGATGGTGCAAGCGCCGCAGGTGATGCATACGCAACTGGTGATGCTGCCGCCGGCCGCGGCCCCCGTGGCTGAACCGCCGCCTGAAACGCTGGCGGTGGCGCCGCCACCGCCGGAGCCCGTGGCGGTGCCGACGCCGGTGAAACCCACCCTCGACCCGCAGATCCAGGCGCAAAAACTGGAGAAAGCGGCCCTGGCGCGTAAGCGCGTCGAGCAAAAGCGCCTTGAACAGCAACAGGAACGCCAGGCCACCGAACAACACAACCGCGAGCTGGAGCAACAACGGCTGAACCAGGCGCGGCTGGCCGCTGAAACCGCGCGGGTTGCCACACCTGCTCCAGCCCCGGCGTTCGACAGTCGCCAATACTTGCCGCTGAGCAAAGAAGCACCGCAGTACCCCGAACGCGCCCTGGACAAAAACATCGAAGGCGATTGCTCGGTGGAGTACACCGTCAACTCCCTGGGCCGCGTGGAAAACCCCAAGGTGCTGGACGGCTGTCACCCGCTGTTTATCCGGCCTTCATTGGCGGCGGCGAATACCTTCCGCTACCAGCCGAGGATCGTTGACGGCAAGGCGGTAGCGGTGCCGGCGGTGCGCAATACCTTTCACTATCGCATCAAATGAGATTGGCCAGCCGACACAAGGCCCCAGCCACATTTTTTTAACCGAGTCAGGCGTTGGCCGAGCGCACCTCAGACGAGGATGCTCAGGGTGGTGCCCTTGCTCATGTGCGTTCCTTCTGCCGTTGGGCGAAGGCCGCCTTGCCGACGCCTTGCAGCACGGCATCGTTCTGCGGGGTGTGGACGCGGCTGCACAACACGTCGCGGTAGTGGCGCTGCAGCGGGCTGTGGCGGGACAGACCGGGGTTGCCCGAGGCTTCGATCGCCAGCTCCACGGCGCGGATCGCGTTGCCGGTCACCAGGTACTTCAACTGCGCCGCATTGCCGGCCGGGGTATGCCCTTCGGCGGCGGCGTCGAGCAGGCTGCGGTTGGCAAACAGCAGGGTGTCGATATGCCCGACGGTTTCCTGGAAACGCGGCAATGTCGCCAGCGCGGCGCCGAGGTTGGACGGCTGGCGCGTTTGCAGCCAGTTCACCAGCCAATCGCGCGCGGCCTGGGCCACGGCGTCATACACCGACGACAGCAGCACTGACATCCACAGCAACCCCTCGGCATCCAGTTCCGGCTGCGGTGCGCTCCAGGGGCTGACGCTGACGGCGTGGTCGAGCGGCACCAGCACGTTGTCGAACACCACGTCATGGCTACAGGTAGCGCGCATGCCCAGGTGGTCCCAGCTGTCGATGATGCTTATGCCGGGGCTGTTTTTGGGGACCAGCCAGGCGCCTACCAGCGGGTCGGCATCGTCACTGCGCGCCCACACGCTGAACCAGCTCAGGCCGTGGCTGCCGGTGGAGTAGAGCTTGCGCCCGCTGATGCGCCAGCCTTCGGGGCTGCGCACTGCGGTGGTCGCCGGCAGGCCGCCGCGGGCGGGGGTGCCGAGGTCCGGTTCGACGCGCAGCGCGTTGATCAACGCACCGTGGCGCACCGCGTCTTCGGCGACTTTTACACGCAGGTGCGCGGGCCAGGTTTTGCTGTCTTGCAGGCGCGTGTGTTGCAGGTACTGCATCACCAGGATCAGCGCGGTAGAGGGTTCGCCCTTGGCAATCGCGCTGATGGCTTTGCGTGCCTGGGCCAGGCTGGCGCCGCCGCCACCGAGGGCCTTGGGCACGGTGAGGGCGAGCAGGCCGTGTTCATGCAGCCGTTTGAAGTTGGCGTGGGGGAAGGCGCCGCTCTCGTCGAAAAGCTGAGCGCTGCCGGCCAGTTCGGCGCTGAGACGGTCGAGCAGGGCGTCGAAGTTGACGACTTCCACGGCGCGCAAGGACGGTGGCGAGGATGACGTCATGATGCGTGAACTCGGTCAGAAATCGGGCAGCGGGCTGGCTCCCCGATGTGGAGGGATCCGCTCATGCCAATGCCTCCTGCTGTGCTTCGACCTCGGCGGCGACGCTGTAGCGGTTGGCCGGTACGTCCAGGCCGAGGTTGTCGCGCAGGGTCTGGCCGCTGTATTCGCTGCGGAACAGGCCGCGCTGTTGCAGCAATGGCACCACCCGTTCGGTGAAGTATTGCAAGCCATCGGGCAGCACCGAATTGACGATGAAACCATCGCTGGCGCCGGTCTCGAACCAGGTCTGGATCGTATCGGCGACGTGCTCCGGGGTGCCGACAAAATCACGCTTGGGCCGCGAGAAATGCAAGGCCACTTCGCGCAGGGTCAGGCCTTTGTCCCGGGCCAGTTGCTTGATGTGGTCGGAGCCGCCTTTCTGGCTGTTGGAACCCAGCTCGCCCAGCTCGGGGAACGGTTCGTCCAACGGGTACTGGCTGAAGTCGTGGTCGTTGAACGGGCGACCGAGGGCGACAATCGCATCTTCCACGGTCACCAGGTCCACTGCCTGCTGATAGCGGCGTTCCACTTCGGCGGCGTCGCGGCCGACAATCGGGCGGATACCCGGCAGGATCGATAGGCTGTCGGCGTCGCGGCCGAAGCCTGTGGCGCGGCGTTTGAGGTCTTGGGTGTAGGCCAGGCCGTCTTCGATGCTGTCGACATGCACAAAGATCGCATCAGCATGCTCGGCGGCGAAGTTGCGCCCGTCCTCCGAGGTGCCCGCCTGGAAAATCGCCGGCTGGCCCTGGCGCGAACGGGCGATGTTGAGCGGGCCTTTCACCGAGAAAAACTCGCCCTGGTGATTCAGCGTGTGCAGCTTGTGCGGGGTGAAGAACTCACCGCTTTGCTTGTTGTAGGCAAAGGCGTCGTCTTCCCAGGAGTCCCACAACCCCTTGACCACATTCAGGTGTTCTCTGGCGATGCGATAGCGCACCGCATGCGGCGGGTGCTCGGCCTTGCCGAAGTTATCGGCGGTGCCGCTCAGCCACGAGGTGACCACGTTCCAGCCGGCGCGGCCACCGCTGATGTGGTCCAGCGAGGCGAACTGGCGCGCGACCTGGTAGGGCTCGGTGTAGCTGACGGTGACGGTGGCGACCAGGCCGATATGCGTGGTCAACGCGGCCAGGGCCGAGAGGATGGTCAGCGGTTCGAACCGGTTGAGGTAATGCGGGCTGGATTTGGCATGGATGTGCAGGCTGTCGGCGATGAACACGAAGTCGAACTTGGCGGTTTCGGCCAGTTCAGTCTGCTGCTTGTAGAACGCAAAATTCGTACTGGCATTCGGTTGCGCCTGTGGGTGGCGCCATTCGCCCCAGCCGTGGCCGACACCGTGGACCATGGCGCCGAGTTTCAATTGACGTGGCTTGCTCATGTTCTGCTCCTGTTAACGCGATGCTTGGTTTTGGGGGGCACGCTTGGCGTTAAAGCTCTTGTCGAAACCCTGCGACACGTCGATGTGCCGGGGCAGCAGGCCTTCTTGTTGGTAGGTGTCGGCGGTCGCTTGCAGGCCGCTGATCACGGCGTCGTCAATCAGCACCGGGGTCAGGTGGGTTTCTTTGGCCACGGCCACATGCACAGCCAGCGGCAGCCCGGTGATTTTGCTCTGGGCGGCGGCGTACTCGTTGGGGTGCGTATTGGCCCAGGCGTAGGCGCGGTCGACGCGTGCGACAAAGTCGTCGAGCTGCGCGCGTTTTTCGCTGATGGCCTGGCTGGTTGCCGCGAGGTACAGGTGGTTGCTCAACAGCGTGTTGCCGCTGGCCACGATCCGCGCCTGGCTTTGTGAGGTGACCACGGTGGTGTAGGGGTCCCAGGTCGACCAGGCATCGGCGCTGCCATTGTCCAGCACCAGGCGCGATTCGCTGGGCAGCAGGAAAATGAACTGCACGTCCTGGGTGGTCAGGCCGGCGCTGGCCAGGGCCTTGATCGCCAGGTAATGCCCGATGGAGCCACGGCCTGTCACGATGCGCTTGCCTTTGAGGTCCGCCACGGTCTTGATGGGTGAGTCCTTCGGCACCAGCAGGGCGGTGGTGCTACGCCCGTCGGCGTGGATGATGCTGACCACCTTGAGCGCCGCACCGGCACCGAGGGCGAACACATACGGTGCATCGCCCAACGCACCGATATCCACGGCGCCGGCATTCAAGGCTTCACCCAGCGGCGAGGCGGACGGGAATTCCGCCCACTGGATTTCATAGGGCACATTCTTGGCTTCGCCGGAGACTTCCAGCAGCGCCTTGATCGTCGATTTCTGATTGGCCACCCGCAGCGGTTGCAGGTCGGCGGCATGGGCGCCGGTGCTCAGGCCGAAGGCCAGTGCGGTGCCCAGGAGCAGGCGTTTGAACGGGGAGGCAAAGACCATGGGATACAGGCTCCAGGCAGATCAAGAAAGGGTTCGGCTACCTCCGCCTGGAGAAGGGGTCGGTGAGGCGTTAACGTTATCCCCATAAAAACCTGCTGTGAAGTTCTTTTTGGTTATATGGTAATTATTAAAATAACTGATTATCTAGTTTATGATTATTCCTTTGATGCATTTAGTTTGGGTGCTGATTCGGAGTATTCCTACGAGCGCATCGGAAAGTCTCACCTGAGCAAGGCAACCACCGCGTGATTTGATCCCGGTCCTTTCGGACACGGATCGTTGCGCATGACTGACACGCCTTGGGCCGCCCGCGAGGGCGATGCGCTTCTGCACAGTTCAATGCTGGCCGACGTGTTAGGCGGCGTCCTGGAAATTGCGGCCAGCGTGGCCGTGACGGCCTTGGCGACAGCGGCGGTGGTTGCGGCGACGGGTTTGACCGTGGTGACTGGCGGCCTTGGCTGCGTGGTACTGGGTGCCGTCGTCGGTGCGGTGGTCGGCGTCGGCATGAGCAAATCCGGCGCGGATAAAGACCTTTCACGATTATGTGAGTCTTTCGCCAATGCCCTGTTTCCTCCCGTCATCGACGCCTTCATCAGCAGCGGTTCGCCCAACGTATTCATCAACGGCAAACCCGCGGCGCGGGCGGCTGGCAAGATCTCGGATGTAATCGCGGCGCCAGAGGGTGAGCCTACTTATCTGGATATCGCTGAAGGCTTTTTCTCTCAGCTATGGCGCCCGACAGTCGCTACGCCAGCCTTGGGCGCCGTGCCTTGTCCTGGCGATAAAGTCGACTGCGATAAACACCCGCCGATGCCAGAGCAGTACATGGCCGAGGGTTCCAGTCGCGTATTTATCAACGGCCAGCCCGCCGTGCGCAGTGGGGATCGCAGCACCTGCGAGGCCAAGGTTGGGACGGTACAGATTTCACCGAATGTGATCATCGGCGGAGCGCCCGTGGTGGTTCGCGAGATTCGCAGCGGCAAGACGCCCGGTGTCGGGCTGGCGGTGACGGCGCTGCTGACCTTGCGCGGCGGTGGCGCGAAGTTTTTCAGCAAGCTGCCGTGCATGGCGGTGAGCGGGCTGGTGTCGTGGGGCAGCAGCCAGGTGAGCAATGCCATTACCTCGGCGGTCGCCGGTTCGCCCAACCCGGTACACAGCGCCACGGGGGCGAAAATTCTCGACGGTGAGGACGACTTGGACTTCACCCTGCCTGGCCTGTTGCCGATCGAGTGGCAGCGCTACTACAGCAGTCGGGACGAACGCCGCGATGGCCTGTTCGGCGCCGGTTGGAGTGTGATCTACGAGGTTTTCGTCGAAATGCAGGGGCTTGCTGAGTGCGGCGAGCGCCTGATCTACACCGACGAGCAGGCCCGGCAGATTGACATGGGCGTCATCCCCCTGGGCGGTGCGGTGTTCAGCGCGGGCGAAGGCCTGAGCGTGCGGCGCCATGCCAACGGGCAGGTGCTGATTGAAAGCGTCGACGGTATTTATCGGCTGTTCGAACCAACGCCAGGCAACCCGTTGCACCTGCGGCTGAGCCAGTTGGGGGACCGCAATGACAACCGCATCCTCCTCGACTACGACGCCCAAGGTCGCCTGAGTCAGTTACACGATTCCTTCAATGATGTACGAATTGAACTCGGCTACAAACTCGGCCGAGTCGAGCAGATTGAACGGTTGTTCCCGGATCACAGCCGCGAAGTGTTAGTCAGCTACCACTACGATGCCGCTGGCGACCTGACCGAAGTTTGCGATGCTGCCGGGCATCTACAGCGCCGCTTTGCCTACGACAGCGGCCAGCGCATGGTCGAGCACCAACGGCCCACCGGACTGCGTTGCTATTACCAGTGGGCCTGTGTGGAAGACGCCGAATGGCGCGTGATCCGACACTGAACCGATGAGGGCGACGACTACCAGTTCGACTATGACCTACACGCCGGAACCACGCGGATTACCGATGGCTTGCAACGGGTCAGCACCCGTCGGTGGAATGCCCAGTACCAGATCACCGAGTACACCGACAACCTCGGCCAAACCTGGCAATTCGACTGGAATGACGAACGCCAGTTGCTCGGCGCCACCGATCCTCAGGGCGGTCAGTGGACGTTCGGTTACGACGAGTCCGGCAACCTGTGCGAGACGCAAGATCCGCTGGGGCGTATCGAATCCACCGTGTGGCTGGAGCATTGGTCGCTGCCATTGGTGGAAACCGATGCCGCCGGACAGGTTTGGCAATACCGGTACGACCCGCGCGGCAACTGCGTCAGCGAAATCGATCCACTTGGTCAGACAACGCGCTATCGATACGACCGTTTCGGCCAAGCAGTGGAAATCACCGACGCCACCGGCAAAAGTAAAAAGCTGCGCTGGAACCCGTTCGGGCAACTGGTCGAGCATGTCGATTGCTCGGGCTACCCCACGCGCTTTCGCTACGACGAGCGCGGCTATTTGCAGGTCATCACCGACGCCCTCGGCGAACGCACTCAATTCAGCTACAACGCTCAAGGACGCTTGCTCAGCAGCCAACTGCTGGACGGGCGCACCGAGCAATACCAGCGTGATACCAGCGGTCAGTTGGTGGGCTATACCGACCCCGCCGGGCACACCACGCTCTACCAGCACAACCGTCGCGGTCAGGTACGCCAGCGCACCGACGCCCATGGCCGGCAGGTGCAATTCGGCTATGACAGCTATGGGCGGCTGCAAGCGCTGGTCAACGAGAACGGCGAAAGCTATCGGTTCGCGTGGGATGCCGGGGATCGGCTGACCCAACAACAAGACCTCGACGGCAGCGCCAAGCGCTACACCTACGACCGGCTGGATAACATCACGGCAGTGACCGCTGCTGCGGCGCCTTATGGCAATGGCTTGGCGATAGTTCCCGAGGAGCCACCGGCCCCCATCATTCATCGGCTGGAGCGCGATGCGGTTGGCCGGTTGATTGCCAAGACCACCGACGATGGCCGCACCGACTACAGCTACGATGCAGTGGACCAGCTAACCGCCGTCACCTTCACCGACTTGCAGGGCAATACCCAGGCTCTTGGTTTCGCTTACGACGCCCTTGGCCAGTTGCTTGCCGAACAGAGTTCAGCGGGCAATCTGCACCATCACTACGACGAACTCGGCAACCTGATCCAAACCCAACTGCCCGACGGCCGCTGGCTCAATCGCCTCTACTATGGCAGCGGCCACCTGCACCAGATCAACCTCGACGGCCAGGTCATCAGCGACTTCGAACGCGACCGCCTGCACCGCGAAGTGCTGCGCACCCAAGGCCAACTCAGCACCCGCAGCGAATACGACCGCAGCGGCCGCCTGCGCCAGCGCAAACGCAGCCCCACCGGCCAGCCCTGGCAACTGCCGCCGGCCCACCAAAAGAACTTCGAATACGACCCGGCCGACAACCTGATCGGCCGCAGGGAAGGGACTCAGCACCAGTTACTGCATTACGACGCGACCGCTCGAATCATCGCTAGCCAGGACAACGTACAAGGCCAGCGCGAAACCTTTGCCTACGACGCCGCCGCCAACCTACTCGACGGTCCGCAAGTAAGGGGCGGATGGGTACGGCATAACAAACTGCTGACCTATCAGGACAAGCGTTACCGCTACGACGGCTTTGGCCGACTGATCGAAAAACGCAGCGCCAAACGCGGCGTGCAACATTTTGCCTACGACGCTGAACACCGCTTGATCGAAGTACGCAGCCAGAAGAACGGGCGCGAAACGCTGGTGAACATGACCTACGACCCGCTCGGTCGACGCATCGCCAAAACCGAACACGACAGCCGGGGTTATGCGCTGGGAGAAACCCGATTCACCTGGGATGGCCTGCGTCTGTTGCAGGAGCATAAACACAGCCAGACCAGCCTTTACGTCTACGCAGACGAAGGCTACGAACCCTTAGCGCGAGTCGACGGCATCGGCCCGCTGCAAAAAATCCGCTACTACCACAACGACCTCAACGGCTTGCCGGAACAATTGACCGAAGCCGACGGGCACAACGTCTGGCGCGCGACTTATCGGGTGTGGGGCAATACGCTGGAGGAGGTGCGTGAGCCTTATTACATCGAAGAACAGAACCTGCGGTTTCAGGGGCAGTATCTGGATCGGGAGACGGGGCTGCATTTCAATACGTTCAGGTTTTATGATCCGGATGTGGGGCGATTTACGACGCCGGATCCGATTGGGTTGATGGGTGGGGTTAACTTATACGTATATGCACCAAACCCTTTTGGATATGTCGACCCTATAGGATTAAACTGTGGCTCATCGAAGGGTTTTTCCAGGAAATCTACGATAGCCAAACGCTGGATTGATAAGTTGACAGGCAAGAAATCTGCTGACCTTGACGGCTATCTAAGCACTCGTGGCTGGACTAAAAGTTATCCTCAAGCTGGCAGACCTGATGCCATTCAGCACGTTCAATTTTCTCGAACTACAAAATCCGGGTCCATGTATAAGCTGGATTATTACCCGGGTGGAAATAAAAGCCAAAAAAATATTCACGGTAACGACTACTGGAAGATTTATAAAGTAAATAAATCGGGGGAAGATGTGGTTTTTGGCCGAATCGGTCACGGGGGATTTAAAAATTACGATTTAATCAAAGATTCTCCAGTCTATGTCGATGGCGCACTAATGAACGGGAGTTTATAAATGATTGACTTCAATGCTGAAATAAAATCCGGGGAGTCTCTCGCGAACATTGTACTCAATAGCAATGTTTCTATTTACCTTAAAGAGCTGCATAAGCATCATGAGGTCGTAGTTAAAAACTATACTTTGCCTGATAATGAAATCAGGACGGCTTATTGGGTGGATAATACAATAACTATTACCACCAAGGCTGACGGTGCTATATGTTCGCTGGGTTGCAATAAGAACTACAAGGGTACGTACCGGAAAACATTCAGGACTGGCATGTTTTTTTATGAAATAGCTGAGCTATCAAAAAGACAACGCATTTTCAATGGCTCCCTCATCCTAGAGGACGACTTCGGTATTTCATACGTAATACCTTCACCTTTCGATGAGATTGCCGACAGTATTCAAGATATCCCCGCAAATCTAAGATTAGATGAAATCTATATTTCTGATTTTTCCTCATGGGTAAAATAGTGTGTACGATCGGCCAGGTAAATTATTGACTTCTAGGGGGCGGTTTACGACGCCGGATCCGATTGGCTTGGCGGGGGGGCTAAATCTATACCAATTCGCGCCTAACCCGATTGAATGGGTAGACCCTCTCGGGTTAACTTGCATTAAAGCCCTTAATGGAGGGAAAAACATTTCTAAAAAGTGGGAGAGCAAGCTTTTCGGCAAAACGCCTCAGCAAGTTGAAATGTCGTTATTGAAAAAAGGCTATACCAAAAGCATCACAAATTTTAACACCAACAAGACTCAGCAGACGCAGTTTACTAGGATCACAAAATCCGGAAACAAAGATGTCCCGGACTACCATCCGGGTATTGTAAGGTGTACCGAAATGGGGAAGTCCAAGGACGCGTAGCCCCAACAGATTTTGTAAAATACGAAAAAATTGTCGATAGCCCAATTTTTGTAGGCGGGGCATTAGTGAATGCTCCGAAATAGAGGTGGTTATGAATTTGACTAACGCAATAGTGCCAAAAGTTTCGATCGGTGGAATTCTCATTGGAGAAAGCATTACACAAGTACAAACACGTCTGTCAGATAAGTACAAAACCCATAACAGCCCCAATTCGTTCACCATCGACAACGGGTTTGTTGCTGCGTATCAGGTGTATGATTTTTAGACTCAATTTCCATCAGTACACACCTAATCCATTCATGTGGATTGACCCCTGGGGTCTTGAAACCTGCTATCAGAAGAGAACGAAAAGTGAAATCAAGAAGATGCGTGCCAACCTTGGAAAAAAGGCGGAGCTAAGGAAAAGTATCTGAAGAAAGTGGCAAAAGATCCAAAATTGCTTAAAAAACATGGCCGGGCAGGGGTAGATAGAATGACAAAAGGCCAAGTCCCTGATGGCTTTGACGTGCATCATAAAAATCCGAATTGATATTACTGCCAACTCGATATCGCCCAAGCCAATCTACTACTGACAGGCAGAGCAACCCACCATGACCTATCGACTCAACGAACTGCAATTCACGCTGCCCACTGATGATGTCCAAGACTCATCCATCAACATTCTGAAATTCGCCGACCTGAGCACTTCATTGATCATCACCCGTGCCGTGCTCGCTGATGGAGAAACCCTGCGCAGTAACTTTACAGAGCAACTGAAAAAGCTTGAGCAGCAGGTTCAGGAACTACGCTACCAACCACTGCAAAATGTTCGCGTCGGTGCCAGGCAAGATGTTGACGCCCTCGAGGTCCACAACCAGTTCAGCAGAGGTGGCGAACGCATTTATCAGTATCAGTTAGGGCTGATCGTACCTGGCACTCGCCAACTGCTTGCCCTGAGTTACATCAAGGCCCAGCCCATGGGCGATCTCGAAAACGCGCAGTGGACGGGCCTGAAAAACACACTGGTGCTTAACTAACAACCTACAAGCCGTTCTTCCATGTCGACGCACATTTGGCGGCGCGCCTGGGCATCAACTTCGACGGCGCGTCATCAGCGATTTCGAATGCGGCCGCGTCTGCCTATGCACACGCAGCCAGCGTAGCCCGCGCTGATGGCAGACTCAGATCACATAAAACCCATGTGTCCCATCCCGAGCCAATTGCTCCACCAGCCCGAACTCCCAATCCAGATAGGCCTGCATGGCTTCCTTGGGATTGTCGGTGCCTTCATACGGCCGGCGGTAGCGGTCGATGCGCGGCAAGGCCAGGCGGGTTTCACCTGCTTCCAGCGGCAGTTGGGCGGCGATCCAGCCGGCGGTGCCGTCTTGCAGCAGGAACACGTGTTTGCCGGTGAGAGCTTCGACTTCGGCCACGGCCAGGCGCGCCAGTTGGCTGCTGCCGCAGGTCAGGACGTAGCGCTCGGCGTTCGGCACTTTGGCCAGGGCTTGCGGCAGTTGCGCGCGCAGGGTCCACCAGGCGCCGGGGATGTGGCGCTTGACGTAGTTGGCGCTGGCGGTGAAGTCCAGCACCACGGTGTCGCCATGGGCCTGCCACTCGGCCAGGGTTTTCGGGCTGATCAGTTCGGCCTGGGGCGCGGCGGGCACCGGGGCGACCCAGGCGCCGGTTTCACTGAAGTGTGCCGGTTGCAGGTCATCCAGCACATGCACTTCCCAGCCCAGTTGGGCCAGCCAGGACGCAGACATATTCGCCCGCACGCCGTCGTCATCGGCCAGCACCAATCGCGCACCGCGCACGCTGGCGACATGGTCGGTTTCCTGGACCAGTTGGCCGCCCGGGGTGGAACGGGCGCCGGGCAGGTGGCCGGTGTCGAATTCTTCCGGGGTGCGTACATCGAACAGGTAGGTGGTGCGCGTCGTGTCCTGTTGCCAGCGTTGCAGGTCGGCCAGGCTTGCGCGGCCGACGCGGGCGCGGTCGGCCACTCGGCGTGCATCCTGGGCGGCGAGTTGGCGATGGGCTTCGTCGGTCGGCGCAAAGCGGCGCGACTGGCCGTGGGCGAGTGTCTGCCCGGCCAGGGTCCAGCCGATGGTGCCATTGCGCAGGGCCGACACGGGGTTGGCTACGCCGGCATTGATCAGCGACTGGGTGCCGATAATGCTGCGGGTGCGTCCGGCGCAGTTGACGATGATGCGGGTGGCCGGGTCCGGCGCCAGCTCACGGGCGCGCAACACCAACTCGGCGCCGGGCACGCTGATGCCGGTGGGGATGCTCATGGTCTGGTATTCGTCGAAGCGGCGGGCGTCGAGCACCACCACATCGGCCTGGCTGTCGAGCAGGGCCTGCACCTCTTCGGCGGCCAGGGACGGCGTGTGGCGCTCACTCTCCACCAGCTCGCCGAAGGCCTTGCTCGGCACGTTGACGTCGATAAACAACTCGCCACCGGCGTTGCGCCAACCGTCCAGGCCGCCGTCCAACAGGCTGACCGCGGTGTAGCCCAGCGCAACCAGGCGCTCGGCGGCGCGGCTGGCAAGCCCTTCACCGTTGTCGTAGACCGTCACCTGGGTATCGCGCCGCGGGATGCGCGAGTACACCTCCAGTTCCAGCTTGGACAGCGGGATGTTCGCGGCGAACAGCGGGTGGGATTGGGCAAACGGCGCTTCTTCGCGCACGTCCACCAGGGCGACTTCTTCGCGGTCCAACAGGGCCTGGCGAATCTGGGCAAAGCTGCGGTGCGATACGGTGCTCATAGGGCAGGGCTCTTTTCTTTGGACAAGTCCCAGATGTTCGGGAGAAAGGCGTTGGAATAACCGGAGATAAACAGCTTCTCGCTGCCGTCAGGCTGGTACACCGCGCGGCGCACGGCACCGATATTGGCGCCGTACACATGAATGCTGATCGACACCTGATCGGGGTGAGCATTGCTGACCTGATGGATATCGCCGACCTTGGGCGACACGGCCTCGACCTGGCCCGGCACCAGTTGGATCGGCTGGCCCGCGGCGACCAGGCGCCCGTCGGTGGCGCGCGCGAAGCCTTGGGAGAATTCCGAACCGCGCAGCATGCCGATCAGGCCCCAGACCCGATGGTCATGAATCGGCGTGCTTTGCCCCGGCCCCCATACGAAACTGACGATGCTGAAGCGCTGGCGCGAATCGGCATGCAGCAAAAATTGCTGGTAGCGCTCGGGGTCGGGTTGGGCGTATTCGTCGGGGAGCCAGTCGTCATGGCTGACCAGTTGCGCGAGCAGCTTGCCGCCACGGTGCAACAGGTCGCCTTCGCGTGGATTAGCGTCGATCAATTCCGCCAGGGCGCCTATGAAGGCCCTGAGTCTTTCGGGGTGCTTGGCCTGGGTCATGACACTTCCATCGGCTACTGTTGATCGGTTTATCTAAGCATAATGTTTGTAGTTAATATGCTATTTTTTAATGATTAGCTTATAGCTGAAGGTGATTTAGAACCGCTCTGCATCGTGTTAGACGTTATCGAACACAGCCCGGGCTATCCAGAAAACGTGCCTGCAACTATGCTTCGCACACATCTTAATGACTGTTTTCTATGTGCGGCCCAAATGAAAATTGACGATATCGATGCTTTTGTCGAAGTGATTCGGTGCCAGTCCATCAGCCATGCCGCCGAGTCTTTGCAGCTGACCCAACCGGCCATCACCCGCCGTGTGCAGAACTTCGAGCAGGCGTTGGGCGTGGAGCTGTTCGACCGCAACACCAAGCCCCTCAAGCCTACGCTGATCGGCACGCGCGTCTATGAGCAGTGCCGGCTGATCCTGCGTGAGATGGATGCCTTGCGCGAACTGGTGGCCACCGATGCGCCGCCCACCGGACTGTTGCGCCTCGGTGTGCCGCAAACCATCGGCGACGTGGTGCTGCTCGATGCGCTCAAGCACCTGCGCACCGAATACCCTGACCTGCGCGCCCAGGTAGCCACTGGCTGGGGCAGCCAATTGGTCGGCAAGATCGAACGCGGCGAGCTGGATGCGGCGGCGGCGCTGTTCCCGGCCGGCAAGATTTTCCCGGACAACGTGGTGGGGGAATCCATCGGCAAGATGGAGTTGGTGGTGGTCTGCGCCAAGGCACAGTTGCCGAAGAAACCGTGCAAGCTGGCCGATGTGTACCAGAACGGCTGGATCCTCAACCCGGACGGCTGCGGCTTCCGTGCCGGCTTGCAACGCACCTTGTCCGATCAGGGCCTGGCGTTGCGGGTGAACCTGGAAACCTTCGGCACCGAGCTGCAACTGGGCCTGGTGGCGGACGGCCTGGGCCTGGGCCTGGTGCCGCTCCCGTTGCTGGAGCGTAGCGCCCACCGTGAGCAACTGGCAGTGATGCCGCTCAAGGACTTCAAGCCGGTGATGAACCTGTGGCTGATCTACCCGCACTTCCTCGGTAACCTGCAAGGGCCGGTGGATGCGTTCGGCAAGTGGGTGGCGGACGCCTTGCACAAGATCCGCAACGCCGCTTGACGCCCTGTGGGCGCGCGGGCGGCAAGGGCTTTAACCTGACCGTAGATAACGTTGTGTTTTCCCTGGGCCTGAGGTCTGATGGGCGCGGAAAATTGCTGGGTCAGGTGGGTCACTCATGCGCGAAGAACTCGCACACTATGGCGGTATTACCGTCATGATTCCGGCCGCGCTGGTCATCGCTGTGTGGCTGCGCTATTCGTCGCCGCGGGCGCTCAAGGGATGGCTCATCACCGTCGCTTGCACTTATTCAATCGTGGCGTTCAGCAAGTTGCTGTTCAAGGGCTGGGGCGTTTCGTTTCAACACCTTGATATTGCCGTGCTCAGTGGCCACGCCATGAACACATGCCTGGTGGTCACCGTGGCAATGAGTTTGGTGGCGCGCCAGTTCAACCCGGCCTTGCGCTGGCCCGCGGCGCTCGCCGGATTGATCGCCACCGGTTGGTTCAGTGCTTATTGTGTCGCGCCGTACATCCACCCTCTGAACGAGGCGCTGGCGGGCGGGTTATTGGGCGCGGTGGCCGCGCTGACGTTCTTGTGGCGAATAGATGTCGCGCAGGTCAATGTGTCGCCATCGCTGATCGGCGCTGGGGCAGTGGTCGTGTTATTGAGTGCGCTGGTGCCCAAGTACAACGCCGAGAACCTGCTTAACCATGTCGCCGTCAGCGTCTCCGGGGCGTCACGCGCCCATCAGGAGCCCGCGTGGCGCGTCGGCTCCGGGCCGATCAAGGCGCAATGAGTGGAGGCGTGTCTTGAACGGGCATACCGGTTGATGGGCGTCCCTCGGTGTTGAAGATGTTCGCCAGTAGCTCGTCGGTCTTGGTTTGCATGAAATGGCGGTCGCCACGGCTCTCTACGCACAGGCAGACGGACAGGGCATTACTGACTTGCAACTTGAAGCGCCAGTCGGCGAAGACCATGGACAGCCCGGAACCGGATTCGTCGAAGTCTAAAGAGTTGCTGGCATATAACATGTGCATTCGCTCAACCACCGTTGTCGAGTTGTCAACATTGACATGAATGTTTCCCGAAGACGGGAACAGGCCAATACGCTCTACCAGTAACTTTGAACTTTTCATGGCCGTGCCTCGTTGCTGTGCTCGGTGGGCACTTTATTATGAAGAGGCGCAAAAGTAAGGGAATGTTATTTTTAGTCGGATAATACAATTATTGTTATTTATTGTCCTGCTCAACAGATAGTCGCCCTATGTCAGCTGTGATCATAATTAAAGGGTCGTAAGTTGTTGGTTGTTGAAAGTTGGAGATAAGGTAGTCCCTTTGCCGATTTATTACTGTGCGGTGCGTGGGAGGTTGCCTTGTTCAAAAAAGTTTTGATTGTGTGTATCGGCAATATTTGCCGCAGTCCCACTGCGCAACAACTGCTAGGGGCCGCCCTTCAACCATCCGATATCAAGGTGAGTTCGGCGGGCTTGGCGGCATTGCGTGATCACCCGCTGGAGTCCACGGCAAGCGAAGTCCTGCGAGAGCATGGGCATGTTCCCCAGGAGCACAGGGCCCGGCAACTGAGCGTTGAGGCCGTGAGCGAGGCTGACCTGATCCTGGTGATGGAGCAGCATCACGTTGACGGCGTACTCAACCTCGCTCCCGAGGCCCGGGGCAAAGTGTTCCTGCTGGGTAAGTGGCAGCAAGAGCGTGAAATCAGGGACCCCTATCGACAGGGCAAGCCGGCCTTTGTGCAGGCCTATGCCTTGATTGAGCAGGCCGCAGAGGCCTGGGCACAGCGCTTGGCGCGCTGACGCCCTTTTAACGATTGCAAGGACGAAGAGTCGATTTATGTATTCACCCCAGAACGCCTCCGCTGACAATCCGCATCATGACGAGATCGATTTGCTCGGCATGCTGGGCACCCTGATCGATCACAAATGGCTTATTGCGGGAGTCACCGGTACGTGCATGCTGATCGGCGCGGCCTACGCGGTCCTGTCGTCTCCGGTGTACCAGGCCAACGCCTTGATCCAAGTGGAACCGAAGAAAAACGATATGCTCGGTTTCTCCGATGTGAGTAGTCTGTTGGGCAAGGAATCACCGGCGGTGACTGAGATCGAGCTGATCAAGTCGCGCACGATCATCGGCAAGACGGTCGATACCTTGAAGTTGGACATTACCATCACACCCCAGCACTTCCCGTTGATTGGCGGCTTTCTTGCCCGGCATTATGCGCCGCAAACCCCGGGCGATATCGCACCGCCACTGTTCGGCATCAGCCGCTATAGTGCTGGTGGTGAGCGCCTGAGCCTAGCGACGTTGAAGCTACCGGCCGCATTACTGGGTACCACCCTGGTGCTGGTGACCGGAGATGATCAGAGCTACCAACTGTTTGACGAGGACGATCGGCAGATCGCTGCGGGCCGCGTCGGCGAACCTTTCGCCGAGGACGGCGTGGAGGTGCTGGTCGAAGTCCTGCGGGCTAACCCGGGGGCGCGCTTCAAGATTGTACGCAAGCCACGCCTGGATGCAGTTGCTGATTATCAGGACCTGCTCAATGTGGTGGAGCGCGGTAAGGAATCGGGGATCATCAGCCTATCGCTGGAGAGCACACACCCAGCTTTGGCGGTGCGTACGCTGAATGAAATCTCCAGCCTGTATGTGCGCCAAAATGTTGACCGCACTTCAGCCGAGGCGGCGCAGAGCCTAGCGTTCCTCAATGATCAATTGCCACAGGTGCGCCGCGACTTGGAGAAGGCTGAAAGCGCGCTGAATAGCTTTCAGACCCGGAGCAAATCCATCGACATTAGCCTCGAAGCCAAGGCTGTGCTCGATCAGGTGGTGGCCCTGGACACCGGCATCTCCGAGCTCAAGCTGCAACAGGCTGAAATGGACCGCAAGTTCACCCGTCAACATCCAGCCTACCGTGCGTTATTGGCCAAGCTTGATGAACTCACCGGTAAGCAGGCGCAATTGACCAAACGGATCGAAGGTCTGCCCAGCACCCAGCAAGAACTGTTGAGCCTGACCCGAGATGTACAGGTGGGCACCGAGATTTATACCCAACTGCTCAATCGTTCCCAGGAACTGGATGTGATGCGGGCCGGCACCGTGGGTAACGTGCGCTTGATCGACAGCGCCGACGCTAACATCAGCAAGCCCGTAGAGCCGCGCAAGGTCATTGTGGTACTGCTGGCGATGCTGCTCGGCGGCATGCTTTCGGTGGGCCTGGTGCTGATGCGCAGCCTGCTCAGCCGTGGCTTGGAAAACCCCGATGACATCGAGAAACTCGGCTTGCCGGTGTATGCATCGATCCCATTCAGCTCGTTGCAAAAGACCGAGGAAATCCGTGCCTTCAAGGGTCGCTCAGCGGTGCCGTCGCTGCTGGCCTTGAATCATCCTAATGACCTGGTTATGGAGGCAATGCGCAGCCTGCGCACCAGCCTGCATTTCGCGATGCTGGAGGCGAAGGACAATCGCCTGATGATTTGTGGTCCCAGCCCGGGGGTGGGCAAGACGTTTGTCTCGGCAAACCTGGCTGCGGTGGTGGCCCAGTCTGGGCAGCGGGTATTGCTGATCGATGCGGATATGCGCAAGGGCTATATGCACAAAATGCTCGGTACTACGGCGGAAATAGGTTTGTCGGATCTGTTGGTCAAACGGTGCCAATTGCAGGAGGCGACTCAAAAAACTGATGTAGAACTGTTCGATTTCATCGGTCGCGGGCAGATCCCACCCAACCCGTCCGAATTGCTGATGCATCCCAATTTCGCTGCGTTGTTGGCCGAGGTCAGCGAGCTGTATGACCTAGTGATCATTGATACGCCGCCGTTGCTGGCGGTGACGGATGCCGCCATTGTCGGGCGTCAATCCGGAACAAGCCTCCTGGTGACCCGTTTTGGCATCAATTCGGCGAAGGAAGTCGAGCTGACCCTACGGCGCTTTAATCAGAACGGCATCGAGCTCAAGGGCGCGATATTCAATGGTGTGGAAAAACGTCGTTCTGCCAGTTACGGCTACGGCGATTACGGTTACTACCACTACGCCTACCAGTCCGACAAAGCCTGACGACTTATGAGCAAGGTTCTTGAGAAGCCGCCGCTGGTATCCCGTTCGCTGTCGAGCCGGTTTCGCCTCAATGTTTTGAGTTATGGCTATACCCAGCTGGTGACACTGGCGGCGCAATTGGTACTGGTGCCGTTCTTCCTGCATGCCTGGGGTACCGGGCGTTATGCCGATTGGTTGGTACTCACCGGTATTCCGTCGATGCTCAGCCTGTTGGACCTGGGCGTTGCCCAAGCCTCTGCCACTCGCGCTACGGTGCGCGCAAGCCAAGGGGATGTGCCGGGTGCGCGGCGCAGTGTGCAGACTGCGTTGGCATTCACCCTGGTGGTGGTTGCACTGGTGTTGCTGTTCTCATTGACCCTGGGTCGGTGGATCGACTGGGTTGGGTTATTGAAGCTCAAGAGCCTCGACCCTGGCCAGGCGAGCCTGGTGGTGGTGTTCATGTCCGGTTACCTGTGTACGCGTTTATTGGGTGGGCCGATCGAGGCATGGTTCCGGGTGATCGACAAAACCGTCGGCGGTGTCTTTATCATGGCCAATCGCAGAACTTTGGATATCGTGCTGTCGATTCTCATCCTGATGCTGGGCGGTACCGAGCTGCAGTTGGCCCAAGGCATGTTCTTCAGCCAAGCGCTGTTCGTTGTGTTGGTGACGCTGTTTGTGCGACGTGTTTCGCCGTGGCCGCTGCTTGGACTGGCGTCGGCCTCCTGGGCAGAGTTTCGGGGTATTTGGAAACCCGCCGTGGGCAGCGCAGCCATCCCGCTAGCACAGTTGATCACCCTTCAAGGCGGTTTGCAGTTGCTGAACCAGATCGCCGGCCCAAGCGTAGTGGTGGGTTACACCATGGCACGAACCTTGATGCGGTTGATCATCCAGTTGGGCATCACCTGCAGCAATGCGCTGACCCCGGAAATCTCGCGCCTGGCCGGGCGCGGCCAGTTCGAGGAAGCTCGGCGCTTTACCCAGCGCGCCAGTTCCCTGGTGCTGAGTGTGTGCGTGCTGGTGTACGGCGCCGGTATCTGGGGCGGCCCACAGATTATTGCGCTGTGGAGCCATGGTTTGGTGCAGATTGACCGGGTGTCATTGGCGCTGATCGGCTCCCATACAATTTTGAACGTGGCCTGGTTCATTCTCGCGGCGATGTTGATCTCCACTAATCGTCATACCCGTACATCGGTGATTTACGCGCTGAGCAGCCTGTTGGTGTTGCTATTGTGGATGCTGTGCATTGACCGGATTGACCCGTTGTTGGGGGCTTCGTTGTTGTTGTCGCTGCCAGAGCTGGTGGTGTTGGTGTATCTGCGGTTGATTAGTAAGGTGCAGTTCGCTGGGGAGGTTTCCCCATGACGTTGTCCCAGGCGCGCCTGACCCTATACCTGCCGCTGACGTTTTTCGCCTTGCCGTTGGCGTTGAGCAATAACCTATCGCAGCCCTTGGCATTGCTGCTGCTATTGCCCTTTGTGGTGTATGCGGCGCGCGGATTCACCCGGGCTGCAGCCTTGCTATCGCTCGTGGTTGGCGCCAGCGTCCTGCAGGTGCTGGTGTCCAGCGGCTCGAAAATTTCCTTGTATCAATTCTTGCGTTCCGGAATTCCGTTTTTCTATTTTGTGCTGCTGTTGGCCGGCTATAGCTATGCGCTGGCCAATGTGGAGAAAATTGCCCGCGCCCACAGCGTCAGCTATCGCCGCATCATCGAACGGGCGATTTATATTTTTGCCCTTGGTCAGTTGCTGCAAGTGAGCTTGTATGGCGTTGGTATTGACTTGACCAACGCTGCCTCCAAGTCCAGTGACGAGGTGGGCAGGATCATGCTGTTTCCCACCAGCTCGGCCGTGCTGCTGTTTTTCTATGCCTGTTGCCAGCGCAAGATCGCGTTGATGCTGATCCTTGCGGTGACACTGCTGGCGGCCGGCTCCAAGACCATCCTGGCGGCGATGGCGGTGATGATCCTGTTATCAGCGATCACCCAGCGCAAGCTCAAATCTCTTGCGGTGCTAGTAGTGGCCATTGTTGCCTTGGGCACTCTGACGTTTTATGCCAGCCCCCTGGCTGTGTCGCGCTTTGCCACATATTTGTTTGAGGAGAAGGGCGAGGACGTCACCCGTGCCTTCGAGATCTCTCACGCCAAGACGTCCTTTCTGGAGAGCCCGGCCACAGTGTTTCTTGGTAATGGCCTGGCGAAGCAATTGACGCCGGGGGTGCCAACCAATGACGAGCGTTGGTTCGAGAATTCCAAGTTTGACATCGAGAACGGGTATTGGGGCGTACTTGCGAAGTTGGGCTTGGTGGGGGTCGTGCTATTTGGTCTCCTGTTCAGCACCTTGCCACGCAACTCCGTGTCGCTGGCGGTGGGGGCGATCCTGCTGATCTTTTCGTTCAAGACCAGTTATCAGTTCTTCACCACGTTTGACGGCAGCTATTTGCTGGTGTGGTCGATATTCATCGGTCTGCTCAATAAAGCAGCACCTGCGCGCCAGGCCTTTGTCCTGCCTACACCCTCTACACATTCCTTATTAAGACAGGCTGGATCATGAGCGCATCTGTACGCCCCGTCAGGGCTGGGATACTGACGTACCATTTCAGTGAGAACTTCGGCGCTGTGTTGCAAGCCTATGCGTTGCAGCGTTGGTTGCAGCAACAGGGCTTGCAGGTCAGCCTGATTAACTACCATCCGGCGTACGTCGAAGACGGCAGCGAGCTCAAACAGCTGCTGAATCCACGTCACTTCAAGGGCAATCTCAAGGCGCTGTACTTGAAAACCCTGTCTTTGAAAACCCGGGTGTTTGGGGCTAACGCCCAATCTCGTCAGTTTGAGGCGTTCAAGGTGCGCTTCCTGAATATCGACGGGCCGCGCTATACCTGTGCAGATCAGCTCAACCAAGCGGTCCGCGGCCAGCAGTTGCTGGTGGCAGGCAGTGATCAGATTTGGAATCCTTCGGGCCAGACAGGCCTGGACCCCGCCTATTTTCTCGCTTTCGATTGCGACAAGGCTATTCGGCGCATCTCTTACGCCGCGAGCTTTGGCAAGGAGTACCTGGAGCCTGAGTACCATGCTGAAGCCGAGGTGCTGCTCAAGCAACTGTCAGCGGTCAGCGTGCGTGAAGAGAGCGGGGTGGAAATTGTCCAACAGGTTTCGGGGCTGACGGCCCAGTGTGTGCCCGACCCGACGCTGCTGCACCGCGATTACTCGGCGTTGCTGGCCACGTCCACCCAGACCCGCAGCGGCCATGTGTTCTGTTATGCGCTGCGTACTGGCGTCGGCGTCAGGGAGGTCGCCCAGGCGTTGTCCTGGCACGTCGCTGGACCGATTGTTTCACCCTATAACGCGCACCGGCGCTGGCGGCAGATCGGCCAGACGGTGCAAGTAGGACCGCAGGACTGGCTCAAGTTGTTGAAGGAGTCGGCATATGTGGTGACCAACTCTTTCCATGCAACAGTGTTCGCGATCATTTTCGAGAAGCCATTTATTGCCGTTGGCTTGCCGGGCAGCAAGGCCTCGCTCAACGCCCGCGTGTGCAATCTGCTGGCAAAGCTGGAACTGTCCCAGCGCTTTTTGCCGGCTGACAACATCGATCAAGTGCATAGCTTGATTGCTGCGCCGATTGACTGGGTCGCGGTGCGCGCTCGGCGTCAGGCGTTGCAGCAAGTGGGTGAGCGCTATTTGTTGGAACAGCTTGCGGCGATCAAGTCATGAGTGGTTTTGAACGCCTGAAGTATGTAGACACCTTGCCCCGCAGCAACAAGGCTCGGCGCCTGGTATGGGGCGCGGTGTATCAGTTGCTGTTTCGCCCCACGCCACGCTGGATGCTGCATGGCTGGCGGTGTTTCCTGCTGCGCTGTTTCGGCGCCAGGATCGGTGTTGGTTGCCGCATCGCACCCACATGCTGCATCTGGGCACCGTGGAACCTTGAAGTCGGTGACTTTACAGCCATCGCCGATGGAGTGGATGTGTACGCCATGGCCAGGATCACCATTGGATCAAAAGTCGCCATCAGCCAACGCAGTTTTTTATGCGCGGGCACCCATGACACTCGCAGCTTGCTGCGGCCGCTGGTAACTCGAGAGATCGTCATCAAGGACCACGTATGGGTTGCCGCCGAGTCGTTCATCCATCCGGGTTGTCTGGTGGGCGAGGGTTGTGTGGTTGGCGCGCGCTCGGTGGTCACCACCGATTTGCCGGCCTGGATGATTTGCGTCGGCGCGCCCTGCCGCCCCATCAAACCGAGAGACATCGCACAATGAAACAGGTAAAGCGCATGATGGATAAGACATGGAAGTTGATGTTTTTCTTGAGCGAGTTTTTTCGCGACATGTACACGTTTGTTCGCCACAACGGGTATTCGCCGTTCGCGAACCGCAACAAGAAGTTGTTTTACAAAATCCTAATTGAAACCCACACCGTTGAAAAAGGCTTGTCGCTCAAGGAGCCCAAACCGTTGTTCGGAAAGGACAAAATCAACGGCATCATTCATATGCTCAACGAGTACGACCGCACCTACTCAGCGTTACCGCTGGAAATGGCTCTGGGCGCCTTCCAGGGTTATCTCGACCTGCATAGTACTCTGGGTTTGAGCGATGACTTTCTGTTTTATCTGGATGCTTATGTCGAGCATCTTAAGCGCGACGGCACCCTAGGCAATGGCGGCACCAAGCGCGCCGCGCCGTGGCTGGGCAATGGCGAGTTGGACGCCAAGGCGTTCCTGCAGTCGCGCTCCAGTTGCCGGATGTTCCAGCCCGGCAAGCTTGACAGCTGCTTGCTTACCTCGCTGGTGGAGCTGGCGCAGTCGGCACCGTCGCAATGCAATCGCCAGTCGTCGCGGGTGCATGTCTACCAGGACCGTGCGGTGATTGCGCAAATGCTCGAGCTGCAAGGTGGCTCACGTGGCTTTGCGCATTCCGTGGACAACCTGTTCGTGGTCACCTCGGAAGTGACCGCCTGGGGTGGTGCCGGCCAGCGTAACCAGCTGTATGTCGACGGTGCGTTGTTTTCCATGGGCTTGCTGCTGGCGTGTCATGCCAATGGGCTGGGCGCTTGCCCGTTGAACCTGGCGATCCTGAACGCAGTGGAAAAGAAAATTCGTAGCGTGGGCGGTATCGAAGCCAGCGAGCGGTTGATCATGATGATCGCGGTGGGCAAGCCTCTGGAAAGCCACTTCCGGGCCGCGCGTTCGCCACGGCGTCAGACCGCCGAAATTCTGCAACTGCACGGTGGCTGACATGAAACGCGAAACCGTCAGTGTGATCATCCTCACCTACAACGAAAGCCTGCATATCGCCCGCGCGATCGAGTCGGTGCGTGCCTTCAGCGACGAAGTGCTGGTGGTCGACTCGTTCTCCAGCGACGACACCTGCGAGATCGCCCGGCGCCACGGCGCCCTGGTGGTGCAGCACGCGTTCGTCAACCAGGCCAAGCAGTTCCAGTGGGCGCTGGATAATTTGCCGATCACCGGTAACTGGACGATGCGCCTGGATGCCGATGAAATCATCGAGGCCGATCTGGCGGCGCAGATCAACACGCGGCTGCCGGCGCTGGACCAGGGCATCACCGGCATCAACTTCAAGCGCAAGCATATTTTCATGGGCCGCTGGGTGCGCCATGGCGGCCGCTACCCGTTGAAGATGCTGCGGCTGTGGCGCACGGGGCAGGGGCGCATCGAAGATCGCTGGATGGACGAGCACATCTCGGTGGCCGAGGGTCGCACCATCACCCTGGAGGGCGGGTTTGCCGATCACAACCTGCACGACTTGACGTTCTTCACCCACAAGCACAACCAGTACGCGACCCGTGAAGCGATTGAGATCATCAACTCGCGCCTGGGGTTGTTTGCGGTGCGCCATGAATTGAATGAGGGCCACAGTTCGTTCCAGGCCAAGCTCAAGCGCCTGGTTAAAAACCGGGTGTATAACCGCGTGCCGTTTACCTTGAGTTCGACGGCGTACTTCCTCTGGCGCTACATCGTTCAACTGGGTTTTCTCGATGGCCGCAGCGGCCTGGTTTATCACTTGCTGCAAGGTTACTGGTACCGCTTTCTGGTGGGCGCCAAGGTGCTTGAACTGGAAACCGCGATCGCTCACTTAGACGATAAGGACTCAATCGTCCGCGAACTTTCAAAGTTGACCGGACATAACTTGACGCTGCCCATACCGAAATAACTGACCGTTTTTAACAAACACCCAAGTTCGGGTGTCGGCCTTCGCTCGCCTATTATTTGGGAGATAGACATGAAAAAAGTCGCGCTTATTACCGGGATTACCGGGCAGGATGGTTCTTACCTGGCGGAACTGTTGCTGGAAAAAGGCTACGTCGTGCATGGTTTGAAACGCCGCTCTTCGTCGTTCAATACCCAGCGCATCGATCACATTTACCAAGACCCCCAAGCCCTGCATAAAAACCTGATCCTGCACTATGGCGACCTGGCGGACTCGTCCAACCTGACGCGCATCATCCAGCAGATCCAGCCGGACGAGATCTATAACCTCGGCGCCCAATCCCACGTGGCCGTCAGCTTCGATTCGCCGGAATACACCGCCGACGTAGACGCTCTCGGCACCTTGCGCATCCTCGAGGCCATCCGTCTGCTCGGCCTGGAAAAGAAGACCCGCTTCTACCAGGCCTCCACGTCCGAGTTGTACGGGCTGGTGCAGGAAACCCCGCAAAAGGAAACCACGCCGTTCTATCCGCGCTCGCCCTATGCCGTGGCCAAGCTGTATGCCTACTGGATCACCGTGAATTTCCGCGAAGCCTACGGGCTGTATGCCTGCAACGGCATCCTGTTCAACCACGAGTCGCCCCGTCGTGGCGAAACCTTCGTCACCCGCAAGATCACTCGCGCCTTGACCAACATCGCCCTGGGCCTGGAGCAATGCCTGTACATGGGCAATATGGACGCCTTGCGCGACTGGGGCCATGCCAAGGACTACGTTCGCATGCAGTGGATGATGCTGCAGCAGGACAGCCCCGAAGACTTCGTGATCGCCACCGGGGTGCAGTATTCGGTGCGCGATTTCATTCGCTGGTCGGCGGCGGAACTGGGGCTGCGCTTGCGCTTTGTCGGCGAGGGCGTGGAGGAAGTCGGGGTGGTCGAGCACATCGACGGCGACCTGGCGCCCGGCATGCTGGTGGGTGACGTGATTGTGCGGGTGGACCCGCGCTACTTCCGCCCGGCGGAAGTCGAGACGCTGCTGGGCGACCCGTCCAAGGCCAAGCAGAAACTGGGCTGGGTGCCTGAAATCAGCGCCCAGCAGATGTGTGCGGAGATGGTCCGCGAAGACCTGCAAATCGCGCGGCGCCATGCGTTGCTGCGCCTGCACGGCCACGATGCGCCGATTGCCGTGGAGAACTGAGCATGGCACGTGATCTGAACGCACGGATCTTTGTCGCCGGCCATCGCGGTATGGTCGGCTCGGCCATCGTGCGCCGCCTCTGGGCCTTGGGTTATACCCAGATCCTCACCGCCGGCCGCGATCGACTGGACCTGTTGGACCCCGCGGCCGTGCACGCGTATTTCGCCGAACAACGGGTCGACCAGGTGTACCTGGCGGCCGCCAAGGTCGGTGGGATTCACGCCAACGCCACGTACCCCGCCGATTTCATCTACCAGAACCTGATGATCCAGGCCAATGTGATCCACGCCGCCCACACTCATGGGGTGTTCAAGTTGTTGTTCCTCGGATCGTCGTGCATCTACCCGGTGCTCGCCGCCCAGCCGATGACTGAGCAAGCGCTGCTTGCCGGCTCGCTGGAACCGACCAACGAACCCTACGCCGTGGCCAAGATCGCCGGCATCAAGTTGTGCGAAAGCTACAACCGCCAGCACGGGCGCGATTACCGCAGTGTGATGCCGACCAACCTGTACGGCCCGGGCGACAACTACCACCCGCACAACAGCCATGTGATCGCCGGCTTGCTGCGCCGTTTCCATGAGGCGGTACAGCGCGGTGACGAAGAAGTGCTGATCTGGGGCAGCGGCGCGCCACGGCGCGAGTTCCTGCATGTGGATGACATGGCGGCCGCCAGCGTGCATGTGATGGAACTCAGCCAGGAGGGCTATGGCGAACACACCGAGCCCATGCGTTCCCACGTCAACGTCGGCACTGGTGTGGATTGCACCATCCGCGAACTGGCCGAGGCGCTGGCCCGGGTCACGGGCTTCAAGGGCCGTTTGCGGTTCGATACCAGCAAACCCGACGGTGCGCCGCGCAAGTTGCTCGATGTCAGCCGTATCAACGCCCTCGGCTGGGAAGCCTACGTGCCGTTGGAGGAGGGGCTGCGCGATGCCTACAACGCGTATCTCGCGGCCCTCGAACAGCCTCGGGGCCATTAATGAAGATCCTTTTGTATGGCATCAACTACAGCCCCGAGCTGACCGGCATCGGCAAGTACAGCGGTGAACAGGCGCGCTGGCTCGCCAGCAAGGGCCACGCGGTGCGGGTAGTCACGGCGCCGCCGTATTACCCGCAATGGCAGGTCGGCGAGGGCTACTCGGCGTGGCGTTTTCGCACCGAACAGGTCGACGGCGTAACGGTGGTGCGCTGCCCGTTGTACGTGCCGCGCAAGCCCACGGCGCTGAAGCGCTTGCTGCACCTGATCAGCTTTTCCGCCAGTTCGTGCCTGGCGGTATTGGCGCAACTGCGCTGGAAGCCGGACCTGGTCATCCTGGTGGTGCCGACCTTGTTCTGCGCGCCCCAGGCCTTGTTGTTGGCCAGGCTGTGTGGCGCCAAGTCCGTGCTGCATATCCAGGATTATGAAGTCGATGCGATGTTCGGCCTGGGCCTGGGCGGCAGCCCGTTACTGCGGCGACTCGCGTGGGGCGTGGAGCGCGGCTTGCTGCGGCGCTTTGACCGGGTCTCGACGATATCCAGCGGCATGCTGGAGAAGGCGGCCGGCAAAGGCGTCGAGGCGCAGCGCCTGCTGTTCTTTCCCAACTGGTCGGAGACCGAGCGTTTCCTCGATGTACCGCGCAACAGCGGGCTGCTGGAACGGCTCGGCGTGCCGGCGGGAAAGCGGGTGCTGTTGTACTCGGGCAACATCGGCGAGAAGCAGGGGCTCGAACTGATCCTCGATGCCGCCCAGGCTCACGTCCATCGCCCGGAGCTGGTGTTTCTGATCGTCGGCCAGGGCGCCGGCCAGGCCCGCCTGCTGCAGCGCGCGCACAGCGAGGGCCTGCACAACGTGGTCTTCGCCCCGTTGCAGGCCTATGAAGACTTGCCTGCGCTGCTGGCCTCGGCGGACGTCCACCTGGTGATCCAGAAACGCGGCGCGGCGGATTCGGTATTGCCCTCCAAGTTGACCAACATTCTGGCCGTCGGCGGCAATGCGATCATCACCGCTGACCCCGACACCACCCTTGGCCGGCTGTGCGACGAGCATCCGGGCATTGCCGTGCGGGTCGAACCCGAATCGGTCAGCGCCCTGAATGCAGGGATCGAGCGGGTGCTGGCATTGCCTGTGCGCAACAGGGTGGCGTTGAACTACGCCGCGGATTTTCTCGATAAAGAGCGTGTCCTCCAACGCTTTATGGCACAGGTCTGACGCTTATGTGGCTTGATTTACCGACCTTCAATACGGTCGTGATGTCGACGCCGTTGGTGGCTATCGACTTGATCGTGAGGAAACCCAACGGCGATACGTTGCTGGGCTTGCGGATCAACCGGCCGGCCTATGGCTTCTGGTTCGTCCCCGGCGGGCGCATCCAGAAAAACGAAACCCTGGATGACGCCTTCCGCCGCCTGACCCACGAAGAACTCGGCCACACCTTCGAACGCGCCGATGCGCAGTTGCTGGGCGTGTTCGAGCACTTCTACGACGACAGCATCTTCGCCAACGCCGGGAACGGCCCGGACACCCACTACGTGGTGCTGGGTTATTGCCTGACCCTTGCCGAGAATCAGGTCCTGGAACCGCCCACCGAGCAGCATCGGCATTACCGCTGGTGGCCGCTGGATGAGCTGCGCTACAGCCCACGTGTACACGAGAACACCCGTGCCTATTTCTGACCCTCTATCGAAGGACGCGTTCATGTTATTACCGGTGATCTTGGCGGGCGGTTCGGGTTCGCGCCTGTGGCCGCTCTCGCGGCAACTGAACCCCAAACAGTTCTTGCGCCTGACCCATAAAAGCCTGTCGATGTTGCAGCAGACCATCGGCCGTCTGGAGGGCGCGGATGTCGCCTTGCCGCAAGTGATCTGCAATGAGCAGCACCGTTTTCTGGTGGCCGAACAATTGCGTCAATTGGGCATGGAGCAGGCGAGCATCCTGCTCGAACCCATGGGGCGCAATACCGCGCCGGCGATTGCGCTGGCGGCCTGCAAGGCGCTCGACGAGTCCCGCGACCCGATTCTGCTGGTGCTGGCGGCGGATCATCTGATTGAAGATGTTCCCGCGTTTCATGCCAGCCTCGCGGTGGCGCTGCCGCTGGCCGAGGCCGGCAAGCTGGTGACGTTCGGCATCACGCCGACCAGCGCGCACACCGGGTACGGCTATATCGAGCAGGGCGAGGCGGTGGGCGAGGGCGGGTATGCGGTGAAGCGTTTCGTCGAGAAGCCGGATGCCGCCACCGCTGCCGACTACGTGGCGCGGGGCGATCATTACTGGAACAGCGGCATGTTCATGTTCCGTGCCAGCCGTTACCTGGACGCCTTGGCACGCTTGCAGCCGGCGATTCTCACGGCCTGCCGCGCGGCGTTGGCCGCGGGTAGCCAGGATCAGTTGTTCACCCGGGTCGATGAGGCGCTATTCGCCGCCTGCCCGGACGACTCCATCGACTATGCGGTGATGGAAAAAACCAGCGACGCGATCATGGTGCCGTTGCAGGCCGGTTGGAGTGATATCGGTTCCTGGTCGGCGTTATGGGAAGCCAGCGAGAAAACCGACGGCGGCAACGTGCTGCAGGGCGATGTGCTGCAACTGGATACCCGCGATACCTACGTGAACGCCGACAGCCGCCTGGTCGCCACGGTGGGCGTGCAGGACCTGATCATCGTCGAAACCAAGGACGCGGTGCTGGTGGCGCACAAGGACCAGGTGCAGCAGGTCAAGGGCATTGTCGACCAACTCAAGCGCGACGGGCGTCATGAGCACCTCAACCATCGTGAGGTCTACCGGCCCTGGGGCATGTATGACGCCATCGACAGCGGCCACCGCTACCAGGTCAAACGCATCACCGTGAAGCCCGGCGCCAAGCTGTCGGTGCAGATGCATCATCACCGTGCGGAGCACTGGATCGTGGTCAGCGGTACGGCCAAGGTCACCAATGGCGAACAGACGTACCTGGTCTCGGAGAACCAATCGACCTACATCCCGATTGGCCAGGTGCATGCCTTGGAGAACCCCGGCGTGATTGCGCTGGAGTTGATCGAAGTGCAGTCGGGTTCTTATCTGGGCGAGGACGATATTGTGCGTTTCGAAGACAAGTACGGCCGGGCCTGAGGTTTTCCGACAATTAATAACATTTGCTCCGATGTTAAACCGCCAGCCTTGTTAGTTTCGCGGCCTCAACGTGTTGATACACGGGGGCTGGCTTCGAGAAATGTTATTTTCGAACGAATACGTTCAACTTTCCGGGTAATGACCGGGCTGGTGCGTTGTTTACTTGAGTGGCACTATCAAGGTGTATTTCAGCGGCACCCGCTCGTTTGCTAAATGCTCACTATCGATAAGGAGTCTGATATGAGAAAACAACTGGCTATTATTGTGCTCAGTCTCTTGAGTACTTCTGCCATGGCTGCCGAGTTGCCGCTTGGCCTGAGTACCGCGGTGGTCGGCTCTGTGACGGTGGGGGAAACCCTGCTGGTCGGCGCGGCCCTGGTCGCGGGCGTCGCCGCCGCGTCCAGCAGCGGTGGCAGCGCCAATGGAGGCACCACCACAGGCACCACTGGCACCACGGGTACCACCGGTACCGGCAACTAACAGAACGCCTTCCGCTTTATAAGACTGCTTGGAAACCCCTCCCAAGTAGTCTTTTTTTCTTGTCGTTTATCGCGAGTGTCTTAGCACTATGATGCGTATTTTTTCTGTGGCGGTCGTGGCCTCCGCATTGTTACAAGGCTGCATGTTTGCGCCCGGTCAATATATGGACACCGAGGCAATGACCAAGGAGGGCGGTGCTGAAAGCAGTCGCGTGGAGTTGATCCCGATTACTCCAAAGTTGCTGGCCATGGACGCGGCGACTCAAGTGTCTTATGCGCTTCCCAAAGAACTGCTCGATTATAAACCCGGGCCCTATTTGATCGGCCCAAATGATGCGTTGTACATCACGGTCTGGGACCATCCGGAATTGACTGCGCCTTCCGGTCCGCAGCAGCAAATCGATGCCAACGGGCGCCTGGTCAACCCCGACGGCAACCTGTTCTACCCCTACGTGGGCGAAGTGGTTGCCAAGGGCCGCACCCTCGCGGCGCTGCGCAGTGAAATCACCGATAAGCTCCGTCAGTACATCGACAGCCCCCAGGTGGATATCAGTGTGCTGCGTTTTGCCAGCCAGCGAGTGGTGATCACCGGGGCAGTGCTCAAGGCTGGGCCTGTACCGATCACCACCACCCCGATGAGTGTCATGGAGGCCATCGGTGCTTCCGGTGTCGATCCGATCAATGCCGACCTCTCGAACCTCACGCTGACCCGCGGCGGCAAGCGCTACACACTCGACCTGGACACGTTCAATCTCAACCCGTCGCGCTTGAACGATATCTACCTCAAGGACGGTGACCAGTTGTACCTGCCCTACAACGACCGCAAGCGCATCTATGTGATGGGCGAGGTCATGCAGCCCCGCGCGTTGAGTTTCAAGACACGTAGCATGAACCTCACGGATGTGTTGGGCTCGGTGGGCGGCATCAACCAGAACACCTCGAACGCCGATGCGATTTACGTGATCCGCGGCGCACAGAACCTGGACACGCAACCGGCCAAGGTCTTCCATCTGCAAGCCGGCTCCCCGGCAGCCATGGCCCTGGCCACGCGCTTCGATGTGCAGCCCCAGGACGTGGTGTTCGTCGGCCCCGCCAATATCACCCGCTGGAACCGGGTCATCAGTCAGTTGATACCTTCCGCCTCGATCATCGGCACCGGTGCTTCCACCCAAAACAACCTGAGCGAAGCCAACAGCCGATAAGGGTGGAACCTGCGTGAACAGTGTGAAAACCGGTATTTACGTGTGCCTTGCGTGGCTGTTGTGCGGCTGCAATCCACTGATGCAGGCCTCGCTCGATACCTTCAAGGCGGCCGTCGTCGGGCCTGCGCCATTGGTGCTGAGCCAGGCCCAGGTGGACGCCGTGCCGTTTCCCCAGATCAAAGTGACCACGGTGTCCAGCGAAGGCGTGATGGCGTTGATTCGTCAGCGCGACGACCTGCAGTTCTGGGTCGCCTCCGGCAAACAGGTGCTATTGATGCGCGATGGCCTGGTGGTGCGTACCGTTGGCCTCGGCACCGATCTGGATGGCACGCGCTGGCAAGGGCAGTCGCCGTTCCAGCAGGGGCTGCACCGCGTGCCGGACGGCTACCGCAGCAGCCGGCAGATCGACCTGGTGGATGGCTATCGCGTCGGCATCACCGTCACCAGCCGCCTGACCCGCGAGGGCATGGAGACGCTCGAGATCCTCGACAAGCCTTACACCTTGTTGCGCGTCGATGAGGACATCGAAGCCCAGGCCCTGGGGTTTCGTGCGCGCAACCGTTATTGGGTCGACCCCACTGACGGCTTCATTGTGCAAAGCGAACAGCACCTCAGCCCGCGCCTCACGTTGAAAATCACCCAACTGCAACCCGCCCGCAAGGAGGCCCGATGACCGCCCGCAAACGATGGGCGCTGGCGCTGTTGTGGAGTTGTGCCAGTGCATGCCACGCCGCCCTGACGGTGAGCGGCCAAGTCCTGCACCCCGGGCCGATCGCCCTGCCGCCCGAGGCGCGCTTGCTCGACGCGATCATCGCGTCACAACCGGATGCCCAGGGCTATTGGCTGGCGGCGGCCTGGCTGCACCAGCCATTGATCGAGCCCCAGGCCCGGCTCAAAGCCGGCGTGCTGTTTGACCTGGATACGTTGCGCCAGGCTGCCTTGGCCGCCGGGTACGACAGCCGGGCCGACTTGGCGGCGCGCGTTTACCGACAGGTGCAGGCCTTGCCGGTGACCGGCCGGCAACGCGCGATGCTGGACCCGGTGGCGGTGGAGGTCGGCTTTGCGCCCAACCTGCGGGTCAGCGAGGGCGATCGACTGATCTACCCGCCCAGGCCGGCAGGTGTGCGCGTCCTGGGCGCGGTCGCGCAGCCTTGCACCCTGGCGTTCCAGCCGATGCGGGCGGCACGCGATTACCTCGACGAATGCCCGGCGGTGGCGGGGGCCGACGTCGACTACCTGTGGCTGATCCAGCCCGACGGCCTGGTCACGCGCCTGGGCATTGCCCCCTGGAACCGCGAGACGGCGGCCGCGCCTGCACCGGGCAGCACGCTGCTGGTGCCGCTGCGCAGCGACGACCTGGAACCGCCCACCCCTGAGCTGAACCAACAACTGGCCGAGTTTCTTGCCACCCAACCCCTGGCTGAGGTCACGCCTTGAAATTATGTATTGCAGCCGTGCTGCTGGTGCCCTGTGGCGTCGCGCACGGCGATCCGCGTTACACCCAGAGTGATTTTGGCGGGGTCGGGCTGTTGCAAACCCCGACCGCACGCATGGCCCCGGCCGGCGAACTCAGCGTCAATGCCAACCGCACCGAACCTTACAGTCGCTACAGTTTTTCCGCGCAACCGCTGGACTGGCTCGAAGGCACCTTTCGCTACACCGCCATCACCAACCGCCCCTATGGCCCCGAATCGTTCAGTGGCAGCCAGAGCTACAAGGACAAGGCCGTCGACGCCAAAGTGCGTCTCTACGAGGAAAGCCACTGGTTGCCCCAGGTCGCGCTGGGGATGCTCGACCTGGGTGGCACCGGGCTGTTTTCCAGCGAGTACCTGGTGGCCAACAAGCGTTATGGCGAATTCGATTTCAGTGCGGGCATCGCCTGGGGTTACCTGGGCAGCCGGGGCGATTTTGGCAACCCGCTGGGCGCGCTGAGTGATCGCTTCAACGAGCGGCCCACCGCCGAAGGTTCCGGCAATTTCTCCAACGGTTACTTCCGCGGCCGGCCCGCGCTGTTTGGCGGCGTCGCCTACCAGACACCCTGGGCGCCGTTGAGCCTCAAGCTGGAATACGAGGGCAACGACTACCAAAACGAGCCTCGAAACAACCATCTGCGCCAGGACTCGCCGGTCAACCTCGGGCTGGTCTACAAGGTGGCCGACTCCGTCGACCTGAGTGCCGCGTGGGAGCGCGGCAACACGGCGATGTTCGGTATCACCCTGCACACCAATTTCGTCAGCCGCAAGGCGCCGGTCAAAACCTACGACCCGCCGGCCCCCAAGCTGCCCGCCCAGGCGCCGAGCGTCGCGATGGATCAAGTGGATTGGGCCGCGGTGTCCAAGCGTTTGCAGGACAATGCCGGCTATAACGTGCAGCGTATTGCCCAGCGCGGCCCTGAGTTATTGGTGTATGGCGAGCAGCAGCGCTATTTCTACAGCGCCAAGGCCGTGGGTCGCGCCAGCCGTATCCTGGACGACAGCGTCAATGACCAGATCAGCTGGTTCACCCTGGTGAGCGAGCGGTACGCCATGCCAATCGAAGAAACCAGCGTGCCCCGCGAGACGTTCCGCGAGGTGGTCAACCAACGCGAGCCCCTGCAGACCCTGCATCGCCAGACCGAAGTCAACCCGCCCAGCGCCCCGGCGCAAACGCTGCTTTACACCCAAGCGCCCAAGCCCCTGAGCTACGGCGTCGGGCTGGGTTACAAGCAGAACGTCGGCGGGCCGGATGGCCTGCTGTATCAGATTTCCGCCGACCTCGACGCCGAATACCGCTTCACCCGCAACACCTGGTGGAGCGGCCTGCTCAGCGTCAACCTGCTGAACAATTACGATGGCTTCACCTACGACGCGCCCAGCGGCTTGCCGCGCGTGCGTACCGATCTGCGCAAGTACATGACCAGCTCTGACGTGACCGTGCCGACGTTCCAGCTCAACCACGCGGTGCGACTGGATCAGGACCTGTATGGCATGGTCTACGGCGGGTTGCTGGAATCGATGTACGCCGGTGTCGGCAGTGAGGTGCTGTACCGGCCGATGGGCCAGCGCTGGGCCTTGGGCGCCGACCTGAACTACGTACGTCAGCGCGGGTTCGAACAGGACTTCAGCCTGCGCGACTACCGCACGGTCACGGGGCATATCACCGGCTACACCGACTTGCCGTTCAACACACAGGGTGCGCTGAGTGTCGGTCGCTACCTGGCCCGGGACTGGGGCGCCACCCTGGACTTGTCGCGCGAGTTCAACAATGGCGTGCGGATTGGCGCCTGGGTCACCCGCACCACCGCGTCAAAAGAAGCCTTTGGCGAAGGCAGCTTCGACAAAGGCCTTTACCTGTCAATTCCCTTTGATGAGCTGATGAGCCTGTCGACGATGCGCCGCGCCAATCTGGTGTGGGCGCCGCTGACCCGCGATGGCGGCGCGCGCCTCAATCGCGCGTATTCGCTGCATACGATGACCGATGGCCGCGACAGTGACCTGTTCTATCGGAACTTCGAGAAGATCACTGAATAGACAAGGAAAGGGGGACGTGAAGTCCCCCTTTGTTTGCCTCAGTAAATGTCTTTGGACAGCAGTGTGAACGGCGTTTTCAGCAGGATCTTGATGTCCAGCCACAGTGACCAGGTGTTGATGTAGCGCAGGTCGATGTCGACGCGCTTTTGCATCTTCTCCAGGGTCTCGGTCTCGCCCCGGCACCCATTGATCTGTGCCAGCCCCGTGATACCGGGCTTGATACGGTGGCGCGCCATGTACGCGTGAATCTTCCCTGAGTAGTAGTCATTGTGCGCGACCGCATGGGGCCTTGGACCGACCAGGGCCATGTGCCCTTGCAGCACGTTGAACAACTGCGGCAGTTCATCGATGGACGTGCGGCGCATGAAACGCCCCACGGGGGTGATGCGTGAATCATGGCGGCTGGCCTGGCGTACTTCGTGGTCGTCATGCACGCGCATCGAGCGGAATTTCCAGACCTTGATCACCTGACCGTTCCAGCCGTGACGGTCCTGCTTGAAGATCACCGGACCGGGGGAGGTCAGTTTGATCAGCACGGCGAACAGCAACAGCAGCGGGCTCAGCAGGATGAGCGCAAGCAAGGCCACGCTTTTGTCCAGCAGCGACTTGCTCAGTGCGGCGGTCGGACGGCTGGTCAGCGGGCTTTCATTGAGGAAAATCGCCGGCAGGCCATCGACCTCGGCCACGCAGTGATTGAGCAGCAGCATGTTGTTGAGGTCGGGGACCCAGATGACATCGACGCTGATCTCCAGCAGGTTGATGTACAGCGCCTCGATATGGGTGGCTTCCTGCAGCGAATGGGTGATGTACAGCCTGCGGATACCGTGCTGCCGGATCAACTGCGGGAGGTCCGGCAGCTCGCCGAGTATCTGTGATTGCACGCCCGGGGCTGCGGTCGCCGTGGCGCCGACGAGGCCGACCAGCGGTGAGCGTTTTTGCCGGGAAAGTGTTTTCGCCAGGTCGGCAGCAAGTTTACCGGTACCCACGATCAGCGATTTATGTCGCTCGTGAAGTTGCCCGTGGTAATAGCGGGAAAGACTGTGGATAGGGATGTAACAGAGCGCCAGCACGGCATAACTAATCGCCGCCCACAGTAGCAGGATTTCGACGGGGAACAACGCGTTAGCATTGCAGGCGATACCCACCGCAACCAGTATCAGCAGGGTAAGTAACCAGCCCATGAAGAGTCGGCCCAGTCCCACTGCGTAATCATCTTTCTTGCTGTAGACGTCACATAACATATAGGCCGGGATCGAGGCCAATATGCTAAAGGCAGCCAATACCCGGTAGGGATATTCCAGCTGGCCAGTCTTTAAAATAACCAATGCAAATAACAGTGTGACGACCAAACTTGACGCCAGCGTCCACTGTCCCCAAAAGGTCAGACCTTTGGGTGTTAGGTTACGATGCATTCTCCGGTTATTCAGCATACTACTGCTCCCAGTGGTGACCACTCATGGTGGCAGGCTTAAGCGAGGCGTGGCATTGAAACAGCCAAATAGACAGGCACGCGTAGGCGCGCACAGATTGATATTAATCAACGGCAGGGGGCAGTAGCTGACGAGTTATAACAGGCACATAGCGATAGTTAAGTGGCTGCTGGGTGAGACGGATTGTTATAAAAAGGCAGATAGTGGAGCGTGATCAACGCCAAGATTAACGACTCTGGAGTTATTATATTTTTTCAGCGAAACTGCTGGGCGAGTTCCAGGGGGTTTTTTATCCTCTGGGTCAAGCAATAGCCCCGATTTCTCACCGAACGGAACAAACGCTCGCCATCGTTGACGCGCTTGAATTTTTCCTGAAGTCGGCTGAGGCACATTTCCAGGCCGCGATACAACTCGGGTTCGCGACCAATATTGCGAATAAGTTCTTCTTTACTCACCACGCGTTCTTCATGGTGTAACATTTTTTTGATAAGTGCTGACTCGATCGTGGTCAAGGAAATGCGTAGGCCACCCTTGACCAGCATTCGATCATGTTGTGTAAAGGTCCAGTAGTCGGGTGCTTGTAGCGGAGGTTTTTCGGTGTGGGTCGCCAGTGCTTTTTGAGGCCTGTCGGTGCTGTGGAGTTGAACATTTAGTTCCAGTTTATTATAGGGCTGTAATGTTTTGTAAATGACCGGCGTTGATGCGTTATTGGCGCTGTCGGGTTTTTCGATAGTTGAATTGTTGGTGTAGTGCGAATTGAAATACTGGTTGCCAAACAAAGGCGTGCTGGTTGCCTGGGTTTCTGCTGTCTTGGTTCGCGGCGGGCAAGCGATATCGCCATAGAGTAACTCCACATTCGACGCAAAGTCGGGCAGCGGAATAAAGATGGGCGTAGCGGTGGACAGGTGTTTTTTGAGTGAGCTCATAGTGGTTACCATGGTCCTGTGGGTTGAGTGTTATAAATTTTCGGCCGGCGAGTAGTAACCGCCCTGAAAGTAATTGAAAGGCAAGCGTTTGGCGAGTGTTGCACTGTCAGAGAATTCAACTTTGTCTGCAATGAATGAGACTCGGCTGGCGCTTATCAGCTCTAACATGCGGTCGTAGAGCCGGTCGAAAAAATCCGAGCGTATATTCAGACTCAGTCTCAGGGGCGCATCCGGAAATGGCATTTTTATATAGTCATAGAGTTTCAGTTCGATCAACAGGTCGGCCTGCTTTGTATCCAGTGTGTAGTTATTGTAGGCAAGCTTGATATTGCTGCGGTCTTTGAGGTTATACAGTTGGCGCACCATCGCGCGGCGCTCCGTGGGGCCGGGAAGTGCATCCAAGGGGTTTTCTATACTGATAACGAGTTGCTGCTTATAGCTTTCCAATACATGCGCGACCTGGATAAGTTCCTTGAGCGTGTCGTCGGACATAAGCGCTGATTGCTCGATGCGCAGAAATTTATGAGTTGCAGGCTGCGCAGAAGCAAGTGGTAAGTGACTGAAATCAGCAGTCATGCGTGGGTCGATGCGCGACAGGGCGTCACGGTAGGCGCATTTAAGTTGAGCGCTATACAAAGGCTGCGAATGCTCTGGGAGATTGAGCAGATTATATGCGCTGGTTACGCGAATCTCATTGCCCCAAAGTGCGCAGCTGCGTTCAACTATCGCTTGCCTGAAGAGTTTGGGTTGGGCTATTGCGACAGGCGATATTTTCTCGTTATTCACGATGCTGTCTCTCTTGGGCTGGGTGCAAATACTGGGCGGAAATAATCCCACGGCTCAACTTGTAACCGTAGCCACGGATGTTCTGAATGATATTTTCGCCATAGCGCGCCTTGATTTTGCTGCGCAGGCGGCTAATGGATTTCTCCAGGGCTCGAGAGTCGTAGAATTTGGTGTTGAGCCCCATAACATTGGCGATTTCATCGTGACTGAGCAGTCGGTTATAGATCAGCGCCTCGAGAACTTTCATTTCGATGAAGGAAATTTCAAGTTTCTGGTCGTTGCCGTAAATGCACATCCGGTCTTGATCGAGAATAAGTTTGCAGCAGTCCAAGCGATACGTTTCATTGAGAAATGCCTCGACTAAACTCAACTTTTCTTCAGGGGAAGTTTCGGTGGCTTTTAGGCAGTAGTCCGCGCCGGCCAAATAATATTTGGTTTTACTTTGAGTAGAGGCAAACGTGATGAAGACAACTATCAGGCAGGTCGGGTTTTTGTGCCTGGTTTTTTTTATGATGTCCAGGGTTTGATTGCTGGCAGAAGGTGTGTCGATTTCTATGACGATGGCGCGATAGTCGACGTGATCTTCATGATGACCGACTAGTTGACCGTAGCTGCGTGTATCGACTTTTAAATCATTCGGTACAGTACGAACTATAAGTGCTCTGAAATCCTCAGTTTTAGACGCAGTCCGTGCAATAGCGAGGACGTTGGAAAAATGCATCACCTACTCCCTTTTCTGGCATGCAAGGCCGACAGTTCAATCGCTGCTAGCGTTAGATACTAATCGAATTGATTCCGCCAAAACGTGACAAATTTTAACATTCGTAGCTTTATTCTAAAGGCGGCGGCGGGGTGAGAGGGAGGTGTTGCGGGTGCGGCGTTTGCATGGGTGTACACATATGCTAGTGCAGATTGTTAGTGTGCAATAAGTATCTTAGGTCAATTGGTTTTTAGGCCTGTGGCGATTTAATTTTTTCTATAAATGAGGCCAGGTGACGAGGCGACTAATTGCCTTAAACCGCCAGGAATTTGCCATCGACGCCTGCCCGGTGCTGTCGATTCTGCGCTTTACTTGCGCGGTCCTCCCGGATCCGACGACGGCTTAAGCTAATTCTAAAAAGGTATTTATTACCGATTTTTAAGATCGTTTAGCTTGATCGCTCCCCCAAGACGTTCATGGAGTGAGCCGCCGATGCTGCAATCAATCACCGCCTTGCCGCTGCTGGATCTGTCGTTGCTCGATGGCAGCCCGGCGCAGCGCAGCGCGTTTCTCGATGAGCTGCGTTTTGCCGCGCGGCATGTCGGCTTCTTCTACCTCACCGGTCACGGTATCGCCCCGGCGTTGCTGGCCGAGGTGCAGCAGCAGGCGCGGGCTTTTTTCGCTTTGCCCGAGGCAGACAAGCTGGCCGTCGGGATGATCAACTCCCCGCACTTTCGCGGCTATAACCGCGCGGCCTCGGAAATCACCCGGGGCCAGCCGGACCTGCGTGAGCAGTTCGACGTCGGTGCCGAGCGCGAACCCTTGGCCGTTGAGCAACACCCCGCGGCCTGGGCACGCCTGCAAGGCCCCAATCAATGGCCGGCGGCGTTGCCCGAGCTCAAACCTCGGGTGTTGGCCTGGCAGCACGCGATGACCCGGATGTCGTTGCGCCTGCTGCGCGCGTTCGCCCAGGCCTTGTCCCTGCCCGAAAATGCGTTCGACGCGCTGTACGGCGACAAGCCCAACGAACATATCAAGCTGATCCGCTACCCCGGTCGCCACGCCGGGCAGAGTCGCCAGGGCGTTGGCGCGCACAAGGACTCCGGCTTCCTGAGTTTCCTGCTGCAAGACCAGCAGGCCGGTTTGCAGGTGGAAGTGGAGGAGGGGCGCTGGATCGACGCCGCGCCGCGGCCCGACACGCTGGTGGTGAATATCGGCGAATTGCTCGAGCTGGCCAGTAACGGCTATCTGCGCGCCACGGTCCACCGCGTGGTGTCGCCGCCGGTGGGCAGCGAGCGCGTGTCCCTGGCGTTTTTCCTCGGCGCGCAGTTGGATGCGGTGGTGCCGGTGTACCCGCTGGCGCCCGAACTGCTGCGCGATGCCCACGGCCCCACCAGCGACCCGCGCAACCCGTTGCTGCGCGACGTCGGCTGGAACTACCTCAAGGGCCGCCTGCGCTCCCACCCGGATGTGGCCCAGCGTTTCTACGCCGACGCCACACTGCCCCATGCACTGTCCGCCTAATCAGGAGATCACTCTGTTGAAGACATTCACACTTACCCTGGCGACCTTGCTGAGCGCTTTCAATGTGGCGGCCGCCGATGCCTTGCGCGTCGCCGCCGACCCGATTCCCCATGCGCAAATCCTCGAATACGTGCAGAAGCTCGACCCGGACCTGAAGCTGAACATCATCGAGATCCCCAGCGGCGTGAACTCCAATGAGTTGCTGGCCCATGGCGATGTCGACGCCAATTACTTCCAGCACCTGCCGTATCTCAAGGCCCAGGAACAGGCGCTCGGCCAGACGTTCGCGGTGGCGGCCACCGTGCATATCGAACCGTTGGGGATCTATTCGCACCGTCACACCCGCTTCGACCAGGTGCCGGACAACGGCACCGTCGCCGTGCCGAATAACGTCACCAACCTCAGCCGCGCCCTGTACCTGTTGCAAGCCAATGGCCTGATCACCCTCAAGCCGGGCTTCAACGATGCGTCCAAGCACCAGGCCACGCCCAGGGACATTGCCGAGAACCCCAAGCACCTGAAGATCCTGGAAATCGAATCGCCGCAGATTCCCCGGGCGCTGGAGGATGTCGACCTGGCAGTGATCAATGGCAACTTCGCCCTGGAAGCCGGGCTGCAACCGGCCAAGGATGCGCTGGGGCTGGAGAAGGCTCAGGGCAACCCTTACGCAAATATCCTGGTGACCACGCCCAAACTGGCGCAGGACCCGCGCATCCAGCAACTGGCCAAAGACCTGCGCTCGCCGGCGGTGGCCAAGTTCATCAGCGAGACATATGCCGGTTCGGTGATCCCGGTGGCGCTCGAATGATCGTCGTCGAGGGTGTCAGCAAAACCTACGCCGACGGCCAGCCGGCGGCGCTGGACAACGTGTCGTTGCAGATCGCCGATGGTTCGATCTTTGGCATCGTCGGCCGCAGCGGCGCCGGTAAAAGCACGTTGCTGCGCTGCCTTAATCTGTTGGAGCGGCCGACGTCCGGGCGCATCCTCATGGATGGCCAGGACCTGACCCGGTTAACCGGCAAGGCGCTGCGCCAGCAACGCCAGCGCATCGGCATGATCTTCCAGGGCTTCAACCTGCTGCACTCGCGCAACGTGGCGGATAACGTCGCGGTGCCGTTGGAGATTGCCGGGGTGCCCAAGGCCGAGCGCGTCGCGCGGGTGGCGCAGTTGCTGGCGTTGGTTGGCTTGAGCGACAAGGCGGCGGCGTTTCCGTCGCAACTCTCCGGTGGGCAGAAGCAGCGTGTCGGCATCGCCCGCGCACTGGCCGCGCGCCCGGCGTATTTATTGTCGGATGAAGCCACCAGCGCCCTGGACCCGGAAACCACCGCTTCGATCCTGGCGCTGTTGCGCGATATCAATCGGCAGCTGGGGGTGACCATCGTGTTGATCACCCATGAGCTGGACGTGGTCAAGGCGATCTGCGACAGCGCGGTTTCCCTGGCGGCGGGGCGCGTGGTGGAAAGCGGCACGCTGCTGCAACTGCAGGCCGACCCGTCCTCGCGCCTGGGCCGCGCGCTGGCGCCCAACCTGCAGGTGGTGAGGGCGGGATGAAAACCGACTGGAATGAAGTTCTCCAACTGCTGCTCAACGCCACCGGCGAAACCCTGTACATGGTGCTGCTGGCAGGGCTGTTCACCTTGTTGATCGGCCTGCCATTGGGCGTGCTGCTGTTTATCAGTCGTGCGGGTGGGCTGTTCCCGCTGCCAAGGCTCAACCGTGCGTTGGGTGCGGTGATCAACCTGGGGCGTTCGCTGCCGTTTGTGGTGATGCTGATCGCGCTGATTCCGCTGACCCGCCTGATCGTCGGTACCACCCTGGGCAGCACGGCGGCGGTGGTGCCGATCACCATCGGTGCTTTTCCGTTTTTCGCACGCATCGTCGAGACCGCCCTGGATGACGTGGACAAGGGCCGCATCGAGGCAATCGTGGCCATGGGCGGCGATATCCGCCATGTGATTTTCAAGGTGCTGCTGCCCGAAGCCTTGCCGGCGCTGGTGGCCGGGGTCACGTTGACCCTGGTGATGCTGATCGGGTTTTCTTCCATGGCCGGGGTGATCGGCGGCGGTGGGTTGGGCGACTTGGCGATTCGCTACGGCTACCAGCGTTTCAACAACCAGATCATGGTGGTGACGGTGGTGGTGTTGGTGGTGCTCGTGCAGGGCGTGCAAAGCTTGGGCGATCGCTGCGTCAGGTCGTTGGCGCATCGCCGATGAGCCTTCATGTCGATAGTGATCGCGGCTCGCGCACAGCCTTGAGCAACAGCGTTTCGAAGGCTTGTTGCACCCCGGGCCCGTCACTGTGGGCCACATTGAAGCGCATCGAATCAGGCAGCGCCGGGTCGTAGCCGAACAATGCCCCCGGTGCCAGCACCATGTTCTGCTTCAACGCCTCCTGGGCCAACTGTTCGCCGTTCACCCCCGGCGGTAGGCGGGCCCAGATGAACATGCCGCCTTCATACGCCATCGGCAATTGGCAGCCGCAGCGCTTGAGCCATTGTTCGACACGCGCACCGGCTTCCAGCAAGCGCTGCACCATGCGCTTGCGGTGCCGGGCGTAACTGCCTTCGCTGAGCATGCGGTAGACGATCTGCTCGAACAGCTCCGAGGTCACGCCGCCGCTCATCAACTTCATATGGGTCAGGTTGGCCGCCAGTTGCGGTGCGGCCACCACGTAGCTGACGCGGGTGTTGGCGCTGAGGATTTTCGAGAAGCCCGACAGGTAGGTGACCTGGTCCAGGCCGGCGATGGTGGCCAGGCGCGGCGGCGGGTTGGGGTGCAGGTCGCCGTAGAGGTCATCCTCGACGATATGGCAGTGGTACTGGCGGGTCAGTTGCAGCAGACGAAACGCCTGGCTGGGGCTGAAAGAGTGCCCGGTGGGGTTATGCAACACACTGGTGGTGAGGTACAGGCTGGGGCGATGTTCGGCCAGCAACTGTTCGAGGGCGTCGAAATCGAAGCCATCGGGGCGCCGCTCGATCGTCATCACCTTGACCCCGTGCAGGGCCAGGTTGGCGTGGAAGTTGAAGTAGCAGGGCGCGTCGAGCAGCACCGTGTCGCCGGGGCGGGCGAGCAGGCGCATGAGCATGTCCAGGCCTTGCAGGGTGTTGGGCGTGGTGATGATTTGCTCCACCGGCACCGACAACCCTTCGGCATGCAGTTTGTGTTGCAGTGCCTGGCGCAACGGCAGGAACCCGGCCGGCGTGCCCATCCCGGCAAGGCGCAGCGACGGCGCGCGCACCACGCTACGCATGGCTTGGCGAAGCGCCTCGCTGTTCAGCCACTCCTCCGGCAAATGCCCGCCACCGGGGCGCAGATCTCCATTGACGGTGACCAGCGGCCGGCGTAACACGCTGAGCAAGTCCTGGGGTAACAGGTCGACCCAGCTCGTCGAGGCGGCGCGGATGATGTCTGTTGTCACAAAGTGGCCAAGGCCCTGGCTCGAGGTCAACAGGTTGCGCCCGCGCAGGCGGTCCAGCGCTTCGTTGAGGGTGAACTTGCTCACGCCCAGGGTCTGGGTCAGTTCACGCACCGACGGCAACTTGCTGCCGGGCGCCCATTCGCCGTTCTCGATGGCCTGGCTGAACGCCTCGACGATCTGTTGCACCTTGGGTGCGCCAGCCCGAAAGGCGATGGCGGATACAAACATACGGCTTCCTTGTCTTTGCTGGTGATTTTACCGGTGAAGTAGGGCCGGATTAGGCCTTACTTTACCTGCCCTGCGCAATGCCGCGGCCCTAGACTGCCGGCTATCCGGCCACTTTCCGGCTGTCTTCCCAAGGTCCAAGGCTATGACAAGCGCGTTGACGCTCTCTTCGTTTCTCTACTTTCTGCTGTTTTGCGCCACCGTGACGTTCAGCCCCGGCCCCATGACCTTGCTGCTGCTGAGCCTGGGCTTGAAGGACGGCCTGCGCGGCTCGATCCCGGCGCAGCTCGGCGCCAGTGTGTCGTACCTGGTCTCTATCCTGATCTTTGCCGTGGGTTTCTCGGAATTGATCAAAGGCAACCTCGCCATTACCCAGGGTATCCAGATGGTCGGCGTCGCCTACATTCTCTACCTGGCCTACAAACAGTGGACCGGCAGCGGCGTGTCCATCGACGGGGTCGTTGCCGTGGAAGGCGCACGCAGTCTGTTCGGCAAGGGCTTGCTGACCGGGTTTTCCAACCCCAAGGCGATCATTATGTTCAGCGCCGTGTTCCCACAATTCGCCGGGGCCGGGGAGCACAACTCGATGGCGGACATCGCTATCCTCGGGCTGACCTTTCTATTGCTGCAGTTCGCCAGCGGCTGCCTGTATGGCTATTTTGGCCAGCGCATCAAGCCGGTGCTGGAAAACCCCCGGCGGCGGGTCTGGTTGCAACGGATCACGGCATTGTTGTTGCTGGGCGTCGCCGGGATGCTGGCGCGGGGCTTTTCCCACTGACGGCGCTGAGCTTACAAGGGGTAGTGGCGATATGCTGTTGCCCTGATAGACTCCAGGCACCTACCCAGGATCGCACCTCACCATGCCAGCCGCCGGAGGAAATGGAGTTCCGCTCGCTACCCGCTTGTACAAAACCCGCACGTTGGGGCTGACACTTGGCTTTGCCTGCGTGGCCTTCGGCATGTCTGCGTTGAACCCACCGCTTTGGGTGTGGGCGTTGATGCTGATCAACGGCTTTGTCTGGCCGCACCTGGCTTATCAATGGGCACGCCGCACCGCCAACACATTGCGTTGCGAGCGCCACAACCTGCTGTTCGATTCGTTTTGCGGTGGCTTCTGGGTCGGTGCCATGCACTTCAACCCACTGCCCAGCGTCACCACCTTGTCGATGATGACCATGAACAATGTGGCCATCGGTGGTCCCCGTTTCATGCTGGCGGGCTGGGTGGCGCAGGCGTTGGGCGTCGGCGTGTCGCTGCTGATCTTCACCCCGGCGTTCATCGGCATAACCAGCCAGGCGCAGTTGTATGCCTGTTTACCGATCCTGGTGCTGTATCCGCTGGCCCTGGGCTGGATTTGCTATCGCCAGGCCGTGTCCCTGGCCGGGCACAAGCGTGAGCTGCTGGCCCTGAGTCGCACCGACAGCTTGTCCGGCCTGCTCAACCATGGCGCGTGGAAGGACCATCTGGACATCGAGTTCCAGCGCTGCCACGGCGGGCAGCAGGGCGCGGTGATTGCCCTGATCGACATCGATCATTTCAAAGTGATCAACGACACCTACGGCCATGTCACCGGCGATCTCGTCCTGCGCCAGCTCAGCAAAGTGCTGCGCCAGAACCTGCGCGCCACCGACCTGGCCGGACGCTACGGCGGTGACGAGTTCTGCGTGATCCTGCCGGACGTGCCGCTCAACCGCGCCACGCAAGTGATGGATACCCTGCGCGATCGCTTCAATGCGCTGGCCTATGCCCAGGACCCGACCCTGCGTGTCAGCTTGAGCATCGGCCTGGCGCCTTATCGGGTCGGGCATAGCGATTCGACCAGTTGGCTCAACGATGCCGACCAGGCGTTATATGACGCCAAGAGCAGCGGGCGCAATCGGGTCAGCGCGGTGCAGGGGCCTTGGTTGAGGTCGGTCTAGCGGGACGGCGTCCCCAGCCAGCAAAAACAAACTGAGGACGTGCTGATTGTCCTATGCATAGAACGAACAACGCCGCGTTTGCCGGCTAGTCCCCAAGGCCCGTGGGACTTATGGTGTAGGCACTTTGGAGGTACACCATGAAAAAACTCATCGGCATCTACACCAGCCCCCGCGCCCACTGGGTCGGCGACGGTTTTCCGATACGCACGCTGTTTTCCTACGACACCCTGGGCAAGCACATCAGCCCCTTCCTGTTGTTGGACCACGCGGGCCCGGCCGATTTCACCCCGACCACACAACGTCGCGGTGTCGGCCAGCACCCGCATCGCGGCTTTGAAACCGTGACCATCGTCTACGACGGCGAAGTCGAGCACCGCGACTCCACCGGGGCTGGCGGCACGATCGGCCCCGGCGACGTGCAATGGATGACCGCCGCCAAGGGCATCCTCCACGAAGAGTTCCACTCCGAAGCCTTCGCCCGTAGCGGCGGGGTGCTGGAGATGGTGCAACTGTGGGTCAACCTGCCGGCCAAGGACAAAATGGCCGACGCCGGTTACCAGACGATTGTCGACAGCGATATTCCGCTGCTGCCGCTGGCCAATGAGGCTGGTCAGCTGCGCCTGATTGCCGGTGAGTTCGCAGGCACCAAAGGTCCGGCGCGCACCTTTACGCCGATCGACGTGTGGGACCTGCGCCTCAACGCCGGCAAGGCGCTGACCCTGGACCTGCACGCCGGACGCAACACCGCGCTGGTGATCTTGCGCGGCACGGTGCTGGTCAATGGCGCAGAAATCGCGCGCCAGGGGCAATTGGCACTGTTTGAGCGCGACGGCACGCAACTGTCGCTGGAATCCAGCGACGACGCGAGGGTGCTGCTGCTCAGCGGCGAGCCGATCGACGAGCCTATCGTCGGCCATGGTCCGTTTGTGATGAATACCGAGCAGGAGATCCATCAGGCGTTTGCTGATTTTAACTCCGGTCATTTCGGGCAGATGCAGCGCTGAAAGGTTGACGCCAAGCCTAATGTGGGGGCGGGCAAGCCCCCACATGCGTAATTGCATGGACTTGACCCGTGAGGCCGAGAGTGGTCGTTATGCTGTAAACGTTCGGCGGCGATCATGAGTTCGAACCGGCAGACTCTTCTTTGCGGACATGATCCGTATGCTTCCTTGGAAAATGCTGACAAGCCTGCCGACGCAACTTTCTATTTTCCGGCTTCTTGGTCAGCTTCGAGAATCAAGCTCGGGGATGGGCCGCGAGCCTTTGCGAACCACCACAGGGCAAATGTCCCAAGAATAGTCGTTAACACGGCCAAAATCAGGATTACGGTCTGGGTGCCCAAGGGCGCAGCTAACAAAGCCACCAGTAAACCTGCCAGAGGCTGGGACATGTTGTTCAGCAGCGTGATCACACCTACCGTCTTGCCGAAGTCCTGAGGCGGTATCACCTGCTGCCGGATAGTGCGTATGTAGACGTTGAACATTTTGTCGAAGCCTGCGATCAGCAGGAAACCCAGCACATAGCCGAGCAGACTCGGACTCAGGGCGCTGATGAATGCCCCCGTTGCGATCATCGAATATCCGACACCCCCGAGGACTCGCAGAGGCAGCACCACCCGAGCGAGAAGGAACAGGATCACGATTGTTGTCACCGCACCCGCCGCCTGAAGCCCTGCATAGCTATCCTTGCCGGCGCTGTACTGGCCGATCACCATGGCCGCCGAAGTTGCCAAGGTGCCACCAACGATCAGGTTGACGCCTACCGCCAGAATGATGATTTTTTTCAATTCCGCCAGGCTACGGATATGCCCAAAAGCGATCCTCAAGGGCTGCAGCCAGATGTCTTGATGCTGCTCGAACACCTCTAGCGTCATACGGCCAAGACGTTGCCACGCCAGCATGCTCATGTCTGCCAGCAGGAACAATCCGGCGATCCAAAGCACCACCCAGTGCCAAGCCCAAACCTCAAGCATCAGTGCCGCCACCAGAGGCCCGAGGACCAGTCCCGCCTGGTCGGCGATCTGGGAGTAGGACAACGTCTTGGTGTAGCTGTAGTGCTGGAAGATATGCGGCATCAGCACTTCGCGAGCCATGATGCCTTGCGTGGTCAGCACCCCGCACAGTGCCGACAGCACCACTACCCAACCGATGCCACCAAAGATTCCGTAGAGCACCACCCCCAGCACACAGAGCAATGCCCGGTAGACCTGACTGATATGCAGGATCTTAATAGGCGGGTACTTGTCGCACAGCGCGCCGCACAGCGGGAACGCGAGAAATCGCGGCAGCGATTCGACGAAAAACGCTAGCCCTGCCCATGAAGCGCTGTTGGTGGTCTGGAACACCACCAGCGGCACAATAAACAACAGGATCTGATCCGCCAGCCTCGATAGAAAGAGCGCGATAAAAAAGGCGAGGTAATCCTTACGCATAGGGAACTCCTTTGTGTAAGCGACGTGGCATAGCGGTCTGAAGAAACATCAGTATGAGTTTACAAGGTGTCTAGATAATCCGGCGCGATGCAAACGCCTGGTCAGTGCTGATGCAATCAGGTGGTCAGATACGGTGCAATTTCCCACCCGCATTTTGCTCCGCGCTATACCCCCACATCCCCATTTCATGCGATCTTCTCGGCATTCACCCTGGAGTCGCCTGGATGCCCTCATTTATCGCTGATCACCCCATGTTGTGCGCCCTGGCGCTGATCTTTATCGACATCGGTGTGTGGCGCTTGATTTCCGCTGAGCTGGCCAATTGGAAGCTGGCGGCGCGGTTGGTGATTTTTGCGGTGTTCAGCGCCGTGTTGTTCAACGACGGCATGAACCCGATGCTCGTCGCGCCGTATGCCGATAACACCGCGCTGCACCTGGCCGCCACTGCGTTGCAGATCGGTTGGTGGCTGTTCGCGGCGCGGACCCTGACGGTGTTGCTCGGCGCGGTGATGATGCAGCGCGTGGGCCACACCGGTCGGCTGTTGCAGGACCTGCTGGGCGCGGTGATTTTCCTGATTGCGATCATCGCCGCCATGGCCTACGTGCTCGACCTGCCGGTCAAGGGCGTGCTCGCCACCTCCGGTGCGGTGGCGATCATCGTCGGCCTGGCGCTGCAAAGCACCCTCAGCGATGTGTTTTCCGGGATCGTGCTCAACACCACCAAGCCGTACCAGCTCGATGACTGGATTTCCATCGACGGCACCGAGGGGCGCGTCACCGATATCGATTGGCGCGCTACGCGGTTGCAGACCTCCCAGGGCAGCATGGCGGTGATCCCCAATTCGTTGGCGGCCAAGGCCAAGATCGTCAACTTTTCGCGCCCGGCGGATATGTTCGGCCTGTCGGTCAGCCTGCAAGTCAGCCCCCACGCCCGCCCGCAGACGGTGATCGAGGCGCTGGAGCGGGCGATGCAAGGGTGCCGGCCGCTGCTGGCCAAACCGGCGCCGAGCGTGGCGTTCAAAACCTCGGCCAGCGACGGCGTGGAGTATGAAATCAGCGGCTTTGTGCCGTCGATGCCGCTCAAGCGCGAAGTGCGCAACCAGCTGTACGACCTGGCTTTCCGGCACTTGCAGGCGGCGGGCGTCGGTTTGCTGTCTGCCACCGAAAGCAGCGCGCCGCCGGCGCTGTCGGGGGCGCGGGCGTTGCTGGAGCGCTCGTCGATTTTCTCCACCCTGCGCCAGGAAGAGAAAGACACCTTCAGTCAGAACATGACCCTGCACAGCTACCGTGCCGGCGCGGTGATCCTGCCGGCGGGGGAGGTCAGCGATCATTTGTTTATCGTCGAATCCGGCGTGGTCTCAGTGATGCTGGACAAGGCAGGGCACATGTTCGAAGCCGGGCGCATGGGGCCGGGGGAGGTGATCGGCGAGGCTGGGATCTTGTCCGACGAGGCCACGCTGGCGGACTTTCGCGCCAAGACCTTCTGCACCCTCTATCGCATCGAGAAGGAATACCTCAAGCCGTGCCTGGATGCGCGGCATGACATCGGCGAAGCGATGAAAGCGCTGCTGGATTTCCGCATACATGCGGCGCAGACCCTGGCCCAGGAAGCACCGGTGGTGCCGGTGAAGAAGGGGTTCCTGCAGTGGTTGCGCAAACGCCGGCTGTAGTGCGATCAGGGTGCCGGGGCGAGGCGGCAACGCTCGTCGAAATCTTCGGCCAACTGCGCCAGCGTCACATCCCCCAGCCGCGCCAGTAACAGTGCCTGGGCCTGGTCGAACGCGTCGCTCAGTGCCGCGTTCACTGCCTGTTCCACCAGGCATTGCGGGTGGTCGGTGGACAAGCCGATGGCGAATATCGACGGCGTGCCCAAGGCATTGTGGATATCCAGCAAGGTGATTTCACTCAAGGTTTTGCCCAGGGTCCAGCCGCCCTGATGACCTTTTTCCGAGCGGACATAGCCTTTTTCCTTGAGCAGCCCCAGTGTGCGCCGCACCACCACCGGGTTGGTGCCGAGCATCTGCGCGATGGTCTCCGAGGTGGCGCGCGCTTCATGGCGGTCCATATGGATCAGCACGTGCAGCATGCGCGAGAGGCGGGTGTCGTTTCTCATCAAAAAACCTCAAGTCGATTCGGTCGAAAGTATCCTTCGTAACCCAAAAAGTTGCGAGACACTTGACGTGCTATTTTTACGTAACTTATGGTGTGTCGTGAAAGCGCGCGGATAACCGCGCGCACCTGACAAGGGGCACTTTCATGATGCATGACGTCATTATCGTGGGCGGCAGCTATGCCGGCTTGTCCGCCGGCCTGCAATTGGCGCGGGCACGACGCAAGGTTCTGGTGATCGACGCAGGGCAGCGGCGCAATCGGTTTGCCGCCACCGCCCATGGCTTTCTCAGCCAGGACGGCCAGGCGCCGGACGTCATTGCCGCCGAAGGTCGCAGCCAATTGATGGAGTATCCGAGCGTCACCTGGGTGCAGGACAGCGTATTACAGGCGGCTACGGCGCCGGGCGGTTTCAGGCTACACACGCAATACAACGGCGGATTCGAGGGGCGACGCCTGATCCTCGCCACCGGGGTGGTGGACGAATTGCCCGCCCTCGAAGGCTTGGCGGAACGCTGGGGCAAGCACGTGTTTCATTGCCCTTACTGCCACGGCTATGAGCTCGATCAAGGCCGCATCGGTGTGTTGGCCACCTCGCCGCTGGCGATGCACCATGCGCTGATGTTGCCGGACTGGGGCACCACCACCTTGTTCACCAATGGTGTGTTCACCCCGGATGCCGAGCAACAGGCGCAGTTGGATCGGCGCGGGGTTCGTGTGGAGCGCACGGTGGTGACACGGATCAGCGGTGAGCGCGTGGCTCTGGAACTGGCTGATGGCCGCGTGATTCAGCTGGACGGCGTATTCACGATGTCCCGCACTCGCCTCAGCCCCTTGGCCGAGCAGTTGGGCTGTGTGCTGGCCGACGGCCCCACCGGCCCGTACCTGCACACCAACGAAACCCGCCAGACCTCCGTGGCCGGCGTGTTTGCCTGTGGCGATGCGTCCCTTGCCGCCGGTTCCGTGGCGCTGGCGGTGGCCGAGGGCGTGCGCGCCGGGGTGGGCGCGCACGTTTCGTTGATTCACGGTTGAGGCTGGCCGCGATCGGCGCTCAGCGCACCAGGCACGGGCGCTTGTTATCGAAACTCCAACCGGGGATCAGGAACTGCATGGCCACGCTGTCATTGCGCGCACCCAGGCCCATGTCTTTGTAGCGTTCGTGGGCCTGGGCCACCGCGTCCATGTCGATCTCGACGCCCAGCCCCGGCTTGGTCGGCACCTGGATGTGACCGTCGACAATCTGCAACGGCGCCTTGGTCAGGCGCTGGCCGTCCTGCCAGATCCAGTGGGTGTCGATCGCGGTGATGTCGCCCGGTGCGGCGGCGGCCACCTGGGTGAACATCGCCAGGGAAATATCGAAGTGATTGTTGGAATGCGAGCCCCAGGTCAGGCCCCATTCATGGCACATCTGCGCCACGCGCACCGAGCCTTGCATCGTCCAGAAGTGCGGGTCGGCGAGGGGGATGTCCACCGATTGCAGCTGGATCGCGTGGCCCATTTCGCGCCAGTCGGTGGCGATCATATTGGTGGCGGTGGGCAGGCCGGTGGCGCGGCGGAATTCAGCCATGACTTCGCGGCCCGAATAGCCGTTTTCCGCGCCGCATGGGTCTTCGGCGTAGGCCAATACGTGATGCTGGTCGCGGCACAGGGCGATGGCTTCCTTGAGTGACCAGGCGCCGTTCGGGTCCAGGGTGATGCGTGCGTCGGGGAAGCGCTCGGCGAGGGCCGTGACCGCTTCGATTTCTTCGGCGCCGCGCAACACGCCGCCTTTGAGCTTGAAGTCGTTGAAGCCGTACTTGGCCTGGGCGGCTTCGGCCAGGCGCACGATGGCGTCCGGGGTCAGGGCCGGTTCATGGCGCAGGCGGCACCAATCGTCACCATCGGCTTCGCTGCGGTAGGCCAGGTCGGTCTGCTGGCGGTCGCCGATGTAGAACAGGTAGCCGAGCATCTTCACCGCGTCGCGCTGCTGGCCTTCGCCGAGCAGGGCGGCCACCGGCACTTCAAGGAACTGGCCGAGCAGATCGAGCAGCGCCGCTTCCATCGCGGTGACGGCGTGGATGGTGATGCGCAGGTCGAACGTCTGCAGGCCGCGGCCACCGCTGTCGCGGGCGGCAAAGGTGCGGCGCATGGCATTGAGAATGCTCTGGTACGCGCCGATCGGCTTGCCGATCACCAGGCTGCGCGCGTCTTCCAGGGTTTCGCGGATGCGTTCGCCGCCCGGTACTTCGCCCACGCCGATGTGCCCGGCGCTGTCCTTGAGGATCACGATATTGCGCGTGAAAAACGGCCCGTGGGCGCCGCTGAGGTTGAGCAGCATGCTGTCGTGGCCGGCCACCGGGATCACTTGCAGGTGGGTGACGATGGGGGCATGGCTGGTGTGGTGCTGGTGTTCTGTATTCATCAAAACGCTTCCTTATTTGCTCAGGACGGGGGCGGGGTGCAGCACGCTCGGGCTCTGGGCGCCGGGCCGGGTCTTGGCGAAGAACACCAGGATCGCCGCGAGGATCGAGGTGCCGGCCAGCCCATACAAACCACCCTGGATCGACCCGGTGGTCTGCTCCAGAAAGCCGAAGGTGGTGGGCGCGACAAACCCACCGAGGTTGCCGATGGAGTTGATCAGCGCGATCACCGCCGCGGCGATGCGCGCATCCAGGTAGCCCTGGGGGATCGGCCAGAACAGCGACGATGCCGACTTGAATCCGATCGCCGCAAAACAGATGGCGACAAAGGCAAAGACCGGCCCGCCGGTGGTGGAGAAAAACATTCCCGCCGCAGCAATCAACAGCGCCGTGGCCACCCACGCCTGTTGATGCTTGTACTTGCCGGCCAGGGCCGCGAACGAATACATGGCGATGATCGAAATCAGCCAGGGAATGGAATTGTAGAAACCCACCTGGATGTCACTCAGGTCGCCCATCTTCTTGATGATGCTCGGCAGCCAGAATGTGGCGGCATAGATAGTCAGCTGGATGCAGAAATACAGGGCGCAGAACAGCATGATCTGGCGGTCCTTGAGCAGCGTGCCCAGGCTCGGCTTGACCGTCGTGGCGGCGTCACGCTCGCGTTGTTCGCGCTCGATCTCGCCCACCAGCGCGTCCTGTTCGGCGCGGCTGAGCCACTTGGCGTCATGGGGTTTGGAGTCGAGCCAGAACCACACGAAAAAGCACAACAGCACCGAGGCCATGCCTTCGATGATGTACATCCATTGCCAGCCGTGCAGGCCCAGCCCGCTGATTTGCAGCAGCACGCCGGACAGCGGGCCGGAGATCAGCGAGGCCAGGGCCGAGCCGCTGAGGAAGATCGCAATCGCCTTGCCGCGCTCCACCCCGGGCAGCCAGCGGGTGAAGTAGTAGATCACCCCCGGAAAGAACCCGGCCTCGGCCACGCCCAGCAGAAAACGCAGGATATAGAAGTGGGTTTCGTTCTGGATAAAGGCCATCAGCGTCGCGGTGATGCCCCAGGTGAACATGATGCGGGTCAGCCAGATACGCGCGCCGACTTTTTGCAGCAGCAGGTTGGAGGGCACTTCGAACAACGCATAGCCGATGAAGAACAAGCCGGCGCCGAAACCGTAAGCGGCCGCGCCGATGCCCAGGTCGTGTTCCATGTGGGTGCGGACAAAGCCGATGTTGACGCGGTCGATGTAGTTGACGATGAACATGATCACGAACAGTGGCAGCACATGCTGCTTCACCTTCTTGATCGCGCGGGCCAGGACGGGGTCGAGGGCAGGCGCAGCTGTCGCAGGGTTGGAAGCGGTCACGGGGTAGAACTCCCACGGATTATTGTTGTGCGGGGATGGGTTCAGGGCTGCCGGGGGTGCCTGGCAACTTGATAGACATCATACAACTGCTTTTTTCCGCGTCGCAACGTAAATTTTGGCTGTACGAGCACGCGACAGGGCTGGTAATCCTGTTTTACAGGCGTCATAGCGCATGAAATCAATCGCGCCGATGCAATCGCAGGCAATCCAGCTTCCATGAAAACGCGGCGCAGTTGCGGCGTAATTTGTTTGTTGTCATACAAGTTGGTGGCGGAGGGGGATGTTAGTATTGACCGGGTCCAACCGATGGAATGACCGATGCACAACGACACCCCCCGCAAGCGCTCCCAGGGTCTGGCCCATGACATCGTGACCACGCTGACCCAGCGCATTCTCCTCGGCCAACTGGCGCCGGGCGAGAAGCTGCCCTCCGAGTCGGCCATCGTCGGCGAGTACGGTGTCAGTCGCACCGTGGTGCGTGAGGCGCTGTCGAAGTTGCAGGCGGCAGGGCTGGTGGAAACCCGGCACGGGGTGGGCACCTTTGTGCTGGCGCGGGACCAGCGCCAGGGCCTGCACCTGAACCACGACACCGCCGTCAGCGTGCGCGGCATCCTCGAGTTGCGCCTGGGCCTGGAAACCCAGGCCGCCGCCCTGGCCGCGCTGCGCCGCAGCGAGGCGCAGTTGCAGCATATGCGCGAGGCCCTCGACGACTACCAGGCCTCGCTGGCCAACAACGACAGCAGCGTCGAACCCGACGTGCGCTTCCATCAGTTGATTGCCCAGGCCACCGGCAACACCTACTTCACCGATGTGATCCAGCACCTGGGCAACTCGGTGATCCCGCGCACGCGCATCAACGCCGAAGAGCGCGGCGATACCGACCTGATGAAGCTGGGCCAGTTGGCCAACCTGGAACACGAGGCGATCCTCAACGCCATCCGCCGCCAGGACCCCGACGCCGCCCGCGCCGCGATGTTGTTGCACCTGAGCAACAGCCTGGAACGCATGACCGGCGAGTAGCAGGGGCATTTTCTTCAATACCCGGCTCGCCGGGGTGTTTACCGTGGCCCCTGTTCATCACCACAACAGGGAACCGCAATGAGCTTGATCCTTTCCATGGCCGCCTTCGCGTTGGCCACCTCCATCACACCGGGCCCGGTGAATGTGGTCGCCCTCAGTTCGGGCGCGCGCTTCGGTTTTGTCGCCAGCCAGAAACACGTGTTCGGTGCCGCCACCGGCTTCACGCTATTGCTGGTGCTGATCGGCCTGGGGCTGCATGAAGTGCTGCTGCGCTGGCCCATTCTGACCCAGTTGATCCAGTGGGGCGGGGTCGCCTTCCTGCTGTACATGGCCTGGAAACTTGCGGTGGACGATGGCCGGCTGGACGCCGAAGGCACCGCAACGGCGCCGTCGATGCTCTACGGCGCGATCATGCAATGGCTGAACCCCAAAGCCTGGCTGGCCTGCGTAGCGGGCATGGGGTTGTTTGTCGCGGATGGCGACGCCCGGCAAGTGTGGCTGTTTGCGGCGCTCTACCTGGTGATCTGCTACCTGTCGGTAGCCTGCTGGGCCTACGCCGGCACGTTTTTGCGCCGTTACCTCGGCAACGCGCAGGGCGTGCGGGTGTTCAACCGTTCGATGGCCGCGTTGCTGGTGGCCAGTGTGGGTTATTTGCTGATGGCTTGAGCAAGTCGCGGTACTGCCCCGGCGTGGCGGCGAAGTGCAGCTTGAAGGTGCGCTGGAAGTGCGCCTGGTCGGCAAAGCCGGCGGCCAGGGCGACGTCGGCGATCAGTTCGCCGTTGCGCAATTGGGTGCGGGCGAACTGGATGCGCCGGTTCACCAGAAACGCATGGGGCGTCAAGCCGTAATACTGCTTGAAGGCGCGGATCAGATAAGACGGCGACAGCTCGGCCGCCAGGCAGATGTCTTCGAGTTTCAAGGCCTGGGTGCAGTGTTCGCGGATGTACTCGGCGGCGCGTTCCAGCTTGTGATTGACCTCCCGCACCGGCGTGTTCGAAGGGTTCAGGCGCTGCTGCACCTCACTGAAATAACTCACCAGCATGCTCTGTTTTTGCAGGAGTTCGGCGTGCTCATCCAACAGCGTCCGGTACAGCTCGATCAGGCCGTTGTACAGCACCGGGTCGCGGGTATAGGGCGTATTGAACGGTCGATAACCCTGGTCGGTGCTGAAGCCCAACTGGTATTGCAGGTCCGTCAGCCAGGGCGTGTCGAGGTAGAGCATGTGATACGACCAGGGTTGGTCGTGGATCGGGTTGCACGCATGCACGTCGCCGGGGTTCATCAGCACCACCGTGCCGGCGCTGATCTGGAAGGTGTCCGCGCCGTAGTGGTAATAGCTGCGCCCGGTGGTGATCGCGCCGATGGAGAAATGCTCGTGGGCGTGGCGAGTGTAGGTGACCTTGCGTCCGTCGGCAATGGTCCGCGCTTCGATGAACGGCAAGCGCTCGTCGCGCCAGAAGCGCGGCGCTTGCGCGGGGTGAGTGGCGGTGTTCAGCGACATGGCGGCGGCTCCATCCCTCGGGAGATCGAGGGAGGATCATTGCACAGACTGCCGGGGCCGTCAGCCTAGAAGTCCCATTTAGTCGCCAGTTGCAGGCTGCGCGGTTCGCCGTAGAAGCCGGTGCCGAAGTTGCCCAGGCCCGTGTAGTACTTTTTATCGAACAGGTTCTTCACGTTCAGCGTGGTGCTCAGGTGCTCGTTGAAGCGGTAGCGCGCCATCAGGTCGACCAGGTAGTAACTGTCCTGGGTGATGCGTGCGTTCTGGCCGAAGTTGAGCGTGTCGTTCGGGTCGGGTTGGAACACGTTGCCGAAAAACTCGCTCTGCCAATTCACGCCGCCGCCCACGGTGACATGCTCCAGCGCGCCGGGCAGGCGATAGCTACTGAACAGGCGCACCACCTGCTGCGGCGTGGTGGTTTGCAGCACCGAGCTGTACACATAATCGTTGTTGGCATCGCGGGTGTGCTGGTAGGTGTAGCCGGCCGAGATGTTCCAGCCGTCCAGCACTTCACCCGACAGTTGCGCCTCGAAGCCCTTGGTGGTGGCGCCGGCAATCGGGCGGTACACCGAATCGGTCTCGAAGCCCGACACGTACTCGGCGACATTGTCCTGCTCGATGCGGAACGCGGCAAAACTGGCATTCAGGCGGCCGTCGTAGAACGCTGCCTTGAGCCCGGCTTCATAGGTGGCGCCTTCGATCGGATCGAGCAGTTTGCGGTCGGCGTCCTTGCTGCTTTGCGGGCGGTAGATCTGGGTGTAGCTGGTGTACACCGACCAGGTGTCGTTGAGGTCGTAGACGATCCCGGCATACGGCGTGACCACGCCGCTCTGGCGGTAGGTGGTGCGGTTGTCGGCCTTGGTCGGGTCATAGAAATCGGTGGTGTCGGTGCCGCTGAACGTGCTGACGCGCGTGCCGAGGATCACTGACAAATCGTCCGTGGGTTTCAAGCGCGTGGCCAGGTAGGCGCCGGTCTGGCGTTGCACGATATCGTTCTGGCCGCTGCGCGGGATATCCGGTTTGGCGTACTCGCCGTGCCAGTCGAAAATGCTGCCGCCCACGGCGGGGTAAATCGAACCGTAGACCGGCACGTCCTGCTTCGAGCGGGTGGCCATAAAGCCCATGATCAGCTCGTGCTCACGGCCAAACAGGTTGAACGGCCCGCTGAGATTGACGTCCAGGGTGTTCTGTAACTGGTCGCCCTTGTACTTGCCCATGAACATGTACATGCCGTCGCCGCTGACCGGGTCCGGGTTGCCGCCGCTGGCGGAGGCGAGCAGGGTGTCGTGCTGACTGCGCTTGCGGTCGAGGCTGACCTTGAGCGACCAGTCGTTCGCCAACTGCTGTTGCACCGAGGCGAACAGCGTCTGGTTCTGGAAGTCGCGGCGGCTCCAGTCGGCCGCCGGGTTGAACGAGCGCGAGAAGTGCGTGCGCGAGCCGTCGCTGAAGAACATCGGGAAACCGGTCCAGCTGGCGCCACGGGAGCGGGTGTCTTGCTGGTCGATACCGAAGGTCAGCAGGGTGTCGGGCGTAAGGTCCGCTTCAAGGATGCCGTAGCCGATGTCCTTGGTGTGCTGGTAGTGATCGAGATACGACTGGCGGTCCTGATACACGCCGACAAAGCGTCCGCGCAGATTGCCCGACTCGGTCAAGGGGCCGGAAATATCGCCTTCGGTGCGGTAGTTGTCCCAGGAGCCGAAGGTCTGGGTGACCGAGGCCTTGAATTCCCGCGTGGGCTTTTTGCGGATCAGGTTGACCGTGGCCGACGGGTCGCCGGAACCGCTCAGCAGGCCGGCCGAGCCCTTGATGATTTCCAGGTGGTCGTACACTGCCATGTCGGTGCTGGTGGTGCCGTAGTCGTACACGCCGTCATAGGTGGCGTTGACGCCGTCGTACTGGAAATTGGTGATCGGCAGGCCACGGCTGGAGAACTCCCAGCGTTCGCTGTCGTAGTTCTGCACGCTCACGCCGGGGGCGCGGCGCAGGGTGTCGGCGATGCTGTTGGAGCCCTGATCGTCCATCTGCTGGCGGGTGATCACCGTGACTGACTGCGGGGTGTCGCGCATCGACAGCGGCAGGCCGGTGGCCGAGGCCATGACACCGGTAGTGTAGGCATGGGTGTCTTCGGTGATAGCGCCCAGGCCCTGGCCGGAAATCGTCGTGGCGCCCAGCTCCAGCGCGCCGCTGTGGGCGGGGATCAGCTCCAGCACGTAACCGTTGTTGCCTTGGGGCAGCGCCTGCAAACCGCTGCCCTGTAGCAGGCGCTGCAAACCGCTGGTCGGGGTATAGCTGCCGTTCAGGCCGGGGCTGGTTTTACCGGCGGCGAGGCTGTTATGGCCGGCGATGAACATTCCGGACTGTTCGGCGAAGCTGTTCAGCACGGCGACCAGGGCGCCGCCCGCGATGCGATAACTGCGCGCGGCTTCCTGGGTCGAGGTCGGCTCGGCGGCGTACAGCGTCGGCGCGCCGAGGCAAAGCAGGGAGGTGGCCAGCGCCAGTGGGCGCAGCGCGAAGCGAGCAGGTTGCGGCATGGAGGTGTCCCTTTGAATCAAGTCGATCGGCGAGTTGAAAGCGTCTGCAGGGTTAACCGAACGAGTGTCGAAAAAGGGAACTGGCGGGTGAAGTTTTTTACTGCGGCCCGACGCTGACCCACCACGGCATCGGCCGCTCGACCCGAATCGGCAGCGCGGCTTGCAGCAGGTGCAGGGCCTGGTCGCTGTCCTTGAGCGGGAACGAACCCATCACCGGCAACTGCGCCACGGCCGGGTCGCAGCCCAGGTGGCCGGGGCTATAGCGGTTGAGTTCGGCGATCAACTCGCCGAGCGGCAGGTTGTCCGCCAGCAGCACGCCACGGCTCCAGGCTTCACGGGCCGGGGAGGCGACGCTGGCGGTGTTGAAGTGGTTGCGGGTAAATGTCAGCTGTTGGCCGGTGTCGACAATCCGTGGGTGCGGGTTGAGCGTACTCACCCGCACCCGGCCCTCGAACACCGTGAGCTGGGTATGTTCATCACCTTGCACCACGCTGAAGCGCGTGCCCAGCGCCTGCAGCCGGCCTTGTTCGGTGTCCACCAGGAACGGACGGTTGGGGTCCTTGGCGGTGTCGATCAACACTTCGCCAAAGCGCAGGCGCAGCAAGCGTTGCGCTGCATCGAAGCGCACATCCAGCGCGCTCAGTGCGTTCAACCACACATGGCTGCCATCGGTCAGCAGCGCGTCGCGGGTCTCGCCGTTGGCGGTCGCATAGTCGGCACTCCAGCCGCTTGCCAGGCGGGGCAGGGGGCTGTGGCGCCAGGTGCCCCAGGCCAGTGTCGAGCCGACACCCAGCACCAGCAGGGTCTTGAGCGTCTGGCGCCGCGAGCTGCGCAAGGCCCGGCTGGCGCCATGGGGTTGCTCCAGCAACGGCGCAAAACGCTGGCTGACGCGCTGCACGTACTGCCAGGCCGCCAGGTGCTCGGGGCTTTGCGCAACCCAGGTTTGCCAGCGCAACTGTTCGAGCGCACCGCCTGGGGCCTGCAGGCGCACGTACCAGTGCGCAGCCTGCTCCAGGCTGGCGTGGCTGAGCTGGCCGGGGCGGCTCATTGCACCAGCATCCCGTCGAGTTCGGCTTCCAGAATCGCGCAGTGCAGCAGGGCCTGGGCCATGTACTTCTTGACCATGCGCTCGCACACGCCGAGCTGTACGGCGATCTGCTTGTAGGGCAGGCCGTGCAAGTGCGCGAGTAAAAAGGCCTCGCTGACCTTCTTCGGCAGGCGCGCGAGCATCGTGTCCACTTCGTAGAGGGTTTCGACGATGATCGCCCGCTGCTCCGGCGACGGCTGCTGCGCTTCCGGGCGTTCGGCCAGGGTTTGCAGCCAGGCGCGTTCCAGTTGGCGGCGGCGCCAGTGGTCGATGCACAGGCCACGGGCGATGGTGGCCAGGTAGGAGCGTTGGCCGACGTGATCGGTCTCGGCCAACGGGCGGCCGAGGATGCGGATAAACGTGTCGTGGGCCAGGTCGGCGGCATCCCAGCGGTCGTTCAGGCGCCGCCGCAGCAGGCCGAGCAGCCAGCTGTGGTGGGTGCCATAGAGGTGGGTGAAGGAGGTCGACACACTGTCCATCCAGCGCAAAGGCTTTGGCGTAAATAAGAATTGGTCGCGATTAAACCAAAGCGTCGGGTTGTGCGCAAATGATATTGGTTTGCTTTTGGGAGGCTGTATCGAAGGATTGAAGAAATCAGCTCGGGCATCAAGAACCTGGATACCCAGGCCATCATCTATTCACCCGTCGGTACCGGCACGTTGATCTCCGACCAGTGAACGCCTGAATCTCACAGCTGTTTCGACAGAAACACCCGGCTGTTGCCCTCGGGTTCACAGGCGATTTCGCCAAACCGCACCCAGCCGTTTTTCTCATAGAACCCCGGTGCCTGGAAGCTGATGGTGTAGAGCACGGCATTGCGACAGCCGCGGCGTCGGGCTTCGTCTTCGAAGGCGCGCAGCAATCGGCTACCGATGCCGGAACCGCGCAGGGTCTCGGGCAAGTGGAAGAGGTCGAGGAAGGCCATGCCGAATGCGCTCCGGCCGGTGATGCCGCCGAGCACCTGCTGGGTGTGCGGGTCTTTGACCAGCACGCTCAGCGGGCGCCGGTCATGGTAGCCGGTGGCTTGTTCGTTGAACGCCGCCAGGCCGTTGCCGAGGATGCGTTCGGCGTCGGGGTTGGGCTGGTCGCTGATTTCAATGAGAGGAGGCTGCATCGCGCTGGATTCCTTGTGGCCCGTTGTCCGACAAGCGTCTAGACAGTTCTTTATACGATTGAGTGTGGGCGTGATCAGGGTTTTTCGACCAATAAAGCGCGTACCTCCTCTTCCTGCAACTGCTTTTCCCTGGCTTCCTGGCGCGCCTGCTCCTCGGCGCGTTGCTTGGCCTCCCGGCGGAACTGGTCGACGGATAAGTTTCTGAGGTGCTCGATGTCCTGCGCAGTGGCACCGAATGCAACCGGCACCATGGCCATCAACGGGGCTGCGATCAAAGAGGAGGTCAACAAGCGGCTGATACGTGCCCTGGACATCAAAGCACTCCGAGTCAATTCGTGGTGCCTTGTTGGGCGCTGCAACAGGGATAAGTTCCCAGGGAGGCTATTAAAAGGCCATCACCATCTCATGCCACGCCATCCCGCCATGATCCGACGCCGACGGCTGCACGTAGCGGTAGCCCAGGCGGGTGTACAGCGCCACATGGCGGTCCTTGCACATCAAGTGAATCGTCTGCTTGCCCAACGCGCGCATGCGCTGCACAAACTCGCCCATCAACGCGGTGGAATAGCCCTTGCCCTGGTGCGCCGGGGCGACCACCACCGACATGATCACCACATTCGGCGCCTCGGCCGCATGGCCGACCAACTCCTTGAACGCTTCATCCGACATCACCACCTTGTGGGCGCAGCCGCTGTTGATGAAGCCCACCACCTCGCCATCTGCCTCCAGGATCAAAAAGCCTTGCGGGTATTGCGCAATGCGCGTGGCGATCTTTTCCAGGGTCGCGGCTTCGTCGCCTTCGTAGGCGCTGGTTTCAATGTCGAAGCAATGGGCGGCGTCGCTGGGGAGGGCGTTGCGAAAGGAGAGGGCGGGCATGCGGTTTCCTCGGGGGGTAAGCGAAAGGCCACATGATAGCCGGGTGTCAATAGCGCCGCCATTGTGGCCTCTGGGTCGACACAGGATGTTCGGCCAGCGTGGTTTAACGGGGCCAAGTGACGGGGCTTGATGACCGACCCACGTCTGGAGGCCGGACTCGGTCAACTGTGGGAGCTGTCGAGCCCCAGCGAGGCTGCGATGGCGGCGGTACAAACACCATCAAATCCACTTCACGCGCCAACTTCCAGTTCGCCAGAAACCAGAAAACCCGCCAAAGCGGGTTTCCTCAGCACTTACATCACATCAACTCACCGCAGGCGAATCGTAAGCGTCTGCCGAAGTCACCTTGCATAAGCTGAGATTCATTAGGAAGGGCTTCGCAGAGAGCTGTAGGCAGGTTTGGACTGCGATCAGTTGCTGGTCGAGGCTCGTTTCAGCACACTCGGCCTGCTGCCCTAGCCAAAGGAGATGAGATTACATGAACGATCAATCTGGCCCTATCCCGCTTGTTATCCTTGACGTTCAAGATGCCATTGATCGCCCGAACTGGGATGGCAAAAATAATCCTGACTATCTGCTGGTCATCCTGCGCCTTCTCAACCACTGGCGATCAATCGGTTGGCCGGTTGTTCATGTGAAGCACGATGAGCAGACTCCTACATCCAGCTATTACGTCCATGGCCCATGGAATGGCATTAAGAAGGACGTTGCCCCGATAAAGGGAGAAACCGTCGTCACCAAACAGGAAAATTGCGCGTTCATTGGCACCGAATTAGACGCCGTTCTTAAACGGATGCAGGTAAAGCAATTGGTGCTGACGGGTGTTGTCATTCACAACAGCATGGATGCCACGGTCCGTGCGGGAAAAGCACTCGGATACAGCATCATCCTTCCCTCAGACGCCACGACAGCCGTGCCCGTCATCGGGGCGCATGGAAAATCATGGGACGCCACAACCGTCCATGAATTGACCTTGGCTATATTGGGTGATGAGTATGCCGATGTCATGTCTTCGGATGAAGTGGTCGCACAGTTCACCCTATGACGTTTTGCGGTACCCACCGATGCGGTAGCAGCGGACCTATTCAGCCTTGAGTGCCGAAAAAGGCGTGGTGACCGTCCAACTGCTGGAGGCCGGACTCGGTCAACTGTGGGAGCTGTCGAGCCCCAGCGAGGCTGCGATGGCGGCGGTACAAACACCATCAAATCCACTTCACGCGCCAACTTCCAGTTCACCAGAAACCAGAAAACCCGCCAAAGCGGGTTTCCTCAGCACTTACATCACATCAACTCACCGCAGGCGAATCAAACCCACGCCGCTCCATCACCGTAAACACATCCGCCACGTCCTGGACCATGATCCGGGCGGTGTTGGCGACGGTATTGATGTCGTGCTCGGCGTAGTCGGACACTTTGGAACAGGCTATCAGGTGCAGGTAGGCGAGTGCGGCATTGAGGCGCTCGCTGGCGCAGGCGTGCAACTCGCTGAGCGGGGCGTCGCTGTCGATCAGCAGGACCGGGTAGTCGGTTGCGGTTTGGGACATGGGGGTGAAGCGGCGGGGCGGGTGTTGAGTAGTCATGGTGTAAATCCTCAAGTAAGAAGAATTACCACCGGTTCTGCTGCGAAACAGATTGGGTGGCAGCTGTGCGCAGGTTCGCAGACCGGGCGATTTACACCAAAACCCGGCAGACCCGAAGGTCTCCCACGCACAACCGCCATAAAACATTCGCCAGCCGGGAGCCGGCTGGGGCATGTCTGACGGTGTTGGTGTGAATCGTTTTAGGGCTGCGAAACCCTGTCGCTGATCAAAATCTGCGACGGGGCGGACTATAAGATGCTGCTTCGATGGAAGCAACATAGGACATTTGAACAGAGACTGCGATTGTGATGGTGAGCGAGGTGCTTGAGCTGACCATTTAGGCCTCTTTACGAATGATTGGCCTCGGGTTACTGTCGAATATGGCCTTTTGCTATGAATGGAAGTATTGAGGAATTTGACATGGTCGGTCACGGAGAAAGGGTATCACTTGTGTGTATTCTAAAGCTTGTTAACAGGTATCGATGCGTCGTTTGTTCTAAGTTTTTTCATTGTTATGCTTTTGATTTATGTTTTTCTAATAGTGTTCATAACCAATACTGTGGCCGCCCTACTTTTTTAGGGGGTAACGATATTTATCATGTTTGATTTTTAATGATTTTATTTTGTAAGTGATGGTTGGCGTGGTGGTATTCTGCGGTGGGTTAAGGGATTTGTCTGTAGATCATGTGTTAGAGTTTTGAAAGTTGTGTGTTTGATGTGTTTGATGTGTTTAGGTTGGTGTTTGTATATTGCTATAACTCTAATTGTGGGGTGGTTATGTTGAGTTTTGCCGTGGAGGTAGTAGATCCTGATTGGGGATGTGCTTACAAAGAGGTTGTCGATTCACTGGGCGGGACTAGCATTAAAGTCTGTTTTGTTACTGTAAAGGATGTTGGTAAATTTGCAGAGAAATTAACTGGCTGGGTATTGGATACGTCCTGGATGGCGGATCTAGATAAAGGTGTTCGTCGTCAATATGATTTTACTGTAAAAGAAACATCTCAAATTTTAGTTGACGTATTTAAAAGTGCGTCTGGTGGTGGGAAGATCGGCGGTGAATTTGGTGAGTCAATGGTTTCAATAGGCTCTGCTAGAGGGTTGGAGCAAGTATTTAATCATACTAAGGTTCCAGTTGCAGAGCTTTGGAAACCTCAAGCGAAACAGAATGAAGGATTCGATTTTCATACTGTATGTACTGGAGAGCTAGTTAACTTCGGGGAGGCAAAATTTTCTTCAGATAAAAATCCCCATGGTCCAGCCCTAGATCAAATTGATCGTTTTGTTACTGAGGAAAAGCATTTGAGAGATAGAGCTCATCTGATAAATCTGGTTGGTGATAACCCTATTGAGCATTTAGATAATGATCGGTTTGGTATTGTTGCTGCGTTTTCAGTGAATTCTGACAATCCTTTACTTGTATTTAAAGGCGCGTTGAAGACGGCGTTAGCTCTCGCGGCGGGGAAAAATATTAGCTCCCTGTATCTCGTTGGTGTGGGTGAAGCGTAATGAATAAGATCGTTGAAATTAAGAATTCTAAAGATCCTTATTTTGATATTTCAGTTGTGTTAAAGAAACTTCATGTAAGCGGGCCGGTGGATTCTGGAGTGCTGGAGGATCTTGCCTTATATAAAGAGTTTCATCTTGATGCGTTTGTTGAGTTGGAAGAAAGAATAATTTCAGCTCTTGGGCTTTTTTATAAGATTGGAGTTCCTGAAAATCTTTACTCCTTACTTATGTCGGTGGTGGGGGATCAGCATAAGGCAATGTATGGTGAGTTGCTTACGCCTGTGCAGGCAAGTGTTAGGCGAGCAGTTGATAGTAAACAGTTTGTGTCGATTTCTGCGCCGACTAGTGCAGGAAAATCCTATTCTATTAGAGACTTTATTGCAGAACAAATAGGCGATGCTGTCGTAGTTGTTCCTTCGCGCGCTTTGATTGCGGAGTATATAAATACCATGAGGCGACGCTTTGATGGCGACAAAAATGTAATGATTTCGGCGTTTGTAGATTCTATTTTTACTAATAGAAATTTACGAAGGATTTTTATTTTGACGCCAGAACGAGCTAGAGAACTATTTATCCTTGGGCCGAAATTGGATGTAAAAATTTTCTTTTTTGATGAGGCTCAGGTTTCTGAAGAGAAAGGGAGAGGTGTGGTTTTCGACGTTTTGGTGAGGAGGGTTAAGAAAAGCTTCCCTAGTGCGAAGCTCATTTTCGCTCATCCATTTGTTGATAATCCAGGCGCGCAATTTGCAAAACATAACATAGTTGCAGAAAATGGATATGCTCGTTCATATACGCACGGTACAGTCGGTAAAATCAGTGTTTACAAACACAAAAATGGAAAGGATTATTATTTTTCTCCATTTCAAGAGAACGGCTCTCATATAAAAAAGTGTGTGGAATTTGAGGGTGGCTTTGAATCGTTTGCTTTTAATGGAAGTAATTCTTTACTTGTGTTTGTGTCTAAGGCTTCTATCTATAGTGATGAGTTTGTTAAGCGTTTTGTTAATCATATTGATGGTTTTGATGATGTTAGTGATGAAGGGGGGCTAAAGATAATTGAGACTGTCGAACATATGCTTGGGGCTGATGAAAGCGAGCATCGGTCAAAGCTAGTATCTCTACTGCGTAAGGGAGTAGTTATTCATCATGGGTCTGTTCCACTTGAGGTAAGGTTTCAGGTAGAAGATTTCATTAGAGGAGGGCACGCTAGAATATGCTTTGCTACTAGCACCTTGGCTCAAGGTATCAATATGCCATTTGATATCGTATGGTTGAAAAATATGCGAATTTCCGGAGAGGGGGATAAGGAAAGATCGCTTTCGTTTAAAAATCTAATTGGACGAGCCGGAAGGCTATCCAAGGAAAAAAAATTTGATTTTGGTTATGTGTTTACTGAAAGTCCAGAATTATATATTAGGAGGGTTAATGATACTTACTCGTTAAGTGAGGTGTCGGTTATTGACTCCGATTTTGAGGGTGCATCCACTGATACGCAAGAATTGATGAGTGCAATTAAGAATGGAACTTTTGATGATGAATATAATATGCCTGAAACGAAGGTTGAAAGGTTGTCAAGCATCGAGGCAGTTAATTTTTGCAAGATTGTCTTGGATATTTTGTATGCGGGGACAAACCTCAGAGAGGAACTTTCAGGCATCTCTAATAAGCCAAAGAGGGAAAAGGTTCATGATTGTTTGAGGTCGCTATTCGAGATTTCGATTGATCGACCGTTGCTTGAGGGCGAAGCAGCTGTTTTTAAAACAGCTATAGTGATTTTTCTTTTAGTAATTCAAGGCAGAACTTTTAGAGAGATTGCAGGGATTAGATATAGTGGGATATCTCGACGGGATGAAGGGCGTATAGGAGATGCGGCGTTTTCTCAGCAGGCTAATAAACTTCCCGATAGTAAGTTGGTTAAGGCTTACTCTTTGTTTAAAGGTGTAAAAGCTAACGAAGTTAGCTACGATGCTGTGATTTTTGATACATATGACTACATGGATCAAGTCATTTCTTTTTCGCTGTCGGATGTTTTTTCGGCAGCATTTAAGATTTACGGGAAGTTAACATCTGATTCGAGGGCCGAAAAGATGATTGAGCTTCTGCGGTTTGGAACAAATAATGTTGTCCATATGTTGTTGATGCGGTATGGATTTTCGCCTGAGACGGTGGCGGAGATTACTCCTTATATTAGTTTTGTAAGTGAACGGGATATAGTGTTCTCTTCTAAGATTGAGTCGGCGCCTCAGTATGTAAAGGATATGGTGGAATGGTATTTGCCTTAAGTTTTTTTGAGTTGGTTATAGGGGGGGTAAGTTTTGGAAATTTGTTGTCTGCGCTGGCGATTCAGGCCTTCGCTGTTTAAGGTGGAAGCCTGAAATTTTGAATTTTGAAATTTTTTTGAGGTGATATTTAGATACCACCCGCCAACGTTCCCCCCTCGATCCGCCGCTTATACGCACTGTCCCGACTCGCCAACCAGAAATACAACGGCGACGTCACCACCAACCCCACTACCCACGACAAATTCTGGAGGCCGGACTCGGTCAACGGTGGGAGCTGTCGAGCCCCAGCGAGGCTGCGATGGCGGCGGTACAAACACCATCAAGTCCACTTCACTCGCCAACTTCCAGTTCACCAGAAACCAGAAAACCCGCCAAAGCGGGTTTCTTCAGCACTTACATCACGTCAACTCACCGCAGGCGAATCAAACCCACGCCGCTCCATTACCGTAAACACATCCGCCACATCCTGGACCATGATCCGGGCGGTGTTGGCGACGGTATTGATGTCGTGCTCGGCATAGTCGGACACTTTGGAACAGGCCATCAGGTGCAGGTAGGCGAGCGCGGCATTGAGGCGCTCACTGGCGCAGGCGTGCAACTCGCTGAGCGGGGCGTCGCTGTCGATCAGCAGGACCGGGTAGTCGGTTGCGGTTTGGGACATAGGGGTGAAGCGGCGGGGCGGATTTTGATTGGTCATGAGGTTCGATTCTATTTGGGTAAAAAGAATCACCACCTTGCTGCTGCGAAACAGATTGGGTGGCAACTGTGCGCGGGTTCGCAGACCAGGAAGAATCACCCCCGGCAGACCCGAAGGTCTCCCACGCACAGCCGCCATAAACGAGGCGCAGACGGACGCCGCCTGAGGGTCTGATGACTGTGCAGGTTGATTCTATTGTGTAGGGCTGCGAAACCCTGTCGCCGACCAATGCCAGCGACGGGGCGAACTATAAGGTGCGGTTAATCGAGGCGCAACCGACAGGCTGTTTCAAACTCCACCCACCAGCGTCCCTTCCGCCATCCGCCGCTTATACGCACTGTCCCGACTCGCCAACCAGAAATACAACGGCGACGTCACCACCAACCCCACCACCCACGACAAATCCGCGCCGTTGATGTGCTGCGAAATCGGCCCCACGTACAGCGGTGTGTTCATGAACGGAATCTGCACCGCGATCCCCACCGCATAGGCCAGCAGCGCCTGGGGGTTGTAGCGCCCGTAGAGCCCGCCGTCCACGCGGAAGATCGATGCAATGTCGTACTTGCCTTTATGGATCGCGTAGAAGTCGATCAGGTTGATCGCCGTCCACGGCACCAGTACCACCAGCAGCACCAGGACCATGTCGACGAAGTGGCCGATAAAGTCTTTCGAGGCGAATACCGCGGCCACCGAACAGGCCGCGAGTACGATGATCGAGATCACGGCGCGGCTTTTCGCGGTGGGGATCCAGCGGTAGGCGAAGGTCTGCACCAGGGTGATGATCGACAGCACCGCGCCGTACAGGTTGAGGGCGTTGTGGCTGATCACGCTGAGCAAGAACAGCACCAGCATCAATGGGCCGATGGCGCCGGTGGCGAGTTTGACCGCGTCCATGGTGTCCATGCCCACCGGGGTGGCGAGCACCGCGACGGCGCCGAATATGAACGACAGGCTCGAACCCAGCGCCGAGCCCAGGTAGGTGGTCCAGAAGGTCGACGCGACGGGTACGTCGGCCGGCAGGTAGCGCGAATAGTCGGAGACGTAGGGCGCGAACGCGATCTGCCACAGCGCCGCCAGGGACACGGTGGCCAGCCAGCCGGAGAGGTTGAAGCTGCCGCGGGTCAGAAAGTCGCTGGTCTGTATATGGCTGAAGATGTAGCCGAAACCCAGCACGATCCCCGCGCCCAGTACCCAGGTGCCGATGCGGTTGAGTACGTGGATGAAGCGGTAGCCGATGATGCCGATGATCCCGGAACCGATGGCGCCGATCACGATGCCCACCGGCACGGGCACGCTGTCGACCACACCGTGCAGGGATTTACCGGCCAGCACGATGTTGGAGGCGAAGAAACCGATGTACATCACCCCGGCGATCACCACCACCAGCAACGCGCCGAGGGAGCCGAATTGTGCGCGGCTCTGGATCATTTGCGGGATGCCCATCTGCGGGCCCTGGGCCGAGTGCAATGCCATCAGCACGCCGCCGACCAGGTGGCCGACGAGGATGGCGACGATGCCCCAGATCAGATTGAGATGGAACAGTTGCACGCCCAGCGCACCCGTGACGATCGGCAACGGCGCGATGTTGCCGCCGAACCACAGGGTGAACAGGTCTCTTACCTTTCCGTGGCGATCTTCCGGGGGCACGTATCCAATCGTGTGTTTTTCGATAAGCGGGGCGTTGGATGTTGCAGTGGTAACCATGACGAGCTCCAAGGCAAGGTGAGTACGTTGACGTACTTCGCTGTGCGCCGCTCAGCGGCGCTTTGTTGTTGGAGCGATCATCTGCAATGGGGGCGGGGAGGTAAATTAGTAAGTTTGTTGCTATAGACCTTAAAAAAAGTATCTCGCGTGGCCACGCGCTCCGGTATGTTGCCCGCTTGTGTCCTGGGGCGAAGTCCCACATTTGCGGAGGGCCCGATGGCTGCCTATAACTTGCGCCAGCTCAGATATTTCGTCACCACGGCCGAGTGCGGCAGCGTCGCCGAGGCGTCGCGCAAGCTGTATATCGCGCAACCGTCGGTGTCCACCGCGATCAAGCAACTGGAAGACAGCTTTGGCGTGCAGTTGTTTATCCGCCATCACGCCCAGGGCGTGTCGCTCACCCCCAGCGGCGCGCGCTTTTATCGCAAGGCGCTGGAGCTGCTGCGGGTGGCCCACGAGTTCGAGCAGAATGCCCTGGCCGACAATGACGTGGTGGCGGGGCAGATCGATATCGGCTGCTTCGAAACCGTCGCGCCGCTGTACCTGCCGCGTTTGATCGCCGGTTTCAAGGCGCGCTGGCCGGGGGTGGAGATCCGCATGCGCGATGGCGAGCAGCAGGAGTTGGTGCAGGCGCTGACGGCCGGCAGTATCGACGTGGCGATGCTGTTCGAGCATGACCTGGGCGCGACCATCGAGACCACGCCGTTGATGCCGCCGCAGCAGCCGTATGCGCTGTTGCCGGCCGATCACCGCTTTGCGCAGCAGGCCAAGGTGTCGCTCGCGGACCTGGTGCTGGAGCCGATGATCCTGCTGGATGTGCTGCCGAGCCGCACGTACTTCGTGAGCATCTTTGAAGAGCGCGGCTTGACGCCGAACATCGTGTTCAGCTCGCCGTCGATCGAGATGGTGCGGGGCATGGTGGGGCGCGGGTTTGGCTTTTCGATCCTGGTGACCAGGCCGTTTACCGAGTACACCTATGACGGCCAGAAAGTCGTGTGCCTGCCGCTGGCGGAAACCGTCACCGGCTCGGGCTTGTCGGCCGTGTGGTTGCGCCGCGCACCGTTGACCAAGCCGGTGCAGTTGTTCGTCGATTACTGCCGCGAGGAACTGGCGCGTTTGCTCGCCTGATCGGCGCGCTCAAGCCTGGGCCAACAACGCATCGGCCCGGCTGTTCTGGGTCACGCAGGCGTCAACTCTGATCGGCGCTGGGATTACTCCTCGGGCCCGACATTCCGGATGTTCAGTTGCTTCAACCGTGCGTCGAGTTGTGTGCCGAAGTTGTTGACCGCCTTCAAGTGCCCCGGGCTGTAAGTGTCATCCGGACGGTCCGGGCGGAAGTGGACGGACAGCGGCACCACGTTGCCCGGCGGGTTCAAGTTGTTATCGAGGTAGGGCCTGCCGTGGCTCGGGTTCAGATCCTTGATGCCGTTAGCTTCTGCCACGTCAAAAAAGACATCCAGCGTGCGGTATGCATCCTCTTCTCTTACGCCCATGCGTATGCTTTCCCTGTCAGGTACACCCGCTTCGGGGCGCTGACGCAACTCTTCAGGCGGCGCAGCGTTGAGCGGGTTGTTCAACGGCGAGTGCGGTGGAATTCCTATCATGGTCAATACTCAAAGGCTGTTGAAGTGAAAACGGCTATTAGCCGTTTTCCTATGTGGGCCGCCTTCAAGTACGGTTCCATCAGCTGCGGGTAGCGATTGATGCAGGGTATGTCGCCGGCACAGCCGAGGGCCGTCAACGCAGCGCGTTCAGCATGCTGTGCAACATCTGATCGCACTGTGCCAACTGCGCCACACTCACAAACTCGTCCGGTTTATGCCCCTGGTCCATGCTGCCGGGCCCGCACACCACCGTGGGAATGCCCACCGCGTCGAACAACCCGCCCTCGGTGCCGAACGCTACCGTGCCGAACGCCCGCGAGCCGCAAAATGCCGCGATCAACTCGGCCGCCTCGCTACGCTGATCGGTCATCAGCCCCGGATACGCCGACAGCTGGGTAAAGCGAATCGCACTCTGCGCGCTCACCGCCTGCATGCGCGGCAATACCTGCTGCTCGGCGTAGGCGCGCAATTCATCCGCCACCGCTTGCGGGGCCTGACCCGGCAGTGCGCGGACCTCAAAATCAAACCGGCAGTCGGCGGGCACGATGTTCAACGCCTTGCCCCCGCCAATCACCCCGGTTTGCACCGTACTGAACGGCGGATCAAAGCGCGCATCCTGCTTATCGCGCAGCCGTTGGCCGATGCGTCCCAGTTCGCCGATCAATTCGGCGGCATGCTCGATCGCATTCACGCCATGGGGCGCATACGCCGAATGACAGGCCGCGCCATGCACATCGCAGCGCATCGCGAGCTTGCCTTTATGGCCGAGCACCGGTTTGAGTTCGGTCGGTTCGCCGATGATGCACAGCATCGGCTTCACCGGCCGCTGCGCCAGCACGCTGAGCAACGAGCGCACGCCCAGGCAACCGACTTCTTCGTCGTAGGAGAGGGCGATATGCACCGGCCGGCGCAACGTCGCCGCGACCAGCGCCGGCACCAGGGCCAGCACACAGGCGATGTAGCCCTTCATGTCCGCAGTGCCCCGGCCGAACAGCCGGCCGTCGCGTTCGGTCAGTTCAAACGGCGGCACGCTCCACGGTTGCCCATCCACCGGCACGACATCGGTATGCCCGGACAGCACAATCCCGGGCACCTCCACCGGGCCGATGCTGGCAAACAGGTTGGCCTTGGTGCGGGCCTCGTTGTAGATCAGTTCGCTGGCCACGCCGTGACTCGCCAGGTAATCGCGCACAAAGGCGATCAACTGCAGGTTGGACTCGCGGCTGGTGGTATCGAACCCCACCAGCGTCTGCAGCAATGCGCGGCTGCGGCTCATCGCTCGTCCCCGGCGACGCCATAGCCGGGCGCGTGGTCGGGGGCCAGGGCGCGGTCGACGTAGGCCTGCACTTGTGGGCGATAGGCATCCCACAGCGTGTGCAGTTGGCCGATCGGGTTGGCGTCGGCCCAATCCACCCGCAGGTCGATGATCGGCCAGGTCAGTTCGCCCACCACCTGCAACGCGGCCGAATGCACCGGGCCGGCTTCGCCACCGGCGGCGATGGCGGCATGCATCGCGGCCAAGAGTCGCTCGGCCAGTTGGCCTTCGCCTTGCTCGAAGGCCTGGACCATCGCCTCGATCACTGCGCGGTCGGCGAGCATATTGCCGGCCGCGACGCACTGTTCGCCCGACACCGCGTGGTGCTTGCCGAGGGTTTGGCTGCCGCTGAAATGCACGCTGCGGCCCAGGTGATCGATCGCGGTCAGTTGGCGGTATTGGCTGTAGCCGTTGCGGGTCAGCGCCTGGTCGATTGCGGCGGCGGGGGCGAGGCCTTGTTGCAGCAGGTCGAGCACGTCCGGGCCGAGGGCCGGCAGCGTGATGTTCTGGGTCGCGACCGCACCGACACCCGGCCGCAGCCAGGGGCAGCGTGCGCCGACGGCGATGCTCGAAGAGCTGATGGCGATGCCCAGTTGGCCGGTGTCGGCGCAACGGCCGACGATTGAAAAGGTCATGTACGGCTCCTTACTCGGGAATCACGGCGATCACATCGATTTCCATCAGCCACTGCGGCTGGCCCAGGGCCGATACCACCAGCCCGGTGGAAATCGGGAACACGCCCTTGAGCCATTTGCCGACTTCCTGGTACACCGGCTCGCGGTAGCGCGGGTCGATCAGGTAGGTGGTGGTCTTGACGATATGGCTGAGGTCGCTGCCGGCTTCTTCCAGCAGTTGCTTGACGTTGCGCATGGCCTGCTCGGCCTGGGCACGCGGGTCGCCGAGGCCCACCAGGTTGCCGTCGAAATCGCTGCCGACCTGGCCGCGCACATACACGGTGTTGCCGGCGCGCACGGCCTGGCACAGGTCGTTGTCCAGGCTCTGGTTGGGGTAGGTTTGTTTAGTGTTGAACATGCGGATGCGCGTGTGGGTAGGCATCAAAAAACTCCGGGAAAAATGATCAGGCGCTGACAGGAGACGGGCGCACGAGCGGGGCCGCGACGCGATATTCGAGGTACTGACGCTGGGTGGCGATATGGTCGGCGAGGTATTTGGCGTCATGCCACACGCCCCAGATAAACGACGAGCCACGGCGCGACTGCCAGGGCAAACCGAGGAAGTAGATGCCGGCCTCGCTGGACACGCCGCGCTGGTGCTGCGGTTTGCCGGCGGCGTCGAACGCATCGACCTTCAGCCAGCGGTAATCCACGGCAAAGCCGGTGGCCCAGATGATCGAGGTGATGCCGGCGCGGGCCAGGTCCAGTTGCAGGATCGGCTGTTTCACGCACTCGGCATCGGCGAAGACGCGCCGGGCTTTGGGCTCCACGGGCAGGTCGAGGCCGTTGCGTTCGATATATGCATCCGCCGCGTCCAGCAGGGCCAGGTAGTTTTCGTCGCCGCGTGCGAGGTTCTCCAGCAGGGTGGGTTGGAAGGTGGCCACGCCGCCATGGAAAGACTCGGTGGGCCCGACCAGGGTCATGCCGCGCAGGGCCAACTCGCGGAAGTCGATGGTCTTGCCGCCGTGGGCGCCGCTCACGGCAATGGTCACGTGTTCGCGGCCGGGCTTGATCGCGGCCTGGTCCCATTCGCCCAGCACACCGAGCCACCAGCAGAAATCACGCTGGCGATAGGCACGCGGCGGGCGGTCGTGGGCGCCGACCGACAGGTACACCTGGCGGCCGCTGCGCTGCAGTTCATCGGCGATCTGCACCCCCGACGAGCCGGCACCCACCACCAGCACCGCGCCTTGGGGCAGTTGGTCGGGGTTGCGATAGTCGGCGGAATGGATCTGATGCAGTGCCGTGTCTGTCGGCGCGATCGCCGGGATCACTGGCGTCTGGAACGGCCCGGTCGCCGCCACCACGCGGTTGGCTTCGATCACGCCGTCGCTGGTGTGTACGGTAAAACCGGGGCGGCCGACATTGCGCAGCACCGAGGTGACTTCCACACCGGTGCGGATCGGCGCATTGAACTGGCGTGCATAGGCTTCGAAGTAATCCGCCACGCGCTCTTTCGGCGCGAAGGCATCCGGGGCGAGCCCCTCGAAGGCGAGGCCGGGAAAGCGGTCGTGCCAGGCCGGCCCGTTGGCCACCAACGAATCCCAGCGGCCGCTGCGCCAGCGCTCGGCGATCCGGCTGCGTTCCAGCACCAGGTGCGGCACGCCGTGCTTGCTCAAATGCTCGCTCATGGCCACGCCGGCCTGGCCGGCGCCTACCACCAGGGTGTCTGTTTGGGTGATTGCTTGCGTCATGTGTCTGTCCTTGCGTAATGCAGTTGGATTCAGCTTGGGCATGACTTCAAGGTAGGGGCCGGGCGGTTTTTAATAAAATATTATTAAGCTGGGAAGTGAGCATAAATATCGGATGCAAAGGGCCTCGGCAGGCGATGGCAAGGCGATGCTGGATCACCTCGAAGCGCTGGCGAGGACGCTCAGGATCGAGGAGTTGGTGCTGGATGCGAGGTTGAATGCGGCCACCCGTTACCGGCGGTGCGGGTAGGTGGGGCACGATGAGGTGATTCACCACTCGCCGTCGGGGTTGCAGTGGGCGTGTATCCCAAAAAAGCCGGCGATCTGTGTCTGTCGCGCAGCATTCCAGACGGTTAGGGTCGGTTCACGTTAACTGACGACCGAGCCCACCATGGAACTCACTGCTGTCCCGTTTGGCATCACCGACTGGTCCACCCTCGAACCCGAGCTTCATCCAGGCATCACCGGCAGTGCCTGGTGGCGCACTGGCCACTTTGGCACCACCCGTGTACGCATGGTCGAATACACCCCCGGCTACCTGGCCGATCACTGGTGCTGGCGTGGGCATGTGCTGCTGTGCCTGGAAGGCGAGCTGCACACGGAACTGGAAGATGGCCGTCAATTCACGCTGACGGCCGGGATGAGTTATCAGGTGGGAAACAACATGGAAGGGCATCGCTCCTCGACGCGGGTTGGCGCCAAGCTGTTCATTGTGGATTGAACCGGCGCCAGCCCATCAATGCATCTTGCCAGGGGCCATGCCATCCAACCCGCGGGCAGCGGCCTTGACCTCGACGGTCTGCCGCTCGCCCTTGGCGTTTTCCACGGTCAAGGTCAGCGGCACCTGGTCGCCTTCCTTGATCTGCCCGGTCAGGCCCATCAGCATCACGTGATAACCGTCCGGGTCGAGCTTGACCGGGGTGCCTGCGGGCAGGGTGATCGAGTCCACCGGGCCCATTCGCATCACGTCGTCCTTCATGCTCATTTCATGGATCTGCACATCCTTGGCCACCGGCGAGGCGACGCGCAGCAGTTTGCTGTCGCTGTCGGCCGTCACGGTCATGAACGCGCCACTGGATGGCTGGCCCGGCACCGTGGCACGCACCCACGCGTCGCTGACTTGGACCTGGGCGCTGGCGTGCGCGGCGAGGCCCAGCAGGGACAGGCCGATCAGGGTGCGCTTGAGGTGTTGAACGGCAGTCATTAGCAGACCTCCATGACGGTGAGCAGGTCTTCTGCACACTCTTTAGCGTTAAGGGATGCCGACAGGCCCAGGCGCAGGTTGCCGCGGGTGTCGAACACGAAACTGGTGGCGGTGTGGGACAGGGTGTAGGTGTCGCCGGCGGGGACCTTTTCATAAAAGATCCCGAATTCCTTGGCGGCCACGGCGATCTCTTCCGGGGTGCCGTACAGCGCTTCGAAGCTGGGGTCGAAGGCCTTGACGTAGCGGTCTAGGATCTCTGGCGTGTCGCGCTCGGGGTCGAGGGTGATAAAGATCACCTGCATGATCTCGCCGTCGCGGCCCATCAGTTTCTTGGCCTGGGCGGCGCGGGCGAGGGTGGTCGGGCACACGGCCGGGCACTGGGTGAAGCCGAAAAACACCACCGGCATCAGGCCACGGTACGAACTCAAGGTGACGGTTTCACCCTGGGTATTCTTGAGCTTGAAGGTGCGGCCCATGATCTTGTCGCTCAAGTCCTTGCCGTACTTGAAATTCAACTTGGGGCTGTTGTCACAACCGGCCAGCAGGCCCAGACCCAACAGGCCCATGCCGGTCAGGACCTTGCGGCGGGTGAATAACGTACTCATCAACTGTGCATCCTGTGAAGCGCCTGCCTTGCTCTGGATCTATACGCCAGGCGTTGAAAAGGAGTAAACGCGGAGGGCGCCAAGTCTACCAACCCTGGCCGATGCGCGTAATCTGCGACGTTCTGCCACAGGGGCGCGCCGCGCTTCATCCCTGCGGGGCTTCGATGGTAGAGTCGCCGCCATGAAACTGCGCCGCTCGGACCGTTCGCTGATCGCCTGGACCCTGTACTTCTGCGTCCTGCTGAACCTGTTTGTGTGCGGTTTGGGCCATGGCCAGATGCTCGGCCAGCAGCTCAATGGTGTCGGTGGCGCGTTCTGTTCGGTGGACAGCAACCAGGCGCCACTTTCCGACAAAGGGTTGGGTAGCCCGGCTTCCAGCGATATCTCGAACTACTTTGCCTGCCCGGTGTGCGCTGCCGTGAGCGTGGCCATCGTGTTCCTGATCGGCCTGGCCTGGCTGCTGGGCCTCGGCCAGACCCCGCGGCCGGCCCATGAACGGCGCAACAAGGCGCCGCCGCGTTATTCCTGGCCCTCGGCCAACCCCCGCGCATCCCCCGCATTCTGACGTGTGCCTTGGGCTTCCTGTGATCAGGAGGCGTTTTATCGTCACGACTGTGAGTGCGTTTTATGAACCCTCTATTGCCTGCCGGCGCCAGCCGCCTGGTCAGCAAGGCGTCGCGCCGCCTGCACACGGAGCCGGCGCGGCCGGAATACCCGAGCAATTCGCGTAGCTTCGTGCATCTGGATGCACGCCTGTTGCCCTATTGGCACACCTTGTTCGACATCTGCCCGGCGCTGCTCAAGCTCGACCCGCCCGAAGGCTTGAACCTGTTTCGCAGCTTCATGACCTGGGCCTACCGCAACCAGCTGGCGCAGGACTGGACCTGGCACCTGAACATCGGCCGCTGGCTGCTGGGCTCGCCGTACCGCGCGCAGATCGGCGATGAACCGATCGACGCGTTCATGGCCGCGGCGGCGGCGCGGTGGGTCGACACCGATGACAGCCAGGCCCAAGGTGTGGTCCTGGCCTGGCAGGGTTCGGAAGTCTTCGATTGGAAGGGCAGCGCGTTTGCGCTCGACGAACAGCCGCCGTTGCCGCCTCCCGCCTGGGACTTCGCCTGGTGCCCGCTGACCCGGCGTGGCGGTTTCAGCGCTTGGTTGCCGGTGCCGTGAAGTGCCCGCCGCCGACGCCCCGTGGAGGCTTGCACGCCCCGGCGAGGCTGGTGGGCTCCGGCGATTGTTACAAAAAGTGAAAAACTGAATAACGGTTTTAGCGACTATTTCCCGGCTGCCCAACGCTATACCGTGCGCGCACCCGTTAGATGCAGCACCACCCGACCAACAAAGAACAGGGTTGGGCTGTGACGGGTCGCCTCAATTACTTTCAGGAGCCTTCATGAACCACAAGACTTGCATGGCGCTCGCCGTCTCCCTGGGCGCCGCGCAGCAGGTGGCTGCGTCGGGTTTTATCGACGACAGCAAAGCCACCCTCGACCTGCGCAATTTCTACTACAACCAGGACACCCGTAACGCCAAAGCCCCTACGGATAAGGAGTGGGGCCAGGCGTTCATGTTCAACTACCAGTCCGGTTTCACCGAGGGACTGGTCGGTTTTGGTCTGGACCTGCAAGCCATGTATGGCCTGCGCCTGGACGCCTCGGGGCGCGCGGGCAAGGCTGGTGAAGACAACACCCCCGGCAGTGTTTTCCCGTTGTCCGATGGCAAGGCCGCCAACGACTTCAGCAAGACCGGTGCCACCGGCAAGATGCGTATCTCCCAGACTCAGTTCAAAGCCGGCACGCTGATGCCCAAGCTGCCCGTGCTGACGACTGAAGACGGCCGGCTGTTGCCGCAGACGTTCCGTGGCTATCAAGTGGACTCCAAGGACCTGCAGGGCTTCAACCTGATCGCCGGTAAAATCGAGCAGGTACTGGACCGTAACTCCAGTAACGGCCAGGGCATGTCCATTGTCGGTGCGAATGATCCGGTCAAGGGCAAGTCCAGCAACCAGTTCTACTACGGTGGGGTGGATTACGCCGTCAGCAAGCAACTGCAACTGCAGTACTACTACGCCAACCTGGAGAACTTTTACCAGCAGCACTTCTTGGGCCTGATCCACAACTGGCAGTTGCCGGTGGGCCAGTTCAAGACTGACCTGCGCTATTTCTACAGCACCGCCGACGGCAAGAACGCCAGCGCCGCCGGGCGTGGCGAAGGCTATGTCAGCTCGGGGTATTACGGCGCGGGCGTCAACGCCGGCAAGGTCGACAACCGCCTGTGGAGTGCGCTGTTCACTTACGGCCTGTACGGGCATTCGCTGAGTCTCGGTTATCAGAAGACCACCGGTGAAAGTGACTTTCCGCATATCAACCAGGGGCAGGGCCGTTCGCTGTACCTGATCACCAACTCCCAGTCGCTGAAGTTCGTCAATGCCGGGGAACAGGCCACGGTAGGCAGCTACGCCTACGACTTCAGCAGCCTTGGCCTTCCGGGCCTGCGCTCGAGCGTGACCTACATCCGCGGCAGCCACATCCAGACGGCCGGTCGCGACAACAGCGAGTGGGAGCGCGACCTGCGTGTCGATTACGTGATCCCCTCGGGCACGTTCAAGGGCCTGGGCCTGACCTGGCGCGGTGCGGTGTGGCGCGGTAACGACTCGGCCGACAAGGACGAGACGCGACTGATCGTCAGCTACAGCATCCCACTGTTGTAAGCCGCACTCTCGCAACGCTTGATCGGTATCAAGGCCTCGCGTTGCGCCAGGCCGCACACTGAAGTCCCAACGGCCGGTCCCCTTGAGAGGCCACCATGCTTTACCCCGTGTTTTTAGTGGCCCACCTGTTCGCCGCGCTGATCTTCATCGGCACGGTGTTTTTCGAGGTGCTGATCCTGGGGCACCTGCACCGGCAATTGCCGGCGCGGGTGATGGTGTTGGTGGAGCAGGGCGTCGGCCAGCGTGCCCGGGTATTGATGCCGTGGGTGTTGCTGGTGTTGTTCGGCGCGGGCCTGGGCATGGTCTGGCTGCGTTACCTGCCGGTGCTGGCTGCGCCGACGGCCTCGGCTTTCGGCACCTTGCTGACCCTCAAGCTGATCCTGGCGGCCAGCGTGCTCCTGCATTTTCTGCTGACCATGGCGCGCATGCGCTGGGGCTCGGTGAGTGCGCGTTATGTCCGCTGGGTGCATCTGAGCCTGTTCGCGCACATGGTCGCCATTGTGCTGCTGGCCAAGGGCATGTTTTACCTGAACTGGTAGACGGGCGGGGCTGCGACCTTGATGCACATCAAGGCGTGTGGCCCAAGCGCACCGGACAATGCACCACCGCCGCCCGAACCGGAGTCCGTCATGCGTACCCTTCTTCATCCCGCTCGCTTTCGTCACGATCAAGGCGTGTTGGACTTGGCTTGCCAAACGGACACCCGTCGCTTCCATGCCGGTGTCGGCTCCCTGGACCTGTTGCGCGCCTTGCGCAACAGCCGCCAGTGCCAGCGGCCCCTGGCATTGAACCTGCACTGGCCGGCGGGCGACGTTGGCGCTGAGTATTTGCACAGCCTCACCCAGGAAATCCAACTGATCGGCTGCCAACTCGGCGGCCGCCAGCCGGTTGATCACTTTCACCTGCGCGGCACCACACCGGCGTTCGCCCAGGTGCAGCAGTTGATGGCGCAGTTGCACGAGCGCTTCAATTTTCTCGACCACGACCGGGGTGACTACTGCGTCGACCTCGACCCCGGGCACACGGACTGGGCCACCATGGGCCTGCTGCGCGAACAAGGCTTCAACCATGCAAGCATCGGCGTGCCGGACGCCAACCGCGAGGGGCCGCTGTGCCAGGCGCGGTATCAGGACCCGGCGCCGATCGAATCGCTGGTGGATGCGGCCCGCACCTTCGGGTTTCGCTCGGTGAACATCGACCTCGGCTACGGCCATGCCTGGCAGACCCCGGCCAGTATCGAGCTGAAACTGGCCAGCCTGATCGCCCTGGAGCCGGATCGCTTGCAGGTATTCGATTACGCCCATGCGCCTGTGCGCTATCAATCCCAACAACCCCAGGCGTTCAGCAGCGAGGCGGATAAGAGCGCGATGCGCCGTATTTGCTTCCAGCTCCTGGCCGCGGCGGGCTATCACTACATCGGCCTGGGGCAGTTCGCCCGGGCCGACGACGACCTCAAGCAAGCCCAGGAACGCGGGCGCCTGAGCCGTAACTGCGAAGGCTTCACCCTGCACGGTTACTGCGACCACATCGGTTTCGGCGTGGGCGCCATCAGCCAGATCGACACGTTGTGCGCGCAGAACACGGCCGATGCCCGCGAGTACCGTGAGCAATTGGGCAATGGTCAGCTCGCCACATGCCGGGGCTGGTTCCGCGAAACCTCTGACCCGGTGCGCCTGCACGTGGCCGAACGCCTGGCCTGTGACCTGGAGCTGGATGTGCAGGCGGTGGAACGGCGCTACGGCCTGGTGTTCGCACGCTATTTCGCCTACCTCTGGCCGTTGCTGGAAGCGCTGCACCGCGACGGTCTGATCGAGCTGTCCCCGACGTTCATCTGGTTGCTGCCCGCCGGCCTGCCGCAGGTGGACGGTATTTGCGCATTGTTTGAACGTGCCGTGCTCGCCACCCCGGTCAGCGCCAACGACGAGGTGATCGACACATGAGTGCTTTTGAATTCGACCGTGCCCTGGTCCACAAATACGACCGACCGGGGCCACGCTATACCTCGTACCCGACCGCGCCGCAGTTCAACAGCGCCTTTGCCCTGGATGACTATCACCAGGCGGTCCGCGCCAGCCATGAGGTGGCCGCGCCCAAGGCGTTGTCGGTGTACATCCACATCCCGTTTTGCCAGAGCCTTTGCTATTACTGCGGTTGCCACAAGATCATCACCCGCAAGACCCATCGGGCCGTGGAGTACCTGGCGTATCTCAAGCGTGAGATCCAGATGCAGGCGGCGCTGTTCGAGCGTTCCCGGTGCCTGACCCAGTTGCACCTGGGCGGCGGCACGCCGACCTATCTGGATGACGCGCAATTGGCCGAGCTGATGGCCTGCCTGGCCGAACACTTCACCCTGGATGACAGCGACGCCCATGAGTTCTCCATCGAGGTCGACCCGCGCACCATCAGCGTTGAGCGGATCAACACGTTGCGCGGCCTGGGCTTCAATCGCCTGAGCTTCGGCGTGCAGGACTTCGACCCCGACGTGCAGGCGGCGGTCAATCGCGTGCAAAGCGAAGCGCAGATCCTGCAACTGGTGGCCGCGGCGCGTGAGGCGCGCTTCAAGTCGGTGAGCGTCGACTTGATCTATGGCCTGCCGCTGCAAACCGTGGACAGCTTCGACGTGACCTTGAGCAAGCTGATCGCCCTGCGCCCTGATCGGGTGGCGGCTTACAGCTACGCACACCTGCCGAGCCAGATCCGCGCCCAGCGCATGATCCGCCCCGAAGACATGCCGCCGCCGGCGCGCAAGCTGGAACTGCTGGAACTGACCATCCGCCGCCTGACCGAGGCCGGTTACGTCTACATCGGCATGGACCACTTCGCCTTGCCCGACGACGAGCTGGCGCTGGCCCGTGCCAACGGTACCTTGCAGCGCAACTTCCAGGGCTATTCGACCCATGCCGACTGCGACCTGATCGGCCTCGGCGTGTCGGCCATCGGCAAAGTCGGTGACAGCTACAGTCAGAGCGTCAAGGAACTGTCCCAGTACTACGCCCGACTCGACGCGGGGATGCTGCCGGTGCAGCGCGGCTATCGGCTCAACCCGGATGACGTACTGCGCCGCGAGGTGATCAATGGCCTGATGTGTGATGGTCGAGTCGACTTCCCACAGATCGAGGCCACCCATGGCGTGCGCTTCAACGACTATTTCGCCGAGGCACTGCTGCAATTGGACGAGCAGGTGGCGGACGGGTTATTGCTGATCCAGGCCGATGCGCTGCAACTGTTGCCCAAGGGCCAACTGATGGTGCGCAGCGTGGCGATGGCCTTTGACGCCTACCTGGGCGGCGCCCACAAAGGCCAGTTTTCCCGCACGGTTTAAGCGAAGAGGCCTGTATCCGCTGTGGGAGCTGTTGATCGCCATGTCCGCCCGCAGCGCGGTCCCACATTTGATCGTGGTTGTTTTTGAATACTGGGCTAGTCGGCAAAACTGCGATCGAAGAAATAAATCTTCCCAGGCTTCAAGTTCTCCATCGTCGCCTGGGGCCTGCCGCCTTCGCCTTGTTTCTTGCGCCCCGTTTCCCGTAAATACCCCTGCTCAGTCAGCTTCAGCAAACGCTGGCGAATGCTGGTCTTCAACACCGGCCGCGCGAGCACCAGTGAGAAGATCGCCGTCGCTTCCGGCGCGCTGAATTCCCGGCCCAGGAACATCAGCGGCAAGCTGCTGTACAGCGACTTGGACAGTAACCGCTCCTGCACGGCGGCCACGATGGTGTTGTGATCGAACGGCAACTTGATGCGGCCGTCGGCTACCGCATCCAGCGAAAACCAGCCTTGATGCTCGCCCAGCGTCACCTCATCCGCGATGATCGCCAGGTAGAAAGTGGACGACGACCAGCAACGCGGGTCGCGGAACGCGTCGCCCACCGTACCCACTTGCTCGCTCCACACCAGGTCGAGGCCGACTTTGTCACTCGCGCGCAGGCGCTCCACGGCATCCGTGAGGCTCAGGTCCTGCACGTCGCCATTCACCACCACACCCGGCAGGGCCCAATGCCCGGCGAAGGGTTCGGCGTCGCGCTTGTTCAGCAGCAGCTTCAGTTCTCCTGCCGCGCGGCAGTAGAACAGCACGCACAGGTCGACGGTGTGGAGGTAGGCGCTAAGTGGCATGTGCAGTCCTTCTAAACAGCGGGGGGCACAGTCTAACGGATCGAACAAATATGTCATGTACTGACTAAAGCCTAGATAAACAAATCTTTCTTGCAATGAAAGTACATGACGTGTACTTTTGTTTTCAGGCCACAGGAGACCCGCCATGACCCTCTCGAAACATGCCATCGCTTCATTCGACGTCGACGCCCAGAAGAGCTTTACGCCGCTGTGCCCCAACGAATTGCCAGTGGCTGAAGGGGACCTCATCGGTGCCGAACTCAACTACATGGCCAGCCTCGCGGGCTACCGCGTCGGCAGCAAGGACGCCCACACTCCGCATGCGCCGTGGGTGGTCAAGCAACACAGCGAGATGCTGCAACCCACGGGCCTGGCTCACGCCGATGTCACCTGGGTCAGCCACTGCGTGCCGGGCACCGAGGGCTTCACCCTGCTCGACGAACTGCCTACCCCGTATGACTACGATTACTTCATCTGGAAAGGTGTCGAACCCGACCTGCACCCTTACGGCGCCTGCTACCACGACCTGCACGACAAGCTGTCCACGGGCGTGATCGAGTACCTCAAGGCCCAGGGCGTAAGCCGCGTGATCGTCGGCGGCCTGGCCCTCGACTACTGCGTCAAGACCACCGCGTTGCAACTGCTCAAGGCCGGCCTGGAAGTGGTGCTGCACCTGCCGGCGTGCCGCGGTATTACGCAGGAGGGCGGCGTACAGGCCGTCAACGAATTGCTCAAGGCCGGTGCCGGCATCAGCCGCACCCGCGAAGAACTGGCCGCGATGGCCACGCGTTAAGGAGATACGCCATGGAAAGTGCCTACGACTACGAAACCCCGGTGATCCAGGGTTTGCTCGACACCGACTACTACACCTTCACCATGATGCAGGCTGTGTTGCACCAGCATCCGAATGTCGACGTCGAGTACAACTTCATCGTCCGTTCCAAGGAAAAACTGGGCCACTTGATCCCGCAACTGCGCGATGAACTGGAAAAACTCGCCGGCCTGCAGATGCGCGAAGGCGAGCTGCGCTTTCTGTTCAACCCACGCTTTCGCGAATACCTCACGCCGGATTACGAGCGCTTCCTCGGCCTGTTCCGCTTCAACCTGCGCTATATCCACGTCAGCGAAGTCGACGGCCAACTGAACATCCGCGTCGTCGGCCCGATGTTGCACTGCATCATGTTCGAACAGCCGGTATTGGCGCTGGTCAGCGAGCTGCGCAACCGTGACAAATACCCCGATGTGAGCCTGGAGGACGTCACCCGCAAGCTCTACCAGAAATTCGACTGGCTGGAGAAAAACCTCAGCCGCGACGAACTTGCCGACCTGCGCGTCTCCGACTTTTCCACGCGCCGGCGCCTGTCGTTCAAGGCCCAGCGCGAAGTGGTGGACATCATGCGCCGCGACTTCCCCGGCCAGTTCGTCGGCACCAGCAACGCGCACCTGGCCTACGCGTTCGACCTGCCGCTGATCGGCACCATGGCCCACCAATGGTTGATGGTACACCAGCAACTGGGCCGCCTGCGCGAAAGCCAGAACGCCGCCCTGGAAAACTGGGTACGTGAATACCGCGGCCGCCTGGGTATCGCCCTGACCGACTGCATCAGCACTGACTTCTTCCTGAAGGACTTCGACCTGTACTTCGCCAAGCTCTACGACGGCCTGCGCCAGGACTCCGGCGACCCTATCGTCTGGGCCGATAAAGTCCTGGCCCGCTACAAGCAACTGGGTATCGACCCGATGACCAAGGACCTGATGTTCTCCGACGGCCTGAACTTCGAGAAATGCCTGCCGATCCTGCGCCACGTGCGCGGCAAGGCCAGGTTCGGCTTCGGCATGGGCACCAGCCTGGCCTGCGATGTGGAAGGCGTCGAGCCGCTGAGCATCGTGATGAAACTGGTGCGGGTACACGGTGAGCCGGTGGTGAAATTCTCGGATGACCCGATCAAGAATGTCTGCGAAGACGCCTCGTTTTTGCGGTACGCAACGCAAGTATTCAACGTCGGCAGCGTGGAGGTGTGACATGCAAACCCAGGACCGTATTGCCCTGGAACTGAATATCAACCGCTCGTTGGTCAAGGGGGGAGCGCCCCGGGAGATCCAACGGCGTATCGACTTCATCAAAACCACCCTGCGCCATTCCGGTTGCAAGGCTCTGGTGCTGGGCATCAGCGGCGGCGTCGATTCGCTGACGGCCGGGCGCCTCTGCCAACTGGCGGTAGAGCAACTGCGCAGCGAAGACTACGCCGCAGGCTTTATCGCCCTGCGCTTGCCCTACAAAACCCAGGCCGACGAAAGCGACGCCCAGGCCTCCCTGGTCTTCATCACCCCCGACCACATCGACACCCTCAACATCGCCGCCAGCGTCGACGGCCTGATGGCCTGCCTCACCGCCACCGAAGCCAGCGCCGCCCAGGTCGACTTCATCAAAGGCAACGTCAAGGCCCGCACCCGTATGATCGCGCACTACGCGATGGCCAACCTGCACAACGGCCTGGTGGTCGGCACCGACCACGGCGCCGAAGCATTGATGGGGTTTTTCACCAAGTTCGGGGACGGCGCGTGCGACCTGGCCCCGTTGTCGGGCCTGACCAAGACCCAGGTGCGCCTGTTGGCCAGTGCCCTTGGGGCTCCGACGAACCTGGTGCACAAGCAGCCCACTGCCGACCTGGAAGAACTCGTACCGGGCAAACTGGATGAACATGCCTACGGCTGCACGTACGAAGAGATTGATGCGTACCTGATGGGCGAGCCAGTGAGTGAGCGGGTGAGGACGATTGTCGAAGGGGCGTACAGCAAGACAGCGCACAAACGCGCGCTGCCGATTGCTCCTTGATTTCTGCAATGCATTTTTGACACCTCTATCGCTAGGGATTGGGAGGAGGCGTGTTTGCTTGGACTTATCTACAAATGGGCTTCAAACGGGGGGAGAGGAGGATGATTGTAGAGTGGCTGCGACCAGAGGGAGCTGCGACAGCAGCCAGATTATTTGTTACGTCGGCAGCCGCGCAGTCCATCTATTCTACAAACGCCCTGGCAGAGTATTTGTAGCATCCAGGCAGGGTTCGTCGCGAAGTAACTTGGCACGCCAGCCGGGTATGTCGTCTGCATCCACATCCAAGCGCTTGAGCCACTGGTCAGCCGACCAGTCCACCAGTCGCAACTCGCCATCATGAGAGCCGCCGTGCAATGAACCTACCGTCTCGTAGCGAATGCCCTTGAGTACATGGTTCAGTAATACGTAGGCCACCGGCTTCGGATCATCGGCATCACCGCCAAGGTAGGGGTATGCGCCGGCCTGGATCACTACGCCGTTACCGTAGTCATAGAAGGCAAAATGGCTTGAGGGTAGCTGCGCACGCAGCCCCTCCAGGCCGCCAACAAGATCCAGGCGCGCTTGGTCGAGCAAGGTCAGCCAACTGACCGTCTTGATTTTTGTAGGTTTGAACTCGGGGATATTGGTCAGCAGACCTGCTGTTCCCACATCCAAGCCAGGCATGCGCGCCGCCATAAAAGCTTCGGTAGGCTCGTTGCCATCTCGGTTGGTGACGGAAAGGTTGAAGGCATGTCCGGCGTAGCCCTGCTCTGGAGCCAGTCGGCGTGCTGAGTCAAGGAACAAACGCAGGAAACTGAGTGGGTTCTGCTCTTGGTACAGAAGTGGTATTGAGAACTCCAGAGCGCTTAGGTCATCTCCCATCTTTGCCTTCCATCCCCGCATACCAAAAACATCGAAGAGCCAAGCGCTGGCGTCATTTGGTTGCTTGCCACTGAGGTAGTAGAAGCTGAGAAGATCATCTTCATCCATTGCTTCGACCATATCGCGCAATGGCTTTGCGTCAGCATAAGCTGACAGCGGTTTACCCTGAGGAGGTTCTTCGCGCCAGAGCCACGTGAGGTAGGGCTCAGCCAAGCGCTTGAAATCGTCGAAGCACTGGCATAGTGACTCGCGTACCAAGCGTGTGTGTGCATCCCTGAAATAAAGCGTCCCGCGCAGACATAGCACTGCGCCAATATAGTTCTGGCTCCCGCCCTTCATTAGCAAGTGGCCGGGTATTTCCAGCAGGTGTGGTTGCTTGGCAAGTTCTTCGGCTACATTGAATTCCGGTTCCATGGGTGTTCCTTAGAATCAGTAAGCGGGGATCATTGGCCGAGGGGAGCGGCCACGCGTCAGGATAAACATCACACTCCCAGCGATGGCTGCGGCCCACCCGAGCTGCTCCACTGGCACATTGGACTGCTGATTTTCCTGGCTACAGTCGCATTCGGTGGATGTCATCTCAACGACCTTGTTTTTGTTGCCGGCAATTTTTGCATAATCCTGCGCCTGCTCCACTTTCGGTGGGTCAGGTGGAAACTTCATCTCGACAACTTGTTTGATATTGTCCTGAGTTGGCGGCTTGCTCGCAGCCTTGACGATCACGACATCAGGCCGCCGAATCATCCCTTTCCCAGGCTTGAACGGTGGATGCTCTGGGTCCTCATTCCAATACTTGTTGATCCAACCCGGTATCCAGCCATGAGGGCTGTTCCCTGTTTGGCTGTCGAGGATTGGCTGTGGTGGATTCTTGGTCATGTCGTAACTGACCTCGGGCTTATACGGACTGCGCCTCTGGAGAATCTCGTCAAGCTCCCCAAGGCGCTGGGCCACACAGCCCTGTTTGAGATGCTTGCCATCCTGGCTGATGTTGGGTGTGCTGCTGCAATAGCAAATTGCCGAGCAAAGTACGTTCTTGTCCTGGGGATCGAGCTTCGGCTTCAGGATGCCGACAGGGTTAGTTTTTCCTTCGGGGCTCATGCCACCCTGAGAAAGGCCGGGTTGATCATTCATTCTTCGCCTTCCTGCACCAAGTCAATATAGATAGACTCCGACGCAGCATGGCTAACCCACGATGTCATGCCTTCGATATTCGTGGTGTCGAGCGTGCTCCAACCGGCACTAGACCAGACCTTTACCTTGCGGCCAACAATGGGTTTGCCGGTTTCCTGATCTATGAGTTGAAAGCGTCCGGAGTAAGGGGCTGTGGAACGGCTCAATGGCACGATGGGGGTGAATGGGGTCGGTGTGAATATGTCGCCGATAATCACTGTTCCCGATCCACCGATGATCACGTTGCCATGTTCACCGACACTGCCGAGCGTTGCGGCAGGTTTTCCGTTGATAAAAACCGTCGATGATACGGCCGAGCTGATCGGGCTCCCGCAAGCAGATACATCACCTTGGCGCGCTGCGGGCAAGCCATCGAAGAAGACGTCAGGAGAACCTTCGATGATAGGGTTGGTGCCGTGCTCCGGCATTGGACATGCCGTAGGGTCAGTAACGCGGGCGGCGGGCTTTCCACTCATAATGCCTATCCTTGCAAAAGTGGTTGGAGGTCAAGAAAACGTGCTGAGTTAACGAGTCGCTTCAAAAACATATCAATTGCCATACTCGTTCCTTGTCTGATCGTTCGCCGGTAGTGACGAATGGCGTACTTTTCCTATTCCTCCGATTAACTACAAGATGCTTAGCCGAGAGCGGGAAGTGCCTGTCAAGAAAAAGGAAAATTTCCTACATTGTTGCGGGATATTGAGTCTTTACGCTCTGCACTCTTATGAGTTCGGGAGTAAAGGAATGGCAGTTGGCATATTCAAGGATGTTTCCCCTGCACTCATCTCACTACCCGTGAGTGCATTGAAGGCAATATCAATCTGCGTCGGCTGTTTGCTTCCATCGATGCCGATCCGGCGATTGCCGGGGCAGGGGTGATTTGCCAAAGAGGTTCGCCCAAGTCGAGCTGCGACAAGCAACTCTCGTTCAAAACAAGGATGTGGTGGGGCTCACCGGTCGCGATAGGCAGCGCCATGACCGGTAACTTTCGAACAACCGCAGTGGGGCTCTACGAGGAGTTTGACGAATGATATTTCTGATGAGCCTGGAGGAGCTTTGGCGTCTTCTGAAATGTTATTTTCCGGTCTTTGCTGCGGCAAACTTTTCTCAGCTATTTGCTTTGGCAATTGGCATTCCGATGATGTTTGACCGTTACTTCGGCGCTTTGCCCGTTAACGTAAATCTCAAATACACATTTTTTTTACTATCGGCTCCGCCGTTCCTATTGCTCACTGCAACTTCATGGTCGTCCGTGGCTATCCAGGCTGGATATGGATCCCTGTCATCTTGATGCTCTTGTGCTTGCTGGGCGTTTTACCCACCATCGAATATGGGCCCCACAAAGTACTTTATGCATCAGGCATTCTGTTCCCGCTGCTGGCTCTATTACTGCTCAACAGCAAACGCCACCGCGAAGCCCGCAACGAATGGGTAAAACTGCGCCAAAAACGCCAGCGCATCAGTAGGATAATCCGTACCCAGCGCCAAAGAGTTCGGCGCCGAGCAGGCTTATGAAACGCTACCGCTCAATCGACCGACTCCACCGCGCATTCCACTCCGGCCGCGCCTGGTTCACCTGGTCCCAATCAATCGAAATCGCCGTCTGCAAATAACCCTGCATCGCCTCCACTCGGGCGCGGGTCTTGTCGCTGGTGGGCGTGGTCGGGTTCGACGGGATCTGGTCACCTTCCTCCAGCGCCGGTGCCTGGGCTTCGGCGGTCAGCAGGAAGGCCGCGAGTTTCTGCGCCAGTTCCGGTTGGTCGTTACGCGCGATCACGCATTCGGCGACGTTCAACACCACGGCGCCTTCCTTGGGTTGCGCATATTCCATCGGCACGCCGAGCAGTTTCTGGGTGGCGACCTGGGTCGGGGTGAGGGGGAAGATCGCGGCTTCGTCGGTTTGCACCATCTCGGAGATTTTCGCCGAGCTGGCGATGTATTCCAGTACGTTGGGGCCGACGGTTTTGGGCCAGGCCTTGAAGCCCGGTTCCACGTTGGTCTCTGAGCCACCCTGGAGGCGGTTGAACATCAGGAAACCGTGCAGGCCGAAGGTCGATGAGGCCAGGGACTGGAACACCACTTTGTCCTTGAAGCGCGGGTCGGCCAGGTCCATCCACGAGGTCGGTGCAGCCCAGCCTTTCTCCTTGAACAGCCTGGCGTTGTAGCCCAGGCCGGTGACGCCGAGGGTCACGGCCACGGCTTGGTCCTTGATTTTCGCCTTGGCCGGGATCTGCTCCAGGGTCGGGCTCGGCGCCAGTTTGTCGCACAGGCCCATGGAGATGGCGCGGTACATGATGCCGTCGTCGAGGAACATCACATGCATCTGCGGGTTGTCTTTGTTGGCCTGGACCTTGGCGAGGATGTCCGACGATGTGCCGGGCACGATCACCACCTTGACGTTATTGGCCTTTTCGAACGCGGGCAGCACCTTGTCGGCATACACCCGTTCCATGGTGCCGCCGTTCATGCCCAGGTACAGCGTCGGGGCGGCATGAGCGGTGGAGGCGAGCAGAGCGAGGGACAAGCAGGACAGCGCAATACGAGTATTCATGGATGTTTTTCCTCTCAGGCTTGGAAACGACGGATGGAAAACGCTTCGATGGGTTGCCGGCTGGCCCCTGTGCAGACGATCTCTGCCAGGGCTTCACCGACCGCCGGGCCCAGCTGGAACCCGGCGCCGGCAAAGCCGAAACCGTGGAGCAGGCCAGGCTGGGTGCTGCTGGGGCCGATCACCGGTTCATGATCGGGTAGGTAACCTTCGGTGCCGCTCCAGGTGCGAATCGCCTGGGCACCCTTGAGAAACGGGTACAGCTCGCCGGCATGGCGCAGAATCTCCAGCACCGCCGCTTGCCCGGGCCGCGCCTGCCGGGGGCCAAGCGCAAAACCGCGACCGCCGCCGAGGATGCAATTGCCCCGGGCCACCTGGCGCGCATAAATCCCGCCGCCTTCGACGCCGGTGCTGACGTTCATCACCACGGGCAGCGGCTCGGTGACCAGCATGGCCGGGTGCGCAGACGTCATGGGGACCGGCTCGCCGAATTGCGCGGCGACGGTCCCTGCCCAGGCGCCGGCGCAATTGAGCAGCCATGGCGCCTGCAGGTGCAGGCCGTTGGCGCAATCCACCTGGAACTGGCGGCTGTCATGTTCGATGCGGATCACCTCGGCCTGCTCGTAGACACACGCGCCAAGGCGCTGCGCGGCACGGGCGAAGGCGGGGGATACCAGGCGCGGGTTGGCATGGCCATCTTCGGGGCATAACGACGCACCCACTGCGATATCCCCGACCCACGGAAAACGTGCGCGCAGTTCGGCGTAATCGAGCAACTGCAAGCCCAGGTCAAAGCCCCGCGTGTGTTCGGCATACGCCTGCAACGCGGCAAAATCCCCATGACTGCGCGCCAGTTTCAAATGCCCGGAGCGCACGTATTCGCCGTCGATACCGATCAAGCCGGGCAGGTCGGCCCACAACTGATGGGCGCGCTGCGACAACGGCAACTGATGCAACGGGCGTCCCTGGCGCCGCACGCCGCCATAGTTCACGCCACTGGAGTGCGAGCCGCAGAAGTCCCGTTCCACCAACGCCACACGCTGACCTTTGTGCGCCAGCATCAAGGCCGCCGACGCACCGACAATCCCGCCGCCGAGGACGATGACGTCGATCATGGCTGCACCTCCACGCCAAACGGCAGCGGTTTGATCGGGGCCTGGCCGCGCAAACGCCCGACGTCTTCTATCCCGCGACCGCTGCGCTCGGCGACGATTTCAGCCGCCGCCAGCCCGCACATGCGCCCCTGGCAGCGGCCCATGCCCACCCGGCAATGGGCCTTGACCCGATTGATTTCCCAATGACCTTCATCCACCACCGTGCGGATATCGCCAACCCGGACTTCTTCACAGCGACACAGCATCAAGTCGTCCGGTGCCTGCGCGGCCCAGTCTGCCGGGAAGGGAAACGCAGTCTCCAGGCCCTGGCGAAAGCGCTGGATGCGCGCCAATTGCCGCTCAAGCAGGGCCGGGCGCTGATGATCGATCGCGACGCCTGCGTCTTCCAGCACCGCCAACGCCGCCCGCTCACCGGCCATCTGCGCGGCATCGGCACCCATGATCCCGGCACCGTCGCCCGCCAGGTACACACCGTCGACGCTGCTGCGCCCGGCACGGTCCCGTTGCGGCAGCCACGCACGGTTCAAGGCATTCCAGGCAAATTCACAACCGAGCAGGTCCGCCAACTGCGTTTCGCTGCGCAGCGCATGGGCGAAGGCCACGGCGTCGCAGGCCAGGGTGTGGTCGCGCCAACGTATGCCGCTGACCCGTTGTTCGCCGTCGATCTGCTGCAGCGTCACGCCCTGATGCACGGGAACGCCGTGGGCCGTGAGCCAGGCCCGGTAGTACAAGCCCTTGGCCAGGGTCGCCGGTTGCCCGAGCAGCGCCGGCAAGGCGCGGCATTGGGCGCTGAACGGCGCGCTGTCGAGCACGGCGACCACATTGGCGCCGGCCTTGGCGTATTGATACGCCACCAGATACAGCAACGGCCCGCTGCCACAAAACGCCACGCGTTCGCCGATGGCGCAACCTTGGTACTTCAAGGCGATTTGCGCCGCACCCAGGCTGTAGACACCGGGCAAGGTCCAGCCCGGCACCGGCAGGATACGGTCGGTGGCGCCGGTGGCGACGATGATCCGCGAATACTCGACGCTGGCTGCGTGACCGTTGTTCAACAAGTCCAGGCGCCGATCCTCGGCATTCCACACCAGGGTCTCGGGTCGGTAGTCGATCAGCGGCGCCAGTTCATCCAGGGTGCGATGCACGGCCTCGGCCTTACCCGCCTCAAATCCGTATATTTGCCTGGCGGTACGTTGGAAGCCTGGGGGTTGGCGGCGATAGATCTGCCCGCCGCCGCGCAGGCTTTCGTCCACCAGGCAAGGCGTTACGCCGTGGTCGAACAGGGTGCGCGCGGCACTGATCCCCGCCGGGCCTGCGCCCACAATCACCACCGGCTTCATAGCTGGCGCCCCGGGTCGCGGCTGATCGCCTGGCCTTCTTCCAGCAGGGTCGAACAGGCGCGCACGCGTTGTCCGTCCGCCAGGCGCACCCAGCAGTCCTGGCAGGCGCCCATCAAGCAAAACCCGGCGCGGCGTTCGGCACTGAAATCGCTGCCGCGCAGGTGCTCGGCGCAGGTCAGTACCGCTGTCAGCAGGGTGTCGCCGAGCAAGCCTGTGGCCGGTTGCCCGTCGAGGGTAAACGCCAGGGCAGGGCGTGCGGTTTCGGTCAATCGTTTGAACAAGGCCATCAGTGTTTTCCCACCAGCACGCGATCCAGGCCGTAGACCCGGTCGAGCACAATCATGGCTGCCGCCGTGAGGGCAATCACCAGCGCCGACACTGCAGCCATCATCGGGTCGATGGATTCGGTGGCGTACACGTACATACGCACCGGCAAGGTTTGCGTGGCCGGCGAGCTGACGAAGATCGATAAGGTCACTTCGTCGAAACTGTTGATGAAGGCCAGCAACCAGCCGCCGGCCACTCCGGGCAGGATCATCGGCAACGTCACCAGGCGAAACAGCGTGAAGCGTCCGGCACCGAGCGATTCGGCCGCCTGCTCGGCACTGCGATCGATCCCGATCGCTGCTGCCAATACCAGGCGCAGCACATAGGGCGTGATGATCACCACGTGCGCCAGCATCAGCCAGGTGAAGCTGCCGTTGACGCCCATCAAGGCGAACAACCGCAGCATCGCCACCCCCAACACCAGGTGCGGGATGATGATCGGCGACAGGAACAACGCACTGAAGAAGTTACGTCCCGGGAACTGATACCGGCTGATTGCAAGCGCGGCCGGCACTGCAATCAGCGTCGCCAGGGTTGCAGCGGTAAATGCCAGGATCAGGCTGTTGTAGAACGCCTGGATAAAGTCGGCACGCTCGAACACCGCGTGAAACCAGCGCAGGGAGAAGCCCGACGTGGGCAGGCTCAAGGTATTTTCCGGGGTGAAGGCCACCAGGCACACCACCACCAGCGGCGCCATCATGAACACCACCACCAGGCCGTGGAAGCCAAGGGCCAAAGGACCGTTTCTGGACATGCGCTTAAACCCCCAGGGACTTTTTGTAGCGGCCTTCGACCATGCGGTTCCAGCTCAGCATGATCAGCAGATTGACCAACAGCAGGACCACCGCGATGGTCGCGCCCATGGGCCAGTTGAGTTCCGAGAGGTACTGGTCGTACACCACGGTGGCGACCATTTTCAGGCGCCGCCCACCGAGCAGGCCGGGGATCGCAAAGGAGCTGGCGGCCAGGCCGAACACGATCAGGGTGCCGGACAGCACGCCCGGCATTACCTGGGGCAACACGATCTTGCGCATCACCGTGGCCTGGCTCGCGCCGAGCGACAAAGCCGCCTGTTCGGCCGAGGGGTCGAGCTTTTGCAGGGAGGTCCACACAGGGATGATCATGAACGGCAGCATCACGTGTACCAGCGCAATGATCACCGCGAACGGCGTGTACAACAGCTTCACCGGGCGCCCGCCCAGTGCCTGGATCACCTGGTTGACCAGCCCGTCGGCGCCGAGCAGCAGGCTCCAGCCGAACGCTCGCACCACCACCGAAATCAACAACGGCGTGAGGATCAGGATCAGGAAGATCGAGCGCCACGGCGTGCCCATGCGGCTGAGGATGTAGGCTTCGGGCACACCAATCACCACGCAGAGCAGCGTCACTAGCGCGCTGATCCAGAAGGTGCGCCAGAAGATTTCGTAGAAGTACGCGTCGCTGAACAACGCCAGGTAATGAGCCAAGGTCCACTCATCGGCCTTCACCCCCACTTGGTAGTCGAACACGTTGAACGACAGCACCAGGGTCAGGCCCAGCGGCAGAATCAGCAGCCCGGCGAACAGCAGCAACGCCGGCAGCGAGAGTAGATAGCCGCGACTCATGGGTGTACCTCATCCGCCGTCAGCACCCGCAGCAACTCGGCTTGCCAGTCCAGGCCGACTGCCGCGCCGCAACCCAGCGGCGCGCTGCCGTCGTTGCTGCGCACCACGGTGATTTCGCCCAGCGCGGTATGGATTCGGTACAGCCACTGGCTGCCGAAGAAGTAGCGGTCGAGCACCTGGCCTTGCAGGCGACCTTCGCTTGCGCCCAGCAGCTGGATTTTTTCCGGGCGCAGGCTCAAGACCAGTTCGCCGTCACCCGCGGCGTGGCGCACCTGCGGGATGCCGCGTGCGTCGTAATCGCCGGCCAGCAGGTTAGCCTTGCCGACGAAGTCCGAGATAAAGCGCGTCCGCGGGTGTTCATACAGCTTGTAGGGCACGTCGATCTGCGTCACGCGCCCGGCCTGCATCACCACCACACGGTCGCTGATGGACAGCGCCTCGGCCTGGTCATGAGTGACCATCAGGGTGGTGATGCCCACCGCGTGCTGGATGCGGCGGATTTCAAACTGCATCTCTTCGCGCAGGTTCGCGTCGAGGTTGGACAGCGGCTCATCCAGCAACAATACCGGCGGTTCGATCACCAGCGCGCGCGCCAGGGCCACGCGTTGGCGCTGGCCGCCTGACAATTCCCGGGGGTAACGGTCGGCGTGGGGGGCCAGGCGCACCAGCTCCAGCACGGTCTTGACCTTGGCGGCGATCTCGGCGGCCGGCACTTTGCGCATCTTCAGGCCGAAGGCGATGTTGTCGCGCACGGTCATGTGCGGGAACAGCGCATAGCTTTGGAACACCACGCCCAGGCCACGGCTGGCGGGCTTGGCGCGGGTGATGTCGCGACCGTCGAGCAGGATCTGCCCAGCGCTCACGTCGACGAAGCCGGCGATCATTTGCAGGGTGGTGGTCTTGCCGCAGCCCGAGGGGCCGAGCAGGGAAACGAACTCGCCTTTTTCCACCGCAAGGTCAGTGGCGACCACCGCGTCGACGGCGCCGTAGCGTTTGCTCAAGGCGTTGAGTTGGAGAAATGCCATGTCTGCGTTCCACCTTTTTTTGAGTCGCGTCGAAACGCGCTTTTTTGTTTTGGGCAGATGCGAAAAGGGTGTTGCGGGTGCGTTGGCGCTCGATCTTGAGTCGGCTGCCGGTTGTTGTTCATTTCGCCCCTGTGGACGCAGATTAGGACGAAGACTAGGATGGGCGAAAGATAGAATTTCACTGAATGGAGTGTTTTTTTCAGTTTTATTCACTGACAAGAATTATTGATGAGATAACACGCTATGAATTCTACTGAGCGGAATGAAAATACCAAGGAAGTGGGTGCGGGCGGCGTGTCTCGCTTGTTCGCATTGCTGCGTACCTTGGGCGGCGTGCCCGACGGCGGCGAACGCGTGACTCAGCTCGCACAACAGGTCGGCCTGTCCCAACCCACCACCCACCGCCTGCTGCGCAGCCTGATGGATGAAGGTATGGTCGAGCAGGACGCGCGCAGCAAACGCTACCGCCTGAGCCTGGAGTTCTTCGCTCTGGCGGCGAACGCGGGCAAGACCGGCAACCTGCGCGACCTGGTAAGGCCGAGCATGCTGCGCCTCAGTGCGTCCCTGGGGGATTCATTGTTTTTGCTGGCGCGCAGCGGCTTTGATGCGATCTGCCTGGACCGCAGCGAAGGCCCGTACCCGATTCGAACTTTCACGGGTGATATCGGCGGGCGCGTGGCATTGGGCGTGGGGCAGGGCAGCCTGGCGATCCTGGCCTTTTTGCCGGAGGAAGAGCGCGAGACGGTGATCCGCTACAACTTGCCAAGGCTCAAGGATTTTCACCTGTATGACGAGGTGCTGTTGCGTTCGGAAGTGGAGAACGTGCGCAATCTGGGTTATGCGGCGCGCAATACCGGCGTGCTGGAAGGCATGGCGGGATTGGCGGTGCCGATCCTGAACCGGGACGGCCATGCGGTGGCAGCATTGAGCGTGGCGACCATCAGCGACCGATTGGGGCCGAGTCGCTTGCCGATGGTGGTGGAGTTGCTCAAGCGCGAAGCAGCGGCGATCGGGCCCCGGATCAATCCGTTTGATCCGACGCTGCGCCGGCCCTCACAGACCTTTGGTGGGTAGGTCATCCAGATTGCGCGCCAGCTCCAGAGCGTAGCGTCCAAGCCCCTTGCCGCACATCCGTTTTCGGCAGCAAGAATCGGAGTGCGGGTACATTTCGAACTCCCTTACGGTGAGACTCCAAACTTAGAGGCGTCCACCATGGCTTCCGTATAACTGGCCTTTTCCCCTTAACTACTGCAACAACTTTTTGGATTGCCCGACATCAGCGATGCAACTCTCGAGTCATCTTTTTAGTTAACGAACAGCGCCGGAGGCAACCCATGAAATTATCCGATTATGTTCGACTACTTGCGCTGGCGGCGATCTGGGGCGCCAGTTTTCTCTTCATGCGTATCTCGGCTCCTGTTCTGGGCGCATTGCCGACGGCATTTTTCCGCGTGTTGTTGGGGGCCATTGGCTTGGCCGTCATTCTTGCCATTTTAAACTCCAGCGTCGACTTCAACGGCAAGCTCCGGCAGATCATGGTGTTGGGTGTTATCAATTCGGGCATCCCATTTTTGATGTATAGCGTGGCGGCACTGCTGTTACCTGCCGGCTATTCAGCCATTTTCAATGCGACCACACCGATGATGGGCGTCTTGATCGGTTGGATGTGTTTCAACGATCCGTTGACACTGAAAAAAGCTGCCGGCGTGTTGATCGGGATTATGGGCATTACGTTGCTGACCAGCACCGGCCCCGTCACACTTTCAATGAGCGTGGTCATGGGCGCGCTGGTGTGTTTAGTCGCCACCAGTTGTTACGGCGCAGCCGGATTTCTGGCTAAACGATGGGTAGCTGACAAGGGGGGGCTGGACGCGAAACTCGTAGCTTTTGGCAGTCAGATTGGCGCGACGCTGTTTCTCGTGCCGTTCTTTGGAATCTCAACCGCGATAAACCCACCGACGACCTGGGGTACCCCGCAGGTTTGGATAGCACTGGTTGCGCTGGGTTTCATCTGCACTGCGTGTGCGTACATTCTGTATTTCCGCCTGATCGCGGATATCGGGCCGGTGCGTTCGCTGACCGTGACCTTCCTTATCCCTCCCTTTGGCGTACTGTGGGGGGGGATGTTCCTTGGTGAACGTCTTTCGGCCGCACATTTGTACGGCGGCGGGCTTATTTGTTTAGCGGTGTGGTTCGTTCTCAGCAAGAGCAAACCGAAGCAAGAACCCGCACCCGCCTCGGATTGATCCAACCACTCAACTGCCCCCAACGATTTCTCATCTGATGGGCGGGTGACCACGTAAGTGAATACCATGTCTTGGTTTCGCGCCGTCCGCTGGATGACTTGGCCGGGCGGACGCACTTCTTGAGTTTGACTTATGTACCGGGCTCTTTATTGTCTAAAAAACGATGCCTTTTCATCCGGTACATTTCATTATCCGAGTAGGTGAGCAATGTGTCGGCATCCTTGCCGTCCTCGGGATAATAGGCAACGCCGATACTGCACGACGGCATCTTGAGTGCGCCGAATTCAGGCGGTAGTGGCGCAGCCATGACGTCGTGAATCTGTTCTAACTTCTTGGAAATGGCGTCTCTCGACTGGATATCGGTCAACAGCACCGTAAATTCATCGCCGCCCATCCGGGCCACGGTATCCGTCTCACGTATGCAGCTTTCTAGACGTCGGGCAATCATGCAAAGAATACGATCCCCCGCGGCGTGGCCATGAACGTCATTGATACTCTTGAAGTCATTGATATCCAGAAACAGCAAAGCCAACTGACTATTGTGACGGTGCGCGACGTGCAGGGCAGATTTCAGTCGATCACTGAAAATCGAGCGGTTGGTTAGTTTTGTCAGCGGATCATGATGAGCGAGGAAACGTAACTCCTCCTCGGCCTGAGTCAAAGCCGTCACGTTGCGTGCGACGCCAATCCTTGCACCAACCTCTTCCGACCAGAATGCCGCCCACAGGATGTACACGACGCCTCCATCCTTACGGATGTAACGGTTGCGGAAATCGAAGTGGAATTGACCATTCATGACGCGGGCAATCGAGTCCCGTGTGCTAGCCAGGTCTTCAGGATGCATATAGCGGGTGATAGGGGTGCCGTTCAGCTCGTCAGGACGGTAACCCAGCAGGGCCTCACAGGCATCACTCACAAAAACAATGTGGTCGTCTCTATCAACCACAAACACTGTATCCAACATCAGATGGATCAGTTTGGGGTAGAGCGCTTGTAGGTCAACGGCCATAAGTCATGGGGGATATCCGATTCATAGAGCGCGATCATAGCCTGATCGATAAGGCCAGCGGCGAGTAATCTTACCGGCAAGTATGGGAGCACGTATGCCAGGCGAATACGACCTCATGCCACTCTTGCTTGGTGCGATGGTGTCTGCCTAAACGCGGAAGCTGTTTGCCCTGGATTTATCCGCCTTGATGCGAGCCAAGCTCAGTCAGCAGACGATTGACCGCCGCGCTTGATTCTTCCATTTCGCTTGCGGTGCGCAGTACAGCGCTCCAGTCATTTTCAATGATTGCCCTCATAAAAAGTATGGAAACGTTTCACCGAATGAGCTATCGTTTTTTTGACATCGTATTGCCACTATTCAAATAACAGGCTGATGCCATTTGCAGGAGTGCTGGTAGTGAATGAAAGCTCTTCTCAAATAGGCTTGCGTCAGTGGATCTGGCGGGCGTTCATGCAGAGTGCATTAATCCCGTTGGTCCTGGTGGAGACGATTCTGATTGCTTGTTACCTGCTGACCAATCAGGCGATCCGTGTATCGCAACTCGATTATTTGGAACGCAGTGCAATTGAAAGCCTTGGCGCAACTGCCGACCAAAACACCCGAATCATCCAAGATCAATTAACCCACATCGCCGATGTCACTCAGCTATTTGCGGATATGACGGCCAACTCACTGCGTGCCGCCTCAACACCCTTGAGTGAAACATTAAGCACTTCTGCCGATGGGGCTCTTTACAGTGGAAAAGACCTGGGCGGAGCGGCGTCGTTCTACTCGTCGGTCACACCTGTTGCGCAACAGAACCTGGGTAAAGTGCAGAAGTTGTCCAGCCTCGACCCATTGATGCGTGCGATCAAAGATCATGAAGCGATGGTCGCCAGTGTCTATTTCAATACGTGGGACAGTTACAACCGGATTTATCCGTGGATTCGTGCCGATGAACAATATCCGCATGATATGCAGATACCCGGTTATAACTTTTATTATCTGGCCGATGCCGAACATAACCCGCAGCGAGGGGTTCGCTGGACTGACGTCTACCTCGACCCGGCGGGTCATGGCTTGATGATGTCCGCGATCGCGCCTGTTTATGAGCGCAACTTTCTCGAAGGCGTGGTCGGGCTGGATATCACCGTGGGCGATCTGCTGAAAGAAATTTCCACGCTTAAGGTGCCGTGGGGCGGGTACTTGATGCTCGTCGGCGCGGACATGAAGATCATGGTGTTACCGCCCGAAGCCGAACATGACTTTGAAAAAGGCAACTGGAGTGGTACGGGGGCAAAGGCCACGAATGAAGGCGCGGTCAACCTTGCGGGTTCAAATCTGATCGATGCGGTGGACCCTCGGGAGTTGGCGGCCGCTGTCGCGCGCAATAGTCGTGGCAGCGCCGAAATCGTGCTCAACGGGCGCTCCCATCTGGTCGCATGGGCCGAAGTGAAGCCGGCGGGCTGGCGATTGCTGGCGGTCGCCGATGAAGAAGACGTCATGGCGGCCACGAACAGCTTGGCGCTCCATTACCGCAACATCGGCTATTTGATGATTGCCGGCCTGGTGATGTTTTACCTCGCGTTCTTCAGTTACATGTGGATTCGTGCGCGCAAATTGAGCCATAGCCTGCGGCGGCCGATCCGCGATATCAGAGACATGCTGCAGCAAATTGGCAACGGCCAGTGGCTCCCGCAGCGCGCGCGTTCGAGCATTCGTGAGCTGGATGAAATGGCGGGCAACGTGCTGTCAATGGGCGCCCAACTGTCATCCAGTGAAGCACGGCGCAACGCGGCGCAGAACCGCCTCAATCTTGTCGTTGAAAGCATCACCGCCGGGCTCTGGGAATACCGCCTGGATACTGACCGCCTGTCGTTGAGCGAAGCGTTCTGCACGCGTTTCGGGGTGCCAGCGTGCCAACTGGAGCGCTTCTGTTTTTACGATCACGTCGACCCCGAAGATGTGCAGGCGCTTGATCAGGCACTCAACGCGTTGCGCACCGGCACCGCGTCGGTGATCGACCTGGAGTTACGTTTATTGCGGCCCGATGGCTCGCCAATCTGGTTTTTGTGCCGTGGACGCCTGATCGAGTCTCCCGATGCGCGCATGCGTTTATCCGCAGGTACGTTTGTCGATATCGACACGCTTAAACAGGTTGAAGAGGATCTGCGTCGCCGTACCCTTGAAGCGCAAGGGGCGAGCAAGGCGAAGTCGCGTTTTATCTCCAGCATGAGCCACGAATTACGCACACCGCTGAATTCGATTCATGGATTCGCCCAGTTATTGCGCCTGCAAGTGGCCGATGGGCAGGAGGAGGCCAAATCCCTTGATGAGATCCTGGGCGCCAGCCAGCACCTGGCTCACCTAGTCGACGATTTGCTCGACTGGTCGAGCCTGCAGGCGGAGGCGCCGCGCTTGCAGATGCGTGTCCTGGAGGTCGACGGACTGATGCGCGAATGTGCCGAAATGGTCCGTTCCCAGGCCAAGGCTGCGGGTCTTGACCTTGAGTTGCAGTCGACGAGCCCCGCGCTGAGTGTGCTGGCCGATGCCAGACGCCTGCGCCAGATCCTGCTGAACCTGCTGTCCAACGCCATCAAGTACAACCGCCCTCACGGTCGCTTGTTCATGGGGGCTGAACTCCATGACAAGGGGCGCGTGAGGGTGTTTGTCGAAGATGGCGGCGCAGGTATTTCCGCGGCCCTGCAAGGCGCGCTGTTCGAGCCGTTCCAGCGTTTGGGCCAGGAAAACACCGCGATCCAAGGCACCGGTATCGGCCTTGCGTTGTGCCGAGAACTCGCCACGTTGATGAACGGCAGCATGGGGCTCATCAGCGAAACGGGCGTCGGCAGTCGCTTTTGGGTCGATCTGCCCCAAGGCATCGCGGCAACCAAGGTCCACAAGCGCTTGCTCTCGCTGTGTTTCGTGGGGCAGGACGAGGAGACGCTGCGCTGTCTTGAAGACACGTTGACGGGCATGGTGGAACTGCGCCACGGAACGCTTGCGCAGTGTCTGGAGCAGGTACGGCGCGACACGGCGCCGGACGTCATGCTGATTGACTGTGACTTACTGGGAAATGACTTGACCGATGCGCTGTCGCGGTTACGACGTTTGCCAGGTGGCGATCAAATCCTTCTTATTCTGCTGTGTACATCACCACACCTGCTCGCGACGTTGGGGTGTGAGTTTCAAGCAGTGCTTAAACAACCGCTGGAACCCAATGAGCTACGCGAACTCATACGCGCGATGATGCAAGTGGAGAAACCGAATGTTCAGTGATATCCCCGCCGATACCCGAATTGTGATTATCGATGATGTGGCTGCGAACCTGCGCTTGCTGGAGTCCAGCCTGAAAGCCTTCGGTTTGCGCAACGTCTTGAGTTTCGCCGACTCGGCCAGCGGGCTGGTTTGGCTCAAAGAGCAACCGTGGGATTTGCTGCTATTGGATCTGGATATGCCCGCGCCCGATGGGTTTGAGATTCTGCGCCAACTCAGCGATCGCAATCGCTCAAGGTCTCCCGTGATTATCTTGACGGCATTGAGCGAGCCGCAAAGTCGGCGTCTCGGCCTTGAACTGGGGGCCAACGATTATCTGACCAAACCGTTGGATTTGCCTGAGCTGCTATTGCGCATACGCAACGCTCTGCGCTTGTCCCATGCCACCCGCCAGTTGCAAGACCTGAACAGCGAGTTGGAGCAAAGGGTGTTTGAGCGCACCGCTCAGTTGCAGGAAAGTTATTGCGCCATGATCCGCGCATTGAGTCGTGCGGCTTGCTATCGCGATGATGAAACGGGCGCCCATGTATTGCGCATTGGCGAAACTGCGGCCTTGATGGCCGAAGCAATCGGTATGCCGCAGAGGTGGTGCGAGCTGATTCGATTGGCAGCGCCGATGCATGACTTGGGGAAAATCGGCATTCCTGATCGGATCTTGCACAAGGAGGGCCCATTAACCGTGCCGGAACGCCAGCAGATGATGGAGCATCCGCGCATCGGCCATGCAATCCTGCAAGATGCACACGCCACGGACCTGACCGATATGGCCGCGGACATTGCCTATGGTCACCATGAAAAATGGGACGGCAGCGGCTATCCGCAAGGGCTTGCCGGAAAGGACATTCCGCTGTCGGCAAGGATTGTCGCGTTGTGTGATGTCTATGACGCGTTGCGTATGGAACGTCCCTATAAGCGGGCCTGGAGCCCTGAACGGGCGCAGGCCTATATTCTTGAGCAATCGGGCGTGCATTTTGATCCGGAGCTGGTGACGGTGATGCGCCGCTGTTTCGGCCCGGTTGAACAACTCATTGAGGATGACGCCGAACTGGCTGGCGTACACAAGCAACGACAAGCCGATGCGGGCACTGGCCAGCTCCCACATTAAAACGTCGCCAACATGGGCGCCCGACTCGGGCTCATCGCGGCCAAGGCCACCGACGTCGCCGCCGTGCGCGTCTCCACCCCCAACTTCACATACACATGTTCCAGGTGCTTGTTCACCGTCCGCGGGCTCAGCCCCAAGATATCGCCGATGTCCCGATTGGTCTTGCCGCACGCCACCCAGCGCAGCACCTCGACCTCGCGCTCGGTCAGTTGAAAGCGTGCCGACAACAGCTTGTGCGCCGGCTCATCCTCCAGGGTCAACACACTCGGTTGCGTCGCCGCCCGCGCCGACAGCAGGATGCGCGAGGTGCGTAAATGCGCCGCCACCCGCGCCAGCACCTCGTCGGTCTGGATCGGCTTGGTCACGTAGTCGCTGCCGCCCACTTCAAAGCCTTGCACCACATGCTTGCTGTCGGTCAGCCCGGTCATGAACACCACCGGGATGTCCGCGCTGGCAGGTAACGCCTTGAGCCGGCGGCAGGTCTCGAAACCGTCCAGGCCCGGCATCATCGCGTCCAGCAGGATCAGGTCCGGGCGCCGGCGTTGCACGCGGTTCAGCGCGCTGAGCCCGTCGAGCGCCACCAGCACCATGTAGCCGGCGTCGTCGAGGGCGTCGGAGAGCATGGCCAGGTTGTCCGGGGTGTCGTCGACGATCAGTACCACGCCGGGTTCAGTGCTACGGGTGAGTACATTCATCTTCGGCCTCCTTGAGGGTTCGGTTGAGTTCATCCAGGCGGAAACCCTTGAGCAACCCGCGCACTTTGCTGATGAACGGTGCGGCGTCCGGGCGGTGTTCGAGGATCGTGTCGAGTTTTTTGTGCAGCCCCCGCACGTAGCCGATCGCGCTGAGTTCGGCGAGCACGGCGAGGTCGTCGGCGCTCGGCAGCACGCTGGGTGGTGGCGGTGCGACGAAGGTTTTGGTGCGTCGCAGCCATTGCAGGCCGAGGTGTTGTTGCAGGCGTCCGAGCAGTTCCGGGGTACGCACCGGCTTGGCCAGGTAGTCGTTGCAGGCGGCGGCGATGCTGCGCTCGCGGTCGTCGGTAAAGGCGTTGGCCGAGATCACGATGATCGGCGCGGTGGACAGCGCATTACGGCGGATCAGCCGGCTGGTTTCCAGGCCGTCCAGGGTCGGCATCGACAGGTCCATCAGGATCAGGTCCGGCGCCAGCAGCGCGACCTGGCGAATCGCATCCTGGCCGTTGCTCGCCTGGATCACCTCAAAGCCCAGAGGCGTGAGCATGCCGCTGAGCACCTTGCGGTGGTCCACATGGTCGTCCACCACCAGAATGCGCCGGCGTGCGCCCTGGTAGCCGATGATGTCGTGTTCCACATGCACCACCGCCTGCGGCGCGCGCACCTGGGACAGGAACAGGCGCACCTGGAAACAGGTGCCCTTGTCCAGCTCGCTGGTAACGCGTAGCTCGCCGCCCATCAGCGCGGTGAGCATGCGCGTGATGGTCAGCCCCAGGCCTACGCCTTTGTCCTGGCGCATCAGGTCGCCGCGCTCGAACGGCTGGAAGATCCGCTCGATTTGCCCGGGGTCGATGCCGATGCCAGTGTCGATGATTTCAAAGTTGGCGGTCTCGCGCATGTAGCTGACCCGCAGGCACACTTCGCCGCTGTCGGTGAAGTTCACCGCATTGCCGAGCAGGTTGATCAGGATCTGGCGCACGCGTTTTTCATCACCGCGCACCACGGCGGGGATCTTGCCGACGCAGTCCAGGCGAAAGCGCAGGCCCTTGTCCTGGGCTTGGGGGGTGAACATCTGCTCCAGGTCGTGGATCAGTTCGGGGAAGGGGATTTCGGTGAGTTCCAGGCGTAACTTGCCGGCCTCGATCTTGGCCACGTCGAGCAGGCCGTCGATCAATGACAGCAAGTGCGAGCCGCTGCGCAGGATGGTCGCCAGTGCGTCCTGGTGCTGCTCGGGCATGGCGCTGTCGCGCTGCAGGATCTGGGTGAAACCGAGGATGCTGTTCAGCGGTGTGCGCAGCTCGTGGGACAGCCCGGTGACGTAGCGGCTCTTGGCGGCGTTGGCGGCTTCCGAGGCTTCCTTGGCCTGTTGCAGGGCCTGGTCGGTGAGGCTGTGGGCGTCGATTTCCTGCATCAGCAGCAGGGTCTGGCGGTCGGATTCCTGCTGGGCGACGCGGCGGCTTTCGCGGGTCAGCACCACCCACCAGGCGAGCACGGCGGCCAGCACCGACAGGGTCAGGAAGGCCTTGAAGAACGCCTGGTACAAGGTCTCGGAATGCGGCAAACCCTGGGCCGCCTGCACGTAGATCAAGGCCAGGGCGCCGGCGAGCAGCAGCACCAGCACCGATAACAGCCCCAGGTAATGGGCCAGCCGCGTATGCAGGCGCGGCATCAGGCTGTTGGGCAGCAACCGGCGCAGCACGCCTTCGAACTGGCTGACCAGCCGCGCATGGGGTTTGCAACGGTCGCCGCAGCGCGCATCCAATGAGCAACACAACGAACAGATGGGCGTGCTGTAGGCCGGGCAGAATGCCATGTCCGCCGTCTCGAACGGGTTGCTGCACAGCCCGCAGACCGCATGGGTGGCGGGTGCCACTGGGTGAATCAATTGGGCGTCGCTGGTGCGCGCGATGTAGTACTTGCCTTGGGTCATCCAGGCCAACAGCGGCGCCATCACCAGCGCCGTGCCGAGGGCGACGAAGGGCGGCGCGGCCTGGGCCAGGGCGCCAAACAGGCCGAAGTGGGCGAGGATCGACAGCAGCGAGGCAATCAGCATCGAGCCGACACCCACCGGATTGATGTCGTAGAGGTGCGCGCGCTTGAACTCGATGTGTTTGGGCGACAGTCCCAGGGGCTTGTTGATCACCAGGTCGGCGACCAATGTACCGATCCAGGCAATCGCAATATTCGCGTACAGCCCCAGCACCTGATCGATCACATCGAACACGCCCAGCTCCATCAGCATCAACGCAATGGCCACGTTGAACACCAGCCACACCACACGCCCGGGGTGACTGTGGGTGACGCGGGCGAAGAAGTTCGACCAGGCCAGGGAGCCGGCGTAGGCGTTGGTCAGGTTGATCTTCATCTGCGAGATGAACACGAACAGCACCATGGCGCCGAGGGCCCATTCCGGCGAGCTGAACACATAACGGAAGGCGACCAGATACATCTGGGTCGGCTCGGCGGCGCGTTCCATGGGGATTTCATGTTGCAGGGCAAGGAACGCCAGGAACGCGCCGCCAAACATCTTCAACGCGCCGGGGATAATCCAGCCGGGGCCGGAGCAGAGCAGGGCGGCCCACCAGCGCTTGCGGTTGGCGGCGGTCTTTTCCGGGAGAAAGCGCAGGTAGTCCACTTGCTCGCCGATCTGCGTCACCAGCGACAGCGCCACGGTACAGGCGGCGCAGAACGCCAGCAGGTTGAAACCGCCGCCATCGCCGCTGCGCCCGACAAAGCTGGTCCAGTCGCTGAACGCGTCGGGGTTTTTCCACCACACGAAACCATAGGGCAACACCAGCAAAAACAGCCACAGCGGTTGGGTCCACAGTTGCAGGCGACTGATCAGCGTGACGCCGTAGGCCACCAGCGGAATCACCAGCAGCGAGCAGATCACATAGGCGAAGGCCAGCGGGATATGAAAATACAACTCCAGTGCCAGCGCCATGATCGCCGCTTCCAGGGCGAAGAACAGGAAGGTGAAGCTGGCGTAGATCAGCGAGGTGATGGTTGAACCGATATAGCCGAAGCCGGCGCCACGGGTCAGCAAGTCCATGTCCACGCCATAGCGGGCGGCGTAATAGCTGATGGGCAGGCCGGTAAGGAAGATCACCAGGCTGATGGCCAGGATCGCCCAGAAGGTGTTGGTGAAGCCGTAACTCAGCACCAAGACGCCGCCGATCGCCTCCAGCGCCAGGAACGACACCGCGCCCAGGGCGGTGTTGGCGATGCGCAGCTCCGACCACTTGCGAAAGGATTTGGGGGTGTAGCGCAGGGCGTAGTCTTCCATGGTCTCGTCGGCGACCCAGGAGTTGTAGTCGCGGCGGATCTTGACGATGCGCTGGGTGCCGGGAGGGGATTGCACGATGGTGAGGCTCCGCAGAGTGGACGAAGGGAGTGAGCAAGTTCCATGCCCTCGACTGCGCTGGGAGCCAAATGTGGGAGGGGGCTTGCTCCCGATGACGCTGTGTCAGTCGCTAATCAGTTGACTGACCCACCGCCATCGGGAGCAAGCTCCCTCCCACATGGGATCGCAGTGGCCAGGGGAGCGCGATCCTGCCCTGCATTGGTGCGCAACGGCATACGTCAAATGACGTACTGCGTTACGTCAGGCTGCGTATACCCGCGCTGGCCTGCTGCCGCCATGCTGGAGCCCTCATTGCAGAGGAGTCGCCCCATGGAACCACGATTGATCCGCTCCAAACCGTTGTTGGCCCTGTCGTTGCTGGCGGCCGCGCTGTTCAGCCAGGGCGTGCTGGCCGACAACGAAGGCCTGGCCGTGACGCCGACCGAAGTCACCGTCGGCCAGTTGCACTCGGCCACCGGCACCATGGCTATCTCCGAGACCGGCTCGATCCAGGCCGAACGCCTGGCCATCGAGCAAATCAACGCCTCGGGCGGGATTCTGGGACGCCAGATCAAAGTGATCCAGGAGGACGGCGCCTCCGACTGGCCGACCTTCGCCGAAAAGGCCAAGAAGCTGTTGGTCAACGACAAAGTCGCCGCCGTGTTCGGCTGCTGGACCTCGGCCTCGCGTAAAGCCGTGCTGCCGATCTTCGAGAAAGAAAACGGCCTGCTCTACTACCCGACCTTCTACGAAGGCCTGGAACAGTCGAAAAACGTGATCTACACCGGGCAGGAAGCCACCCAACAGATCCTCGCCAGCCTGGATTGGATCGCCAAGACCAAAGGTGCCAAGACCTTCTACCTGGTCGGCTCCGATTACATCTGGCCGCGCACGTCGATGAAGATCGCGCGCAAGCACATTGAAAACGTACTGCACGGCACCGTGGTCGGCGAAGACTACTACCCGCTGGGCAACACCCAGTTCGGTTCGCTGATCAACAAGGTCAAGCTGAAAAAGCCTGACGTGGTCTTCGCCGCTGTGGTGGGCGGTTCCAACGTGGCGTTCTACAAACAGCTCAACGCGGCGGGCGTGAATGCGTCCAAGCAAACCCTGTTGACCCTGTCGGTGACCGAAGACGAACTGCTCGGCATCGGCGGCGAAAACATGGCCGGCTTCTATGCCTCGATGAAGTACTTCCAGAGCCTGGACAACCCGAACAACAAAGCCTTCGTCGAAGCCTTCAAGGCCAAGTACGGCAAGGATGCGGTGATCGGCGACGTGACCCAGGCGGCTTACCTCGGCCCATGGCTGTGGAAAGCGGCGGTGGAGAAGGCCGGCAGTTTCGACGTGGATAAAGTCGTCGCTGCCTCCCCGGGCATCGAACTGAAAACCGCGCCCGAAGGCTACGTGAAGATTCACGAGAACCACCACCTGTGGAGCAAGTCGCGCATCGGTGAAGTGCAGCCCAACGGCCAGTTCAAGGTGATCTACGAGTCGGATCTGATCGAACCGAATCCGTTTCCAAAGGGTTACCAATAACCTTCAAGCACACCGATTCAAATGTGGGAGGGGGCTTGCCCCCGATAGCGGAGTGTCAGTCGACATCTCTATAACTGAGCCACCGCTATCGGGGGCAAGCCCCCTCCCACATAGAGCAAAAGCACATCGCATTCCAACTATCACCTCCCGCTCTCAGGAGACCATCATCATGGAATGGCTATCGGAATTTGGAGCCATCGCGGCGATGCAGGGGTTCAACGGCTTGTCCGTGTTCTGCGTGCTGTTGCTGATGGCGTTGGGGCTGGCGATCATTTTCGGCCAGATGGGCGTGATCAACATGGCCCACGGAGAATTCCTGACCATCGGCGCCTACACCACCTACGTGTGTTCCAGCCTCACCGAGCACTTTGCGCCGAGTTTTCAACCCTATTACTTCTTCTTCGCCATTGCCTTGTCGTTCCTCGTTGCCGGCGCGGTGGGCTGGTTGGTGGAATGGGCGATGATCAGCCGCTTGTACAAGCGGCCGCTGGATACCTTGCTGGCAACCTGGGGCCTGTCCCTGGTGATGCAGCAAACCTTCCGCTCGGTGTTCGGCGCCCGGGAGGTCAGCGCCGAGCCGCCGGCCTGGCTGATGGGCTCGGTGAACTTCACCGACGCGATTGAAATCCCGCGTAACGGCCTGTTCATGATGGCCCTGACCGTGCTGCTGACGGCGGCGATCTTCCTGATGCTGTACCGCTCGCGTTGGGGCCTGCAGGTGCGTGCGACGGTGCAGAATCGCCTGATGAGCCGCGCGGTCGGGATCAATACGCGCAAGGTCGACCGCATGACCTTCGCCCTCGGTTGCGGCGTGGCCGGGGTGGCCGGTGCGGCGTTCACCACCATCGGTTCCACCGGGCCGACGGCGGGTTCGCAGTACATCGTCGACACCTTTCTGGTGGTGGTGTTCGGCGGCGCGCAAAGCCTGTTCGGCACCATTGCCTCGGCGTTCGTGATCGCCCAGACGCAATCGCTGTCGGAGTTTTTCCTCAGTGGCTCGATGGCCAAGGTGCTGACCTTGTCCTCGGTGATTCTGATCCTGATGCTGCGCCCGCAAGGGTTGTTCTCCATCAAAGTGCGCAAGTAGAGGCGAGCAGATGAAGGCTTTAGACAAGCTGCTGGGCGGCCAGCAAAACCTGATCGGCATCGCGCTGCTGGCGCTGCTGATTCTCGTGGTGTTCCCCCTGACCCTGGATGCGTTCCGGCTGAACATGGTCGGCAAGTACCTGACCTACGCGTTTGTCGCGGTGGGGCTGGTGCTGTGCTGGGGCTATGGCGGCATTCTCAGCCTGGGGCAGGGCGTGTTCTTCGGCGTCGGCGGCTACTGCATGGCGATGTTCCTCAAGCTGGAAGCGTCCGACCCGGAAAGCACCAAGATCCAGTCCACGCCGGGCATCCCGGACTTCATGGATTGGAACCAGATCACCGAGCTGCCCTGGTTGTGGCAACCGTTTCACAGTTTCAGCTTTACCTTGGTGGCGGTGATTGCGGTGCCGGTGCTGCTTGCGTTCGTTATCGGCATGGCCTTGTTCAAGCGGCGCGTGGGCGATGTGTATTTCTCCATCGTGACCCAGGCGATTGCGCTGATCCTCACCGTGCTGATCGTCGGCCAGCAAGGGCTGACCGGCGGCGTCAATGGCATCACCGACCTCAAGACCCTGCTCGGCTGGGACCTGCGCACCGACAGCGCGAAGCTGCTCCTGTACTTCATCAATGCCGGGTTGCTGTTCGGTTGCATTTTCATCGGCCGCTTCATCCTCGCGTCCAAGCTTGGCCGGTTGTTGATGGCGATGCGCGACAAGGAAGAGCGCGTGCGCTTTTCCGGGTATGACGTGGCCAGCTTCAAGATCTTCGTGTTCTGCGTGGCCGCGGCGTTCTCGGCGATTGGCGGGGCTATGTTCGCGTTGCAGGTGGGCTTTATGTCGCCGTCGTTCGTGGGCATCGTGCCGTCGATCGAGATGGTGATCTTTGCCGCCGTGGGCGGGCGCATGTCGCTGCTCGGCGCGGTGTACGGCGCGCTGCTGGTGAACTATGGCAAGACCTACTTTTCCGAGTCCTTTCCCGAGCTGTGGCTGTACCTGATGGGCGGGCTGTTCATCGCCGTGGTCATGTACTTCCCCAATGGCTTGGCCGGCTTGTGGGACAGCCATGGTCGGCAGGCATTGGCCCGGCTGCTGCGCCGTCAACCACCGGTGCAAGCCGTGGCGCCGCTGGTCAAGCCCAAGACTGAAAGCAAAATCCTGGAGACCCAGCCATGACCGCCGTCGGCTTTGAAATGAACAAACCGGTGCTGGCCATCGAAGGTCTTACCGTGTCATTCGACGGCTTCAAGGCGGTCGACAACCTCAACCTGTATATCGACCGCAACGAAGTGCGCGTGGTCATCGGCCCCAACGGTGCCGGCAAGACCACGGTGCTCGACCTGATCTGCGGCAAGACCCGCGCCACCAGCGGCAGCATCCAGTTCGACGGGCAGGAACTGACCACGATGCGCGAATACAACATCGTGCGCGCCGGGGTCGGACGCAAGTTCCAGAACCCGTCGATCTACGAAAACCTCACGGTGTTCGAGAACCTCGAGATGTCCTACCCGGCCGGGCGCAAGGTCTGGGGTGCGCTGTTTTTCAAGCGCAATGCCCAGGTGATCGCACGGGTGGAAGAGGTGGCGCGGGAGATCTTCCTTGGCGAATTGCTGCAACAACAGGCGGACTTGCTGTCCCACGGGCAAAAGCAGTGGCTGGAGATCGGCATGCTGTTGATGCAGGACCCCGAGTTGCTGATGCTCGACGAACCGGTGGCCGGCATGAGCGTCAACGAACGCGCGCAAACCGCCGAACTGCTCAAGCGCATCAGCCAGGGCCGCTCGGTGCTGGTGATCGAGCACGACATGGAGTTTGTCAAAAGCATCGCCCACAAGGTCACGGTGCTGCACCAGGGCAAGGTACTCGCCGAGGGCAGCATGGAGTCGGTGCAAAGTAATCCGAAAGTCATCGAAGTGTATTTGGGCCACTGAGGAGTCCGGCATGTTCAAGATCGACCAGTTGTCCTGTGGCTACGGGCAGAGCCAGATCCTCCACGACCTGGACCTGAACGTGGCCAAGCGCGAGATCGTCGCGGTGATGGGCCGCAACGGCATGGGCAAGACCACGTTGTTCAAGAGCTTGATGGGCATCCTGCCGCAGTGGAAAGGCCAGGTCAGCGTGGACGGGCACGATGTGTCGGCGCTGGAAACCCATGAACGGGTTGAACGCGGGATTGCCTACGTCCCCCAGGGCCGCATGATTTTTCCGAGCATGACGGTGCTGGAAAACATCCAGACCGGCCTGCCTGCCTCGGCGCGGGGCAAGGTGCCGGAGGATTTGTACGCGCTGTTCCCGGTGCTCTACGACATGCAGTCGCGCAAGGGCGGCAACCTGTCCGGCGGGCAACAGCAACAGTTGGCGATTGCGCGGGCGCTGGCGACCAACCCCAAGGTGCTGCTGCTGGATGAACCGACGGAGGGCATCCAGCCGTCGATCATCAAGGACATCGCCCGCACGCTGAAGGAGATTCGCAACTTAAGGGACCTGACCATCGTGGTCTCGGAGCAGGTGCTGTCGTTCACCCTGGAAATCGCCGACCGCTTTCTGGTGATCGAAAAGGGCCGATTCGTGATCGAAGAAACCCGGGACCGGGTGGATGAGGCAACCATCAGCCGCTACCTGTCCGTCTAGCAGCGACCGATTGTAGGAGCCGGCTTGCCGGCGAAAAACGCCCAGGCGCTGCGTTCATCCTGGCGACGCGCGTCATCGTTAACGACCTTCGCTGGCAAGCCAGCTCCTACAGAAAAGCGCACCTGCGAACCTGCCGGCGAAAAACGCCCAGGCACCGCGTTCATCCTGGCGATGCGCGTCATCGTTAACGACCTTCGCTGGCAAGCCAGCTCCTACAGAAACGCAGGGCTGCGAACCCACCTGTAGGAGCCGGCTTGCCGGCGAAAAACGCCCAGGCGCCGGGTTCATTCTGGCGACGCGCGTCATCGTTAACGACCTTCGCTGGCAAGCCAGCTCCTACAGAAAAGCGCACCTGCGAACCCACCTGTAGGAGCCGGCTTGCCGGCGAAAAACGCCCAGGCACCGCGTTCATCCTGGCGACGCGCGTCATTGTTAACGACCTTCGCGGGCAAGCCAGCTCCTACATTTTTGTTTGGGTTTCACTCTCTGGCAGAGCCATACGTCATCCAACGTATTTCCCGTTTTACCTCGCTCCACGAGACTGGTTTCAACGCCACAAGCCATCCGTCCAGGAGCCAGTCCATGACCGAAACGCTGATCAAAGTCGACCTCAACCAACCCGTCACCGAAAACGAGCAGATCCACAACCGTTGGCACCCAGATATCCCAATGGCCTGCTGGGTCAAGCCGGGCGATGACTTCATCCTCGAAACCTACGACTGGACCGCCGGCGCGATCAAGAACAACGACGACGCCAGCGACGTGCGCGATGTGGACCTGTCCACCGTGCATTACCTGTCCGGCCCGGTGGGTGTACACGGCGCCGAGCCGGGCGATTTGCTGGTGGTGGACCTGCTCGACATCGGCGCCAAGGCCGATTCCCAGTGGGGCTTCAACGGCTTTTTCTCGCGGCAGAACGGCGGTGGCTTTCTCACCGATCACTTCCCCAGTGCGCAAAAGGCGATCTGGGATTTCAAGGGCATGTTCACCAGCTCGCGGCACATTCCAGGGGTGAACTTCGCCGGCCTGATCCACCCTGGCCTGATCGGCTGCCTGCCGGACCCGGTGATGCTCGCCGACTGGAACCGTCGCGAACAGGAACTGATCGACACCAACCCGACCCGTGTCCCGCCGCTGGCCAACGCGCCGCTGGCCGCCACGGCGCACATGGGCAAGCTCAAGGGCCAGGCCCGCGACGATGCCGCCGCCACCGGCGCGCGCACCGTGCCGCCGCGTGAGCATGGCGGTAACTGCGATATCAAGGATTTGTCCCGCGGCTCGAAGATCTTCTTCCCGGTCTATGTCAAGGGCGCCGGGCTGTCGGTGGGCGACTTGCACTTCAGCCAGGGCGACGGCGAAATCACCTTTTGCGGCGCCATCGAAATGGCCGGCTGGGTGCATATGAAGGTCGAGCTGATCAAGGGCGGCATGGCCAAGTACGGGATCAAGAACCCGGTGTTCAAGCCGAGCCCGATCACGCCGAACTACAAGAATTACCTGATCTTCGAAGGCATCTCGGTCGACGAGCAGGGCCAGCAGCATTACCTGGACGTCAACATCGCCTACCGCCAGGCGTGCCTGAATGCGATCAACTACCTGACCAAGTTCGGCTACTCACCGGCCCAGGGCTATGCGCTGCTCGGCTCGGCACCGGTACAAGGGCATATCAGCGGTGTGGTGGATATTCCGAATGCGTGCGCGACCTTGTGGCTGCCTACGGAAATCTTCGAGTTCGACATCAACCCCAACGCCAACGGCCCCACCAAGTTCCTCGACGGCAGCGTCGACCTGCCCATCGCACCGGACCTGTAGCCATGCCGACCTACGAATACGCCTGCGAGGCGTGCGGCACGTTCACGATGTTGCGGCCGATCGCCCAGCGCAACGAACCCAGCCAGTGCCCGTACTGCGCCGGGCCGGGAGGGCCGTTGCAGGTGTCGGCCCCGGCCTTGCAGTTGCTGTCGACCAACCAGCGCAAGGCCATCGCCGGCAACGAGCGCAGCGCCAACGCGCCGCAAACGGTCGGCGAGTACCAGGAAAACCGTCGCCATCCGGCCGGTTGCAGTTGCTGCGGCACCAGCAAAAAGGTGCTGCCGAGCAAGGCCAACCCGCTGGGCCTCAAGACCAAGACCGGTCCACGGCCGTGGATGATCAGTCACTAGACCAGGAGCATTGCAATGCGTCATGGCGATATTTCCAGCAGCCCGGACACCGTCGGTGTCGCGGTGGTGAACTACAAGATGCCGCGCCTGCACAGCAAGGCCGAGGTCATCGAGAACGCGAAGAAGATTGCCGAGATGATCCTCGGCATGAAGCAGGGCCTGCCGGGCATGGACCTGGTGGTGTTCCCGGAATACAGCACCATGGGCATCATGTACGACCACGACGAGATGATGGCTACTGCCGCAAGCATCCCCGGCGAAGAGACCGCGATCTTTTCCGCCGCGTGTCGCCAGGCCAACACCTGGGGCGTGTTTTCCCTGACCGGCGAGCGCCACGAAGAGCATCCGCACAAGGCGCCCTATAACACCCTGGTGCTGATCAATAACCTCGGCGAGATCGTGCAGCGTTATCGCAAGTGCATTCCCTGGTGCCCCATCGAAGGCTGGTACCCGGGCGACCGCACCTACGTCTGCGATGGGCCCAAAGGCATGCAGATCAGCCTGATCATCTGCGATGACGGCAACTATCCGGAGATCTGGCGCGATTGCGCGATGAAGGGCGCCGAGTTGATCGTGCGCTGCCAGGGCTATATGTACCCGGCCAAGGAGCAGCAGGTGCTGATGTCCAAGAGCATGGCCTGGGCCAATAACTGCTACGTGGCGGTGGCCAACGCCGCCGGGTTCGATGGTGTGTATTCGTACTTCGGTCACTCGGCGATCATCGGTTTTGACGGGCGCACGCTAGGCGAATGCGGCGAAGAGGAGATGGGCATCCAGTACGCCCAGCTATCGGTGTCGCAGATCCGCGATGCGCGGGCCAATGATCAGTCGCAGAACCACCTGTTCAAGCTGCTGCACCGCGGCTACACCGGTATGCATGCCTCGGGCGATGGCGACAAGGGCGTGGCCGATTGTCCGTTCGAGTTCTACCGCACCTGGGTGCTCGATGCGCAAAAAGCCCAGGAGAACGTGGAGAAAATCACCCGCGGCACCGTGGGCGTCGCCGCCTGCCCGGTCGGGCAATTGCCCCATGACGGCCACGGAAAAACCGCGGGGTAGGGCATACGCTCGGTAGTTCTGCGCAATAAGACTTGCAGTCTGAAAATTCCCCTCTAATATAACCCGGGTAAAATAAATACTACCCGGGTATAAATCATGGACTCTCAACATCCCCCTCGCTGCACCGCTTTCGTTCATCACCGACGTGTGACGGACGGTCCCTATGCCCACGTTGCCCAGGCGTTGGCAGACCTTGATCTGCCGGCCGGCAGCTTCTTGGTATTCGACGATGCCACCGGCACCCAGGTCGATTACCCTTGGCCCCCGGGTTATGCACCCGAGCTACCCGCGCCCTCAGAGGCACCAGATGAGCCGCCGACGTCCCCTGCGGTCGGGCGCCCCAAGCTGGGCGTGGTCGCCCGCGAAGTGACTTTGCTACCGCGCCATTGGGAGTGGTTGAGCCAGCAGCGTGGCGGCGCGTCGGCTGCGTTGCGGCGGTTGGTGGATGGAGCGCGCAATGCCCATGCCAGTCGTGATCAAATGCGCCAGGCCAAAGAGGCCAGCTATCGCTTCATGAGCGCCATCGGCGGTGACCTGCCGGGTTTCGAAGAGGCCTCGCGGGCGCTGTTTGCCCACAACGCCGCAGACTTTTCCAACAAGATCGCGCTCTGGCCGGTGGACGTGCAGACGTACCTGGCCTGGCTGTCGCGCAACGCTTTCACTGCCTGATCATCATCCAGGGACTCGAACTACCATGGAAGTGACCCAACAACGCCCGCTATGGCAGATCTACCTGGTCTTCCTCGCACCGATGGTGCTGTCGAACTTTCTGCAGAGCTTTTCCGGCACGCTCAATGGCATCTATGTCGGGCAAATGCTCGGTACCCAGGCGTTGGCGGCGGTGTCGGGGATGTTCCCCATCGTGTTTTTCTTTATCGCCCTGGTGATCGGCCTGGGGGCGGGGGCCTCGGTGTTGATCGGCCAGGCCTGGGGAGCCCGGGAAACCTCGATGGTCAAGGCGATCACCGGCGCCACCCTGACCCTTGGCGCGCTGGTGGGTTTGGTGGCGGCGGTGCTTGGCAGCCTGTTTGCGCGTCCGGCGTTACTGGCGCTGGGCACGCCGCTGGATGTGCTGGATGACGCGGTAGGTTATGCCCAGGTGATGATGCTGATCATGCCGCTGTTGTTGGTGTTTATCCTTTACACCCAACTGCTGCGCGGCGTCAGCGACACGATTTCGCCGCTGCTGGCGCTGATGGTCTCGACATTCGTCGGTCTGCTGCTGACGCCGGCGCTGATCCGCGGCTGGATCGGCCTGCCGCCCATGGGCATCCAGAGTGCGGTGTATGCCGGCCTGGTGGGTAACGCCGCGGCGATGCTGTTTCTGGTGCTGCGCCTGCGGCATAAAAACCACGTGATGGCGCCGGACCGCGCATTGCTCGCGGCCTTGCGGCTGGACCGGGTGATTCTCGGCAAAGTCCTGCGCATCGGGCTGCCCACCGGGCTACAGATGGTGGTGCTGTCATTATCCGAATTGGTCATCCTGGCCTTGGTCAACCACCACGGTTCCCAGGCAACGGCGGCCTATGGCGCGGTGACGCAGATCGTCAACTACGTGCAGTTTCCGGCGCTGTCGATTGCCATCACCGCCTCGATCCTCGGCGCCCAGGCCATCGGTGCCGGGCGCCTGGAACGGATCGGGCCGATCCTGCGCACCGGGTTGCTGATCAATACCTGCCTGACCGGCGGCCTGATCCTGCTCGGCTACCTGTTGTCGCCCTGGTTGCTCGGCCTGTTCATCACCGACGACGCCGCGCGGATCAAGGCCGAACACCTGCTGCATATCATGCTGTGGAGCATCCTGGTGTTCGGCTTCCAGGCCGTGATAGGCGGGATCATGCGCGCCAGCGGCGTGGTGCTGATCCCGGTGGCGATTTCGATCTTCTGTGTGCTCGGCGTGGAATTGCCGGTGGCCTACCTGCTCAATGCGCGGTACGGCCTGGAAGGGGTGTGGATGGCGTTTCCGGTGACGTACCTGGCGATGCTCGGCTTGCAGACCGCGTATTACCGGTTGGTGTGGCGGCATAAACAGATCACACGGCTGGTGTGATAAAAGGTTGCGCAAATCAAGGAAAGAAGGCGTTTCAATCATGGCAAACCCCTACGCCGAGTTGTTCCAGGCGCCCGGCGCCCGGGCGTTCGTACTGGCCGGCATGCTCGCGCGCATGCCCATCTCCATGACCGGCATCGGCTTGATCACCATGCTCTCGCAGGTGCATGGCGGCTACGGCCTGGCCGGCTCGGTGGCGGCGGTGTTTGCCTTGGCTACGGCATTTTGCGCGCCGCAGGTATCGCGGCTGGTGGATCGCTACAGCCAGGGCAGGGTACTGCCGATCGCGGCGCTGATCGGCGGCGGTGCGTTGTTGTTGCTGTTGTTGTGTACGCGTTTGCAGGCGCCGAACTGGGCGTTGTTCGTGTTCGCCGCGCTGGCCGGTTGCATGCCCAACATGTCAGCCATGGTCCGGGCGCGCTGGACCGAGCTGTACCGCGGCCAGCCCAAGCTCCAGACCGCGTTTGCCCTGGAGTCGGTGCTCGATGAGGTGTGCTTTATCATCGGTCCGCCGATTTCGGTGGGGTTGTGCGTGGTGCTGTTTCCCGAGGCTGGGCCTTTGCTGGCGGCGTTGCTGTTGGCGGTCGGTGTTACGGTGTTCGTGATGCAACGCCAGACCGAGCCGCCCGTGCATGAGCGCCATGATCATCACGGGCGCTGGCTGATCGCTTCGCCCTCGGTGTTGATCCTGATGATCCTGCTGCTGGCCATGGGCGTGATTGTCGGGGTGGTGGATGTGGTCAGCGTCGCTTTCGCCCAGCACCAGGGCCAACCGGCGGCGGCGAGCATTGTGTTGTCGGTGTATGCCATCGGTTCGTGCCTGGCAGGGTTGGCGTTCGGTACGTTGAAACTCAAGGCGCCGTTGCCCCGGCAGTTCCTGTGCTGTGGTGTCGCCACGGCGCTGACCACCTTGCCGTTGCTGCTGGTCACCAACATTCCCGGCCTGGCCGTGGCGATCTTCATCTCCGGGCTGTTCTTCGCCCCGACCCTGATCGTGTCCATGGCCCTGGTGGAGCGGATCGTGCCACCGAGCCGCTTGACCGAAGGCATGACCTGGCTGATCACCGGCCTGAGCATCGGCGTGGCCATCGGCGCCGCCAGCTCCGGCTGGATGATCGACCACTTCGGCGCGGCCAGCGGGTTCTGGGTGGCGCTGGCGGCGGGGGCGGTGGTGTTGGGTTCGGCGGTGTTGGGGTATCGGCGGCTAGGGTGATGGATGAGCGGTGTACTCACCGCTGAGGAGGTCATCCACCGCCTGGCGAAAGGCGGCCTCCAGTTCCTCTTCGGTTTGCCCTTCATAGCTGACCAGTGAGTCGATGTTCAAAAGCCTCCCAAACAGGCAGTTGTCTTCGACGCTGGTTTCTATTGAGCCGGTATGACTCTTGTATTTAAGTCGGCGATTCATTGAGCCGCTGCTCCTGTGCGTAATGGTTCTTAGGATCTGGCGCCGTTTAACCTAGGCCCGAAGCGCTTCAAGAAGTATCAGTTGCATACGGGTTTCGTGTAGGGCATTTCCCGGCAGCCCGCATTCCTCGCAGTCAACAGCCTCCCATCCCCCCGCTAATTTTTCCCTCTCCGGTTCGTTTTATAGGGACGACGTGCCTTTGTGCTTCCCGCCTATTGCTCCGGACTCCAAGAAATGAATGCTGAAGACTCCTTGAAACTTGCTCGCCGGTTTATCGGGTTGCCCCTGGAAAAACGCCAGTTGTTCCTCCAGGCGTTGCAGAAGGAAGGGGTGGATTTTTCGCGGTTTCCGATTCCTGCCGGGGTGGATGTGGAGGACCGCGATGCGCTGTCCTACGCACAGCAACGCATGTGGTTTCTCTGGCAGTTGGACCCGGCCAGCGGCGCCTACAACCTGCCGGGCGCCGTGCGGCTCAAGGGCGCGCTGAACCTTGGCGCGATGCAGCAGGCGTTCGCCAGCCTGGTCGAGCGTCATGAAACCCTGCGCACGGTGTTCCAGCGCCAGGCCGACGAGCGTCTGGCGCAGGTGGCGGCACAGCCGGCGCTGGCGATCGAGCAGCACGACCTGAGCGACCTGGCCCCCGCCGAACGCGAGCAGGCCGTCAACGCCGCGGCCACCCGCCAGTCGCTGCTGCCGTTCGATCTGGAGCACGGTCCGCTGCTGCGCGTGCAGCTGTTGAAACTCGACGAGCAGGAACACGTGCTGCTGCTGACCCTGCACCACATCGTCTCCGATGGCTGGTCGATGAACGTCTTGATCGATGAGTTCATCCGTTTCTACGACGCGCATGAGTGCAATGAGGCGCCGCAACTGCCGGCGCTGCCGATCCAGTACAGCGACTATGCCCTGTGGCAACGCCGCTGGCTGGAAGCAGGGGAGCAGGCGCGTCAGCTGGAATACTGGCAAGCGCGGCTGGGTGATGAGCATCCGGTTCTGGAGTTGCCCAGCGACCGCCCACGCCCGGCCATGCCCAGCTACAGGGGCACGCGCCACACCTTTGCGATCGATCCGGATCTGGCCGCGCAACTGCGCAGCTGCGCGCAAACACACAACGTCACGCTGTTCATGCTGCTGCTCGGTGCGTTCAATGTGCTGCTGCATCGCTACACTGGCCAGGGCGACATCCGCGTCGGCGTGCCGATCGCCAACCGCAACCGGACCGAAGTCGAAGGGCTGATCGGTTTCTTCGTCAACACCCAAGTGCTGCGCACCGAACTGACCGGGCAGACCCGCGTCAGCGAGCTGCTGCATGCCATCAAGGAGCATGCCCTGGGCGCCCAGGCCCATCAGGACTTGCCCTTCGAACGCCTGGTGGAAGCGCTGAACGTCGAGCGCAGCCTGAGCCATACGCCGTTGTTCCAGGTGATGTACAACCACCAGCCGGTGGTGGCCGACATCGCCTCGATCCGCACGGCCTCCGGCCTGGAGCTGGCCGCGGTGGAGTGGCAGGGCCGCACCACCCAGTTCGACCTGACCCTCGACACTTACGAACAGTCCGGCACCCTGCATGCCGCGCTGACCTACGCCGACGACCTGTTCGACGCGCCATCCATCGCACGCATGGCACGGCACTGGATCAGCCTGTTGCAGGCCATGGTCGCCGATGGCGAGCAGCGCGTCGGTGAGTTGCCGATGCTCGCCGCCGATGAGCAGCAGGTCCTGGTGAGCGCCTGGAACCAGACCGCGCAGGCCTATCCGAGCGAGCGCGGCATTCATCAGTTGATCGAAGACCAGGTGCGCGCCACGCCGGAGGCGCCGGCGCTGGTGTTCGGTGCGACCACGCTGACCTACGCCCAGCTCGACGCCCGCGCCAACCAGCTGGCCCATGCCTTGCGCGAACAGGGGGTTGGCCCCGATGCCTTGGTGGGTCTTTGCATCGAGCGCTCGATCGAAATGGTGGTCGGCCTGCTGGGGATTCTCAAAGCCGGCGCTGCCTATGTCCCGCTCGACCCCGAGTATCCCCCGGAACGCCTGGCCTACATGATCGAAGACAGCGGCATCCAGCTGCTGCTCAGCCAGCAAAGCCTGCTGCCGTCGCTGCCGGTCGCGGCTGTCCAGGTGATTGCCCTGGACCAGCCCGCGCTGTGGCTCGACGGCTACAGCTGCGAAGCCCCCGCCGTGGCGATTCACGGGCTGAACCTCGCGTATGTGATTTACACCTCCGGCTCCACCGGCCAACCCAAGGGCGCCGGCAACAGCCATCGCGCGCTGGTCAACCGCCTGTGCTGGATGCAACAGGCCTACACGCTGGAGGCCAGCGATGCGGTGCTGCAGAAAACCCCGTTCAGCTTCGACGTGTCGGTGTGGGAGTTCTTCTGGCCGTTGATGACCGGTGCGCGCCTGGTGGTCGCGGCCCCTGGCGAACACCGCGAGCCGGCGCGCCTGATTGCGACCATCGGCCGACACGCGATCACCACCGTGCATTTCGTGCCATCGATGCTCCAGGCGTTTATCCATGAGCCGGGCGTGCAGGCCTGCACCGGCCTCAAGCGCATCGTCTGCAGCGGCGAAGCCTTGCCGTTGGATGCACAGAGCCAAGTGTTCGCCAAACTGCCACAGGCCGCTCTGTTCAACCTCTATGGCCCGACCGAAGCGGCCATCGACGTAACCCACTGGAGCTGTGTCGATGAAGGCGCCGACAGCGTGCCCATCGGCCGCCCGATCGCCAACCTCCACACCTACGTGCTCGACGCCCAGCTCAACCCGGTGCCGGCCGGCGTCTCCGGCGAGCTCTACCTGGGCGGCAGCGGCCTGGCGCGCAGTTACCACCGGCGTGCGGCCCTGACCGCCGAGCGTTTCGTGCCCAGCCCGTTCGCTGACGGCGCACGTGTGTACCGCACTGGCGACCGCGTGCGCCAGCGGGCCGACGGCGTGATCGAGTACCTCGGCCGTCTCGATCATCAGGTCAAACTGCGCGGTCTGCGCATCGAACTGGGTGAAATCGAGACACGCCTGCTGCAGCATCCCGGCGTGCGTGAGGCGGTGGTGCTGGTGCAGGGCGGCAAGCAACTGGTGGCCTACCTCGTGTTGGAAGGCGAAGCGCCCACCGACCTCAAGGCGTGGCTGCTCGGCAGCCTGCCGGAGTACATGGTGCCGACCCATATGCTGCACCTGGATCAGTTGCCGGTGACCGCCAATGGCAAGCTGGATCGCAAAGCGCTGCCCGTGCCGGACGCCGCCGCACAGCAGGCCTATAGCGCCCCGCAAAGCCCCGTGCAGCAGGCGCTGGCCGCAATCTGGGGCGATGTGCTCGGCATTCCGCAGGTCGGCTTGGACGACAATTTTTTCGAGCTGGGCGGCGATTCGATCATCTCCATCCAAGTGGTCAGCCGCGCGCGCCAGGCAGGCATTCGCCTCAGCCCGCGCGACCTGTTCCAGTACCAGAGCGTGCGCAGCCTGGCGTTGGTGGCGACCTTCGAGCAGGCCGCGAGCATCGACCAGGGCCCGGTCAGCGGTGAGGTGATGCTGACTCCGGTGCAGCAGAGCTTCTTCGCCCAGGCCATCCCGGTGCGCGAGCATTGGAACCAGTCGTTGCTGTTGATCCCGCGCAAAGCCCTGGAACCTGCGCGTCTCGACGCGGCCTTGACCCAGGTGATCAATCATCACGACGCTTTGCGCCTGCGCTTTGTCGAGCAGGCCGAAGGCTGGCAGCAAACCCATGCCGCGCCGATCGCCGCGCCCGGATTGTGGCAATCCCACGCCAGCGACGACACAGAACTGGCCGCACTCTGCGAGGCGGCCCAGCGCAGCCTCGATCTTGAACAAGGCCCGCTGCTGCGCGCCGCCCTGGTGAGCATGGCCGACGGCACCCAGCGCCTGTTGCTGGTGGTCCATCACCTGGTGGTGGACGGCGTGTCCTGGCGCATCCTGCTCGAAGACCTGCAACAGGCTTACGGCGCTGCGCCGCTGCCGGCCAAGACCTGCGCCTACCAAGTGTGGGCCCGGCAGTTGCAGGCCCATGCACAGACCCTCAACGCGCAACTGGCGTACTGGCAGGCGCAGACGGCCGACGCCGATTTGCCTTGCGACAACCCGCAAGGCGGCCTGCAAAATCGCCTGGGCGCCAAGCTGGAAATCCGCCTTGACGCCGAACACACCCGTCAACTGCTGCAAGACGCCCCGGCCGCCTATCGCACCCAGATCAACGACCTGCTGCTGAGCGCATTGGTGCGGGTGATCTGCCGGTGGAGCGGCCAGACGGCTGCGCTGATCCAGCTGGAAGGCCATGGCCGTGAAGACCTGTTCGACAATGTCGACCTGAGCCGTACCGTCGGTTGGTTCACCAGCCTGTTCCCGCTGCGCCTGCAGGCCGAGGGCGGGTTGGCGGATGCGATCAAGTCGGTCAAGGAGCAACTGCGGGGCGTGCCCGATAAAGGCATCGGCTACGGCCTGTTGCGTTACCTCGGCACACCGGACGCCCGCGAAGCCCTATCAAGCCTTGCCGCGCCGCGCATTACCTTCAACTACCTGGGCCAGTTCGATCGCCAGTTCAACCAATCGGCGCTGTTCGTGCCGGCCACCGGGGGCAGCGGCCAGGCCCAGGACCCCGAAGCGCCGCTGGCCAACTGGTTGACGCTGGAAGGCCAGGTGTACGGCGGGGAATTGACCCTGCAATGGGGCTTCAGCCGTGAGATGTTCGAGGTGTCGACGATCCAGCGCCTGGCGGATGACTATGCGGCGGAACTCAAGGCCCTGATCGTGCATTGTTGTGCCACGCCGGCAGGGCAGGTCACCCTGTCGGACTTCCCGTTGGCGCGTCTGACCCAGCGCCAGTTGGATGGGCTGCCCGTCGCGGGACCGGCCATTGCCGATCTCTACCCGCTGTCGCCGATGCAGCAGGGCATGTTGTTCCACAGCCTGTACGAGCCCGAGGCCCAGGCCTATATCAACCAGTTGCGCCTGGACATCGGCGGCCTCGATCTTTTGGCGTTCGGTCGCGCCTGGCAGGCCGCGCTGGAGCGGCATGACATCCTGCGCAGCAGCTTCCACTGGCTGGGCCTGGACAGTGCCCATCAGTTGATCCAGCGGCAGGTCGACTTGCCGTTGCAAGTCATCGAAGACGCCGACGTCGAGGCTCTCGCCGCAGCCGAGCGCGACAAGGGCTTCGCGCTCGACGCGGCGCCGCTGTTTCGCCTGTTGCTGGTACGCGGTGCCGGCGCGACCTGGCAGCTGATTTTCACCAGCCACCACATCCTGATGGATGGCTGGAGCAACGCCCAGTTGCTGGGCGAAGTCATCGCTCACTATGCCGGCCATACCGTGCCGGCACCGCTGGGACAGTTCCGCGATTATCTGGGTTGGCTGCAACAACAAGGGTCGGGCGAAGCCTTCTGGAAAGCCACGCTGGCGCCGTTGCAAGCGCCCACCTTGCTGGCGGAGGCGCTGCGCGTGCCGGCCCACGCCACAGGGATGGCTGACCATCGGGTGGTGCTCGACAGCGACTTCACCCAAGCGCTCGGCGAGTTTGCCCGCCGCCAGAAAATCACCCTCAACACCCTGCTGCAAGGGGCGTGGAGCCTGTTGCTGCAGCGCTACACCGGCCAGGATTGCGTGGCGTTCGGTGCTACCGTCGCCGGGCGTTCGGCGCCGTTGCCGGGGATCGAGCAGCAACTGGGCCTGTTTATCAACACCTTGCCGCTCGTCAGCGTGGCCGCGCCGGCCCAATCGGCCGCGTGCTGGCTCAGCGAGCTGCAAGCGCTGAACCTGAGCCTGCGCGATCACGAACATGTGCCGCTCTACGACATCCAGGGCTGGGCGGGCCAGCAGGGCGCGTTGTTCGACACCTTGCTGGTTTTTGAAAACTTCCCGGTGGCCGAAGCCCTGAAACAGGGCGCGCCCGCAGGCCTGACCTTCGGCCGCCTGCACAACCATGAACGCACCCACTACCCGCTGACCCTGGGGATTGAGCTGGGGGCCAGCCTGCGCCTGGAATGGAGCTACGACCGCGCGCGTTTCAGTGCCGATCAGGTCGCGCGATTGAGCGCCAACCTGCAGCACCTGCTGGTACAACTGCTCGCCGATGCGCAGGCGCCGCTCGGCAACTTGCGCCTGCTCGACCCCACCACGCAGCGCGACATGCTCGCCCTGGGCCAGGCACCCGGCGCGGCCCTACGTGAGTTGCACGTGCATCAACGCATTGCCGCCCAGGCCGCCGCCACCCCGGATGCGCTGGCGGTGCAGGCCGGCGAAGCGCGCTTGAGCTATGCCCAGCTCAACGACCACGCCAACCGCCTGGCCCATCGCCTGCTGGCGCTGGGCGTGGGGCCTGGGCAGCGCGTGGGCCTGGCCTGCCGACGTGGCCCGCAGTTGATCGTCAGCCTGCTGGCGGTGCTTAAAAGCGGCGCCGCCTATGTGCCGCTGGACCCGAAATACCCCAACGAACGCCTGGCCTACATGCTGGCGGACAGTCGTGTGGACCTGCTGCTCAGCGAAACCGGGCTGCTCGCCGACCTGCCGCTGCCGCAAGGTCTGATCCGTGTGGACTTCAGCGCATCCGGCGCTGAGTTGGCCGTTTACCCGCGTGCCAATCCGCTCAGCCACGTGGGCGCCGCCGACCTGGCCTACGTGATCTACACCTCCGGCTCCACCGGCCAACCCAAGGGCGTGGCCATCGATCACGCCGCCCTCGGCCAGTTCTGCGACAGCGCCGCGGTCTACAGCCGGCTGTGTGCAGCGGACCGTGTACTGCAGTTCGCCACGTTCAGCTTCGACGGCTTTGTCGAGCAGTGCTACCCGCCGCTGTGTGTGGGCGCTGCGTTGATCATGCGTGGCGATGAACTGTGGGACGCCGGGCAACTGGCACGGGAAATCGTCGAGCAGGGCGTGACCCTCGCTGACTTGCCGGCAGCGTACTGGTACCTGCTGGCCAAGGAATGTGCGGTCGAACACCGCGCCCTGGGCAATCTGCGCCAGGTGCATGTGGGCGGCGAAGCCATGTCGGTGGAAGGCCTGCGCGCCTGGCACGCCGCCGGCCTGGGCCACGTGCGGCTGGTCAACACCTATGGGCCGACCGAGGCCACGGTGGTGTCCAGCGTGCATGACTGCCAGTTGCTGGATGCCAGTGACGCGTTCGGTGTGCCCATCGGCCAGGCCATCGAAGGCCGTTCGCTGTATGTGCTCGACAGTGCGTTCGAGCTGCTGGCCACCGAGGGCGTCGGCGAGCTGTGCATCGGTGCCGAGTACGGCCTGGCCCAGCGTTATTTCGACCGCCCGGCGCTGACGGCCGAGCGCTTCCTGCCGGACCCGTTTTCCGACGTGCCGGGGTCGCGGCTCTACCGCAGTGGCGACCTGGCCCGTTACAACCAGGCCGGTGCGTTGGAGTACGTCGGGCGCATCGATCATCAGGTGAAGATTCGCGGTTTCCGTATCGAAATCGGCGAAATCGAGGCCAGCCTGCAAGGCTTGCCGCAGGTGCGTGAGGCGGCAGTCATCGCGCAGCCGGGCGCCGTGGGTGCGCAGTTGGTGGCCTACGTGGTGCCGACCCAGGGCCAGCGCCTGGACACCCAGGCGCTGGCGGCGACCTTGCACCGTGCGTTGCCCGACTACATGGTGCCGGCGCAGTGGGTGGTGCTCGATGCCTTGCCGTTGAACAACAACGGCAAGCTGGACCGCCGCGCACTGCCGGCACCGGACCTGAACCAGCCCCGACAGGCCCACCGCGCACCGCACAGCCCGCTGGCGATCCGGTTGGCAGCGATCTGGCAAGCGGTGTTGCAGGTCGAGCGCGTGGGGCTCGATGACCATTTCTTCGAGCGCGGCGGCCATTCGTTGCTGGCCACCCAGGTGATCTCCCGCGTGCGCCATGACCTCAAGCTGGAAGTGCCGTTGCGCGCGTTGTTCGAGCAGCCGACGCTGGAGGCCTTCGCGACCGCGTGCGCCGGCGTGCAGGGCGACACGGCACCGACGCTGCAGGCGGCGGGGCGGGACCGGCCGCTGGCGTTGTCCTTCGCCCAGGAGCGCCAATGGTTCCTCTGGCAACTGGACCCGACCAGCGCCGCCTATCACGTCCCCGCCGCACTGCACCTGCGCGGCCCGTTGGATATCGCCGCGCTGGAACACGCTTTCCACGCCCTGGTGCAGCGCCATGAACCGCTGCGCACCACCTTCGTGGAGGAGGGCGAGCAGACCTGGCAGGTGATCCACCCCGACCTGGCGATTGCACTGGCGCATCAGCACATCGCCGCAGCCGCGATCGAAGCAACGGTGGCGCAGGAGATCCAGCGCCCGTTCGACCTGGTCAACGGCCCGCTGATGCGCGTCACGTTGCTGCACGTCGAAGCGGAGCACCACGTGCTGGTAATCACCCAGCACCACATCATCTCCGATGGTGGGTCGATGCAGGTGATGGTCGACGAACTGCTGGCCCTGTATCAGGGCCAGGCGCCGTTGCCGGCGTTGCCGCTGCACTATGCCGACTATGCCCAGTGGCAACGCGAGTGGATGGCCGCCGGGGAGAAACAGCGCCAACTCGATTATTGGTGCGCCCGCCTGGGCAGCGAACATCCGCTGCTGGAGCTGCCCCTGGACCACCCGCGTCCGGCGCTGCAAAGCCATCGCGGCGCACGCCGACAACTGCATCTGGACGCCGCGCTGGTCGCCGAACTCAAGGCCCTCGCCCAGCGTCAGGACGTGACCCTGTTCATGCTGCTGCTCGCCGCATTCCAGACCTTGCTGTTTCGCTACAGCGGCCAGTCCGCGATCCGTGTCGGGGTGCCGATCGCCAACCGCAATCGCCTGGAAACCGAGCGGCTGATCGGCTTCTTCGTCAACACCCAGGTACTGCAGGCCGAGCTGCATGGGCAGATGGGCTTCGACCGCTTGCTGGCCCAGGTCAAGCAACGTGCGGTGGAGGCCCAGGCCCATCAGGACTTGCCCTTCGAACAACTGGTGGAAGCGCTGCAACCGGAACGCAGCCTCAGCCATAACCCGTTGTTCCAAGTGATGTTCAATCACCAGGACAACCTGCGCGCCGGCCCGCTGCAGTTGCCAGGCCTGGACCTGCAACCGGTGGATTGGGCCGGCCACAGCACCCAGTTCGACCTTAACCTGGAAACCGAGGAGTCGGCCGATGGCCTCTGGGCTGCGTTGACCTACGCCACCGACCTGTTCGAACCGGCGACCATCGAGCGCCTGGCCGAGCATTGGCAGAACCTGCTGCGCGCCGTGGTGCGCGATGCCTCCCAACCCCTGGACGAGCTGGCGCTGCTCAGCGCGGCGCAGTGGCGGCAGATGCTCGAAGCGTGGAACCACACGGCCTTCGATTACCCCCGCGAGCGCTGTGTGCATCAGCTGTTCGAAGCGCAGGCCCTGGCCCAGCCCGACGCCATCGCTGTGCAATTCAACGACGACGCCTTGAGTTATGCCGAACTCAACCGCCGCGCCAATCGCCTGGCCCATCGCCTGATCGCGGCGGGTGTCGGCCCGGACGTGCTGGTGGCGGTGCATGTGGAGCGTTCCCTGGACATGGCGGTCGGCCTGCTGGCGACCCTCAAGGCCGGTGGCGCCTACGTGCCGCTCGACCCGCAGTTCCCGGCGGAGCGCCTGGCGTTCATGCTCGAAGACAGCCGCGCCCGGGTGCTGCTGACCCAGCCAGCGCTGATCGGCCGACTGGCGCAACCGCAAGGCCTGCACGCGCTGCTGGTCGATGACAGCGACGCTGGCGAACACAACCCGCAAGTGGACGTCAGCCCGGAACACCTGGCCTACGTGATCTACACCTCCGGCTCCACCGGCCAGCCCAAGGGCGTGATGGTGCGCCACCGCGGGCTGTGCAGCTTCACCAGCGGCATGGCCGCCAGCCTGGACATCGACCGGGAGGCGCGGGTGCTGTCGCTGACCACGTTCTCGTTCGACATCTTCGCACTGGAGCTGTACGTGCCGCTGACGGTTGGCGCCACGGTGCTGCTGAGCGAGCAGGCCCTGGCCCTCGACCCGGAGGCGATTATCGACCTGGCGCACCACCAGCGCGCCAATGTGCTGCAAGCCACGCCGTCGACCTGGCGCATGCTGCTGGACAGCCCGCGTGCCGAGCGGCTGCATGGCATCAAGGCACTGTGCGGCGGCGAAGCGCTGCCGGCCGACCTGGCCCAGCGTCTGCTCGATCTGCAAGGCCCGGTGTGGAACCTGTATGGCCCCACGGAAACCACCATCTGGTCGGCCGCCCATCGGCTGTTGGCGCCGCAGCCTTTTGTCGGGCGGCCGATTGCCAATACCGCGTTGTTCATCCTCAACGCCGGGCTCAGCCCATGCCCGTTGGGCGCAGCCGGTGAGCTGCTGATCGGCGGTGTCGGCCTGGCGCGCGGTTACCACGCACGGCCGGCGCTCACCGCCGAACGCTTCGTGCCCAACCCTTATGGCGCGCCAGGCGAACGCCTGTACCGTACCGGTGACCTGGCGCGCTACCGCGACCACGGCGTGGTGGAGTACATCGGCCGGGTCGACCAGCAGGTCAAGGTGCGCGGTTTCCGTATCGAACTGGGCGAAATCGAAGCCTGCCTGCGCGAACACCCCGGCGTGCGCGAAGCCGTGGTGCTGGCCGACAACGACCGCTTGATCGCCTATCTGGTGACCTCCGCCCCACAGACGCCGCAGGTCTACCAAGCCGCCTTGCGCGAGCGCTTGCCGGACTACATGGTGCCAGCGTACCTGATGTGCCTCGACAGCCTGCCCTTGACCCCCAACGGCAAGCTCGACCGCAAGGCTCTGCCCAGCGTGGACGCCAGCCTGTTGCTCAAAGGCCATGTCGCTCCCGTCACGCTGCGCCAACAGCAGGTGGCGGCGATCTGGGCCGAGGTGCTGGGCGTGCCCCAGGTCGGCCTCGACGACCACTTCTTCGAGCTGGGCGGGCATTCGCTGCTGGCCACCCGCGTGGTGTCGCGGGTCCGTCAGGCGCTGACGCTGGAAGTGGCGCTCAAGACCCTGTTCGAACACCCGGCGCTGGGTGACTTCGTCGCGGCGCTGGGCGAGGAGGGCGTGGTTGCGCCGGCGATGCTCAAGGCCGACCGCACCCAACCATTGCCACTGTCCTATGCCCAGGAACGCCAATGGTTCCTCTGGCAACTCGACCCGCACAGCGCCGCGTACCACATCCCCAGCGCCCTGCGCCTGAAAGGCACGCTGGACCTGGCCGCGCTGCAACGCAGTTTCGACACCTTGCTGGCGCGTCACGAAAGCCTGCGCACCCATCTGCATCAGGACGCCAGCGGCACACGGCAAGTGATTGAAGAATCGGGCCTGATCGACGTCGACCAGGCCGACAGCGACGAAGCCGGGCTCAAGGCGCAGGTCGCTGCCGAGGTCGCGCGTCCGTTCGACCTGCTGCGCGGGCCGTTGCTGCGGGTCACGTTGCTGCGTCTGGCTGAGGATGACCACGTGCTGGTGCTGGTGCAGCACCATATCGTCTCGGATGGCTGGTCGATGCAACTGATGGTCGAAGAACTGGTGCAGCTCTACGCCGCGTTCAGCCAGGGGACCACGCCGCACCTGCCAGCCTTGCCGATCCAGTACGCCGACTATGCCCTGTGGCAGCGTCAATGGATGGAGGCCGGTGAGACCGCGCGTCAACTGGCTTACTGGCGTGAGCAACTGGGCGGTGTGCAACCGGTTCTGGAATTGCCGGTCGACTACCCGCGCCCAGCGCTGCAAAGCCACCGTGGCGCGCGTCTGGGTATTGAGCTGGCGGCGCCGTTGCTCGCCGGTTTGCGCAGCCTGGCGCAGCGCACCGGGGTGACGTTGCCGATGGTGTTGCTGGCGTCGTACCAGGCCTTGCTGCACCGCTACAGCGGTCAGGAGGACGTGCGCGTCGGCGTGCCGATTGCCAACCGCAATCGCCTGGAAACCGAAGGGTTGATCGGCTTCTTCGTCAACACCCAGGTGCTCAAGGCCGATATCCACGGGCAGATGAGCGTCGAGCACTTGCTGCACCAGACGCGTCAACGCTCCCTTGAGGCCCAGGCCCATCAGGACCTGCCGTTCGAGCAGTTGGTGGAGGCCTTGCAGCCCGAGCGCAGCCTGAGCCTGAGCCCGCTGTTCCAGGTGTTGTTCAACCACCGCGTGACGTCGGTCGACAGCCATTGGCAGCGCCTCACCGAGCTTGACGTCGAGGTCCTGAGTTGGGATGAAGGCGTCGCCCAGTTCGACCTGGCGCTGGACGTCGAGGAAAGCCAAACGCTGTTGCGTGCGTCCCTGAGCTACGCCACCGACCTGTTCGCCCCGGCGACCATCGCACGCATGGCTGGCCACTGGCAGAACCTGTTGCAGGCGATGGTCGCCGATCCGCAGCAGACCCTCGGCCAGTTGAACCTGCTGGATGAGGATGAACAGCGGCACATCCTGCAGTTGTGGAATCAGTCCGACGCCGGCTTCCCGGCCCAGCGTCTGGTACATGAATTGGTGGCCGAGCGTGCGCGGGAAAACCCGCAGGCGATCGCGGTCAAGTTCGACGCACAAACCCTGACCTACGGCGAGCTGGACCGCCAGGCCAACCAGTTGGCCCACGCGTTGATCGCCCGTGGCGTCGGCCCGGAAGTGCGCGTGGCGATTGCCATGCCGCGCAGTGCCGAGATCATGGTGGCGTTCCTCGCGGTGCTGAAAGCTGGCGGCGTTTACGTGCCGCTGGACGTCGAATACCCGCGTGATCGCCTGCTGTACATGATGCAGGACAGCCGCGCCAAGCTGCTGTTGACCCATACCGCCGTGCAGCAGCAACTGCCGATTGCCGAAGGCCCGGATACGCTGGCCATCGACCGCACCGAAGCCTGGAGCGGCTTCAGCGACACTGCGCCGCCGGTAGCTCTGGACGGCGACAACCTCGCCTACGTGATCTACACCTCCGGCTCCACCGGCATGCCCAAGGGCGTGGCGGTGGCCCACGGTCCGCTGGTGGCGCATATCATCGCCACCGGCGAACGCTACGAAACCGGCCCGGCCGATTGCGAATTGCACTTCATGTCCTTCGCTTTCGACGGCTCCCACGAAGGCTGGATGCACCCGCTGATCAACGGCGCGAGCGTGCTGATCCGCGATGACAGCCTGTGGCTGCCGGAATACACCTACGCGCAAATGCACCGTCACAACGTGACCATGGCCGTGTTCCCGCCGGTGTACCTGCAACAACTGGCCGAGCATGCCGAACGCGACGGTAATCCGCCGAAGGTGCGCGTGTATTGCTTTGGCGGTGACGCGGTGGCGCAAGCGAGCTATGACCTGGCCTGGCGTGCGCTAAAGCCGACCTACCTGTTCAACGGCTACGGCCCGACCGAAACCGTGGTCACGCCGTTGCTGTGGAAAGCACGCAAGGGCGATCCGTGCGGCGCCGTGTACGCACCGATCGGCACGCTGTTGGGCAACCGCAGCGGCTACATCCTCGACGCCCAACTCAACCTGCAACCCATCGGCGTCGCTGGCGAGCTGTACCTGGGCGGCGAGGGCGTGGCGCGCGGTTATCTGGAACGCCCGGCACTCACCGCCGAACGCTTCGTCCCCGACCCGTTCGGCAAACCCGGCAGCCGCGTGTACCGCAGCGGCGACCTGACCCGTGGCCGCCCGGATGGCGTGGTGGATTACCTCGGTCGTGTCGACCACCAGGTGAAGATCCGCGGTTTCCGTATCGAACTGGGCGAGATCGAAGCGCGGCTGCGTGAGCAGGACAACGTCGGCGAAACCGTGGTGGTGGCTCAGGAAGGCCCGACCGGCAAGCAACTGGTGGCCTACGTGGTGCCGGCAGATGCCAGCCTGGCCAACCACGCCGAGTGGCGCGACACCCTGCGCCGCGCCCTGAAAACCCGCCTGCCGGATTACATGGTGCCCGCGCACTTCATGTTCCTGGCGCAAATGCCGCTGACCCCCAACGGCAAACTCGACCGCAAGGGCCTGCCCGAGCCGGACGCGAGCCTGATGCAACAGGCCTACGTCGCCCCCGAAACCGAGCTGGAACAGCAGATCGCCGCGATCTGGGCCGAGGTGCTGCGCCTGCCGCACGTGGGCCTGAATGACAACTTCTTCGAGGTCGGCGGCCACTCGTTGCTGGCGATCCAGATCACCTCGCGGGTCCAGGCCGAACTGGGCCTGGAAGTGCCGCTGGTGGAAGTGTTCCAGACCGAAACCCTGCGCGCCTACGTGCAGGCCGCTGCCGCCTTCCGCGCCGGCAGCGCGCAAGATTTCGACGACCTTCGTGACTTTTTGAGCGAACTAGAGGCGATTTGACCCATGCGTTCCAACCCTAATATCGATCTGGTTTCGCGCTTTCTTCGCCTGCCGCTGGAACAGCGCCAGCAGTTTTACCAGCGCCTGCAAAGCCGTGGCATGAGCTTCGCCCAACTGCCGATTGCCTCGATCCGCGAGGATGGCCAACGCCTGCCGCTGTCCTATGCCCAGGAGCGCCAGTGGTTCCTGTGGCAGTTGGACCCGGACAGCGCCACCTACCACATCCCCGGCGCATTGCGCTTGCAGGGGCGCCTGGACCTGGCGGCGTTGCAGCGCAGCTTCGACAGCCTGCTGGCGCGCCACGAAAGCCTGCGCACCCGGCTGATCCAGGACGGTGAGCAGCTGTTGCAAACCATCGAGCCCGAGGCGCGTGTCGAGATCCGGCAGGAGGTTGTTCACGAGGCGCAACTGATGGCGCGGGTCGAAGCCGAGGTCGCCCGCCCGTTCGATCTGCAACAAGGGCCGCTGTTGCGCGTGACCCTGTTGCAACTGACGGAAGATGAGCATGTGCTGGTGATGGTGCAGCACCACATCGTTTCCGATGGCTGGTCGATGCAAGTGATGGTCCAGGAACTGGTGCAGTTGTATGCCGCCTACAGTCAGGGCCAGGACCTTAGCCTGCCGGGCCTGCCGATCCAGTACGCCGACTACGCGCTGTGGCAACGCAACTGGATGGAGGCCGGGGAGAGGGCCCGCCAGTTGGCGTACTGGCAGGACCTGCTGGGCGGTGAGCAACCCGTGCTGGAATTGCCCCTTGATCACCCGCGCCCCGCGCAGCAAAGCCATCGCGGCGCGAGCCTGCAGGTGCAGCTGCCGGCGGACCTGGTGGCGGGCCTCAAGCGCCTGGCGCAGCAAGAAGGTGTGACGCCGTTCATGCTCCTGCTGGCGTCGTTCCAGACCCTGCTGTTTCGCTACAGCGGCCAAGCGGATATTCGCATCGGCGTACCGAATGCCAACCGCAACCGCGTCGAAACCGAGCGGCTGATTGGCTTTTTCGTCAACACCCAGGTGCTCAAGGCCGACCTCGACGGGCAGATGACGTTTGCCGAACTGTTGCAGCAGACCAAGCGTCGTTCCCTGGAAGCCCAGGCGCACCAGGACCTGCCGTTCGAACAGTTGGTGGTGGCGTTGCAGCCCGAACGCAGCCTGAGCCACAACCCGTTGTTCCAGGTGATGTTCAACCACCAGACCGACACCCAGGCCAGCGGTGACGGCCAGCACCTGCCCGGCCTGCGCGTGACAGAACTGGACTGGGACAACCGGACCACCCATTTCGACTTGAGCCTGGACACCCATGAATCCGCTGAAGGCCTGTGGGCCGAGCTGACCTACGCCACCGACTTGTTCGAGGCGGCGACCATCGAGCGCTTTGCGCAACATTGGCAAAACCTGCTCCAGGCGCTGGTGAGTGCGCCGCGCAGCCGTCTTAGCGCGCTGCCGATGCTCGACCGTGCGCAGCAGCAGACGATGCTCCAGGATTGGAACGCGCCGGCCAGCGTCGCCGTCGCACAAGCCGTACACCACCGGTTCGAGGCCCAGGCCCGCCAGCATCCTGAACGCCAGGCGCTGGCCCTGGATGACCAGACGCTCAGCTATGGCGAACTGAACCGCCAGGCCAATCGTCTGGCGCACTACCTGATCGACCAGGGGATCGGCCCGGACGGCCTGGTCGGTATCGCCGTCGAGCGTTCCTTTGCCATGGTGGTCAGCCTGTTGGCGGTGCTCAAGGCGGGCGGTGCCTACGTGCCGCTTGACCCTGAGTATCCGCGCGAGCGCCTGGTGCATATGCTCGAGGACAGTGGCGTGCGCCTGGTGTTGACTCAGTCTCACCTGCGTGAGCGCCTGCCGTTGGCCGGGTCGTTGACCTGCCTGGATATCGACCTGGCCCACGCGACGTTGGCGCCGTATGCCGAACACGCTCCGACGCTCGACGTCGAGCCGCAGAGCTTGGCCTACGTGATCTACACCTCGGGCTCCACCGGCAAACCCAAGGGCGTTGCCATCAGCCACGCGGCGCTGAGTGAGTTCGCCGGCATCGCGGCCGACTATTCGCGCCTGGTCCCACAGGATCGGGTGCTGCAGTTCGCCACCTTGAACTTCGACGGCTTCGTCGAGCAGCTGTACCCGGCGCTGACCCTGGGCGCCACCGTGGTGTTGCGCGGCCCGCAGTTGTGGGACGGCGCCGACCTGTACCGGCAGATCATCGATCAGGGCATCACCCTGGCCGACTTGCCGACGGCTTACTGGAAACTGTTCCTGCACGATTGCCTGGCGGCGGGCCCACGGTCTTACGGGGCCTTGCGCCAGGTGCATATCGGCGGCGAAGCCATGCCCCTGGACGGCCCGGCGATGTGGCGCCGGGCCGGGCTGGGGCATGTGCGGCTGCTCAACACCTACGGGCCCACCGAGGCCACGGTGGTGTCCAGCGTGCTCGATTGCAGCGCCGACGATGGGGTGATCGGCGGCAGCGCCAGCCCGATTGGCCGCGCGTTGCCGGGGCGGGCGTTGTATGTGCTGGACGGCGACCTCAACCTGTTGCCGGTCGGCGCCGTGGGCGAACTCTACATCGCCAGTGCCAGCGGCTTGGCGCGTGCTTACCTGCAACGCCCGGGCCTGACCGCCGAGCGCTTTGTCGCCGACCCGTTCGGCGGCCTGGGCGAGCGTCTTTATCGCACCGGCGACGTGGCGCGTTATCGCGCCGACGGGGTGATCGAATACGTCGGCCGCGTCGATCACCAGGTGAAGATCCGTGGGTTCCGTATCGAGTTGGGTGAAATCGAGGCGCTGCTGCTGGCCCAGGATGACGTCCGTGAGGCTTTCGTGCTGGCCGCCGACAATCAGTTGGTGGCCTATCTGGTGGCGACGCAGCCATTGTCCGAGCCGGAGCAGGTGAGCGCCGCCGAACAGCTCAAGGCCACTTTGCGCGAGCAACTGCCCGATTACATGGTGCCGGCGCACCTGATCTTCCTCGAGCGCATGCCCTTGAACCCCAACGGCAAGCTCGACCGCCAGGCCCTGCCGACACCCGTCGGCGGCTCGGCACAGCAGGCATGGTTGGCACCGGTCACGCCGCTGCAGCAACAGATCGCGGCGATCTGGGCCGATATCCTTGGCGTCGAGCGTGTCGGCCTGGCCCATCATTTCTTTGAACTGGGCGGGCATTCCCTGCTGGCCATGCAAGTGGTCTCGCGCATTCGCCAGGCCCTGGACCTGGAAGTCCCGCTCAAGACGCTGTTCGAGCAGCCGCGTCTGGCAGGCTTTGTCGCTGCCTTGACGACCTCCGATCCCGCCGCCCCGAAAGCCCCGGCCCTGCTGCCGGCCGGGCGCGACCAGCCGTTGCCGCTGTCGTATGCCCAGGAGCGCCAGTGGTTTCTCTGGCAGTTGGAGCCGCACAGCGCGGCGTACCACATCCCCAGCGCGCTGCGCCTGAAAGGCCAGCTTGACCGCGCGGCGTTGCAGCGCAGTTTCGACGCCTTGCTGGCCCGTCATGAAAGCCTGCGCACCTCCCTGCGCCAGGAGCGCGAGCGCACGGTTCAAGTGATTGAACCGCAGGTGTCGTTGCCCATCGCGTGCGCCGATGTCGATGAAGCTGCGCTGAAGGCCCGCGTAGAAGCCGAGATCGCCCAGCCCTTCGACCTGCAACAAGGGCCGTTGCTGCGTGTCTGCCTGCTGCGCCTGGCCGCCGATGAGCATGTGCTGGTGCTGGTGCAGCATCACATCGTCTCCGATGGCTGGTCGATGCAACTGATGGTCGAGGAACTGGTGCAGCACTACGCGGCTTACAGCCAGGGTCAGACCCTGGCATTGCCGGCGCTGCCGCTCCAGTACGCCGATTACGCCGTGTGGCAGCGCCGTTGGATGGAGGCGGGCGAGAAGGATCGCCAACTGAGCTACTGGCGCGACCGGCTCGGCGGTGAGCAGAGCGTGCTGGAGCTGCCGTTCGACCACCCGCGCCCGGTGGTGCAAAGCCACCGTGGCGCACGCCTGCCGATCGAACTGGCGCCCGCGCTCGCCCGCGACCTCAAGGCCCTGGCCCAGCAACAGGGCGTGACCCTGTTCATGCTGTTGCTGGCTTCGTTCCAGACCTTGCTGCACCGCTACAGCGGCCAGGAAGACATCCGCGTCGGCGTGCCGATCGCCAACCGCAACCGCAGTGAAACCGAGCGCCTGATCGGCTTTTTCGTCAACACCCAGGTGCTCAAGGCCGACATTCACGGGCAGATGAGCGTCGCGCAAGTGGTGCAGCAGACCCGGCAACGGGCGCTGGAGGCGCAGGCCCATCAGGACCTGCCGTTCGAGCAATTGGTGGAGGCGTTGCAACCCGAGCGCAGCCTGAGCCACAACCCGTTGTTCCAAGTGATGTTCAACCACCAGACCGACGTCGGCCAGGCCCAGGTCCAGCACCAATTGCCGACGCTGCGGGTAGAAGGGCTGGAGTGGGAAAGCCGGACCGCGCATTTCGATCTGGACCTGGATATTCAAGAATCCACCGAAGGTATCTGGGCCACATTGGGGTATGCCCAGGACCTGTTCGAAGCCTCGACCGTGCAACGTATGGCGCGGCATTGGCAGAACCTGTTGCAGGCGATGGTCGCCGATCCGCAGCAGACCCTCGGCCAGTTGAACCTGCTGGATGAGGATGAACAGCGGCACATCCTGCAGTTGTGGAATCAATCCGACGCCGGCTTCCCGGCCCAGCGCCTGGTACACGAGTTGGTGGCCGAGCGTGCGCGGGAAAACCCGCAGGCAGTCGCGATCAAGTTCGACACGCAAACCCTGACCTACGGCGAGCTGGACCGCCAGGCCAACCAGTTGGCCCATGCGTTGATCGCCCGGGGTGTCGGCCCGGAAGTGCGCGTGGCGATTGCCATGCCGCGCAGTGCGGAGATCATGGTGGCGTTCCTTGCGGTGCTGAAAGCTGGCGGCGTGTATGTGCCGCTGGACGTCGAATACCCGCGTGATCGCCTGCTGTACATGATGCAGGACAGCCGCGCCAAGCTGCTGTTGACCCATACCGCCGTGCAGCAGCAACTGCCGATTGCCGAAGGCCTGGATACGCTGGCCATCGACCGCACCGAAACCTGGAGCGGCTTCAGCGACACTGCGCCGTCGGTTGATCTCGACGGCGACAACCTCGCCTACGTGATCTACACCTCCGGCTCCACCGGCATGCCCAAGGGCGTGGCGGTGGCCCACGGTCCGCTGGTGGCGCATATCATCGCCACCGGCGAACGCTACGAAACCGGCCCGGCCGATTGCGAATTGCACTTCATGTCCTTCGCTTTCGACGGCTCCCACGAAGGCTGGATGCACCCGCTGATCAACGGCGCGAGCGTGCTGATCCGCGATGACAGCCTGTGGCTGCCGGAATACACCTACGCGCAAATGCACCGTCACAACGTGACCATGGCCGTGTTCCCGCCGGTGTACCTGCAACAACTGGCCGAGCATGCCGAACGCGACGGTAATCCGCCGAAGGTGCGCGTGTATTGCTTTGGCGGTGACGCGGTGGCGCAAGCGAGCTATGACCTGGCCTGGCGTGCGCTAAAGCCGACCTACCTGTTCAACGGCTACGGCCCGACCGAAACCGTGGTCACGCCGTTGCTGTGGAAAGCACGCAAGGGCGATCCGTGCGGCGCCGTGTACGCACCGATCGGCACGCTGTTGGGCAACCGCAGCGGCTACATCCTCGACGCCCAACTCAACCTGCAACCCATCGGCGTCGCTGGCGAGCTGTACCTGGGCGGCGAGGGCGTGGCGCGCGGTTATCTGGAACGTCCGGCACTCACCGCCGAACGCTTCGTCCCCGACCCGTTCGGCAAACCCGGCAGCCGCGTGTACCGCAGCGGCGACCTGACCCGTGGCCGCCCGGATGGCGTGGTGGATTACCTCGGCCGTGTCGACCACCAGGTGAAGATCCGTGGTTTCCGTATCGAACTGGGCGAGATCGAAGCGCGTCTGCGCGAGCAGGACAGCGTCGGCGAAACCGTGGTGGTGGCCCAGGAAGGCCCGAACGGTAAGCAGTTGGTGGCCTATGTGGTGCCACTGGATCCGGTGCTGATGGACGATGCGGTGGCCCAGTCCACCTGCCGTGAAAACCTGCGCCGCGCCCTGAAAACCCGCCTGCCGGACTACATGGTGCCCTCGCACCTGATGTTCCTGGAGCGCATGCCGCTCACCCCCAATGGCAAGCTCGATCGCAAGGGCCTGCCGCGTCCTGATGTGAGCCAGATGCAGCAGGTGTATGTGGCGCCACAGAGCGAGCTGGAGCAGGACGTGGCGGCGATCTGGGGTGAAATCCTGGGCCTGGAACGGGTTGGCCTGGCCGACCACTTCTTTGAATCGGGGGGGCACTCGTTGCTGGCGATGCAGGTCATCTCCCGTCTGCGCCAGTTGCTGGGCCGGGAAGTTCCCCTCAGAACCCTGTTTGAACACCCGCGGTTGCAGGGTTTTGTCGAGACGCTGCAGCGTTCGGCAGCCGAGACGGACAGTGCGCCGGCGATTCTGCCCGTCAGCCGCCAGCAGCCGTTGGCATTGTCTTATGCCCAGGAGCGCCAGTGGTTCCTCTGGCAACTGGACCCCCAGAGCGCCGCGTACCACATCCCCAGCACCCTGCGCCTGCGTGGCTGGCTGGACCAGGCCGCGCTGCAACGCAGTTTCGAAACGCTGGTGGCGCGCCATGAAAGCCTGCGCACCCAGGTGTACCAGGACGCAGGCCGCGCCCTGCAAATGATCCGTGATGCGGGTGCCGTAGAGATCCTGCATGCCGACGCCGATGAAGCGGATGTGCAGCGCCTGGTGCAAGCCGAGATCGCGCGACCGTTTGACCTGCAACAAGGCCCGCTGCTGCGGGTGACCCTGCTGCGCCTGGCTGACGACGAACACGTGCTGGTGCTGGTGCAGCATCACATCGTCTGCGATGGCTGGTCGATGCAGGTGATGGTCGACGAGCTGGTGCAACTGTACGCGGCCTACAGCCAAGGCCAGGACCTGCAACTGCCGGCGCTGCCGATTCAATACGCCGACTATGCGCAGTGGCAGCGCGACTGGATGGCGGGCGGCGAGCGCGAGCGCCAATTGGCTTACTGGCAAACGCTGCTGGGCGGTGAACAGCCAGTGCTGGAACTGCCCGCCGAGCGGCCGCGACCTTCGGTGCAGAGCTATCGCGGGGCGAGCCTGGATGTCGTCCTGGACCCGGCGCTGGTGACGGGGCTCAAGGCCCTGGCGCAGCGTGAGGGGGTCACGTTGTTCATGGTACTGCTGGCGTCGTTCCAGACCCTGTTGCACCGTTACAGCGGCCAGCAGGATATTCGCGTCGGTGTGCCGATCGCCAACCGCAGCCGGGTCGAAACCGAGCGGCTGGTGGGGTTCTTCGTCAATACCCAGGTGCTCAAGGCCGATATCGATGCTCAACTGACCGTCACCCAATTGTTGCAGCAGGCCAAGCGGCGGGCCCTGGATGCCCAGAGCCATCAGGACCTGCCCTTCGAGCAATTGGTCGAGGCGCTGCAACCCGAGCGCAGCCTGAGCCATAACCCGTTGTTCCAGGTGTTGTTCAATCACCAGAGCGAAGCGCGCCTGGCCAACAGCGGCCAGCAGCTTGCCGACCTGAGGGTTGAAGGGTTGGAGTGGGGCGCGCAGACCGCGCAGTTCGACTTGAGCCTGGACACCCAGGAGACCGCCGAAGGGCTGTGGGCGACCCTGACCTACGCCACTGATCTGTTCGACGCCGCGACACCCAAGCGCATGGCCCGCCATTGGCAGAACCTGTTGCAGGGCATGCTCGGCGATCCGAATCAGCGGGTCACCCAGTTGCCGATGCTGGAGCGTCTGGAGCAACAGGTGATGGTCGAGCAGTGGAACGACACGGCGCAGGATTACCCGTTGCAGCAGAGCGTGCAGCAGTTGATCGAAGCGCAAGCCGAACGCACGCCGGATGCCCAGGCATTGCTGTTTGATTGCGAAGTGCTCACTTACGCCCAGCTGAATGTTCGTGCCAACCGCCTGGCGCACCGCCTGATACAGGCCAGTGTCGGGCCAGACCTGCTGGTGGGCGTGGCGATGGAGCGCTCGGTGGAGATGGTGGTGGCGCTTCTGGCCGTGCTCAAGGCTGGCGGCGCCTATGTGCCGCTGGACCCGGAATACCCGCGCGAGCGCCTGGCCTACATGCTGCAGGACAGTGGGGTGCAACTGCTGTTGACGCAGGCGCATCTGGTAGCGTCGTTGCCCATCGGTGACTGCGTACAGTGCCTGGTGGTGGAGCAGGGTGACAGCTGGCTGGCAGGGTTTGCCACCTTCAATCCCGAGGTCGCCGTCGAGGCCGAAAACCTCGCTTATGTCATCTACACCTCCGGTTCCACCGGGCAGCCGAAGGGCGCCGGTAACCGCCACTGTGCATTGACCAACCGATTGCTGTGGATGCAGCAAGCGTATGCATTAGATGCCAGTGATACGGTGCTGCAAAAGACGCCGTTCAGTTTTGACGTGTCGGTCTGGGAGTTCTTCTGGCCGTTGATGAGCGGCGCACGGTTGGTCATGGCGGCTCCGGGTGATCATCGGGAGCCGTCGCGCCTGGTGACGTTGATCAATCGACACCAGGTCACCACTTTGCACTTCGTGCCCTCAATGTTGCAGGCGTTCCTCCAGGACTCGCAGGCCGGCAGTTGCCAGGGCCTGCAACGCATCATTTGCAGCGGCGAAGCCCTGCCGGTGGACGCCCAGCAACAGGTGTTCGCCAAACTGCCCAAGGCCGGGCTGTTCAACCTGTACGGCCCGACCGAGGCGGCCATTGATGTGACCCATTGGACGTGTGTCGATGAAAACCGCGACAGCGTGCCGATTGGCCAGCCGATCGCCAACCTGCGCACCCATGTGCTGGATGCGCAGTTGCAGCAGGTTGCCGCGGGTGTTGCCGGTGAGTTGTACCTGGGCGGGGTCGGGCTGGCGCGCAGTTACCATCGCCGTCCCGGCCTGACCGCCGAACGCTTTGTACCGTGCCCGTTCCAGCCTGGCGCGCGGTTGTATCGTACCGGGGACCGGGTCCGTCAGCGCAGGGATGGCGTGATTGAATACCTGGGACGCCTGGATCATCAGGTCAAGTTGCGTGGTTTGCGGATCGAGCTGGGCGAAATCGAAGCGCGCCTGCTGGAGCATCCGCAGGTGCGTGAAGCATCGGTGCAAGTGCAGGATGGCAAGCATCTGGTGGGCTACCTGGTGTTGCACGACCCGGCCGCCGCCTGGCGTGATGCCCTGAGTCATCACTTGCTGGCGCATTTGCCCGACTACATGGTGCCTGCGCAATGGGTCGTGCTGGATCGCATGCCCTTGAGCCCCAACGGCAAGTTAGACCGCAAGGCCTTGCCGGCGCCGGACGCCAGCGTGCATCAGCGGCACTTCGTTGCGCCGAGCAACCCGCTGGAGCACACCGTTGTGCTCGCCTGGCGCGAGGTCCTGGGCCTTGAACAGGTGGGGGTGGAGGACAACTTCTTCGAGCTGGGCGGGCACTCGTTGCTGGTGTTGATGCTCAAGGAGCGTATCCGCAAGGCTACCGGCGTGGAGCTTTCGGTGAGTCAGCTGATGCTCAACCCGACGGTTGCGGGGCAGGTCGCCTGTGTTAATGGTCAGGCCGGCAACTCGTTGATCGTCAGGTTGAACAGCCAGACCCGCGGCACACCGTTGTACCTGTTCCACCCCAGCTATGGTTCGGTGCATTGCTACAAGGCCATTGCCCTGGCGTTGCGCGAGCAGCGGCCGGTAATGGGCGTGATCTGCCGGGCGTTGGCCGAGGAGGGCAGTGAAGTGCCGGCCTGGCACGAGATGGTCGAGGACTACACCGCGCAATTGTTGACGGCGCAGCCGGAGGGGGCCTTCCGTCTGGCGGGCTGGTCCCTGGGCGGCAACCTGGCGATGGAAGTTGCCCATGGCCTGGAGCAGGCTGGGCGGGAAGTGGAATGCGTGGGCTGGATCGACGCATCGCCACCCCAGTGGGTCAAGCCCTTCTGGGACACGGCGGTGATGGTCGATGAGCGCGAAATATCCGCCAATGACCGGCGCGTGGAATTGTTGGGCGCGATGTTCCCTGAGTTCACGGCGCAGATCCATGCCAAGTGGTCGGGCCAGCAGGCCACGGTTGACGGCGACGATGAGCAATGGGCCGGGTTCAACCAGTGGGCCGGGGATGTGCTGGGTGAGCGCTTCCATGAACTCAAGGAAGAGTTGCTCAGCGGCCATGAGGCGCAAATCTCGTGGGAGGTCGACCGCATGCTGGGGCAGCGCCTGCATGATGCCGATTTCAAGGCGATCAAGGCGCCGATCAGTTGCTGGTGGGCGACCTTGAGCCGCACGGGTGTGCATCATCGGTTGATTGAGGCGAGCATGCTGGAGGTCGCCGGCCAGTCCCGGATTGAACGTTCGGTGCTGATCGAGACCAGTCACGATCGGTTGATCGACAACGCCGCGTTCGTGCGCAGCTTCGCCGACGCGATGGCGTAACACCGGGCCTGAACGAACAAGCCCCCGGCCACTGATGGTGACCGGGGGCTTTTTCGTGGGGTGGGGTTCAACGACCGGCCCCTGCAAAAACGCCCCGGGCAATGAATGCACGGGGCGTTAGGGTTGGAACCCTCAGTAGCCGCCAGGGCGGCTACGAGCAGGCCTCAGAAGTCCCAGCGGGTGCTGAGCATGAAGTTGCGTGGCTCGCCGTAGGCGGCAGAGTTATAGAAGCCGATGTTGGTGTAGTAGGTCTTATCGAAGATGTTGTTGACGTTCAACGTTGCCGACACGTTCTTGGTGAACTGGTAGCGGGTCATCAGGTCCACCAGCCAGTAGGATTCCTGGGAAAACTCCTCGTAGCCGCCTTTCGGGCTGTTGTAGATGTCCTGCCAGCCAACACTCTGCCAGCGAGCGCCGCCGCCGACGGTCAGCTTGTCGAGGTTGCCCTTGAACTTGTACGAGGTGTAGACGCTGACCTGATCTTCCGGCTCGAAGGTCGAGATCTTGATGTCGTTGTCGTCGCGCACAACCTTGTGGGTATAGCCACCCTGGAGCTGCCAGCCCGGTGCCAGTTCGCCCGACATTTCGACTTCGTAACCCTTGGTCACGGCCTTGGTGCCCTTGAACGCATAGTTCGACGGTGTCGGCGTGCGGTTGTTGTATTCGTCGTCGGACACGGAACGGTTGGTTTCGTGGATCTCGAAGTAGGCGGCGCTGGCGTTTACACGACCGTCCAGGAAGTCTGCCTTGACGCCCAGTTCCCAGTTCTGGCCTTCATCCGGCTCGACCAGCTTGTTGTTGCGGTCGCGGTTGTAGCTTTCCTGCGGCATGAAGATATCGGTGTAGCTGGCGTAGACCGAGTACGTGTCGTTCAGGTCGTAGACCACACCGGCATACGGCACGAACCGTCCGGTTTCCTTGTAGGTCGGGTTGTTGCCGGTGACGGTGTAGTCGACCACGCGGCCGCCGAGCAGCAGCTTGAGGTCGTCGGCGAGGTTCAGGCGGGTGGTCATGTACGCGCCGGTCTGGCGCACGGTGTCGTCGATCTTCGACTGCGGTGTGCCCCAATCCGGTTCGGTCGCGTTGCCGTGCCAGTTGTGGAAGTTCACCAGGTTGGGGGCGAGGTTCCAGTAGCCATTGCCGTTCCACTCGGAAGAACTGATGGAGCCGCCGAGGACCAGCTCATGCTCGCGGCCACCCAGGCTGAACGGGCCGCTCACATATAGGTCGGCGGAGTCGCTGACGGTTTCGCCGGTGTACTTGCCCGATGTCAGCTGCGAAGTGCCGTCCAGGTTGGGAGTGTTGCCCTGGATCGAGCCCATCTTCGCGTGGTAGCCGTTGATCTTGTGGTCCAGTTGCAGCTTGGTGACCCAGCCATCGCCGAGGTCGTGCTCGACTATGGCGAATAGGGTGCGGGTGTACTGCTCCCAACTGCTCCAGTCGGCGGCGTTGTTGAACGAGCGCTTCACCTTGTTGCGATTACCCTGGGCGTCGATCAGCGGGAAGCTGCCGGACCAGGACGAGCCTTTTGGCAGGCTGTCCTGGTAGTCGCCACCCACGGTCAGCATGGTGTCCGGGGACAGGTCGAATTCCATGATGCCGTAGTAGACCGGGCTTTGGCGCTCATAGCGGTCCATGAAGGAATGCTTGTCCTGGTAAGCCGCCACCGCCCGACCCCGGACATTCCCGGTTTCGGTCAGCGGGCCGCTCACATCCAGCTCGCTGCGGTAGTTGTCCCAGGAGCCGGCACCCACGCTGGCGTGGCCCTGGAACTCTGCGGTGGGCTTTTTGCGCACAAGGTTGATGGTCGCACCCAGGGAGCCTGCGCCAGTGAGCAGGCCGGTGGCGCCCTTGAGTACTTCGACCCGGTCATAGATCGCCATGTCGCTCAGGGTGTTACCCGCCGAATAGGCCACGTTGCGCGCAGTGGACGGAATGCCGTCGTACTGGAAGTTGTTGATGGAGAAACCACGGGCGTAGTAGTTGCTGCGCTCGGTATCGAAGGCCGAGACGGTGATGCCCGGCGTGTGGCGCATCACGTCGTCAACGTTGTTCAGGCCGAAGTCGTCCATGTGCTGGCGGGTGATGACGGTCACCGACTGCGGCGTCTCCTTGGGCGTCAGCACCAGGCGGGTCGAGGTGGCGATGTAGCCTGGGGTATAGGAACCGGTGTTTTCGGTCACGCTGCCCAGTTGGTTGGCGGTCACCTGGGTCGGGCTCAGTTCCAGCCCGGCGGAGGTACCGGCGGCGGTGACGGTCAGCGAATTGCCATTGAGGCTGTGGGTGGTCGACGTTCCTGACAGCAGGGTATTGATCGCCTGTTGCGGGTCCAGTTTGCCTTTGACGGCGGTGCTGTTCTTGCCTTGCACGTCGGTCGGGCTGTAGAGCACCTGCATGTTGGCCTGATGACCGAAGGCCTGCAGCGCGCTCCCCAGCGGCTGCGCGGGAATGTCCAACTCGATCTCTTGTGCCTGCACATAGCCGGCCACCGGCAGTGATATGGCCAGGGCCAGGGCGTTCGGCAGGAGGTTGATGTTCAGGGCCCGACGCATGGATAGCGCTTTGCTCAGTGGGCTGAGACCGAGTCGTGCTGGCATGGGTGTTTTCTCTTCTATGTTTTAAGTGGGCAATTATAAGTGTTTATTGAGTCTGGTTCTCATTACCACTAGTGAGACGTTCCTATCCCGGGAAACCGGAAAAGAAAATTCACGCCGGCGTCATTTCGCGCACGACCTGGCCGGCGCGCAGGCGCACCAATTGGTCGGCGATATCGAAATAGCGGTCGTCGTGACTGATCACGATGATGGTCTTGCCCAGGCGCTTGAGGTCCGGCAGCAGCTCGGTATAGAAGATCCGGCGGAAGGCCGGGTCCTGGTCGGCGGCCCACTCGTCGAACACCAGCACCGGGCGTTCCTCCAGCCAGGCGTTGACCAGCGCCAGGCGCTTGCGTTGGCCGGTGGACAGATCGGTGGTGCTGAACACGCCGTCCTTGACGCTGACCTTGTGGGCGATCTCCAGGCGTTCCAGGTATTTTGTCGCGCTGTCGAGTGACTGGGCGGCGCTGCCCTGGACCAGGTCATCGAACAGGTAGTAATCGGCGAACACCGTGGTGAACAGTTGGCGATAGTCGTCGCGCTCGGGGTCGCTCACAGCGTTGCCGTTGAGCAGGATTTCCCCGGCCTGCGGCGGGTACAGCCCCAGCAGCAGCTTGATCAGGGTGGTCTTGCCGCTGCCGTTTTCGCCGACGATGAACACGATATCGCCCTGGGCGATGTTCAGGTCGATCGGCCCCAGGTGGAACGGTTCGCTGCCTGCCACTGCCGGCGGGCTGTAGCGCACACCGCGTAATTCCAGGTTGTTGACCACCGGTTGCGGGGCTTCGCTGTCATCCATCAGCAGGTGCGGTTCCGGCGAGGAGAAGCGCTGTGACAGCTCACTGATACGACTAAATGCAATCTTCGCCTTGCCCACCACCGGCAGGTAGCCGAGCAGGTGTTCCAGCGGGCCTTTCATGTACAGCAGCACCAGGACGAAACCGGTGATCACGCTAGGGTCGGGGTTGGGGTTATAGGCCTGCATCGCCAGGGCCAGGCCGATCACCACGAAGAACAGCATCGAGCCAAAGGTCTTGGCAAGGATGTAGATGTTCACGGAACGCACCTGGATGTCGGCGATGCGGTCCGCGGTTTCCTGAATGCGCTGGGTGTTCATGCGAAAGCGCCGGGGCCGGTGCATGCGCAGTTCCTTGGCGCCGGAGGCAATGGCGTTGTAGTAACGCTGCAGCTCATCCTCGTGGCTGCGCGCCAGGTCGAAGCCCTGGATGCCTTTGCCGCCGGCGATGAACTGCACGGCACTGCCGATCACGATGGCGACCACCATCATCAGGAACATCGGTACCGACAGGTAGGCCAGGTAGCCCAGGCAACCCAGGGTCACTGTGGCCGCAATGGCCAGCGGTGTGAACGCGAAGGAGAAATCGCTGATGGTGTCGACGTCGTGGGTCAGTACCGGGATCAGCCGGTGGGAGCGATAGCCCTCGATCTGCCCGATCGGCGCCGACAGCACCTTTTCGCCGAGGTCCTTGCGCAGGGCGGCAATGATCCGTTGGCCGACGTAATTGGTGCCGATATCGGAAATGATCGAACTGACCAGCGCCAGCACACACAGCGCAGCAAACGTCAGAATCACCCCCTGGGTCATCCCGGCGGCGGAGTGCAGCGCATTATTGATAGTCGCCAGCAGCAGCGTGATGGCCAGGCCACCGGCCATGCCCAGGGCGACGGAGACGCTCACGATGGCGCGAAAGGGCCTGAGCAATGCGAGCAAACCGCTGAAGGCGCCGCGCTTGGGGTCGGTCATAGGTACTTCCCGGAAAGTGAATGGAGGGGGCTGGGCACACAGACCCTTACCCATGACAAACGAAGCGTCGGCGCGAGTATTTAGCGCGGCGTGCCCGGCGGTGGCGGTGGCGGATAAATTGCCCGCTGCCTGGTTCGTTCTCGTTGGGTAGGCGCACGCGTAGGGTCGCGTGCCGGATCTATCCAGTGAGAGCGAACCAATGACGAAAAAGAACCTGGTGTATGTGTGGTCCCTGAGAAATGCCGCCGCCGACAAGGCCGGGCAGCCAGTGGCCTATAAGGACCACGAGCGCTACATGAAGTCGGTGCTGGAGTTTCTGGTGGGCTCGCTCAACGATACGTCGCTGGGCGAGGCCTATAACCTGGTGGGCGTGGTGTATGACGACGACGAGCAAAACCCGCGTGACCGGCAATTGGTCGCCGACTATGGCTTTGCCTATGCGCCGGGCCGCCAGTGGCTGTACCCGGCGGACCTGCGGGTGCAGGGGCGTCTGGTCAACGATTTGCTGCTGAGCGTGCCGTCCACCTACCGCCGCCTGCCGCGTGGCAGCGCGCAACACGTCGCCGGCAAGCAGGATTTCGAACGCCGCCTGCGCGACACGCTGGTGGAGCTGAAGGCCGATATCGTGGTGCTGGATGGCCTGTTGGTGATCCTCGATGAGCTGGTGCGCCCGGGTGCGCCATTTGCGCGGCGGATCATGAACATTCACCCGGGCATTACCCGTATCGAATCGCCCTACGAGCGCCGGGGCGCCTACGCCACCTGGAACGCCTTGTACGGTGCCCGTGGCCAGGCGGTGGTGGATTGGACGACCAAGGAGACGCAGCCGTGCGAGCCGCTGTACCTGACCGGTGCCTCGTTCCACTACGTGGACAACGGCATCGACTCCGGAGAAGTGTTCCACGACGTGCTCAAGACCGAGATTTCCCCGGACGACACTATCCTCGAATTGCGCTGGAACAACTTCAACAACAGCCTGTTTCCGGCGTTGCATGAAGGTTTGGAACGGTTGGCTCGGCAGGGCTGACGCACGCCCCCTGTAGGAGCGGGCTTGCCCGCGAAAATCGCCAACGATAACGCGTTTATCCTGGATAAACGCGGCGTACTCGGGGGCTTCGCGAGCAAGCTCGCTCCTACAGTGGGTGCAGCGGATGCAGCGGATGCAGTGGATGCAGTGGATGCAGTAGGTGCGGTGGGTGCAGCGAGTGCAGTAGGTGCAGTAGGTGCAGTGAGGGGATTTGTTGTTACAGGTCGCGCACTACCCGAAAGCCGATCCAGTCTCCGCGTGTCTGCGGGTAGATGTTGTTGCGATTGCCCGAGCGCGAGAACACTGGCGCTTCGCCCCAGTCATTGCCACGGATCTGGTAGCTCTCGCAGTTCGGTTCCACCCAGGCGCTGCCGTCGGTCGGTGCGCCGACGTAGTTGGGGTGTTCGCAGTCGGCCACGCGCTCGTAGACGTTGCCGTGCATGTCGTACATGCCGAATGCGTTCGGCGGGTAGCTGCCGGCCGGCGAGGAAAAACTGTAGCCATCCGCCGGACCGTAAGTGTTGGCATGTTCGGCAATGCTGTAACCCTTGCCTTCGTCGAACGGAAACGGGAAGGGCCCGCTGGAGCCGGCGCGCGCGGCGTATTCGCGCTGGGCTTCGCTGACCATGTGGTACGGCTGCCCGGTCTTTTTCGACAGCCAGGCCACGTAGTGTTTGATGTCGTCCATGTCCATGCACACTGCCGGCTGACGCGGGCTCTGGGGGTAGCGCGGCTTGCTGGCGATGCATTCGCGGCCGGGGCGGGTATCGCCGTCGGCGATCTTGACCCCGGTCTGGCGGATATAGCTGTCCCACTCGCCAGCGGTGATCTGGAAGCGGCTCATGGCGAACGGCTTGGCGAAGGTCACGGCATGCATCGGGCCTTCGTCCGGCTCGCGGCCGACCTCATCGTCGGGCGTGCCCATGGTGAAAGTGCCGGCGGGCAGCACGACCATTTCCGGGCAGTCCTTGCAGTCCTTGAACACTTTGCCGGGTTGCGGCGTGGCGGCCTCGGCCAGGTTGGGCAGCAGCGCTGCACACAGGGCGGTGAGGGCCAAAGCGGTCAGGGGGGCGGATGGCGTCATGTGGGCCTCTCGTTCAAAGGGCAAAGGGCGTGCGTCGCCACCGCTGGCTCAGCACGGTCATGTTGTGCTCACGGGCTTACGTCGAGGGTGATGAGCGGTTGGCCAAGGGCTTGGCGGCTTTTTGTACCTGGTCCCACACCCGCAGAAAGTTGCCGCCCCACAGCTTGGCGATGTCGGCTTCGGAGTAGCCGCGCTGGATCAGCTCGGCGGTGACGTTGCGGATTTCGCCGACGTTGTTCCAGCCGTCGATACCGCCGCCGTCGTTGAAGTCCGACGCCAGGCCGACATGGTCGATGCCGATCTTGCGCACGGTGTAGTCGATGGCATCGCCCAGGTCCTTGAGGGTGGCCTTGGGTTCGTCATCGAGGATCGCGTACAGCGCGCTGGCGTACTCGCCGAACGTGTGCTCGGGCCAGGCGGCGATGATTGCGTCGCCCGGCATCAGGGCCACGGCCAGGTTGGGCAGGGGGGGCAGGTCGAAGCGGGCGCGCAGGGTGTTGAGCTTGTCCTGGGTCGGCTGGCTTAGCGGGCGCAGGTAGGCAGAGAAGGCCACGATCTGTACCACGCCGCCGCTGCGCTTGATCAGTTGCAGTTCCTTGTCGCTGAGGTTGCGCGGGATATCCACCGCCGCGCGTGGCGCCGAGTGGGAGGCCACCAGCGGCGTGCGGCTCAACTGCGCAACCTGTTCCAGGGCCTTGGTCGACATTTGCGACACATCGATGATCACCCCCAGGTCATTGAGGCGGTGTACCGCTTGCTGGCCGATGTCCGAGAGGCCGTCGAGAGCGTCGGTGGAGTCATTGAAAAATGGCAGTGGCCGCGACGAGTCGGACCAGGCGTTATTGCCGATATAGCTGAAGCCGAACATACGCATGCCGCGTGCTGTCCACAGGTCCAGCTGGTTCAGGTCGCTGCCCAGCGGGTAGGCGTTGAGCATGCTGATAAAGATCGCGAATTTACCTTCGCCATGCAGGCGCCGGAAGTCATCCGGGGTGTAGGCGATGCCCACTTCGTTGGGGAAGTCGCGCACCATGCCGGAGATGATTTTGTAGCGCACCTCCTGCTCGTGGCGGGCTTCCTCGACAAAGCCGTCGCTGGGCCTGTGGGGAGCATTGGCGCCGTTCCAGATTTCCGGCCAGCCGAAAACTGTCAGCGCCGCCCCGGACAATCGCCCGCGACGCGCCTTGGCCAGGTCGAACTGGCCGCTGCCGTCGTGGTTGGCCTCATTGCCGGCGGTGCCGAAATCCAGCGGCACGGTGATATGGCTGTCGAACGACAACAGGCGCTCCTGCAGGTCATTGGCCTGCTTGATCACCGCCAGCGGGTAACCGGCATTGCCTCGGAACCAGTGATCCCAGGCCAGGAAACCGGCCCCGGCGCCGATGGCCAATGCCAGTGGCAGGCCGATAAACAGCGCCTTTTTCGAACGTGGTTTTGTCATTGCCGTCTCAGTCAGTTGAGGCCTTTGCTATCTGGGAAGAACGAGCGATGAGCGCGGAAATTTAGGCCTCGGCGACGGCGCGGTAAATTTCCCGCGCGAGTAAACGTTCTAGCTCTGATAACGCCGTTTCCTAAGGTAGACAATGACGATCTCTCGACGTGGGTTCATCGCAGGCCTGGCGCTGACTGGCGCCGCCGTGCCGGCGGCCTTATATGCCCATCGCGAGTGGACGCGTGAAGAATTCCCCATCACCCCCGGCGAAGCCACGGTGGATCTTGCCGATACCGCCGGCCAGCACCTGGCGAACACGTTGCGCGGGGTGTGGAACCTGCGGCTTGAAGGCCGCGATGCCGGCCTCAAGGGTTTGCCCGCGCAGGGCCTGGCGTTGCTGCTCGATGTCGCGCCGCGTGGGCGAGGCCTGCGTGGTTATCTCGACACGGCCGAGCACCTGCGCGGCGATGGCGAACCCCGTTATCGCGTGTTGGGTGACTTGCTCGCGGGCGAGGGCACCGAGCTCTATTGGCGGCTGATCGACCGTGATGCAGCCGACGGCGCGCCGGCCTATGAATTCAGCATGACCGTCGATGAAGTATGGGGCGTCTTCGGCAACGCCGGCAGCGGCACCCTCAGCGGGCAGATCCTCGACCTCGACCGCCCCCTGGCGCTGACCGCGCCGGATAATCGCTTTGTTGCCCACAAACAGCCGTTTCCCGAAGCCCGCCAACGCATCGGTCTCAACCCTTCGCTGCTGGCCTGGCTGATTTCCCCCGAGCACCGCCTGTTCCACCAACTGTGGCACGCCACGCGCGACCAATGGCACAAGCTCTCCGAGGAAAAACGCGACGCCTTGCGTGGCATCGGCTGGCAGCCCGGCCCACGGGGCAAGGAGCGCGACGCGCGGGGCAAGCTCAAGGATCGCAACGGCTCGGGCATCGACTTCTTCTTCATGCATCGGCATATGCTCGGCACCGCACGTTCGATGCAAGACTTGCTGTCGTGGTCCGCCTTCCCCGAACCGCAACCGGCCCTGGAACGTGATCGCCTGGGCTTCCTGCGCTACTTCGACAACCATGACGGCTTTGCCCTGCCACCCACCTGGCTGGCGCCGGACGACGGCGACTACACCCAATGGGTCAGCGATATCAAAGCCGCCGAGACCTACCACAGCAACTTCCAGGTCTGGGAATCCCAATACCGCGACCCGCGATACCTGGCCAAATTGACCCTGGGCCAGCTCGGCTCCGAAATGGAACTGGGCCTGCATGACTGGCTGCACATGCGCTGGGCCTCGGTGCCCCGCGACCCCTCCAACGGCGCCCCCGTGCCCTTCGCCCGCGACCCGGCAGACTTTGCCGCGCGTTGGTATGCGCCCGAGAACGACTTTCTTGGCGATCCGTTTTCCTCCCACGTCAACCCGGTGTTCTGGCACTTCCATGGCTGGATCGACGACCGCATCGAAGACTGGTTCCGCGCCCATGAGCGCTTCCATCCCGGCCAGGTCAGCCGCCTGGAGGTCAACGGCGTGGCATGGTTCGCGCCGGGGCGTTGGGTTGAAGTCGGCGACCCGTGGCTGGGCCCGGATACCCATGGCTGCAGCACCACGCCAGGCTTGCAGAGGGGGCGTTCGATGGAGATGGACCCAGAGATCATGAAGCTCGCCCTGCGAATTACGTTTGCTGCGCAAGACGAAGCGCTGCAGGGTTTGTTCAAACGGGTGCCGAAGCGGCCATGGTATGCGCGGCATTTGAAGGTCAAGGCGCGCGAGGTGTAGGCGTTTTTTGCTGGAGTTCAATGTTTATGATGTAAAGCTGAGACGGAGATGGTTTATCTTCTGGTCGGCACGTGGGTGTTTTTTATAGGTTTTAGTACTATAAACAATGGAGGATGTTGAAAGAAATTTATATGGGTTGGTATATTTCTACTGATCTTTTATTGGGCGTCGCCACGGTTAAGAAATATCCGACAGCGAGATCCCTGTCTGTGGTTTAAATCTTCAATAATCTTTGCAAGAAAGATAATCTTTGTGCTTTGTGGGAAATATCCCTGATGCACAATGGAAAGTTCCCGTCCGTGATCCGGGGGCTGGTAAGTTCTGGCAGTGATACTTCATTCTAGTGAGCAAGCGGACGCCATGTGCCATGTAGCACTTTGGCTTTCCGGAAAGGGAATTTAAGTTGATTGAATTCCGGTTTTAATTTCCATCTGACCGCAGATCAATGCTGTTGGATAACTCACGGAATGAAACGATGACGCTAAGCAGCTTTCAAAATGAAGTGCCCAAGGCCAGGGTTAATATCAAGCTCGACCTGCATACCGGCGGTGCGCAGAAAAAGGTTGAGTTACCTTTGAAACTGATGGTGCTGGGTGACTACAGTAACGGTAAAGAACAGCGTCCGCTCTCCGAGCGCGGCAAGGTTGATATCAATAAGAACAACTTTGACAGCGTCCTGGGCGAGTTCTCGCCGGGTCTGAAGCTGGCTGTCGACAACACCTTGGACGACGATGCGTCCGACACCGCTGTCGAACTGAATTTCCGGTGCATGAAGGACTTCGAGCCTGAGCAGGTCGCACGGCAGATTCCACAACTGCGTGCGTTATTGGCGATGCGCAACCTGTTGCGTGATCTCAAATCGAATCTGCTGGACAACGTGACCTTCCGCCATGAGTTGGAGCGCATCCTCAAGGATGACGCGCTCAGTGACGAACTGCGCGCTGAGTTGGCTGCCTTGGCGCCTGAAGAAGAGCGTTAATTCATAGCGGTAATTTAAAAGGGAAGTTAAATCATGTCCTTAGAACATTCCAACGTGCAAGCGCGCGGCGCTACAGTGTTGTCTGAAGAGTCTGCGGGTGTTTATGCTGCGCTGTTTAACAAGATCAATTTAAGTCCTGTTGCTGAATTGGCCGGTATTGATATCTTCCAGAACTCGGATGCGCTGTCCGAGGTGTCCGCCGATGAGCGGGTGACGGCAGCGGTCAGTGTGTTTTTAAAGTTGCTTAAGCAATCGCCGCAAAAAATCGAGCGTTTGGATAAAGTCCTGTTGGATGAGCATATTGCCTCGTTGGACCGGCAGATTGGCCGTCAACTCGATGCGGTCATGCACCATCCGGACTTCCAGCGCGTGGAGTCAACCTGGCGCGGTGTGAAATCGCTGATTGATCAGACGGATTTCCGTCAGAACGTTCGCATAGAACTATTGGATGTCAGCAAGGACCACCTGGTGCAAGACTTCGAGGACGCGCCTGAAATTGCCCAGAGCGGCTTGTACCTGCATACCTACACGCAGGAGTACGACACACCGGGGGGCGAGCCGATTGCGGCGGCTATCTCAAACTACGAATTCGATCGCAGGCCTCAGGACATCGCGCTGCTGCGCAATATTTCCAAAGTCGCCGCCGCCGCGCACATGCCGTTTGTGGGGGCTGTAGGCCCAGCGTTCTTCGGCAAGGAAACCATGGAGGAGGTGGCCGCAATCAAGGACATCGGCAACTATTTTGATCGTGCCGAATACATCAAGTGGAAGTCATTCCGTGACAGTGACGACGCGCGCTACATCGGCCTGACCATGCCGCGCGTCCTGGGGCGCTTGCCCTATGGGCCCGACACCGTTCCCGTGCGCAGCTTCAATTACGTCGAGAATGTCAAAGGGCCAGATCACCACAAGTACCTGTGGACCAACGCATCGTTTGCCTTTGCCGCGAACATGGTCAAAAGCTTCATCAGCAACGGTTGGTGCGTGCAGATACGTGGGCCGCAGTCGGGTGGTGCGGTCACTGAACTGCCTATCCATTTGTATGACTTGGGCACTGGCAATCAGGTCAAGATTCCTTCCGAAGTGATGATTCCGGAAACCCGTGAGTTCGAGTTCGCCAACCTCGGTTTCATTCCGCTCTCGTACTACAAGAACCGCGACTATGCGTGTTTCTTCTCGGCCAACTCCGCGCAAAAGCCGGCGCTGTACGACACGGCCGACGCCACCGCGAACAGTCGAATCAACGCACGCCTGCCTTACATTTTTCTGCTGTCACGCATTGCTCACTATCTGAAGCTGATCCAGCGCGAAAACATTGGCACCACCAAGGACCGGCGTTTGCTGGAACTGGAGTTGAACAAGTGGATCGGCGGGCTGGTCACCGAGATGACTGATCCGGGCGATGACTTGCAGGCCTCACACCCGCTGCGGGAGGCGAAGGTCACGGTGGAAGACATCGAGGACAACCCCGGTTTCTTCCGCGTCAAGTTGTATGCCGTGCCGCACTTCCAGGTCGAGGGCATGGACGTGAACTTGTCGCTGGTTTCGCAGATGCCCAAGGCCAAAGCCTGATTCAGTCGTAGGGAAACGATGCCATGAATATCGATCGCCCTCTGTGGGCCGCCGGGGCGTTGCTGTCGCCGCAACAATTCCAGCAACAGGCGCGCTGGGAGGCTTGGACCAACGAACAACTCGCGCACCTGGCCCTGGCACACCCCTGGGGTGTCCAGGCGGTAGGGTTCGACCTGGATGCATTACGGCTGGGTAAGCTCAAGGCGACTCAGTTGCGGGTCCGCATGCCCGATGGCACCTGGATCGACACCGAGCAGGTCGACCGCCTGCCTCCGGCCTTGGAGCTGGCGCAGTTGCTGGCCGACGAAGATCAGGACGCGTTATTGCACTTGGCCTTGCCCCTGGAACAGGCCAATGGCGACAACTGCCTGTTCGACGGTGGCAGGGCCGATCGGCCCACACGCTATCGCCAGTCTTGGCGCGACGTACAGGATATGTATGCCGATGAGGTGCAGTCGATAGGCGTGCTGGAGCATGCACTGAGCCTGCGCCTGCAGCGCGACGATAATGCGGACTACATGACGTGTCCGCTCGCGCGCCTGGTGCGCGACGGGCAGGGCGCCTGGAGCCTCGACCCGGGCTATGTGCCGCCGTTGCTGAGCTTCTCCGCGCACCCGGGGTTGCTGAACCAGTTGGACAACCTGTTGACGCAATTGTCCGCCAAGCGGCAACGGCTCATGGGCATGCGGCGGGAAAGCAATCAGCGCATGGCCGACTTTGCCGTCGCCGACGTGTCGCTGTTCTGGCTGCTCAATGCGTTGAATACCTACCAGCCGGTATTGGCCGATCTTCGGGAGTTTCCCGCGCGCCACCCCGAGCAGGTCTACCAGCAACTGATCAAGCTCGCCGGTAGCCTGCTCACGTTTTCGCTGGAACACGACGTGGACAAGATCCCCGCCTACCGGCATACGTCGTTGGAGGCGGTGTTCCCGCCGCTGATGCACACCCTGTCGCTGTTGTTGGAGGCCAGTCTGCCGTCGCGGGTCATTGCTTTGAGCCTGGAGGTGCAGGGGGCCAATCGTTGGCAAGTCACGCTGAATGACCCGCGCTTGCGCGAGCGTGAGGGGGCCGACTTTTATCTGTCGGTGCGCAGTCGGCTACCGGCGGCGCAGGTGCAGGACCAGTTCCCGCGCCTGTGCAAGATCGGTACGCCGGATGAGGTCGATTATCTGATCAACGCGGCGCTCGACGGGGTGCCGTTGCAATCCCTCAGCCATGTCCCGGCGGCGATTCCATTGCGCCTGGAAAATCAGTACTTCGCCCTGGACCTCGGGCATTCCAAGGGGCAGGCGGTGCTGGACGAAGGAGTCTGTGCTTTCTACGTTCCCAGCAGCTTGGTCGACGTCAAGTTGGAATTGTTTGCGGTGCTGCGCTCATGAAACCGACGCCTTCCAACGAGCAAGCCGCAGCAGCGGTGGATATCGACGCGCTGTTACAGGACACCTATCTGTTGGTGGTCGAGTTGCGCCAGGGCGCCTCGGTGCAACCTGGCCGGGAGTTGGGCCGGCTTTGTATCGAACAGGTTGAGCAGGCTCGGCAGCACCTTGAACGCGCGGGCCTGAGTCAGCGCAACATCGACCACATCAGTCATGCTCAATGCGCGTTACTCGACGAAACGGTGCTGACCTGCGCCGACGCAGATGCCCGCGCCGCCTGGGCCAGCGAACCGCTGCAGGCCAAGTTCTTCAATCGTCATCAGGCCGGTGAGTTTCTGTACGAGGCCATGCGTGACGTGTTGAGCGAACCCGCGCCGGACCGACATGTGTTGACGGTATTTCAGCGCGTATTGATGTTGGGTTTTCGCGGGCGCTATCGTGATTTGAGCGACCCCGGACGCGAGCAACTATTGGCTGCTCTCAACGCACAGGTGGCGCCGTTCAAGGTCAGCCAACAGGTACCGACGCAGGTGGCCGGTGGCGAACTCAGCGCGGGTTTTGGCTGGCTGCGCTCGCCCTTGATTCATCTGCTGACAGTGGCCCTGTTGCTGGTTGCGACGTGGTGGGGATTGGATCATCTGCTGAGCGATGCGATTGCCTCGCTCTTGCCTGATCAGGGGTAAGCGCGGATGACCTTCAATCTGCATCGCATCCTTTACCTGTGGGCTGGTGTCCTCGTCCTCGCGTTGCTGCTCATCATTCCGCTGGCGATGTGGGCGCGTGTGCTCGGCGTGCTGATCGCGGTGTGCTGTGTGACATGGGCCTGGGTATCGCTGCGCCTGCGCGCCGAGCGGCAGCGTGGCTCGGTGAGGTTGGCCGAGGGCATGGTGCTGCCCGCTGCGGGGTTTCGTCAGCCGGTGGTGCTGGTCTGCGGTGATGGCCTGGATGGGCTGTTCGGCGGCGTTGCCGTCGGGCAGTTGGCCCTGCGGGTGACCGAGCAAGGGTGCTACGTGCGCGTACCGAGCCTGGAGCAACTGCCGGCTATCACCGATCACCTTCTGGCCTTGCGGCCGGGCTGGGCCGGGCAACTGGGCGTGATGTTCAGCGTCAGCCCCGGCGCGCACAGTGATGGGGCGGTACTCGCCGGTCAGATGCGCGCCTTCAGTCATCAACTGGCCTTGGCCCGCAAACGCGGGGTTGCGCTGCCGCTGTTGCTGGTGAGCTACCTGCAAACCCTGCAGGACGAGGCGCCCTGGTTCTGTTGGGGCAGCGGGCAGGCCGAGGTCCGTGTGTGTGATGCGGGTGCTTGCGTCAGCCTGGATGACTGGCAACAGCAACCCGCTGACTCGCCCAGGCAGGCCGCTCGGATGCACGCCAGCATTCAACTGAACAGCGCTGTGGCCTGGCTTCACGAAGCGGTACTGCCGCACCTTGTCACGCGTAACGCTTCTGGCCTGGCGGCGATCTGCGCAGTTACGTGGGTGCCGGCATTGGCGCATGCCGTGAAGGGGAACCTGTGGCAGCAATGGTTACGCAGCAAAGTCGCGCTGGCGGATCACCGGGCGGTTGTGGCCGATGCGGTGTTGCCGTTCCCTGACCCTTTGCTCAACCTGCTGCCGCTCGGCCCGCTGCGTTCCCCGGTGCAACGTGCGAGCGTCGTTGCGCTGTGGTTGTTCGCCGTCGCCGGTGTTGTCGCACTTGCCAGTTCGGCGTGGCAGAACGCCCTATTGCTGCGCCAAGTCAGTGATGACCTGCGACGTTATTCGGCGATCCCGCAACCGACCCAGCGTAATCAACGCGAGTTTCTTGGGCGTGAAAATGCCGTGGGCGTGTTGCGCCAGGACGCCCAGCGTCTGGACGCGTACTACCGGCACGGTGCGCCCCCGGCATTCGGCCTGGGCCTGTATCGCGGCGAACGCCTGCGCGCTGCGCTGCTGGCGGTAGTGGCTGCTCACGTTGAGCCGCCACCGGCCGCATCGCCTGCGCGGGCTGCCAGCCCGGTGCGGTTGGACAGCCTGTCGCTGTTCGCCAGCGGCAGTGCCCAGCTCAAGGCGGATTCAGCCAAGACCCTGATCAATGCGCTGGTCGATATCAAGGCCCAGCCTGGCTGGCTGATCGTGATCTCGGGGCATACCGATGCCACTGGCGACCCCGAGAACAACCTTCGACTGTCCCGCGCCCGCGCCGCTGCCGTGCATGACTGGATGCAACGCATGGGCAGCATTCCCGACAGCTGCTTTGCCGTGCAAGGCTTCGGCGCCAGCCAGCCGATTGCCGGTAACGACACCGAGGCGGGGCGTGCAGCCAACCGCCGCGTTGATATCCGTCTGGTGCCTGAGGCGGGGGCCTGCGCGCTTCCCGTTGCAAGCCCGGACAGGCAACCCCCGGTCGCATTCCGCGACATTTAAATCTACGAGAAAAAGGAGCTTCACATGGCAATTCCCGTTTACCTCTGGCTGCAAGACGACGGCGGCGCAACTATCAAGGGTTCGGTGAACGTGCAACAACGCGAGGGCAGCATCGAGGTGGTTGCCCAGGATCACAGTCTGTACATCCCCACCGACAACAACACCGGGAAATTGACCGGTACGCGGGTTCACACCCCGTTTCTGTTTTCCAAGGAAATCGATGCCTCCAGCCCCTATCTCTACAAGGCGGTCACTACCGGGCAAACCCTCAAGAGTGCCGAGTTCAAGTGGTACCGCATCGACGATGCGGGGCAGGAGGTCGAGTACTTCATCACCAAACTCGAAGAGGTCAAGGTCGTGAAAGTCGCGCCGAAAATGCACGACGTCAAAGACCCCAGCAAAGAGAAGCACAACCACCTCGAGCAGGTGGAGTTGCGTTACGAGAAGGTCACCTGGACCTACAAGGACGGCAACATCATCCACTCCGATTCGTGGAATGAACGCCAAAGCGCTTGATACGCCCAGAGCAGCAGGTGGGTCTTTGCCTGCTGGCTCCCGGTGTGCTGGGTTGAGCGTCCGTTCGCGGGCGTTCAGCCAAACACATCGAGTTTCCGGCCCGCGACTGGCGTTAACGATCGCGTACCACCATCACCGAACAAGGATGTAGCCGTATGGCCCAGAATTCCACGCGCTTGCTTCGTCGTCTCAACCCTTACTGCGCCCAGGCGTTGAGTGCAGCAGCCACGCTGTGCCAAAGCCGTGCCCACGCGCAGATCACCGTCGAACACTGGCTACTCAAGTTGCTGGGGCAAGGTGAAGGCGACCTGGCCGTGATCGCACGTCGCTATGAGTGGAATATGGAGACGTTGTGGTATGGCTTGCTGGAGCACATCGATCGTCTGCCGCGTAGCGTGCAGAGCAAGCCGCAGCTGTCGGCGCCATTGCAGCAACTGATCAAAAATGCCTGGTTGCGTGCCTCATTGGACGAGCACAACGACAGCCTGCGTTCCGTACATCTGCTGAGCGCGTTGATGGAGACGCCCAGCCTGCTGGCGTGCGAAGCCGTATGGCCCTTGCTCAGCCTCAGTGAGGTGCAGTTGCAGCGGCTGCAGGTGTTGCTGGACCAAACCTCCGAAGAGCGCCCCGAGGCGCAGACGTCAGGGACCGCGGGGCCTTCAAGTGAACTCGCCATACGCCCGCCCAGCGTGTCGAAAGACGACGCGTTAGCGGCGCTGCTGGACAGGTTCACCCAGGACCTGACCGTCAAGGCCGCGCAAGGGAAGATCGACCCGGTGTTCGGCCGCGATGATGAAATCCGTCAGGTCATCGATATCCTCAGCCGTCGGCGCAAAAACAATCCGATCCTGGTGGGCGAGCCTGGTGTCGGCAAAACGGCGCTGGTCGAAGGCCTGGCGTTGAGCATTGCCCAAGGCAAGGTGCCGGACAGTCTCAAAACAGTCAGTGTGCGTACCCTTGACCTGGGATTGTTGCAAGCCGGCGCTGGCGTCAAGGGCGAGTTCGAACAACGCCTGAAAAACGTGATCGACGCCGTACAGCAGTGCGAACAACCGGTGCTGTTGTTTATCGATGAGGCCCATACCCTGGTCGGGGCCGGCAACCAGGCCGGCGGCGCCGATGCGGCCAACCTGCTCAAGCCCGCTCTGGCCCGTGGCGAGTTGCGCACCATCGCCGCGACCACCTGGAGTGAATACAAGCAGTATTTCGAGCGTGATGCCGCTTTGGAAAGACGCTTTCAAATGGTCAAGGTCGAGGAACCGGACGACGCGAATGCTTGCCTGATGTTACGCGGGCTCAAGGCGCGCTACGCCAGCCATCACGGTGTGCATATCCAGGATGCGGCAGTGCAGGCGGCGGTCAGCCTGTCGAGGCGCTACCTGACGGGGCGCCAGTTGCCGGACAAAGCCGTCGACCTGCTGGACACCGCCAGCGCCCGGGTGTGCATGAGCCTGGACTGCGAACCGCAGGCGTTGCGCCGTCTGAGTGCCCTGCAAGTGGCCCTGGAACTGGAGGGCCAAGCGCTGGAGCAGGATCAGCGGCTTGGCGGCCACAGCGTGGATGAGCGTCTGGCGACGATTGCCGCGCAACACGCCGATCTGCAACGTCAGCACGCCGATCTGGAACAGCAATACCGCCAAGAACTCGATCTGGCCCAACAACTGATTGCTGCGCGCCAGGCGCAGCCACCGCAGCGGGATACCTGTGCACAGTTGCAACGGCAGTTGAGTGACATTCAAGGCAGCCAGCCACTGCTGTCTTTGGATGTCGACGCACGCAGCGTGGCGCAAGTCATCGCCGATTGGACCGGCGTGCCACTGGGCAGCTTACTCAAGGACGAGCAGGCCAATCTGCTGCTGCTCGAACAGCAATTGCAAGCGCGCGTGATCGGCCAGGCTCCGGCCTTGAGTGCCTTGGCTCAGCGCCTGCGTGCAGCCAAAACCGGGCTCACCGATGAGAAGGCGCCGTTGGGCGTGTTCCTGCTGGTCGGCACCAGCGGCGTAGGCAAGACCGAAACGGCGCTGGCCTTGGCCGACAGCCTGTTCGGCGGCGAAAAATCACTGATCACCCTCAACTTTTCAGAGTACCAGGAAGCCCACACAGTCAGTCAACTCAAAGGCTCGCCACCCGGCTACGTCGGCTACGGCCGGGGCGGTGTATTGACCGAAGCCGTGCGCCAGCGGCCCTACAGCGTTGTGTTGCTCGACGAGGTGGAAAAGGCGCATCGCGATGTGCTTAACCTGTTCTACCAAGTCTTCGATCGTGGGTTTATGCGCGATGGCGAAGGGCGCGAGATCGACTTCCGTAACACGGTCATTCTGATGACCTCCAACCTCGGCAGCGATCTACTGCACACCAGCGTGCAGGAACACCCGGAGATACCGGACAGCGTGCTGCATGAACGACTGCGTCCGATCCTGCGCGAACACTTCCAGCCAGCGTTGCTGGCGCGCTTTCAAACCCTGATCTATCGCCCGCTGCGAGCCGACGCACTCAAATGCATTGTTGCGATCAAGCTGGCCCAGGTCGCCAAGCGCCTGCAGCGTCATTACGGTCTGGATTGCCGGATCGACGACACCCTGAACGACGCCTTGGTTGCCGCCTGCCTGCTACCGGATTCAGGCGCACGCAACATCGACAGCTTGCTTAACGAGCAGCTCCTGCCGGTCCTCAGTCAACACCTGTTGGCGCGTCGAGCGGCGCAACTGCGCACCCACGGCGTGAGCTTGGGCTATAGCGAGGATGAAGGGATCAGTCTGCATTTCAGCGATGTTCAAGACACGGCTCAGGCCGTCGCCCTGGAGGTGTGAACGTGCAGGCTTTCTTCGACCATAGCCGGCACACCTTGAGTGTGCGCAACATCGAAGCCCGTCTCGACGTGTTGGCCTTTGAAGGCCACGAACACCTGAGTCAACCCTTCACCTATCGCGTGGAATTCACCAGCACCGAACGTGACCTCGCCGCCGAAACCCTGCTTGGCCAGGACGCCTGTTTCAGCCTGCACGCCGCCCCGCAAAAACCACCGGCCTCAGGCTTCAGCGCGCCCGCGGTCAAACCGCTGCGCAGCCTGTACGGCGTGGTCACCGGCTTCAAGCGCCAGTCCGGCTCGAACGACCAGGCCCGTTATGAACTCACTCTGCAGCCGCGCCTGGCCCTGCTCGGCCAAGGCAGACAATTCCGCATCTACCAGCATCAATCCGTGCCGCAGATCGTCGAAAGCATCCTGCGCAGCCGCCACGATTTTGAAGGCCAGGACTTTCTGTTCAGCCTGAAACGCGACTACCCCAGGCGCGAGCAGGTCATGCAATACGGCGAAAGCGACCTGGCCTTCATCGACCGCCTGCTCGCCGACGTCGGCATCTGGTACCGCTTCACCAGCGACGAACGCCTGGGTATCGATGTGGTCGAGTTCTGCGACGATCAGCGCCTCTACCAGTTCGACATCGCGCTGCCGTATCGCCCGCAATCCGGGCTGGGCAGCAGCGGGCAGGACGCGGTGTGGCACCTGCAATCGAACCACCGGGTGGTCGAACAACAGGTGCATATCCGCACCTACCACCCCCGCGACGCCGGCGCCCACCTGAGCGGCGAGATCGACCAGAGCCGCGGCGCCAGCGGCACCTACGGCGAGGCCTACCACTACGCCGAGCCCTACACGACCCTCGGCGACCGGCTGGATCAGGACGAAGACCTGCTCAGTGAAAGCGGCTACTTCTACGCACGCCTGCGCCACGAGCGTTACCTCAACGCCCAGACCCAACTCAGCGGCATCACCAGCAGCGCCACGTTGGCGCCGGGGCAGGTGCTGCACATCTCCGGCGGCGCGCCCCAAGCCTTCACACCGGGCGCGGTGATCACCGGCCTGACCACCACCGCCGCCCGCGACAGCAGCTTGGTCGCGACCTTCCAGGCCATACCCTATTCAGACACCGTGTGCTTTCGCCCCGCACTGCAGCCCAAACCCCAAATCGCCGGCACCGTCCCGGCCCGCGTCACCAGCCCACAGGCCAACGACCCCTACGGCCACATCGACCTCGAAGGGCGCTACAAGGTCAACTTCCTGTTCGACCGCGACACCTGGAAACCCGGCGAAGAAAGCCTATGGCTACGCCTGGCCCGCCCCTACGCCGGAGATACCCACGGCCTGCACCTGCCGTTGATTCCCGGCACCGAAGTGGCCATCGCCTTTGAACAAGGCGACCCAGACCGGCCCTACATCGCGCACGCGTTGCACGATAGCCAGCATGTCGATCATGTGACCTTGCGTAACTACAAACGCAACGTGCTGCGTACCCCGGCGAACAACAAGCTGCGGATGGATGACACGCGGGGGCGGGAGCATATCAAGGTCAGTACTGAGCACAGTGGTAAGAGCCAACTGAATCTTGGGCATTTGGTGGATGGTCAGCGACAACCACGTGGTCAGGGAGCCGAATTGCGTACCGATGGCCATGCCGCCATCCGTGCGGGCAGCGGCATCTTCATCAGTGCTGACGCGCAGCCCAAAGCTCAGGGTCAGATGCTTGAAATGAGCGCCGCGCTGGGCCGGTTACAGCAGGCGGGCGAACAGTTGGACGGGTTGTCGGTAGACGCCCAGGCAGCCCATGCAGACCCGGCCGATGTACAGGCGCAGTTGAAGTTGCTCAAGCAAGACCTGGAACAACTCAAGTCGTCCGTGCTGGTGCTCAGCGCGCCCGATGGCGTGGCCGTGACCAGCGGCCAGCATCTGCAATTGGTGGCGCAAAAAAATCTGATGATCAACTCCGGGGCTGAGACGGATATCAGCGTGGTCAAGCGGCTGTTCATCGGTGTGGGGCAAGGGATGAGTCTGTTTGTGCGCAAGCTGGGGATCAAGCTGATCGCTAATCAGGGGGCGGTGAGTATCCAGGCGCAGAACGACAAGCTCGAGTTGATCGCGCGTCATGGGTTGGACATCACCAGTACCGAGGACGAGATCCATATCACGGCGAAAAAGAAAATCATCTTGAATGCCGGTGGCAGCTACATCGCCATTGATCAAAGTCGCATCGAGTCCGGGACTCAGGGGGACTACTTCATAAAGTCGGCGTACTTCGACTTTCAGGGGCCAGCCCGACAAACCCTGGATATGCCACAGCCTCCTCAATTGACTGAGCACAAATCCAAGGCCCAGGGGCCTACGGATTTCTCTGGCTGATCCCTTTGCTACCAGGAGTGAATCACACCATGGCCAACTTGTTTTCTCGAATATTTGATCTCTTCAGCCCCAGCCGGGAAGAGCCGATTTATGTGGCAGACCCTCCGCTTTGGCCAACGCGGCAGACATCACCTTCGCCGTCTCAACCACTTGCGCAAACCAGTAACGACACGCCGGCTGCAGTGAAAAACTGGAGCCATCCCTTCAAGGACAAGACCAGCCCGTTGCTGCAATTAACCCAAATGGCCAAGGCGGTAGCCGGTTACTACCCGTTGGGACGCAATGGTCTTTGGCACGGCGGGGTGCATTTTGACAGCGGGACAGCCGGCACTCTGGACCAATCCAGTGTGCATTGCCTGGCCGACGGCGAAGTGGTGGCGTATCGCATCGACGAGCACTCGCCGACCACCGCGTACTTCGTCAATGAACTGAGCGTAAAAAAGCCCTTTTCACGCAACTTTGTGCTGGTACGTCATCGCCTCGAAGCTCCAAAGATTGAGGGGAGCCCAGACGCACCGCCGAGCCTGATTTTTTATAGCCTGTACATGCACTTGCAGGATTGGGCGGTTTACCAGAACGACCCTGGCATTGCGCGTCCCGCGTTTTGGCCCGAAGGGCAGACTCGCAGAGTCAAGGCAACGGGGCGGGACTTAATCCCAGGCCATCCTGAGCAGCAGGGTTTGAAGGTTTACAACCAGGCGCAGCGGAGTAAAGCGCTCGCTCTGTTGTTACCAGGGGCGGAGGTGACCGTAAGCGGTGACGGTGAATTCCGAAAGCTGGAAAACACCAATGGACCTGACGCACTGAAAAGCGTCGATGGCCCACTGCTCGGTTACCTTTCGATTGACTATCTGCTCCCCATCGCCGGCGATGAGTACCGCGTCAAAGCAAATCCGTCACTTCGTGTCCGCGCCGAAGCGAACACCAGCAGCGCCATCCTTATGGAACTGCCCCATGACACGGAAGTAGCCGTCAGCGGTGAAGGCATGTTCCGTAAGTTGGAGCGTGTAAATCAGTACGTTCACTTCAATTCCCTGGACGGTGTTCGCGAACCGATAGCCGAGCGCATCGAGGTTCTCGATCAACCGATAGCGATCAAGGCTGGCGACTTGATCGGTCACATTGGCGAGTATCAAGACGGCGGGGCTGAGCACCCGGAAAAGAAATTGCATCTGGAAGTGTTCAGTGCCGATCACATGGAACCGTTCATCGAAGCAAGTCGTGCCTGGGCACAACGACTACCTGAGGCAAGCAAGTCCTGGCTGAAACTCTCCAAGGGCACTGCCGTAGTGGCGCATCAGGAGCGTTTCAGCGTCACACAACCACCCACGCTCAGTGCAGCCAGCACGCCCAGTGATGCTGATCTACTGGTGCCTAAAAGTCTGCTCGATGGCCTACCGACCAATAAAAAAATCATGATCGCCGCAACGGCAGATCGAAAGGCCTGCAACTGGTACCGCCTCGATGGACTGCTGCACGACGTGGACGGCGTGTTACTCGATGGCTGGGTGCGCGAAGAAGTGAGCGTTACTCCGTGGGTCAGTCCATGGTCGTGGGACGGCTACGACATCGTCTTCAACTACGACTCCCCACGGCAAACCCTGGCTTCTTTTTTTCGCGCGGCTAACCGTTTTAATGAAGAGCAACTCGAACACCACGGCCCCTGGGCCGACATGTCGGATAAAGGACCGATGAAGAATCGCCTGTACGACATCATTGATCGTGACCGTGATGGAAAAATGACGGCTGAAGAGTTGCAGGCGGCGATTGGTCTACCGGCGCACGCGCAATCGCTGTCGCAACTGATCATTTTCTACGAAAGCGAATGGCGCCACGAACCCCATAAGTGGGACGCGCTGGACGCAGTACTGGGCCATAGCGGCTCCACCCCTCTGCTGAACTGGTTGGCGGAGAAAGAGCGGATCAAGCAGATAAATTGGTGGAATGAGGTGGCGCCGGGAGTGGGATTGCCGGTGCATGGGCGGGTTTATCACTTGCATCCCGTGGGGTTGGTAGGACAATTTCTGACGAGAGATGAGTGCGCTTGTGGTTGTTGTTTAGATATTAAATTTTCGAGATATAGATGGGTTAGGAAGAGGAGAGGGTACCCTGACATGACGTATTATGGCCCTGTATATCATGGGACTAAGAAGTTAAACAGGTTTTCAGGTTGGGACGATCTGATCAGTAAGGGAAAAGCAACAAGTGATGAAAAGGCTATTGTGATTGCCATGTCTTCGAATGAAGGGGCCATGGACGCAGTTCAAGCCTGGGACTGGCAAACATTTAGTGCCGGAGCCATGCAGAAAACTGTAACTCCTGAAGGTTATGGCGAATTACCCAAGCAGATCAGTGAGTTTAAATTGGAAAACCGAGTTTTATTTAGCGAAATTTTTGCTAAGTGCGGTTGGTCCATCAGGCAAGAGTCCAATGGAGCAAGAATATATTACTCGTCAGGAGAGACGGAGAATGAAGAGATAACCGGGAGTGCGCTGTATGAATTCATAAAAAAAGGATTTGGTCAAACTGATTCTGGATTTCCCAAAAAGTCAGAAGCTCTGGCTTCGATTACGAGTGCAATGCTTCATGAAGAGTTTCAGAAAAAACAGGTGGTTGATTTTATTGGCCGTATGAGAGTGGCTCTCTCGAAGTCACCTCTTGGTTACGCTAATCCTGCAAGTGACTTCTTCCAGTCGAGGCTCGGACGTGCTCTGGTTCTTGATCACGATGTGAATGCGCCCGCTAATGTGTCACGTAGCCTCAAGAGCGCAATTGACGTATTGCGCAGTCGCCACCCTGGATTGAGTTTAGATCCATACCAGTGGGGAGATAGTCGCCTGCAGTACGAGGAAGAATTGATAATGATTTATGGGCCAGCTCGCAATATGAACTCTCCGAGTGAACGCTACAGTCACCTTCGTGGGTTATTATAAGGGACGTTATAGTGAGGCATATAATTTTGTTATTTTTTGCTGTACTAACCTCTACTGGATTGATGGCGACCACTATCCAAGGGGAATCAGGTTTGCTCCTCTATTCGGACGGGGTTGATGGCGACTATAAATCGCTGGTCTACAAAACAAACACTGGAAGGGTTCTGCGAATATTTGATGAGGGGTTAAGTTATAACTATAATAGCAAGTATGATGCTGGTAATCTTTCTCCTGATAAAGCCTACTCGGTGGTACATTTTTCTGAAGTGGGGGAGGAGTACGAGGGGCGCTCTAATACCATATATCTTTGTGCGTTTGTAAGAATGTCTGATGGTTGCGTTGTGAATGTATCAACTGGAGAGCAGTGTGGAGGGGGGTGGGGGACGTCTAGTCTGTGGCGTAGTTCACTTAGTATTAACGGATACGATTTGACTAAAGATTCACCAACCGTCGACAAAGTCTACAAGGACTACGCGTCCGGACGAAAGGATTTAATTCAAGTTTCCTCTCCAAGGGTTCTCGCGTATTTTTTAGAGGGAACGACATTTGATAATATTCTAGCTTGCGACCCTCCTCGCGAGAAAAATAAAAAAATATATAGTGACATGTTGACGCTGCTGGAACGTGACGGCGATGCGAGCAATTCTTTAAAGCTGAGAGCGATTATGGGTGCAACTGGAATGCTGCCTACAGGTGAAACAGTACAGGCGGCTCAACCGGCAATAAAGGTTGAGAGTCGCCGACCTCTTGCACTGTCTGTATTTGATCATGGAACAAAATATGGCCTGTTGGTGCCAGGAGATTTTTTACGTGAGATTGAGGCGGTATACGATGACGTGCATATTGAGGATATTACCGGTGACGGGGTCGGAGAGGTGGTTTTTCATTTGGCGGGAGATGGTGTGAATTCTTGCTCGAGAGTACTGCGTTACGAAAGTAGTGATCACTCCTTAAAGGAGTTGGTTTTTAATCAGGGAGGTCTTTGTGATTTTAAGCTTAGAGGTGGCTATATTATCAGCTCTTATAAGGAAGGGGGTACTTGGGTTGAAGATATTTACATTGCTGAAGGTGGGCAAGTAAATATAAAGATGTCGGATCGCTGTGTCGGGTGTGGTGAGGTAAGTCGGGTAGTTTACCCTTTTGCTGGTTCGCCTATAAGGTCGTTAGTGTCCGATGACATGAGTTTCGAAAAGCGTACAGAATTAGTCTCTACCGTGGAATCTATCCAGGCTAGGATTTTTTCTTCCCCTGCAGCGACTAAGTCCACGCAAAAATATTTAATACGAGGAGATAGAATTACCCTTTTGGGGTTTTATAGCAATGACGGTGAAGATTGGGTTGAGTTCAGGTTTTCCGGGGGCGTTACTACAGAAGGGTGGTTGAGGTGCAGTGATCTAGTTAGTTGTGATAAGTTTTAGTGTATCGACATTGCTGATTTTTAGTGCTGGCGTCCCAGGGCAAATTTTTGAGGGTCGTGAGTTGGTAATGCGTTTGAGTGAGCGTGCGTCCGATTTTTATGATGTGGGCGCGATTGAATTCGTGCTAGTGGATGGCGAGCGTGGGCAATTATTGTTGGCAGGCACCGCTCTTAATATCTCGAGCTGCCCGGATTGTTGGTAATGAAAGCACTTTCGTCATGTTAGGAAGTGATTGTGAAGTAAATGTTCCTGGTTACGACTCTTACGATGACTTGTCTGTTTTCGTAATTCTTAGTGTGAGCTAGCGAAGTATTATGAATGAATGGGTTTTTTTGAAACTAAGCATCGATGACAGTTCTTGTATTTTAAGTGCGCTTAGCAAATATGACCCTTTCGCAGGGCAAGTAATTGAATCGTTTCGTGAGTGGAGATAGAACATGAAAAGTATCATTCGCATAGGCGACAAAACAACCGGCGGTGGCAGTGTTCAATCAGGTTCCACTGTCATGTTCTTCAGAGGCATTGGCGCGGCTCGCCAGGGTGATCCAGTGGACTGCCCGATCCCCAGCCATGGCCGAACAGAGATTGCCGAGGGGCACCCAACGTTTCATGACTACGGCATTTCGGTCGCGTTTCATGGGCATCGTTGCGCGTGTGGTTGCACCTTGATTTCGTCTCTGCCTCAAGCAAGTGCGAGCTAGTCATGCCGGTTAGATTGGATCAAGTCCCAGCACCGTCGCCACGACCTGCGCGGCCGAGGGTTTGGCGTTGGTTAGGTGTACTGCCACTGCTGCTTTTAGTGCTGGGTGTATGCGGGGCGTTTTTGCTCGGTACTCAATCGTTACGCGAAACTCCCCCGGGTTTCTGGGGGCTAGCCTTGGGGACTCCGTTCTTGGGCTGGTGCCTGCTTAGCTTCGGGCGTGTTTTGTTGTATTTCGGTCAACAACAGGTGGCTGACGGCTGGGATAAAGCACGTGAAGAGGATTTGGTTCACAAAATCCGGCGAGGTCGGCGCGTCCAACAGGTGTTGGGTGTCAGCCTGCACACGGCGCTACGCGAACCGGAAACTTCCTCAGCAACACAACTGACTGCGTTGCTGAGCGGAGCCGAAGTGCTTGAGGCTCAACCGTGCAGGCCGGACCAAGCTGTTTCGCGTCACAGTCGTCTTACTAGCGCTGCACATGAAAACCCTGAGCAAGTGTTGGGACGAGCATTCGGGCAGCTACTTGCCGATCTGCTGCCAGTCCTAAGGCGGGCGTCCGCTGATACACAACTGGCAGTGCTTCTGGAGGTCGATAGCGCTTTGCCGAAAAGCGTGTGGCAGGACCTATGGCGACAAGCATGGAGCGAATCCGGCATCCGTCAGCCCACTGTCCCTGTCGAAGGCAGTGGGCTGGCCGTACTGGACCAATGGCTCGATCAGCGAATTGGCGACAAGGCGTCTTTGTTGGTGGTGGCTTTGCAGTTTGCACCGCAGCAGGCAGAAGGAACGGCTGAAGCGGCGGTCGGGCTGCTTTTTGGCAACCGCCTGACGCAAACCGTCTTGCCCCCAATCGCCTACCTGCATCGTCCGGAGCAGGAGCGCGAGCCGAACACCGACGCGTTGCTTTACGCCGCGCGTCAGGCATTGGAATGGGCGCCTCTCGATGCGCAATCGATCCAGCAAACCTGGCGAGTCGGAGTTGATGTGCAGAGGAATGAGGCGCTGAGCAACGTCTTGGCGGCCGTGCCGCTCCCTGCGAAGAACAATCAAGGGTTTTACAACCTGGATACCTCGCTGGGGAACCCGGGCAAAGCGTCACCGTGGCTGGCGATTGCCGCCGCAACGCAGACCATTCAAGGCGGCGCCGGGCCGCAATTCATTTTCAGCGGGAGCAACTGCGTTGATGCAGGGCTCTGGAGCACGGTCTTGACGCCTGTGCCATCACTTTCGAAATAGGAACTTCGAATGCAGACTCGACGTGTTGTGTGGCTGGGAGTTTTGGTCGTCGTACTGCTGTTGATTGGTACGGTGCAGGGTGTATTGGTCTGGCAGTATCCCGAGCTGGTTGGGCTTCGCTCTGGTGGTTATCGCCAAATCGCAGGACTGTGGGTGATAGCCGTTACGACCTTGGTCCTGGTGATGTGCGTTGTGGGCTACCATTTTTTGGGGCACCAGTTGGGGCATTCGGCTTACCGGCAAGTGCAGGCGGATGATGTGCCCCGGCCTATGCAGGCTGACCACTCCAAGTCCCTTGATGCAGACGCCGCGCACCGCGTTAGCTCGATTAGAAAGCTACTGCGTGCTCGTTACGGCCTCTTCTGGCGCCACAAAACCCGCCTGCTGCTCATCATCGGCGAACCCACCGAAATCGAAGCCATCGCCCCCACCCTGGCCGCTCACCAATGGCTCGAAGGCCAAGGCACCATCCTGCTGTGGGGCGGCAGTGCCCAGGCCGCGCTGGATCAGTCTTTCCTCAAACGATGGAGCGGCCTCAGCCGCTGGCGTGCGCTGGACGGAGTCGTCTGGGCGCTGAACGAAACCCAGGCCGCCGACGATGTCGCGATGGGCAAAGGTGTACGCCAGGTGCAGCGCCTTGCCCGTGACTTGCGCTGGCAGTTGCCGTTATCTCTCTGGCAGGTCTGCGGCAGTGCATGGGCGCAGGACACGCGCAAAGCGCAGCCGGTGGGCTGTCAGTTGCCCGCGCGCTTCTCGGCGGCGGCGTTGGACGCCGCGCTGAATCGTTTGCTGGAGCCTTTGCGTCGCGCGGGTTTGGCGCAGATGAACGCGGTGATGAAGGATGATTTTCTGCTGCGTCTGTCGCGGGATTTAAAGGCCGAGGGCATTGATCGTTGGTTTCACACCTTGGCGCACCTGGCCGGCGAATTTGCCCGTGGCGTGCCGTTGCGGGGGGTGTGGTTCAGCCTGCCGGTCCAGCGCTCGCCGCATGATAGCCAACATGAGTGGTCGGTGGCCCCGGTGTGGCACGGCGTACTCGGCGATAATGCCCGTGGCCGCCGGCTGGGTTGGAGCATGCCGCGAGTTGGCTACGCGCTGGTGCTGGGTTTGGCGACGTTATGGGGAGCAGGACTGCTGCTGTCATTCATCAGCAACCGCACGCAGATCGCCCAGTTACACAGCTCGTTGTCGACCTTGCAGCGCGCATCACAAGGCGACGAACAGCTCCGGGCCCTTCATGAACTGGTCCGCGAATTGGCGCGTCTGGATGATCGCGTTCAAGGCGGCGCTCCGTGGTATCAGCGCTTCGGCCTGAATCAAAACCCACTGCTGCTTGAAACCGTGTGGCCGCGCTACGTCGAAGCCAACAACCGCCTGATCCGCGACCCGGCCGTCGCCGCTTTACGCCAACAGCTCACGGCCCTGGTCAAGCTGGCCCCGGACAATCCCGAGCGCGCCGAACGCGCCCGTGCTGCCTACGACCAGCTCAAGGCCTACCTGATGATGGCGCGTCCGGCAAAAGCCGACGCCAGTCTGCTGGTGAAAACCCTCGGCGAAGTCGAGCCTTCCCGCGCGGGCCTCTGGCAAGCCCTGGGCCCCACTCTGTGGCAGTTTTACGCTGAACACCTGGCGGAAAACCCGGCTTGGCGCATCGACACCGACGCGCGGCTGGTCGCGCAAGTCCGGCAGGTCCTGCTCGGCCAACTGGGTCAACGCAATGCCGAAGCCAATCTGTACCAACAACTGCTCGATGATGCCGCCCATCACTACCCGGCCCTGGGCCTGCCGCAACTGGTCGGCGACACCGACGCCCAGGCCCTGTTCACCACCGAGGCCAGCGTGCCCGGCGTGTTCACCCGCCAGGCCTGGGAAGGCTCGGTGCGCCAAGCTATCGATGCGATCGCCGAGGCGCGCCGCGAGGAAATCGATTGGGTGCTCAGCGACCAACCCGCCGATGTCGACACCCGCCTGAGCCCTGACCAACTGCGCGCCCGCCTCACCGAACGCTACTTCCAGGACTACGCCAGCGCCTGGCAGGATCTGCTCAACAGCCTGCGCTGGCAGCAGGCCGCGAGTCTCGATGAGTCAATCGACCAATTGACGCTGATGAGCGACGTGCGCCAATCGCCCTTAATCGCGCTGCTGAACAGCGTGGCCTACCAGGCGCAGGCGGGCAGCCGACCCCAGGCCCTGGCCGACTCGCTGGTGCAGTCCGCGCAAAAGCTGATCGGGCCGGACAAGGCTCCAGCGATCGAACCGTTGGCCCAGGCCGCCACGGGGCCACTGGCGGCGACCTTCGGCCCGTTATTGGCGTTGCTGGACAAGTCCAACACGGACGGCCTCAGTCTCCCGGCCTTCCTCACCCGCGTGACACGGGTGCGTTTGAAACTGCAGCAGATCAGCACCGCGCCCGACCCGCTGGAAATGACCCAGGCCCTGGCACAAAGCGTGTTTCAAGGCCGCAGCATCGACCTCACCGACACCCAATCCTATGGCGCCCTGCTGGCCGCCAGCCTGGGCGCGGAGTGGGGCGGGGCGGCGCAGACGCTGTTCGTGCAGCCGCTGGAACAGGCCTGGCAACGCGTGTTGCAACCCTCCGCCGCCGGCCTCAACAGCCACTGGCAGCGCTCGATCGTCAGCCATTGGAACGCCGCCTTCGCCAGCCGCTACCCGTTTGCCGCCACCACCAGCGACGCGTCGTTGCCGATGTTGGGGCAGATGATCCGCGCGGACTCCGGGCGCATCGCACAGTTTTTACAGCAGCAATTGAGCGGCGTGCTGCGCAAGGAAGGTAGCCGTTGGCTAGCCGATCCGCGCCACAGCCAAGGCCTGCGCTTCAACCCGCAGTTTCTGGGCGCGATCAATCAACTGAGCGAACTGGCCGATGTGCTCTACACCGACGGCGGCATGGGGCTGAGCTTTGAACTGCAAGGCAAACCCGTGCGCGACGTGGTGCAAACCACCTTCATCCTCAACGGCGACCGGCACCAGTACTTCAACCAGAAAGAAAACTGGCAGCGTTTCAACTGGCCGGGGCGCAGCGACTATCCCGGCGTGAGCCTCAGCTGGACCAGCGTGCATGCCGGCGAGCGGCTATTTGGCGACTACCCCGGCACCTGGGGCCTGATCCGCCTGCTGGAAAACGCCCAGGTCACGCCACTGGACGACGGCAACAGCCGCTACCGCCTGGCCCTCAAGGCGCCCGACGGCCTGAGCCTGACGTGGCACCTGCGCACTGAATTGGATGCGGGGCCGCTGGCGTTGCTCAAGCTGCGTGACTTCAGGTTGCCGCAACAGATATTTCTCAATGAGGGCTGAGCCTTCGAGTCGGTGAGACCGCTCCTTGCAGGTCAGGGAGTGCCCGGCACATTCGGCCAAAGATCCGCCACCAGAAACAACCGCTCGGCTTCCTCCCACTCCTCGCCGTTCTGAACCAGTCGCACCAGCAACTGAGCCGGTGCCATCGGTGCCAGGTCCGCCAGCCATTCCAGCATCTGTTCTTCGCTCCACACCGCTTCTGCCTGGTAATGCGCTGGCGCCAGCCACGCATGTCGGGGCAAGGGCTGCCAGCGGCCGGGCGCGCTGGCGCTGACAAAGTCCCGCCAATCACGCTGATGCAGCCAGCGCCCACGCAAATGCTGCGGGTGAGCGCCATAGGGCGGTTCAGCCTGGCCAGGCCAGGGGTAAAGCAAATAGCCGCCGAGCCACAAGTGTGCATCGAACTGCGCGATGCCCAGCGCGGCCAACACCTCGCGGCTCTCCGGTCGTGCCGAAATCGGCAACTGATGCTGGGCCAGGTGCGCCAGCTTGCGATCCAGCCGATCATGACAGCCCGGCCCCAGCCACTGCGCGGTGTCCTGGCCATTGCCGTCCTGCGGGCCGAGGTAGAGTTTGATCGCCAGTTCCAGGTGATGCACGCCCTCGCGGTCGCGCAGCAGCATGTCCAGTTCGCCCAGGGTATGCCCGGCGCGGCGGATCGGCAGGTTGGCTGCCAGCAGTTCCACGCCCGGCGCATGCTGCACGGCGAACTGCCACAGGCGTTCGTAGTAGAGGCCCAGGCGCCGGGTGCGTGCCAGGTTCAGCCAATGCTGCAGGGGGCTGCTGTCCTGGTCCAATTGCCGCAGCCAGTGTTCGAGACGGTCGGGCGCCTGTACCCAGTCGCTGCCGGCCAGCGGATGGCGTTGCGGCCACGGCGTTTGCGCGAGCATCGGCGGGGCGAGCATCACCCACGCCAGGTCGCGCACCTCGGGATGGCGCAGTTGGCGGGGCAGGTTGTGCAAGTCGGGGAACACGGTCATGGTCCGAGCATAGCCTTTTACACAGGGGAGGGTGGCTGAGAAGCGTTGTCATCAAGGCTTCACGGCGACAAAGGATTTTGCCTGACGCGGCCTTTCGCCCATAATCGTTCTTTTTTGCCACACCCCAATCCCGCAGGAGCCCCATGGAGCAATTTCGCAATATCGGCATTATCGGTCGCCTGGGCAGTACCCAGGTGTTGGACACCGTCCGCCGGCTGAAAAAGTTTTTGCTCGAGCGCCACCTGCATGTGATCCTCGAAGACACCATCGCCGAAATCCTCCCGGGCCATGGCCTGCAAACCTCTTCGCGCAAGATGCTCGGTGAAGTCTGTGACATGGTGATTGTGGTCGGCGGCGACGGCAGCCTGCTGGGCGCCGCACGGGCGCTGGCGCGGCATAACGTGCCGGTGCTGGGGATCAACCGTGGCAGCCTGGGGTTCCTGACCGATATTCGTCCCGATGAGCTGGAAGTCGAAGTGGCCAAGGTGCTCGACGGCCATTACCTGGTGGAGAACCGCTTCCTGCTGCAGGCTGAAGTGCGCCGCCACGGCGAAGCCATCGGCCAGGGCGACGCCCTCAACGATGTCGTGCTGCACCCCGGCAAATCCACGCGGATGATCGAATTCGAGCTGTATATCGACGGCCAATTCGTATGCAGTCAAAAGGCCGATGGCCTGATCGTCGCCACGCCCACCGGCTCCACCGCTTATGCGCTGTCGGCGGGCGGCCCGATCATGCACCCCAAGCTCGACGCCATTGTGATCGTGCCGATGTACCCCCATATGTTGTCCAGCCGGCCGATTGTGGTCGATGGCAACAGTGAGCTGAAAATCGTGGTTTCCAAAGACATGCAGATTTACCCGCAAGTCTCCTGCGACGGGCAGAACCATTTCACCTGCGCCCCCGGTGACACCATCACCGTGAGTAAAAAGGCGCAGAAGCTGCGGCTGATCCACCCGCTGGACCACAATTACTATGAAGTGTGCCGCACCAAGTTGGGCTGGGGCAGCCGCTTGGGGGGTGGAGGCGACTGATGCTCGATCCCGCGCGTAGCTACGACCTGATTGGTGATGTGCATGGTTGCGCCCACACCCTTGAGCACCTGCTCGACCAGTTGGGCTACCACAAGCACGCTGGCACCTGGCGCCACCCGTCGCGCATGGCGGTGTTCCTCGGCGATATCATCGACCGTGGCCCGCGGATTCGCGAGGCGCTGCACATTGTCCACGACATGACCGAGGCCGGGCAGGCGCTGTGCATCATGGGCAACCACGAGTTCAACGCCCTGGGCTGGGCCACGCCCGCGCCACCGGGCAGCGGCAAGCAGTTCGTGCGCGAGCACACCCCGCGGCATGAGCGCTTGATCCACGAGACCCTGACCCAATTCGAGGATCACCCGGCCGATTGGCACGACTTCCTCGGCTGGTTCTATGACATGCCGCTGTTCGTCGACGCCGGGCGTTTCCGTGTGGTGCATGCGTGCTGGGATGACGGGTTTATCCAGCCGCTGCGCGCGACTTTTCCCGATGGCTGTATCGATCAGCATTTCCTGCAGGCCGCCGCCGTGCCGGGCAGCTTCGCCTGCAATGCCTTTGACCGCCTGTTGCGCGGCACCGACATGCGTCTGCCGGACGGTTTGACCCTGACCGGCGGCGACGGCCTGACACGCTCGTTCTTCCGCACCAAGTTCTGGGAAGAAGACCCGAAAACCTACGGCGACATCGTGTTCCAACCCGATGCATTGCCGGAGCCCGTGGCGCGCACACCGTTGTCGTCTTCTGAAAAAAACTCCCTGCTGCGCTACGGCGTCGACGAGCCTGTGCTGTTCGTCGGGCATTACTGGCGCAGCGGCAAACCGGCGCCGATCCGTCCGAACCTGGCCTGCCTGGACTACAGCGCGGTGCTGTACGGCAAGCTGGTGGCGTATCGATTGGATCAGGAAACCCGCCTCGATCCGCATAAATTCGTATGGGTCGACGTTGAGCGCCCCGAGGTGATTACATGAGTGCCGTGCCCGTATTACGCTTGCCGCTGAGCGTCGACCTGGGCGGTTTCGTCAAACTGCTGCAACGCATGCAGGTGCCCCATCGCGTCAGTGAAGAAGCGGGCGAGCAGGTGTTGTGGGTGCCCGAGACCATCAGCGACGACGTGCGCGTCTTGTATCAACGTTTTCCGGCCGGCGATCCGGACCAGCAACTGGATATTCCGGAGCAGGCGGCGGTCACGCGTCCGGGGTTTGTTCAGCAAGTGCGCCATAGCCCGGTGACAGCGCTGGTGCTGCTGGCGAGCCTGATCGTTGGCGCGGTGACCTTGCTCGGTGAAAACCTGCAAGCGATGAGCTGGCTGACCTTCCTGCCGTTTCGGGTGATGGGTGAGTACATCCAGTTCACGCCGCTGGCCGACACCTTGGCCTCGGGCCAGTGGTGGCGGCTGGTCACGCCGATGCTGATCCACTTCGGCATCCTGCACCTGGCCATGAATGGCATGTGGTACTGGGAGCTGGGGCGGCGTATTGAAGCGCGCCAGGGCAGTATCAACCTGCTGGGGCTGACGCTGTTGTTCAGCCTGGCCTCCAACTTCGCTCAATACCTGTATGGCGGCCCCGGCCTGTTTGGTGGCTTGTCCGGCGTCTTGTATGGGCTGCTGGGGCATTGCTGGATCTATCAACTCATCTCGCCCAACCCGGCTTATCGCCTGCCCCGTGGGGTGCTGGTGATGATGCTGGTGTGGTTGGTGCTGTGCCTGTCGGGGCTGGTCTCGATGATCGGTTTCGGCGAAATCGCCAATGCCGCCCATGTCGGCGGCCTGGCCATCGGTTGCCTGACCGGCTTGTTGGGCGGTTTATACAGTCGTCGCAAATCCACTATTCGTTAAGGAAGAGCCTGAATGTCCTCTTTTGCTGAAATGATCGAAAACATCACCCCGGACATCTACCGGAGCCTCAAGCTCGCCGTGGAAATCGGCAAATGGTCTGATGGCCGCAAGCTCACCGCCGAGCAGCGGGAGCTGTCGCTGCAAGCGATGATCGCCTGGGAGATCCAGAACCTGCCGGAAGACCAGCGCACCGGCTACATGGGAACGCAGGAGTGTGAATCGAAGTCGACCACGGTGCCGAACATCCTGTTCAAGTCGGACGCGATCCATTGATTGAAATCGGTCGCGGTGCAGTCAGCAAAATGTCGGCGCAACTCGGTGAGCCGACCGTTCAATATGCGTTTCGTCTGGGCGATACCGAGGTGCCGGTCAACCCGATGATCGGTACCCATGTGCGCCTGGAATACCTGGGTGCGATCCATTGCAGCCATTGCGGCCGCAAGACCAAGACCAGCTTCAGCCAGGGTTATTGCTACCCGTGCATGACCAAGCTGGCTCAGTGCGACCTGTGCATCCTGAGTCCCGAGCGTTGTCATTACGCCGCCGGCACCTGCCGTGATCCGGCGTGGGGCGAGCAGTTCTGCATGACCGACCATGTGGTCTACCTGGCCAATTCGTCGGGCATCAAGGTCGGCATCACCCGCGCCACCCAATTGCCCACGCGTTGGCTTGACCAGGGCGCCAGCCAGGCGCTGCCGATCGTGCGGGTGTCCACGCGCCAGCAGTCCGGTTTCGTCGAAGACCTGTTCCGCAGCCAGGTCGCCGACAAGACCAACTGGCGGGCCTTGCTCAAGGGCGATGCACAATCGGTTGACCTCAAGCAGGTGCGCGATGAGTTGTTCGCGTCTTGCGCCGAGGGCCTGGAGAGTTTGCAGGAACGCTTTGGCCTACAAGCCATCCAAACGATTGCCGACATTGAACCGATCGAAATCCGTTACCCGATCGAGCAGTATCCGACCAAGATCGTCAGCTTCAACCTGGACAAGAACCCAATTGCCGAAGGCACGCTGCTGGGGATCAAGGGCCAATACCTGATCTTCGACACCGGGGTCATCAATATTCGCAAGTACACGGCCTACCAGCTCGCCGTGCATCAGTAAAAGGATGCCACCCATGCGTACCGAACAACCGAAGATGATTTACCTGAAGGACTATCAGGCGCCGGACTACCTGATCGACGAGACGCACCTGACCTTCGAGTTGTTCGAGGACCACAGCCTGGTCCACGCGCAGCTGGTGATGCGCCGTAACCCCGCACGTGGCGCCGGCTTGCCGCCGCTGGTGCTGGATGGTCAGCAGCTCGAACTGTTGAGCGTGAACCTGGCTGACCGGGAATTGACGGACGCTGACTACCAGTTGACCGACAGCCACCTGACCGTGCAGCCCACGAGTGAGACCTTCACCCTCGACACCAGCGTCAAGATCCACCCCGAAACCAACACGGCCCTCGAAGGCTTGTACAAGTCCGGCGGCATGTTCTGCACCCAGTGCGAGGCCGAAGGGTTCCGCAAGATCACTTACTACCTCGACCGTCCGGATGTGATGAGTACCTTCACCACCACCGTGATCGCCGAGCAACACAGCTACCCGGTGCTGCTGTCCAACGGCAACCCGATTGCCAGCGGTCCTGGCGAAGACGGCCGCCACTGGGCGACCTGGGAAGACCCGTTCAAGAAACCGGCGTACCTGTTCGCGCTGGTGGCCGGTGATTTGTGGTGTGTCGAAGACCGCTTCACCACCATGACCAACCGTTCCGTGGCGCTGCGTATCTATGTCGAGCCGGAAAATATCGACAAGTGCCAGCACGCCATGACCAGCCTGAAAAAATCCATGCGCTGGGATGAAGAAACCTACGGCCGCGAGTACGACCTCGACATCTTCATGATCGTCGCGGTCAACGACTTCAACATGGGTGCCATGGAGAACAAGGGCCTCAACATCTTCAACTCCAGCGCCGTGCTGGCCCGCGCCGAAACCGCCACCGACGCCGCGCATCAGCGGGTCGAGGCTATCGTCGCGCATGAATACTTCCACAACTGGTCGGGCAACCGCGTGACCTGCCGCGACTGGTTCCAACTGTCGCTCAAGGAAGGCTTCACCGTGTTCCGCGACTCGGGCTTCTCTGCGGACATGAACTCGGCCACGGTCAAGCGCATTCAGGATGTGGCGTACCTGCGCACTCACCAGTTCGCCGAAGACGCCGGCCCGATGGCCCACGCCGTGCGCCCGGAAAGTTTTATCGAGATCTCCAACTTCTACACCCTGACCGTGTACGAAAAGGGCTCGGAAGTGGTCGGTATGATCCACACCTTGCTCGGCGCCGAAGGCTTCCGCAAAGGCAGCGACCTCTATTTCGAGCGTCATGACGGTCAGGCCGTGACCTGCGACGACTTCATCAAGGCCATGGAAGACGCCAACGGTGCCGACCTCAGCCAGTTCAAGCGCTGGTACAGCCAGGCCGGTACGCCGCGCTTGGCGGTGAGTGATTCCTACGATGCTGCGGCCAAAACCTACAGCCTGACTTTCCGCCAAAGCTGCCCGGAAACCCCGGACAAAGTGGAAAAGCTGCCGTTCGTGATTCCAGTGGCATTGGGCCTGCTGGACGGCAAGGGTGCTGCTGTCGCGTTGCGCCTGGCCGGTGAGGCAAGTGCTGCCGGCACGTCCCGCGTGATTTCGGTGACCGAGACCGAGCAGACCTTTACCTTCGTCGATATCAACGAACAGCCGCTGCCTTCGCTGCTGCGCGGTTTCTCGGCGCCGGTGAAACTGAGCTTCGCGTACACCCGTGATCAGTTGATGTTCCTGATGCAGCACGACAGCGACGGGTTCAATCGCTGGGATGCCGGCCAGCAACTGTCGGTGCAGGTGTTGCAGGAACTGATCGGCCAGTACCAGGCGGGTCAGCCGCTGAAGCTGGATCAGCGCCTGATCGACGCTCTGCGCACGGTATTGAGCGACGAAAGCCTGGACCAGGCGATGGTCGCCGAAATGCTCTCGTTGCCGGGTGAGGCCTACCTGACGGAAATCAGCGAAGTGGCCGACGTCGACGCCATTCATGCCGCCCGTGAATTCGCCCGCAAGCAACTGGCCGACCATCTGTTCGACGGTTTGTGGCTGCGCTACCAGGCCAACCGCGAACTCTCAAAGCAAACCCCGTATGTGGCGGCTGCCGAGCACTTTGCCCGGCGTGCCTTGCAGAACATTGCGCTGTCGTACCTGATGCTCAGTGGCAAGCCGCAAGTGCTGGCGGCGACGTTGGACCAGTTCGACACCAGCGACAACATGACCGAACGCCTGACCGCGTTGGCGGTGTTGGTGAATTCGCCGTTCGAGGCGGAAAAAGCCAAGGCCTTGGCGGTGTTTGCCGAGAACTTCAAGGACAACCCGCTGGTCATGGACCAGTGGTTCAGCGTGCAGGCCGGCAGCGTGTTGCCGGGCGGGCTGGCGCGGGTCAAGGCGTTGATGGAACATCCGGCGTTCACCATCAAGAACCCGAACAAAGTGCGTGCACTGGTGGGCGCGTTTGCCGGGCAGAACCTGATCAACTTCCACGCCGCGGACGGCTCGGGCTATCGTTTCCTGGCGGACCTGGTGATTCAGTTGAACGGCTTCAACCCGCAGATCGCCTCGCGCCAATTGGCGCCGTTGACCCGCTGGCGCAAATACGACAGCGCGCGGCAGGCGCTGATGAAGGCGGAACTGGAGCGTATTCGAGCTTCCGGTGAGCTATCGAGCGATGTGTTCGAGGTGGTCAGCAAGAGCCTTGCGTAAACCACGCAATTAAAAAAACGGCCGACAGGCCGTTTTTTTTCGTCCCGGATAATCGGCGGCCGAGCGGCTGCTGACATTTTCTGACAGGGTGCTCTGATAAGCTGTGCCACTTTCTTTTTTTGATGGGCTCAACGTGTCGCGTACCACTCGTCTACTGACTTTGCTCCAGGCTCTGCGGGGCAAGAAGCGTCCGGTGACCGCTGCCGTACTGGCGGCGCAGTTGGAGGTGTCCGAGCGCACGCTGTATCGCGACATCGCCGAATTGACCGCGCTGGGCGCACCGATTTTTGGCGAGGCCGGAGTTGGGTATGTGTTGCGCAGCGGGCTGTTTTTACCGCCCTTGATGCTCAATGCCGAGGAAACCGAAGCCATCGTGCTTGGTCTGCGCTATGTGGATCAGCGTGGCGACGATGTCTTGAGCCATGCCGCGGCCAACGCCTTGGCAAAAATTGCCGACGTGCTGGACCCCGCCGCCCAGGAAGCGTTACGCAACCCGACGCTGCTACCTGGCCCGCCAGGGTTCGGCTACCCGGAAAACCGCGTACCGCTCAATGTGTTTCGCGAAGCCATTCGCAACCAGGCCAAGCTGCACATCGATTACGCCGACGCGAGCCAGACCCAGAGCCAGCGGCTGATCTGGCCCCTGGCGCTGGGCTTTCTCAATGAGGTGCGGGTGATCGTGGCCTGGTGCGAACTGCGAGACGCGTATCGCACCTTTCGCACCGATCGCGTGGCTGCCGCCGAGTCCCGCGGCGAGCGCTATCCGGGGCGCCGCAGTGATTGGTTGCGGGGCTGGCGCAAGTTGATGGAGCAGCAGCATTCCTCGCCGTTCACTCCTGACAAAAACTGACACAGCCCTGGTTTAGCATGGCGTCATAACTCATCACAAAGGAGCTGTGCCATGTCCCACGCTGATCTGGCCCCGGCCATCGCCGCCTACATTGCGGCAACCAATGCCTGCGACACTTCGGCCGTCGCCCATTGTTTTGCTGACGACGCCAACGTGTTCGATGAGGGCGCGCATCAGGTCGGCACCGCCGCCATCGCACGCTGGATGGAAGACACCGCGCAGCGTTATCAGCCCAGGGTCGAAGTGCTCAACGTGCAGCATCGCACCGGCAAGGTATTGGTCAGCAATGTGGTTTCCGGCAACTTCCCCGGCAGTCCGCTGGAGCTGCGCTATACCTTTCGCTTGAACGAACAGGGCAAGATTTCACGGTTGGATATCTCCTTGTAAGTCATAATGGCGCGCATGACTTTCGACTCGCCGCTCGCCGCTTATCAATACGCCACCACCCAACTGGGCTTCGTCGCCGACGATGCCCAGCGCCGTGCGGTGGATGCCCTGCAGACCTGCCACCAAGCCTTGCACCAGGGGCGCTCGCCGATTCTCGGGGTTTACCTCTGGGGCCCGGTGGGCCGGGGTAAAACCTGGCTGATGGACCAGTTTTACCTGAGTCTGCGCGTGCCTGCGCGGCGCCAGCATTTCCATCACTTCATGGGTTGGGTACACCAGCGTTCGTTCCAGCTCACCGGCACCCATGACCCGTTGCAAGCGCTGGCCCGTGAGCTGGCCCAAGAGGTGCGTGTGCTGTGTTTTGACGAGTTGTTCGTCAGTGACATCGGTGATGCAATTATCCTTGGCCGTTTGTTCCAGGTGATGTTCGAAGAAGGCGTGGTGATGGTCTGCACCTCCAATCAACCGCCCGAACAGCTCTACGCCGGTGGCTTCAATCGCGAGCGTTTCCTGCCGGGCATTGCGGCGATCAAGCAGCACATGCAAGTGGTGGCGGTGGACGGTGGCGAAGACCATCGCTTGCACCCGGGTGTCGGCGTGCAACGTTATTGGGTCGATCAGCCGGATGCGCTGGCGGCGGTGTTCGAGCAATTGAGCGAGGGCCAAGCGGTGCGCCATGGCCCGATCAGTGTCGGTCATCGTTGCATCGTGGCGGTGCAGGCCAGCGACACGGTGTTGTGGTGCCGGTATGCCGACCTGTGCGAGCAACCTTTGGCAGCGATGGATTTCATGCTGCTGTGTGATCGTTTCAAGGCGATCCTGTTGGGTGAGGTCCCCAACCTGAGCGCACAAAAGCGACCGGGACGGATTGCCCGAGGCACCGAGGACGGTGTCCAGCGAGTAGCGGCCGGTGATCGCGAATTGCCCGAGTTGTCAGTACACGATGACAGCGTGCGGCGCTTTATCGCCCTGGTGGATGAATGCTATGACCGCAAGGTGCCGCTGTTCATCGAGGCTAAAGTGCCGTTGGAAAGCCTCTACACCGAAGGCTATCTGGAATTCCCCTTCCGACGAACCTTGAGTCGCTTGCAGGAGATGCAATTGCAGCGCTTTGGTGGGTAGGAAAAAGCCTGGTGCAAGTCCTATGGCCGCTTTTGATGCGGGTAACCTTCGCGCCTTCCGGCAGCTATTTGTAGTTAATCTCCTTCATCTGGCGCCTGCTCCACGCTTACAATCGTCCTCCTCAAAGGGAACTGATTCCCTTGTTTGTCGTTATCGAGGACGGAAATGGATACCCCTGAAATCCTGGTGCTGCAAGCCAGCTACACCAATCCTGTGCATGCCGAGGCCATTGCCCTGCTGCTCAATCATTACGCTGAAGACCCAATGGGGGGCGGCCACAGCCTGCCCGCCGACCTGTTGCAACAACTGCCGACTGAACTGGCCAAGCGCCCGCATGCGTTCAGTGTCCTGGCATTCGTGGGCGGCGAGCCTGCGGGATTGGTCAATTGCTTTGAAGGGTTTTCCACCTTCGCCTGTCGTCCGCTGGTCAATGTCCACGATGTCGCCGTGATGAATCGGTTCCGGGGCCTGGGGCTGAGCCAGAAAATGCTGCAGAAGGTCGAGGAAATCGCCCGTCAGCGTGGCTGCTGCAAGATCACCCTGGAAGTGCTCGAGGGCAATGCTGTGGCGCAGTCGGCGTACCGCAAGTTCGGTTTTGACGACTCGGTATTTGATCCGGCCCATGGGCGTATGTTGTTCTGGAACAAACCACTGTAATAAGGCACAGGCAAAAAAAAGGCGCCATTGAATGGCGCCAAGTTAACCTTTGCCAACAGAGCGGATTGGCACAGGGTGATGCGAGTTAAATAAAAGTTAACTTAACTTTTAGGTTGTGCCTCGGTGCTGGATTGATCAGCTGTGTCGCGCTTTAAAGTTTTACCGTCAGCGGAGGCAGTTTGTTCATTGCTGCCGTGGAGTTTCTGCTGCGTGAAGGTGAAGTTATTGTAGAACTCCTTCGAGCGCTCCGAGCCGCCTTCTGCAAAAGCCGCCGCGGAAGTCAGGGTCAGCAGGCCGGCAAGCATCAAAATCGAGGGTTTCATCAAGGTGTTCCCATTCAGTGTGGTCGGTATCCGCTCGGTCCTTGATCAGATTCATGGGGCGATTGTGCGGGCAGCTTATTAAGTGGGTATTAACGTGGAGAACTCCCGAAGTTAACAATGTTGTTAACTTCGGCGGAGGGCGGTTAGAGTTTCCAGTCGAGAGCCAAGGTTATCGAGCGCGGGTCGCCCCAGTACACGCCATTATAAAAACCGACGCGTTCATAATATTTTTCATCGAATAGATTATTGACGTTAATCGAAGCCGAAACATGCTCGTCGAACTGGTAGCGCGACATCAGGTTGACCACGGTATAGGCCTGTTGGGTGATCTTGGTGGATTCGGTGAGCAGGTAACCCTCTTGGTCCCGGCCGCCGATCGGCCGCTCGGCGAAGTCGTAGAAGTCGCTCTGCCAGTTCACCGCGCCGCCCACCGTCAACCCGCGCCATTCGCCCGGTAAACGATAGGCTGTCGACACCTTCAGCATATTCATCGGCTGGCCAGTGTTGTTGCGTTGTTTATCGCCGTTGAGCGAATGGGTGTAGGTGTAGCCCGCCGTGAGGTTCCAGTCCGGCATGACTTCGCCGGATACCTCCGCTTCAAAGCCCTGCACCTTGTTGCCCTTGCCACCGGATTTGTAGAACTGCTCGCGGGTGATCGGGTCCGGCGGGGCCGCATTGTCGAGTTCGGCGACGTTATCCTGGGTGCTCCAGAAATACGCGGTGGCCAGGTTCAAGCGTTCGTTGAGCAGGCTGCCCTTGAGGCCGATTTCGTAGTTACTGCCAACCACTGGTTCGAGGTATTGCTTGCTGGCGTTGCGCTCGTCCTGCGGGTTGAAGATGTCGGTGTAGCTGGCGTACACCGTGTATTCCGGTGTCAGGTCGTAGAGCAGGCCCGCGTAAGGTGTCCACATGTCTGTGTGGGTCTGGCTGGATTTGCTTGAGGCGGTCAATTGATTGTCGAGGTTGTACGTGGGCGAGGCGCTTTCGATTTCCCAGCTGCCATAGCGGCTGCCCAGTACCGCATGCAGCGTGTCGGTCAAGCTCAAGCGTGTGGCGAGGTAGCCGGCCTTTTGTTTTTTGCTGCTGTGTTCGCCCTTGAGGCCGGTGGTGCGGTCGGGGAACTTGCCGATGCCGCCCATGTGTTTCCAGTCTTCGATGGTCTCGTAGCCTTGGGGCGTTGCAAAACGTTGGAAGGGTGACGTGTCGCGCTGCTCGGATTCGCCATAACCCAGCATCAACGCATGCTCGCGCCCCAACAGCGCGTAGGTGCCGGCCAGGTTGAAGTCGACCACATCCATTTTCGAGGTGCCGACCATCTGGTTGGTCCAGGCCGTCATGCCGCTGCCATCGGCATTCGGAAAACCGGCGCCGCCGTAATATACCTTGCCGTCGGTATCGCTTTGCCGATGGGTGTAGGCGGCTTTCAGGCGCCAGTCCGTCGCCAGCGTGTGATCGATGGAGGCGAAGGTGGTCTTGTCCTTCAGGGGCCAGGAGCTCCAGTCGGCCGCGAGGTTGGCCGAGCGCGACAGGCGGGCCTTGCTGCCGTCGCTGTTCCAGTAGGGCAGGGTGCCCCAGGAGCTGCCTTGCACATGCTTGTTCTGGTAGTCGAAGCCGACGGCTACCACGGTGTCGTCCGTCAGGTCGGCCTCCAGAATGCCGTAGCCGACTTCCCGTTGCAGCGCGTAGTTGTCGCGAAAGGATTGGCTGTCACGGTAAGCCATCACCGTGCGCCCGCGCAGCCGTCCGTCAAAGGCCAGCGGGCCGCCCACATCCAGGTAGCTGTAGTAGTTGTCATGGCTGGCGCCGCTGACGCCGGTCTTGGCTTGCCACTGCGCGGTCGGGCGCTTGCGGATCATGTTGACGGTCGCCGAGGGGTCGCCGGCGCCGGTCGTCAGGCCGGTGGCGCCGCGTACTACTTCGATACGGTCGTAGATGATGGTGTCCGAGTCGGACTTCATGCGCCCGAACGTATTGAGCATGCCGTCCACCTGGAAGTTATTGATCGAATAACCCCTGGAGGAATACCCGGCCCGGTCCGAATCCAGATGCTGGACCGTCACGCCGGTGGTCTGGCGCAAAGCGTCGGTCAGGGTATTGAGATTGAAATCGTCCATCTGTTGGCGGGTGACCACCGAAATGGATTGAGGCGTTTGCTTGATCGACAGGTTCAACCGGGTGGCGGTACTCATCGAGCCGGTGGTATAGGCCCCGGTATGCTCGGTATTGGCGCCCAGGCCTTCGGCGCTGATGTGGGTGCTGCCCAGCTCCAGGGCGGTGGCGGGTGTCTGTTCGGGGTCGGTTTCAGCCAGCAGTTCCGGGCTCAGCGCCAGGCTGAACAGGCCGAGGGTAACGGTCATGGAACGGGTAAAGGGCGCGAACATCGCGGAAGACTCCTTGTCGTCTTTGCGGCCTTCTCAGTATGAAAAGGCCTTGGCTCAAAGACGAAAGGAGGCGTGGAACTTTAGGTGTAAACGAGAATGATTGTTATCGTTCTGTTACAAGGCGGTATTTACTTGAGTGCCACGCCATCGTTTTCGGCCGTCTTCGGTTTGATCAGGCTAAAGTCGATCAGCGCTTTCTGCTGGCGCTCATAGGGGTTGCCGATCAACAACGGGCGCGGTTTGAAGCTGTCGCTGACCAGGCTTTTGCTGTGGTCCAGCTCATCAAAATTCAGGCCGGCCAAGTCGGCCCAGGTGTGGATCAACTGCGAGCTACTGTAGGGCCGTTGCAGGTCGCCGGCAAATTTCCAGTCGTGGGTTTCGCGCCATTTCGGTGAGGCGTAGGCCATGAACGGGATGGTGTACATCGGCGCCGTCGGCTTGCCTTCGTTGCGGCCCAGGGTGGTGTGGCCGGCGGAGTCGAATACGTCTTCACCGTGGTCCGACAGGTACAGCAGGAAACCGTTGGGGTCGGTCTTGGCGTAGTCCTTGATCAGGCTCGACACCACGAAGTCGTTGTACAGCACCGCGTTGTCGTAGCTGTTGTAGATCGGCAACTGGGCATCGGTGATAGCGTCCGGAACACCCTGGCGATCGGTGAACTTCTCGAAGGTTGGCGGATAGCGGTACTGGTAGCTCATGTGCGTGCCCAGCAGGTGGACCACGATGAGCTTGCGCTCGGCGGGGTCGGTCAGGGCCTTGGCGAATGGCGCCAGGACGTCACCGTCATATTGGCGGGCGTTCTGGTTGCGGTTGTTGTTCAGGTAGACCTGCTCGTCGGCCTGTTCGGAAAAGGTCGTGAGCATGGTGTTGCGCTTGGTCATGGTCTGCTGGTTGGTGATCCAGAAGGTCTTGTAACCGGCCTGTTTCATCACGCTGACAATCGACGGCGTCTTGAGGTACAGGTCCGGGTTCTCTTCGTCGGCGAAGGTCAGCACCTGTTGCAGCGCTTCAATGGTGTAGGGGCGCGGGGTGATGACGTTGTCGAACACGGCCAACTGGTCACGCAGCTTGTCCAGCTCCGGCGTGGTATTGCGCGGGTAGCCATAGAGGCTCATGCGTTGGCGGTTGGTGGACTCGCCGATCACCAGCACCAGGGTCGAAGGCTGGCCGGCCATGCTGTCCTTGAGGTTTTTCAACGGCGGGATCTGGCTGGCGCTGGTCAGCATGCCTTGCATGTTGTCCAGTTGCTCGGTGTAGCGGCGGTAGGCGACGATCATCTGCCACGGCACAGCCGGCTCGATGCGGGTTTCAAAGCGGTCGATGGCCAGTTCCATGGTTTCGCTCGTGGCGATCTGCTTGACCAACGGGTAGCCGACGACGGCCAGCACAATGGCTACCGCTGCCAGTATCGACTGGCCGCGAGGCAGGTAAACCGGGCGCAAGCGCGTCCACAGGAAGATGGCGAAGGTGGTGTGGGCAATGAATGCCAGCACGATCCACCAGGCGAAATATTGGGTGGCGTATTCGCCCGCTTCAGAAATGTTCGACTCGAACATGATGAAGATGACGCTCTGGGAGAATTCCTGCTGATAGATGAAGAAATAACCCAGGCTGGCCATGGAACAAGCCCACAGCACCACTCCGATCAAGGCGGCCAGCAGGCGAGTGCGGCGCGGGAATAACAACATCGGCGCCAACCACAGCGCACTCATGAAGAAGGCTTGGCGAAAGCCACTGAAACCGGAAGTACCGGTCAGTTGAATCAGCAGTTGGGTAATACCCGAGAAGTACCAGAAGAACAGGAACAGCCAACCCAGGCCGGCCCAATCAAAACCTTTCGCAGACGTAGTGCTGCGTTTGAACATCGCCATCCAGCGCTCCAACCCGATAATTTTTCAGCTGACGCGCAGGGACGCACGCAGCAGAGGCCGCCCTTGTGTAAGGCAGCCCTTCGGGCGCGAGTATCGTGAAGGAGATGTGAAAACTTTGTGAGTTTTTTGTAGGAGTTACCTTACAAAACCGCTCAGCAGAGGGCGGGCTGTGTGCTGGAAGGCTGATCCAGCTGGCCTTGCAGGTGCGAGCGCAGGCGCAAGACTTCCTGTTGCAGTTGGTCGCGTTCGGCCTTCAATTGGCGCAACTCGTCGCGACGGATGCTGACGTAGAGGGTCTGTGGCGGGCGGGTCATCTGTGCTGTGCTCATTGCTTACCTCGCAAATAGCCGGTAGATCGCGGTGCCAGAACGCATGATTGGAGGTTCTGGGCATCAGTCGGAAGCAATTCTGGATTCTTTTATGTATCAAGGGAACTTTTTTATTTTTGGCGGTCGTGTGACTTTTGCGGCGGTAATGGTGAAATGCTGGCTACTTTTTCTCATGAAACTATACCGATCCGCTCTGAACTAACCCTCATTAGCCTCATTGCGCTATAAACTATGTCACACATTTTTTAGTAGTTAGGAGCATCAGCACATGCAACTGGGGATTATTGGACTAGGCCGCATGGGCGGTAACATTGCGCGGCGCCTGATGCTCAATGGGCATACCACCGTTGTTTACGACCGTAACGAAGCATTTGTCAAAGGCCTGAGCGAAGAGGGCGCCACCGGCGTTGCCGATTTGAAGGCGCTGGTCGCCGGGCTGCAGAAGCCTCGCGCCGTGTGGGTGATGTTGCCGGCAGGCGACCCCACCGAAAACACCATCAATGAACTGAGCGACCTGCTGGACCACGGTGACGTGATCATCGACGGCGGCAACACCAACTACAAGGACGACGTGCGTCGTGCCAAGGCCCTGTCGGAAAAAGGCCTGCACTACGTCGACGTCGGCACCTCGGGCGGCGTCTGGGGCCTGGAGCGTGGCTACTGCATGATGATCGGCGGCGACGCCGCGACCGTGCAGCGCCTTGATCCGATCTTCGCCAGCCTGGCGCCGGGCCTGGGTTCCATCCCGCGTACCAAGGACCGCTCGGCCGCCGCAGACCCCCGCGCCGAGCACGGTTACATTCATGCCGGCCCTGCAGGTTCGGGGCACTTCGTGAAGATGATTCACAACGGTATCGAGTACGGGATGATGCAGGCGTTTGCCGAAGGCTTTGACATCCTCAAGACCAAAAACTCGGAAAACCTCGCCGAAGACCAACGTTTCGACCTGAATGTTGCCGATATCGCCGAAGTCTGGCGTCGTGGCAGCGTGGTGTCGTCCTGGCTGCTGGACCTGACCGCCGACGCCCTGGCCACCGATCCGAAACTCGAGGGCTACTCCGGCTCGGTTGCCGACAGCGGCGAGGGCCGTTGGACCATCGAAGCCGCCATGGAACAAGCCGTGCCGGTGCCGGTGCTGTCCACGTCGTTGTTTGCGCGTTTCCGCTCGCGCCAGCAGAGCACCTACGGTGACAAGATGTTGTCTGCCATGCGCTTTGGCTTCGGTGGTCACGTGGAGACGTCCAAAAAATGACCGCCAACGGCAAGAAACCCAAGGCCGAACCCGCTCCTCCCACCACGCTGTTTCTGTTTGGCGCCCATGGCGACCTGGTCAAGCGCCTGCTTATGCCGGCGCTGTACAACCTGAGTCGTGACGGGCTGCTGGGCGAGGGCCTGCGCATTGTCGGCGTTGATCACAACGCCATCAGCGATGCCGACTTTGCCAAGAAACTCGAGGACTTCATTCGCACCGAAGCCGCGAGCAAGGTCAAGGGCAATGCCGACAACGCACTGGACCCACAGCTGTGGGCGCAGTTGGCCAAAGGTATCAGCTACGTCGAGGGTGATTTCCTCGACGACAGCACCTACGCGGACATCGCCGAAAAAATCGCCGACAGCGGCACCGGCAATGCGGTGTTCTACCTGGCCACCGCGCCGCGCTTCTTCAGTGACGTGGTGCAGCGCCTGGGCAGTGCCGGTTTGTTGACGGAGAGCGACGATCACTTCCGCCGCGTGGTGATCGAAAAGCCGTTCGGTTCCGACCTGGCCACCGCCGAAGCCTTGAACGCCTGTTTGCTCAAAGTGATGAGCGAGAAGCAGATCTATCGCATCGACCATTACCTGGGCAAGGAAACGGTACAGAACATCCTGATCAGCCGCTTCTCCAACGTGCTGTTCGAGGCGTTCTGGAACAACCATTACATCGACCACGTACAGATCACCGCCGCCGAAACCGTCGGCGTGGAAACCCGGGGCAATTTCTTCGAAAAAACCGGCACCCTGCGTGACATGGTGCCCAATCACCTGTTCCAGCTGCTGGCAATGGTCGCCATGGAACCGCCGGCGGCGTTTGGCGCCGACGCTGTGAGGGGTGAAAAGGCCAAGGTGATCGGTGCCGTGCGCCCTTGGTCCGCAGAGGATGCGCGGGCCAATTCGGTGCGTGGCCAGTACAGCGCCGGAGAGATTGGTGGCAAGCCGGTTCCCGGTTATCGCGACGAAGCCAACGTTGCGCCCGACAGCAGCACCGAAACGTTTGTCGCCCTGAAAGTGATGATCGACAACTGGCGCTGGGTGGGTGTGCCGTTCTACCTGCGCACCGGCAAACGCATGAGCATTCGCGATACCGAGATCGTGATCTGCTTCAAGCCGGCGCCTTATGCGCAGTTCCGCGACACCGAAGTGAATGAGCTGCGACCCACGTTCCTCAAGATCCAGATCCAGCCCAACGAAGGCATGTGGTTCGACCTGCTGGCGAAAAGGCCTGGGCCGACCTTGGACATGGCCAACATTGAGTTGGGGTTTGCCTACGAAGACTTCTTCGAAATGCAGCCGTCGACGGGTTACGAAACCTTGATCTACGACTGCATGACCGGCGACCAGACCCTGTTCCAGCGCGCCGACAACATCGAAAACGGCTGGCGTGCGGTGCAGCCGTTTCTCGATGCGTGGAAGGAAGACGACGGGATCCAGGCCTACAAGGCCGGTGAAGATGGTCCGGCGGCGGCCGATGCGTTGCTGGCCCGCGATGGCCGTGCCTGGCACTCGCTCGGATGAGTGATACTGCGAAGCATCCCATCCGGTTTGTGTTGAGTGATATGGACGGCACTTTGTTGCGCCCGGATCACACCCCGACCCAACGCACCCTTTCAACGGTTCGCGCCTTGCGTGAAGCCGGCGTGTTATTCAGCCTGGCCAGCGGGCGTCCGCCCAAGGCCATGATGCACATGGTCGAAGCGTTTGGCATCGATGTGCCGGTGGCGGGCTTCAATGGCGGCACACTGGTCAACCCTGACGGCAGCGTGCTGGTCGCGCACCGGCTGCCGGCGGAGGCGGCGCTGGTGGCATTGGCGCTGTTTTCCGGCGAGCCGGACGTGGAAGTCTGGCTGTTTGCCGATGGTGACTGGCTGCGGCGCGATCCGCCTGGGCCCATGGTGGCGGTTGAAACCGCTGGCTTGGGTTATGGGCCGCTGGTGGTGGAGAGTTTTGAACCGTACCTGGATCGGGTCGACAAGATCGTCGCCGCCAGTCGCAACACGCAATTATTGATGGAGCTGGAAGCGCAATTGCAGCCCAAGGTGCAGGGCTTGGCCCAGGTCTCGCGTTCGCAACCGATCTACCTGGATGTGACCGCCATGAAAGCCAACAAAGGCGAGGCCTTGAAAGCCTTGGCCGCGCACCTCGGAGTGCCGTTGGCACAGACCGCAGTGATCGGCGATGGTGGCAACGACCCGGCAATGTTTCATGTGGCCGGATTGTCGATTGCCATGGGCCAGGCTGAAGAGCCCGTCAAGCGCCAGGCCGATGTGGTCACCGGCAGCAATCTCGAAGACGGTGCGGCACAAGCGATCGAGCGGTTTATTCTCAAGGTGCCACAAAAAGTGTTCGATACGCCAAGTTAGACCATCGGCGTTTAATACTGAACTTGCGAGCCCTGTCCTTTACAACACAGTGCTCGCAAGTTGCAGTTTCGGATTACTTCGGCATGGCCCAGGACTGCAACTGGTAGCCATCTTTATCGAGCTCGGCGCGCGCCTGCAACAACAAATCTTCCAGTTGTGCCGGGTCGGTATACGCGCTCGACGACAGTTGTTTAGTGCCGATGCGGGTATTGGTGCGGTCGATGACGCTCAGGCTGAGGGCACCGTTGCCATCGTGCCAGGCCACGCACTGGAAGGGTTGGAAGGCACGGTCTGCGATCAAAAGAGCTTCGTTGATGCGGAGCGGGGCGTTCATGTGGGTCTTCTCTCTAAATGCCCAATCAAGTGAGTGCCGTCGGCTGGGCTGACCGTGCGGCGAGTTACTTGTACTGATGCGCGATGGCGGGGTACGGGTCACATGTTAGAGCAACAATTTTCAACTTTCTGTGATTGACGTCATGTAAGCGGCTGTTTTGAAAGCTGAATACGCGATTCGGCAGGTACAACTTTTTTGCTGGTATGTGACGGTCGAGTGGCTTTTTGCCAAGACATATAGCAAAACGATACAAGGCAACTGTCAAGATTTTGATACTGTAATTGCCGGGCGTCACAAACCTTTGTTTATAAATAACTTTAGCAATTCTGGCGCCAAGGAATAGTCATGATTGTTACACCTGTGCAGCGCCGCTTGCTCGTGGTCGACCCCTGTGATGACTGCTATGAGTTGTTACCGGGTTTGCGTGCGGCGGGGTGGGAGGTGGACAGTTGTACGTTGGCGGCCGTGGGGGAGCGATCCTGCGATGTCGGCTTGCTGCGCTTGCAGCCGTATCACCTGGAGCGGCCCGAAGCCGTCAAGGAACTGATCAGCCGCAGCGGCACCGAGTGGATCGCGGTGCTCACCCAAGAGGTGTTGCGCTTGCAGAACGTCGGCGATTTTGTCTGCGAATGGTTTTTTGACTTCCATACCTTGCCGTTCGATGTGTCCAGGGTGCAGGTCACCCTCGGCCGCGCCTTTGGCATGGCAAGGCTGCGGGGCAAGGGCTACACCGCGGTGGACGAGCCTGAACATGAACTGCTGGGCGACAGCCGACCGATCCGCGAGCTGCGCAAGTTATTGTCCAAATTGGCGCCCACCGAGTCCCCGGTCCTGATCCGCGGCGACAGCGGCACCGGCAAAGAGCTGGTGGCCAAAACCCTGCACCGCCAATCCCAGCGCCATGCCAAGCCGTTTGTCGCGATCAACTGCGGCGCGATCCCGGAGCACCTGATCCAATCCGAACTGTTTGGCCACGAAAAGGGCGCGTTTACCGGCGCCCACCAGCGTAAGATCGGGCGGATCGAAGCGGCCAATGGCGGCACGTTGTTTCTTGATGAGATCGGCGATTTGCCGATGGAGCTGCAGGCCAACCTGCTGCGATTCCTGCAGGAAAAACAGATCGAACGCGTCGGCGGCAGCCAGCCGATCCCGGTGGATGTGCGAGTGCTGGCGGCGACCCACGTCGACCTGGAAGCGGCCGTGGCGAAGGGTACGTTTCGTGAAGACTTGTATTACCGTTTGAATGTGCTGCAAGTAGTCACGGCGCCGTTGCGCGAGCGCCACGGTGACGTCGCCATGCTGGCCAACCACTTTGCGCGCTTCTACAGCCAGGAAACCGGGCGCCGCCCCCGCAGCTTCAGCGAAGACGCCCTGGTGGCCATGGGGCACCACCCTTGGCCGGGCAATGTGCGTGAGCTGGCCAACCGCGTGCGCCGAGGCCTGGTGCTGGCCGAAGGGCGGCAAATCGAAGCCGTTGATCTGGGTTTGCAGAGTCAGCAGGCAATTTCGTCGCCGATGGCTACACTGGAAGACTATAAACACCGCGCCGAACGCCAGGCGCTGTGCGATGTGCTCAACCGGCACAGCGACAACCTGAGTGTCGCGGCCCGTGTGCTGGGGATTTCCCGGCCGACGTTTTACCGGTTGTTGCACAAACACCAGATCCGCTAGGGCGGGTAAACCGAAAAGCCCCGCAACGACCCTTATCGTTGCGGGGCTTTTCCCTGTGCGCGGTTTAGAAGTAGTACGGGAATTTCAGGCTGAAGGTGAAGTCCGGCGCATCATCCGTCATGCCAATGGCCAGGTTCGGCACGATCGTCAGGTTATCCGACGCCGCGATGGTCATGCCCACGTTGAAGTAACCGGCGTTGGCGTCGCTGGAGACCACCGATTGCCAATCCCCGCCGTCTGGCTTGAGCTTGCTCTTGCGTTGGACCAGGTCGGAAACCGAGAACGACATACTCATCTTCTCGTTGAGGGCGAAGGCGACACCGACGCCGAACTGGAAGCTGTCACCCAGGCGGACTTTGCCGCCGACCTTCTGATTCACGTCACTGCTGATATCGTCAAACGAGTCCTCGAAGTTATGGGTATAGGAGAGCGAGCCAAACAACACCGCCGGGTCGAACGTCTTGACCAGGGAAATGCCCGGCGTGACCGACCAGACGCCATTGCCGGTGGGCAGGCTTTCCGGCACGTAGAGGTTGTCGTTGGTGGTTTGCTTGACCAGTTTGATGCCAAACGGCTCTTTACCCGTTGGCGCCTTGACCCGCACCGACACGACTGCATCCGGCAAGTTGGCGGTTTCGTCGAGGAACTTGTAAGCGACACCGAAGTTGACATCGCCGATGGTCGGGTCACGGGTCACTGACGCTTCCGACGTGGCCTGGGCATTGTTGCCGGCACCGCCGGATTGGTAGGTGGACTCGCGGTAGACCACTGGCACGTTGACGTCGAATTGCCAGCGGTTATCGACGTTGTAGCGTCCGGTCAGGTCCAGCGTCCAGTTATCCGCCTTGATTCGGTCAAGGTTGATATTACCCAGGAAAATCGAGTCCAGAGCGAGGAAACCGTTGACGGTCAACTGACGGGCGTCGTAGCGCGCATAAGTTATGCCGGTTTCGAAGCTGAATTTGCCGTTGCCGAAGAAGCCGCTGGCTTCGTTGTAAAGGTTGCTGACGCTTTGCGCAGGCGCCGAGTCGTCCTTAAGCGACTGCCCATAGGAACTGCCGCCGCCACCCGCTCCTCCGGAGGCAGCTGCCGCGCCTGTACCTGCGACGGTGGTCCCACCTTTTTTGAAGTCCGACGGGGATTTTGCCAGACGTTTGGGCGCTGGAGTCGCCGGCTGGTCTTCGACCTGGCGCACCCGTTGTTCCAGCACCGCCAGGGCCTTTTGCTGCACGTCGTAACGCTGTTTGAGTTCCAAGAGTTCTTGTTTGAGCGTCTCGATATCGGCGTCCGGCGCGGCATACAACATGGACGCAGGTAAGAGCGTACTTAAACAAACAACCGCACGTAATGATAGCGATCGATGCATGAAATAAGCCGTCCTTTTTTAATGCGTAAAGTGTCGAGGCTCAGCGTAGTTCAATATCCGAGAGTGCGTAGGCCTTTGAGTTGGTCAAGATTGCAGTTCAGCGCGCCATTGTTCAGGCTGTTGCCCATGACAATGTTGAGCTGGGTCATATTGTTGACAAAATTCGTGTTGCCGGTAAGCACCGTACCTTGCAGTACATTGCCAGCACCGATCTGTTGAAGGCTGTTGCCCTGGTTGTTATTGGCCTGAATGGCCATTTGCAAGCCACCGTTCCTGGCCGAAACGGCAACATCGCCTGCCGCACTGCTGCCGGTGACCACGCCTCCGGCGACCAGCACCTGGCCTGATTGCACCAGGTTGCCCGGTGCGAGGCCGTTTTCGGTGACGTTGATGCCGACATTGTTGTAAGCGGTGTTGCCATCGCCGGCCGCACGCACGCTTTGGGTCACGCCTTGGCCGCTGCCCAGGCCCGCGCCGCCGACTACCGAACCGGTGCCTGTGGTCTGGTTGGTGCCCGTGCCTTTGACGCCGACGGTCTGTACGTAAAACTGCGGGGTGATGGTCGCTTTGTCGATCTGCATGCTGGCTTTGCCGGTGATCGAGTCACCCACCGAGTTGGTCCAGGTGCTGCTCATGACGATGCCGAAGCTGATGATCCGCCCCGGCATCACATAACGACCACGCAACTCGGCCATTTCCGAGTCTTTCAGTTCGATAGGCTTGAACCCCGATGAAGCATAAGCGGGCATTGAGGCTGCCAGACACAAGACCGTCAGCCAACGGGAAGTGTTCATCTCTCGCTCCTGGAGCTTCCTGCCCCTAATGGCGCTTCTTAGAAGAAGTCGCTTTGGATAAAACCGAAGTCCATCAGCTCGGCATCGCCCACGGGTCTGAATTCATTCAGTTTGTTCTTGGCACTGAGAGGGGTAGGCGGGTCAAGCAGGACATTGGCCTTGTCATAACCTTCGCCCAACACCGCAAATACGATGCCATTCCAACCCTTGACGAAATCGTCGCGCGAATAGCGTTTGTGGCCCAGCACCGGGTCGCCGATGTATACCCAGTCCTTGTCTGCGCGTTGCATCACCACGAAGTGCTTGTAGCCCCGGATTTCCAGCAGCACCACCACAGGGATCTTCACGGTCACCAGAGTGTCTGGTGCGATCTTGTAGCCCCGGGCACGCATGCCGATGCTTTCGAGATAGCGCTTCATGTCCAGCATGGAAAAACCCTGGGTGCGTACCAGGTTCTGGTCGGCGTTGACCAGCATGCCTTTGATGATGTGTTCTTCGTCGACGTCCAGCCAGTAGGCTTGGCGCAGGATGGTGGCAAGTGCCGCAGCACCGCAGCTGAAATCGGTTTTCTGTTCCACCAGGTTGGCGAACCGACGCTCACGGATACTCTCGACCTTTTTATAGATGACTGCACCGCCGGGCATGGCGGAGATCGCCATCGTGCCTGCCCATGTTGGGCCGGTGAGCAACATCAGGAGGGTGAGGGTCGCGAGGCGCATGATCGAATGACCTGTTGGACACTGGAATAAAAAAGGGCCTTGTTGCCAAGGCCCCGTTGGATCAGAAGCGAACGCCGCTGGCGCAGCTGCTGCAACCCTGACCGATGGACAGGCTGTTGCTGCTTTGGTTGCCCAAGCCCGACTGCAGGTTTACGCCTACGTTGCCGGAGTTGCTGTTAACCGAGTTGTCGAGGCTCGAGTTGTTGGACACATACTGAGGTTTGCCGCCATAACCATAGCCATAACCGTGGCTGGTAGCAGCAGCGTTCAGGTAGCTGTTGCCGAGCGAGTTTTGCTCGGTGTTGGCCGCTGCCGCGATATTTTTGCCGTCAGCGGTAGTGATTGCCATGTTGTTTTTACCCTGGTTGCCTTGACCGGCCTGGCCGTTGTAACCCAGGTTGCCAGAGTTGCTGTTAAGCGATTTGTCCAGGGAGGCGTTGTTTTGCGTGCCTTTGTTGGAGTAGGTGTTCAGCAAGCTGTTTTGATTGACATCGACCACGGCGAATACCGACGCGAAGTCGCCTTTGGCGCTGGAGATGGCAGCAGAGTTGTCTGCTTGGTTGCCACTGCCAGCCTGGACGTTGACCCCAGTGTTACCACTGTTGCTGTTTACCGAGCCATCGGCCGAAGCGTTGTTTTCGGTTTTGGTGTCGTCGAACTTGTTGCCAGCGCTATTTTGTACGTCTGTCACAACAGCGGCCACAACCCCGGTGGGTTGAGGGGCCGGATGCCAGCCACCACCATTTGCTTGTGCAGCAGCAGCCATCAGCGCGGCCAGAGCGAAAACCATTGGTTTCAGAGCCATTTGAGGTTTCATGGTGTTTCTCCTTGCTTCTAATTTAGTTGGTTAAGTGTTGGTACGGTCTAGCGAGTACTACCAAGCATTTACTTGATAGTGATGCCCAGGGTGTTAGCCACTCGGTTCCCCACCCCTGCACTCTGGTTCACCTGAATCACTCCTCGGCTGCCTGTGAAGGCCTGGTCGCTTGTGACGACCTGGCGACTGCCAGTGGTAGGGGTGAACCCTGAGTCGGTTGCCAGCGTCGTCGTGTTCTGCTGCAACAGGACGCTGTCGTCGATGCTTTGCGGGCCAGGGTTGATGCTGACCCGCACGGCATTGATTGATTGGTTATTCGCCCCGGCTGTCTGGTTGATGCCCAGCATGCCGTTGCCATTGGTAAAAGAGGTTCCTGCGATCGCGGCCTTGGCGTTCAGCGACGGGTCGACCTTGCCGTTCAGGTTTTGGATATTGACGGTGGTGGCTTGTCCACCCAGTGTGATGGCACGGTTGTTGGCCGTTTGCTGTTGGATGCCGGCCGACTGGTTGATCGAGAAGTTGCCGTTGTAGTTTTTTCCGCTGTTGTTGATCACCGCGGAGTCGTCTGCCCATGCAGTGGTGCTGCTCAGCAGGGCGAGGATCAGAAGAGTGCGATTCATTACTTGCCCCCCATCATGTTGCCAATGTTGTTCAGGGGGGCCATGCCGCGCTGGATCGAGTTGCTGATCTGGCCGCCCATGCTGCTGCCCGCGCCGTGGCCGGCCGTTGCACCGGTACCCAGTGTCGACATGCTGCTTTGCGTGGAGGTCACGCCAGACAAGTTCCCCGCAGTCTGTATGGAACGGGCGATGCTCGAGCCACTGCTGATGCCGCCGATATCCAAATCGCTGAGTTCACTTGAGGTGGCACTGTTGATTTCTCTGCTGGGATTGGCGTTGGCAGTGGTGGGGTAGGGGTCTGGACCGAACGATGCGCGACCGTACATATGACCTTGCACTTCACGCCCGGTCACGATGACACCGTCGGCAGCAAAGCTCGGAACGCTGACGCCGATGCTGAGTACACAGCTGACCAGCAGTACATTCATCGAACCTTGAGTGAGTGTGATCACGGCGGCATTCCTTTTTCGTTGCGCTGACCCTAAACAGCGCTGTAAGGAATAGAGCAGAAGGCGTGCCGCTTTTGTTTTGTTGTTGTTAATCAGATAGATATGAAACATAGCAGGCTAAGTGATGGCCATGCTGTTTCAGCGCTGATACACCGCGCCGATGCCAGCCCGATGGCCGGCCCGCAGGTCATGCTTTCGGGAGGTTGTATCAGTGATGTAACACTGCGTATGACAAAACGATGAAGCCGCGCTGTCAGGGCCGCTCAGAGGAGGAGGGTGTTTCAGAAATGGACACTGCGGGCGCAATCAGGCTCGCAGGGACAGGCAGAAGCCTCAGCCCTTGGGCGCTTTACGTGGGATGGAGTTGAGGACGGGATTGCCATCTTGGTTCTGGGTCAGGTAGACCGGCAAAACCTTGGGCAGGGAGGGGACGAGGTTGTTGACCTCGCTGATGTTATAGATGCCGCCGATGCGGATCGTTCCGGTGCCGATATCGGCCAGCATCACGGGTTTGTTCAGGTAGCGGTTGATCAACGGTAACGCGTCGGCCAGGGCCAGGTTGTCCAGGACCAATTTGCCCTGGCGCCAGGCGAGGGCGCTGTCGTTGGGGTTGATCGGGCGCACGCGCGGGGTGGCATCGCCTGGTTGATAGCTGGCTTGCATGCCTGGGGTCAGCGGCACGCTGCCGTGCGCCGGGTCGCTGGAAATCTGCACCGAGCCTTCGAGCAGCATCACCCGCACCTGATTTTCGTATTTCCACACGTTGAATTGGGTGCCGGTCACGCGCACCTGTCCTTCACCGGCCTTGACGACAAACGGATGGGTGCTGTCATGGCTGACCTTGAAAAACGCCTCGCCCTTGCTCAGTGTGACCCGGCGCTGGTCCTTGTAATCGGCGTAGACCAGTTCGGTGCCCAGGTTGAGCTCAACCTGGCTGCCATCGGCCAGGGTGACCTGGCGCAGGCCATTGCTGGCCTCGAACCGTTCATAGGCAGTCGGCAACCAGCCCGCTTCCCAGCCGGTGAACGCCGCCAGGGGCAGCGCGGCCAAGCACACTGCGGCAGCCACCGCGTAATCGCGCAGCCGGCGACGCGGTCTGAACGGCGCTATGGGCGGCGCATTGCGTGGCAAGTGATCGGCCACGTCCCAGATTTCCAGCATCGCCGCGTATTCGAAGGCATGCAGCGGATGAGCATCGTGCCATTGTTGAAAGGCCTGTCGTTCGTCCGCCGTGCAATCACTTGCATGCAAGCGCATGCACCAATGCGCGGCGGCGTCGGTGATGGCGTCATATTCGGCTTCTAAAGCAGACTTTTCGGTCATTAATTCATCCTGATTTCCCACATTCTAACCTCCCGAGACCGGGGGCGAGAACAGCCTTCATGGCAATTGCGCATCAATTGAACTTTTATTCTCGTTGGGGCACGCCCAAACAGGCTGGTGATGGAGTCGCGACACACCGTAATGGACGGCGAAGCGCGTCAGGCAGTAGATAACTCAAGCGCCCGTTGACAGCAGGCACGGGAGGCGTTGTTTAATCGTCGGTCTGGATTCTTGTTGTCTCTTCCAATTACAAAATCGGAGCTACCGATGTCTGCCCAGTCCCCGAGAGTTGACAATTCTTCAGCGTTCATCGGTTTCAACGACCTGGTGGGGTTGCTGCACGCGGTGTTTGTGAAGCACGGCACGTCGCCGCAAGTGGCGCAGATCCTCGCGCACAATTGCGCCAGCGCCGAGCGCGACGGCGCCCACAGCCATGGCATCTTTCGGATGCCCGGATACATCAGCACGCTGGAGAGCGGCTGGGTCGATGGCAAGGCCACGCCGGTGGTCACGGATGTCGCTTCCGGCTTCGTGCGGGTCGACGCCGCGAATGGCTTCGCCCAACCGGCGTTGGCGGCGGCCCGTGCGTTGCTGGTGGACAAGGCCCGCAGCGCCGGTATTGCGTTGCTGGCGATACACAATTCCCATCACTTTGCCGCGCTGTGGCCGGATGTCGAACCTTTCGCCGAGCAAGGCCTGGTGGCGCTGAGCGTGGTCAACAGCATGACCTGCGTGGTGCCCCATGGCGCCGATCGCCCGCTGTTCGGCACCAACCCGATCGCGTTTGCCGCGCCACGGGCGGACGGCGCGCCGATTGTGTTCGACCTGGCCACCAGCGCCATCGCCCATGGTGACGTGCAGATTGCTGCGCGCAACGGCGAGCGCCTGCCGCCGGGCATGGGCGTCGACAGCCTGGGCCAGCCGACCCAGGACCCCAAGGCCATCCTCGAAGGCGGTGCGTTGTTGCCGTTCGGCGGGCACAAGGGCTCGGCGCTGTCGATGATGGTCGAGTTACTGGCCGCGGCCCTGACCGGCGGCAACTTCTCGTTTGAGTTCAACTGGGCCGATCACCCTGGCGCCCGCACGCCGTGGACCGGCCAGTTGTTGATCCTGATCGACCCGAGCAAAACCGCCGGGCAAAACTTCGCCGAGCGCAGCCAGGAACTGGTGCGGCAGATGCACGCGGTGGGGTTGCGGCGGTTGCCGGGGGATCGACGTCATCGCACGCGGGCGAAGTCGTTGGCGGCAGGCATTGAAGTGGACGCTCAGGCGTTGAATCAACTACGTGAGTGGGCCGTCTGAAAACCCGCGTAGCCGCTTACCTCGCCAGGGTTCGGCAGTGGCTACGCAAGGCCTACAGTATTAGTTGCGACGACCGAGCAGCAGGCCGACCACCAGGCCAAAGCCTGCCGAGATCGCCACGGTCTGCCACGGGTGACCGCCAATGTAGGTTTCGGTGGCATCCACCACCGGCTTGCTGCGCTCGCGCACATTGGACACCGAATCGAGCGCTTGCTTGAGCTTGATAGCGACCTGCTCGCGCAGCGTTTCGCCTTCTTCGCCGACCAGGGAAGCACTGTTTTTGAGCAGTTTGTCCGACTCTTCGATCAGTGCAGTCAGTTCGCTGAACGCTTGATCCTTGATTTGATCTTCGACGACTTGGGCGGCAGATTTACGGGCCATTGTGTGACTCCTTGCAGGTAAATGTGACAGTGAACAATGGAGTGTCGGGCGGCGGCAAAAGTTGCAGTTTTTTGCCGGCCGGCGTGGGTATGCGAAATCCGAATCAGGAAACTTAGACCTACAGTGTAAGATGTCACCTATTTGTGCAGCAGGAAATTCAACATGAGCTTCAATCTCGCCAACAAGACCCTCGCCGAACGCGCCGAGCTGGAAGATGAAAAGTCCCGTCTCTACGACCTGTGGCAAAGCAACCTGGGCAAGGCCAAGGGCGAAGCCGCGCGCCTGTTCGGCGAGCGCGCCAAACGCAAGGGCAAGTGGGCCGAATGGGTTCGCGCGGAACTCGACGGCATGTCGCCGCCGGAGTTCTCCAACATGGTGCGCAGCGAAGTCAACAAGCTGATGGCGGCGGCGAAGTAAAGCTGGCGACAATCGCCTCGCGCACTTTCTGCAACATCGGATCAAGCTGAGCCTGGGTGCGCCAGCCCAGTTCCACCGGGTAGCGCGGCAGCGCCAGCGGGCACGGCAGAACCTGCAAGCCGGTCATGCCGGCGATGGCTTCGGCGGCGTGCCCGGGAATGGTCGCCACCGCCTGGCTGCCCTTGAGCAGAAACGGCAACGCGGCGAAGTGGCTGGTGGAGGCACACACCTGGCGGCTCAGCCCTTGTGCCGCCAGCCCTTCATCGGTGATCCCGATAAACCCGCCGGATGACACCAGTACATGCTCGCGGCTAACGAACGCGTGCAGGTCGATGCATTGCTGGCCTGGCGCCAGGCTGTGCGGGTCGACCAGGCAGCGGTAATCACCTTCTCCCAGCACCTGTCGGCTTAGGCGGCGTTCGGCAAAACCGCCGGCGGTAATCGCCAGGTCGAGGCTGCGGTCGAGCAGGGCGGCGGCGACGATCTGGCTGTGGGTCTGACGGAAAATCACACGCAATTTCGGCAACCGCTGGGCAATTTCCGCCATCAGGCGGCGGCCGTAGGCAATCTCGAAGTCGTCGGATAAACCCAGCACCACGGAGCGTCCCTGATACTGCTGGGTGTCCGGGTGGGTCATCGCCAGGCTCTGTCGGCAGCGGTCCAACGCCTCACTGATCACCGGCTTCAACTGGTTGGCCCGCAAGGTCGGCGCCAGGCCACGGCCGGTTCGCACGAACAGTTGGTCGCCATACACCTCGCGCAAACGCCGCAGGCCCGCGCTGATCGCCGATTGGGTGACGCCCAGGCGCAACGCTGCGCGGCTGGCGCTGGATTCGTCGTGCAGGGCTTCGAAGGTTTTCAGCAGGTTGAGGTCGACTTGGGTGATATTTATCTGGCTCATATCATTCAGCACTGAGGTGGGCTTTATTCATGATCCGGGCTGGCTGGAGAATGGGCAACCCCTCATTGTTCGGAGTGATCCTGATGCCTGTTTCTATTGTGGCCGCCTTGCAAATCGGTTCCTTGCCCGGCGGCAAGGCCGACACCCTGGCGCAAATCCTGGCGTATGAAGAGCCGATCCTGCGCAGTGGCGCGCAATTGGTGGTGATGCCCGAGGCGCTGCTGGGCGGTTATCCCAAAGGCGAAGGCTTCGGCACGCAACTCGGTTATCGCCTGCCCGAAGGTCGCGAAGCCTTTGCGCGATATTTTGCCAACGCCATCGACGTGCCCGGCGCCGAAACCGAAGCGTTGGCCGGTTTGTCGGCGCGCACCGGTGCCAGCCTGGTCCTGGGCGTGATCGAGCGCAGCGCCAGCACCTTGTATTGCACCATGCTGTACTTCGAGCCGGCGCACGGCCTGGTGGCCAAGCACCGCAAGCTGATGCCCACCGGCACCGAGCGGCTGATCTGGGGCAAGGGCGATGGTTCCACACTGCCGGTGATCGACGCGGCGGTCGGGCGCATCGGCGGCGCGGTGTGCTGGGAAAACATGATGCCCCTGCTGCGAACGGCGATGTACGCCAAGGGTGTGCAGGTATGGTGTGCGCCCACGGTGGATGAGCGCGAGATGTGGCAGGTGAGCATGCGCCACATTGCCCACGAGAGCCGCTGTTTTGTGGTCAGTGCGTGCCAGGTGCAGGCATCGCCCGCGGCGCTGGGCGTTGAGGTGGCCAACTGGCCTTCAGATCGTCCGTTGATTGCAGGCGGCAGTGTGATTGTCGGCCCCATGGGCGACATCCTGGCTGGGCCGCTGCTGGGTGAGGCCGGGCTCTTGAGCGCGCAGATCAATACCGACGATCTGGTGCGCGCACGGTATGACTATGACGTGGTGGGGCATTACGCCCGGCCGGATGTTTTCGAGCTGGTGGTCGATGAGCGGGCCAAGCCGGGCGTGCGCTACATCACGGACTGAGCGCGGTAAAACCGGTGGGAGTCAGCCCACTCCCACCGGTTGATGTCTATCGCTTGAAAGAGCGGCGATCCAGCCACTCTTCACGGGTCATTTCCCAGATGTCCCGTGGAAAAATACCCTCGACAAACTCACCTTCGTCTGTCCTGATCAGACGCATGCCCGTGCGTTCTGAAATCCGCCGCGACTTCAGGTTGGGCGCAGCTTTCGGCACGCGCAGCACGGGCCGCTCAAGCACCTCGAACCAATAGGCGGTCACCGCCTCGTTCGCTTCGGACATCAACCCCTGGCCCTGCCATCGCGGCCCCAACCAGAACCCACGGTTATTATCGGGTTCGTCCATCAGGCTGATATTGCCGATCAATTGCTCCGGCGCGCTTTGCAGGCGGATCGCCCAATGCCATTCCTCGCCCCGGGCCATGGCGGGCAACGCGATGTGTTCCAGGTAGTGACGCGCGCCGTCAGCCGGGTAGGGCCACGGCACCAGCGCATTGAGATAACGCACCACTTCCCAATGGGGGAACTGTTGCTGGATGCCCTCGGCATCGTCGAGTGTCAGTGGGCGCAGAATCAGGCGTTGGGTGACCAAGGTCGGTTGCATGGGGGGTTACCAAGTGGCGGTATTCGGCAGGTCCAGTGTCCCACGATCGACAAACCGCATGGTGCCGAACAGCCCGCCGGCCAATTTGCCGCGCAATACGTAGGGCAGGTTGTTCAAACTCTGGGTCTGGCTCAGGCCGAGGGTTTGCCGTAACACGGAAAATGCTGAAACGCTGACCGGCACCATCAGAACCGTCTCGGAAAAGCGTGGGATGCTTCCGCGCTGATCACTCACCCCCGATGCCAGCGGCCGGCCATTGACCTCCAGGTCCAGGGCCACGCCGTTGTAGTCGATCGCCGTTTCATTGGGGTTCTGCACCCGCAGTTTCACGGCGAAGCGCACTTCCAGGTCCTGGCTTTGCAGCGGCTCGATGCCCACCACGTTGATAGTGACCGGGTCGCGATTGGGGAACAGGGCGCAAGCGCTCAAGGTCAGCAGCAGTATCGATAGAACCATGAGCTTGCGCATACGAAGGTGCTCCTAGTGCGTGACGTCCGGGTCTTGCATCACTTTGAGGGTTGAGGACTCCGGATCAAATTCATCTTCTTCCAGCTCTAAGAACTCTTCTGGCAGGAAAATGTTCAGCAGGATTGCACAGAACGCGCCTACGGTGATCGGCGATTCGAAGATGTTGTGCAGCGCCTTGGGCAGGTCGCGCAACACTTCCGGCACAGCGGCGACACCCAGGCCCATGCCCAGGGAGATCGCCACGATCAGCATATTGCGGCGGTGCAGACCGGCTTCGGCGAGGATCTTGATCCCCGCCACGGCGACGGTGCCGAACATGATCAGCGTCGCGCCCCCCAATACCGGCTTGGGCATCAGTTGCAGCACCGCGCCGATCATCGGGAACAGCCCCAGCAGCACCAGCAGCCCGGCAATGAAGTACGCCACATAACGGCTGGCTACGCCGGTGAGTTGGATCACGCCGTTGTTCTGGGCGAACGTCACCATCGGCAGGCTGTTGAAGGTCGCGGCCATCGCCGAGTTGAGGCCGTCCGCCAGCAGGCCGGACTTGATGCGCTTGATGTACAGCGGGCCCTTGACCGGCTGTTGGGAAATCATCGAGTTGGCCGTCAGATCACCGGCGGCCTCCAGGGGCGAAATCAGGAAAATCACCGCCACCGGGATAAACGCCACCCAGTCGAACGAGAAGCCGTACTTGAACGGCACCGGCACGCTGATCAACGGTACCTGGGGCAAGGCCGCCATATCCACACGGCCCAGCCACCAGGCCACGATGAAGCCCAGGGTCAGGCCGATCACGATCGAACCCAGGCGCAGGAACGGGTTGTTGAAGCGGTTGAGTACCACGATGGTGAGCAGCACCAGCGCGGCCAGCCCCATATTGCTCGCGGCGCCGAGGTTGTCGGCGCCGAAGCCACCGGCCATGTCGGTGACTGCCACCTTGATCAGCGACAGGCCCATCAGGGTGATGATGGTGCCGGTCACCACCGGGGTGATCAGCTTGCGCAACTTGCCGATGAACTGGCTGAGCACGACTTCGATAAACGCCGCAAAAAAACAGATGCCGAAGATCGTCGAGAGAATCTCATCGGTGCCGCCACCCCGGGCCTTGACCATGAACCCGGCACTGAGAATCACGCTGATAAACGAAAAACTGGTGCCCTGCAGGCACAACAACCCCGAACCGATCGGGCCGAACGTGCGCGCCTGCACAAAAGTGCCGAGCCCCGACACGAACAAGGCCATGCTCACCAGGTACGGCACCTCGCTTTCCAGGCCCAGCACGCCGCCGACGATCAGCGTAGGGGTGATGATGCCGACAAAGCTCGCCAACACATGCTGCAAGGCGGCAAACATTGCGGCAGAGAAGTGCGGACGGTCTTCCAGGCCGTAGATCAGGTCGGATTTATAGCGCGGGCGCGGGGCTTGAGCGTCAGACAAAATGCGGGCTCTGGACAGAAAATGGAGGCGCAGGATGCCAGAAACCGCTGATCGTCAGAAGTGTAAAAAAATATTTATGGAGGCCCTGCGAAAACCGCTGGGCCTGCCGATATCTTTCATAGGCCCACCCAACAATGACAACAAGTGGTGACCAAGGTCAGAGCAGCGTGTTGACGCCAACTGATCATTCCGCTGCAGGGATGCGCGCAGACACTCCTTCTTGAGAATACCTCTATGTCTCTTCGTCATCTGAATATTGCCCCTCGAGCGTCTCTCGGTTTCGCATTCATTGCGTTGTTGGTGGTTGTATTGGGAGTGTTTGCAGTCAACCGCATGACGCTGATCCGTCAGGCGTCGGTGGATATGAGCAGCAACCAACTGCCCAGCGTGGCCTACTTGGGCAGCCTCACGGAAAACGTGTTGCGCATGCGTATCTTGTCGTTCCGCGTGTTGGTCAACCGTGAACCGGCTGCGTTGCAAGAGGCGCAAACGCGCATCGCCGTACTGATCGACAAGGTCAGAGCCGCCCAGGCCGGTTACTCAGCGTTACCTTCCGTGCCTGAGGAAGCGGCCCTGTACAAGACGTTTGTCGGCACCTTGGACAACTACCTGACGGCCCAGGCCGAGATGCTGGCGCTGTCCCAGCAAAACAAGGTCGATGAGATGCGCGCCTTGATCAATACCCGGATCAAGAACGGCACCGATCAGATGGGCGAGCAGTTGAACAAGCTGATCGCCCTCAACTCCGCTGGCGCCAAGCAGGCCAACGAGCAGGCCGGACGCAGCTATGACAGCGCGATCAGCGGGATCGTCGTGGTGGCCATGGCCGCCGCCTTGCTCACGGTACTGTTGGCCTGGTTGCTGACCCGCAGCATCGTCACGCCGCTGCGCAAAGCCGTGGAAGTGGCGCAAACCATTGCCGGCGGCGACTTGAGCAAAGTCATTGAAGACGATGGCAAGGATGAACCGGCGCGTTTGATCAGTGCGTTGTCGGCCATGCAAACCAACTTGCGCCAGACCATCCAGCACATCGCCGGTTCGGCCACGCAATTGGCCTCGGCGGCGGAAGAGTTGAGCGCCGTCACCGAAGAAGCCTCCAAAGGCTTGCAGCAACAAAACAACGAAATCGACCAGGCCGCCACGGCCGTCAATGAGATGACGGCTGCCGTGGAAGAGGTGGCGCGGAACGCCGTGTCCACCTCCGAAGCCTCCACGCAGTCCAACCAGGCGGCACGGGAAGGCCGCGACCGGGTGGTTGAGACCGTCGGCGCGATCCAGACCATGACCCAGGATGTGCAAAACACCTCGTTGCTGATCGAAGGTCTGGCCACTCAGGGGCGCGACATCGGTAAGGTCCTCGACGTGATCCGGGCGATTGCCGAGCAGACCAACCTGCTGGCGCTCAACGCGGCGATCGAAGCCGCCCGCGCCGGTGAAGCCGGGCGCGGCTTCGCGGTGGTGGCCGACGAGGTGCGGGCCCTGGCCCATCGCACCGCGCAGTCGACCCAGGAAATCGAGAAAATGGTCGCCGGTATCCAGAACGGCACCGGTGAAGCCGTGCAATCCATGCAACAGAGCAACCAGCGCACCCATAACACCCTGGAAATGGCCCGCGCGGCCGGCGTGGCACTGGAGCAGATCACCCAGTCGATCAGCCTGATCAACGAGCGCAACCTGGTGATCGCCAGCGCCTCGGAAGAACAGGCCCAGGTGTCCCGTGAAGTAGACCGCAACCTGGTCAACATCCGCGACCTGGCGACCCAGTCGGCGGCGGGCGCCAACCAGACCAGCGCGGCCAGCCATGAGCTGTCGCGCCTGGCGGTGGATTTGAATGCGATGGTGGCCAGGTTCGTTATCTGAGCCACTTTGCAATGCAATCCCAATGTGGGAGGGAGCTTGCCCCCGATAGCAATGGGTCAGTCAACTCATCTACTGACTGATCCAGCGCCATCGGGAGCAAGCTCCCTCCCACATTTGCTCTATGTTGTGTCAGAAGCTATTGCATCCAGGCGCCTGGATTCACCAGGTTTTTCGGCTTCTGACCGGCGAGCGCCGCGAGCAGATTATCCACCGCGCACTCGGCCATCGCTTCCCGCGTCTCATGGGTCGCCGAGCCGATATGCGGCGTGGCCACCACATTGTTCAAGCGCAGCAACGGCGAGTCGTGGGGCAGCGGCTCGCGCTCGAACACATCCAGCCCCGCCGCGCGAATCGTGCGCTGCTGCAAGGCCTCGACCAGCGCGGCTTCATCCACCACCTTGCCGCGGGAGATATTGATAAAGATCGTCTCCGGGCCCATCAGGGCGAATTCTTGCGCGCCGATCAACCGCTCGGTTTCGGCGGTGAGCGGCAGTGTCAGGCAGACGAAGTCTGCTTGTTGCAGCAAGTCGTTCAGGCGACGGTACTGCGCGCCGAACCGTTCTTCCACCTGTGGCTTGGGCGAGTGACTGTGGTAGAGCACCGGCATACCGAAGCCGAAATGCCCGCGCTGGGCCAGCGCTTCACCAATGCGGCCCATGCCGATGATGCCCAGGGTCTTGCCATGCACGTCGCTGCCGAAATGCGCCGGGCCGATGTTCTTGTGCCACTGGCCAGCACGCACCATGTCGGCCAGTTCGACCACCCGGCGTGCGGTGGCGAGGATCAGCGCGAAACCGGTGTCGGCGGTGGTTTCGGTGAGCACATCGGGTGTGTTGCTGAGCAGGATGCCGCGCCGGGTCAGGTACTCGATGTCGTAGTTGTCGACGCCGACGGACACGCTGGCCACCGCCTCCAGTTGCGGTGCCAGGTCCAGCAACGCGGCGTCCAGGCGCAGGCTCGCGCCCAGCAACCCATGGGCGCCGGGGAGGGCGTCGCGCAGTTTGGCCAGGCCGGGCGGGTCGAGCGCGTCGATCAGCGTGACCTCGGCGTGCTCATGCAGCCGGGCCATCAGCGGCGCGGAGAGTTTTTTGTACAGAACGACAGACTTTTTCATCAGGTCTTCACCTTTAATTCGAGGGACTGCAACGGCGCGCGCTCGCGGTCGCTGGCGCCGGGCTTGAGGAAAATCGTCAGCACCACCGAGACCATCAACGCGCCGCTCATCAGCAGGTAAGAGGCGCCGGGGGAACCGGTGCTGCTATTGAGGTAACCCACCAGGTACGAACCGCCGAACGAACCGAGCGCGCCCATGCTGTTGATCAACGCCATGGCGCCGCCGGCGACGTTGGCCGGCAGGATCTCCGGGACAATCGCGAAAAACGGTCCATAGGGCGCATACATGCACGCGCCGGCAATCACCAGCAGGGTGTAGGACCACCAGAAATGTTCGGCGCCGAGCACGTAGGACGCATAGAAAGCGATAGAGGCGATCAACAACGGCGGCCACACAAACCGCTTACGTTTTTGCAGCTTGTCCGAACCCCACGACACCACCAGCATGCCGATCACCGCCGCCAGGTACGGCAGCGCCGACAACCAGCCGGCCTCGACCATGTCCATCTGCAAACCGGCCTTGAGGATCGACGGCAGCCACAGCACAAAGCCGTACACGCCGATGCTCCAGCAGAAGAACTGCAGCGCGAGGATGATCACCTTGGGCGAGCGAAACGCTTCGGCGTAGTTCTTCACCGCTTTGATCCCCACCTGTTCGGCGGCGAGGGCGGTTTCCAACTGGTGCTTTTCGCTGTCGCTCAACCACCGGGCATCCTTGGGCCGCTCATCGGCCAGGCGCCACCAGATAAACGCCCACAGCACCGCCGGCAGGCCTTCGACGATGAACATCCAACGCCAGCTGAAATGCTGCACCAGGTAGCCGGACACCACCGACATCCACAGCATGGTCACCGGGTTGCCGAGGATCAGGAACGTATTGGCCCGCGAGCGTTCGGCACGGGTGAACCAGTGGCACAGGTACACCAGCATCGCCGGCATCACCGCCGCTTCGACCACGCCGAGCATGAAGCGAATGGCGATCAGCATGTAGGCGTTGGACACCACGCCGGTCAGGGTGGCCAGGCCGCCCCAGAGGATCAGGCTGACGAAAATCAACTTCTTCACGCTGCGCTTTTGCGCGTAGATCGCGCCCGGCACTTGGAAGAAAAAGTAACCGAGGAAGAACAGTGCGCCGAGCAGGGACGACATGCCGGGTGTGATCATCAGGTCTTCAGCCATGCCGCTGGCGGCGGCGAAACCGTAGTTGGCGCGGTCCAGGTACGCCAGGCTGTAGGTGATAAAGACGATGGGCATGATGTACCACCAACGGCGGGTGGCGAGTTTCAAGGTATCCATGGGGTTGCTCCTGAGCTTGTTGTAGTTGTGGCAACAGGGAGTGGGTCAAGCAACGGATCGGGTCGGCAGCTCCGTGCGTGTGGGTAAGCCTTCCATATCGCCGCGGCTCTGCACGGCACGGCTGCCGATCCAGTTGCCGCGGTGTACCGCCTCGGGGAAGCTGAGGTTTTCCAGCAGGGCGCTGATCATGCCGACGGCAAAGCCATCACCGGCGCCGACGGTGTCGACCACTTTGTCCACGCTCACGGCGGCGACAAAGCCTTGGTCCAGTTGGGTGCGGTAATACGCGCCGTCCGGGCCGAGCTTGATGGCCACGGCTTCGGCGCCCTGGTCCAGGTAAAACGCGGCGATGTCCGCCGGGTCGTCGAAACCGGTAAGCAAGCGACCTTCGCTCAAGCCCGGCAAGACCCAATCTGCCAAGCCTGCGAGGGCGTTGATCTCGCGGATCATCTGCTGCTGGCTGGGCCACAGCGCCGGGCGCAGGTTCGGGTCGAACGACACGCTGCGCCCGGCCTTGCGCATTTGCGTCATCAGCTCGCGGGACAACTCGCCGGTGGCCTCGGACAAGGCCGGCGGGATGCCGGTGGCGTGCAGGTGGCGCGCCTGCAGCAGCGCCGGGCTGATGGCCGCGATGGATAAGTGGCTGGCCGCCGAGCCCTTGCGGAAGTACTCGACTTGGGGATCATCGCCGGCTTCTTCGCGGGACTTGAGCTGAAAACCGGTGGGGTGCAGCGGGTCGACCGCCACGTGCCGGCAATCCAGGCCTTGTTGCTTGAGTGTGTCGAGCACAAAGCGGCCCAGGGAGTCGTTGCCCACCCGGCTCAGCCAGGCGACGTTGAAGCCCAGGCGCGACAGGCCGATGGCGACATTGCTGTCGGCCCCGGCGATGCGTTTGTGGAAGTGGCCCACCTGGGCCAGGTCGCCGCTCTGTTCGGCGACAAACATCGCCATGGTTTCACCGAACGACAGGATATCGATCTCAGACATGGGCGTACTCCGCACGGGGTTGGCCAAGCAGGGCGAGGGTGGCGACCTGCCGGGCGGTGACTTCGACCAGGTCATCGCCTTGCAGCGGGAATTCCACCGCCCGGGTAATACCTTGAGTCATGTGGCCCAGCAGTTGTTCCCACAGATGCAGGTCGGTGGCGCCGGGCGGCAGCGCCACCAGCTTGCCGTCCGCACGACGCGCCACGGCCTTGCAGTGCAGGTAGTCGACATGCCGGCCGAGCAGGCGCGCGGCGGTGAGCGCGGACTGGTCCTGCCAGTGCCAGTTACCGATATCGAACGTCATCTTCACCGGCAGGCCAAGGCGCTCGACTTCGCTGAAGAAACGTTGCAGCGGTTCGATGCGGCCGCCATGCAGGGTCTGGTCGTTTTCCACCAGCAACTTGACCGGGTGGCGGTTGAGCAGGGCGTGCAGGCTGTGCAGGTCGTTGGTGTCGGTGAAGTAGCCGAGGGAGACTTTCAGCCAGCGCGCACCAAAGGCCTGGGCGCGATCAAGGGTCGCGGCGAGCTCGGCATTCGGCTGGGCGCGGCCGGCGACCCACAGTTCCAGCGGCGAAGAGAACACGCACTCCAGGCCTTGTTCGGCCGCCGCCCGTGCCAGTTGTGCGGGTTGTTCAATGGTCAGCAGCTCTTCGCGCCACTCGATGCGCCGGGCACCGGCCGCCGCCAGCAGGGCGACAAAACTCAATTGGCCCTGCTGGCGGACGAGGTCGGCGCCGTAGCTGGAAAGGCTGATGGAGACGGGGTATTCATGCATGATTGTGTACCTCTGAAACCGGTTTCATTTTTATGCGCAACCTATTGAATTGACGCCCGCGAGGGCTCGACAGCGGCTACGAGGTGGGTTGGGTGGAACCGCGAACGATCAGTTCGGGCAGGAAATCCAGGGTGCGGGCCGGCGCCGTATCGCCGCGCAGGCGCTTGAGCAGGCAGTCGAAGGCACTGGCGCCAATCGCCTGCGTCGGTTGGGCGAGGGCGGTGATGCCGGTGCCCACCAGCGGGTACCAGTCCAGGTCATCCAGGGCGATCAGGCCGACGTCCGCGAACAGGTCGCACTCCAGCGCCTTGAGCGCGCGGGTGCAGGCGAGGGCGGCAATGCCGTTGGCGCAGAACACGGCTTTGGCGCCGGGCTTGGCCAGGAAGCTGCGCAGGCGCTTTTCCAGCGCGCCGTCCAGTTCCAGCACCGTGCCACTCAACGCCGGGCGGCGGGCAATCTCGGCGGTGAAACTGTCAAGGCGCTCCAGGCGCGAACTGGTGCCATCGGTGGCCTCGCTGACCAGCACTATCTCGCGATAGCCCTGTTGCTCAAGGTGTTCCAGCGCCATGCGTACCGCGGCCGGGTTATTCAAACCCACCAGGTCGCTGCGCAACGGTGCGACCTTGCGGTCCACCAGCACCAGGGGCATTTCCCGTTGCAGTTCCAGCAGTTGTTCGAGGTGGTGGCCGAGGGTGTTCACGATCAGCCCTTCGATGTTGTACGAACGCAGCGCCGCCAGGTGCTGGCGTTCCTGCTCGTCATCGCGGTCGGTGTTGCACACCACCAGGCTGTAGCCGTGCTGGCGGCAGGCGGTTTCGACACCGTGCATCACGGCAATGGAATAGGGGTTGCGGATATCGGCCACCAGCATACCGATCAGGCGCGTGCGCCCGCGTTTTAAGCCACGGGCCATCTGGTTGGGGCGGTAGCCGAGTTCGGCGATGGCGTGCTCGATGCGCAGGGCGATGGCGTCGGAGAGCAGGGTGCGGTCGTCGCCGATGAAGCGCGACACGCTGGCTTTGGACACGCCGGCGCGCTGGGCGACGTCGAGCATGGTCACGCGGCTGCGCTGGGCGGCAGAGAAACTGTTCACGGTCATCGACCTTCTATTTTTATTGGAATGACTGAAACCGGTTTCAGGAAACCACTAAAGTACGAAAGCCGTCAAGAAGTTGTAGGACAAAGCCAGATAGCCGGTGTGTTCAGGCCAGCACACTTAACCAAGCCGCCGCCAACAGCAGCACGGCCATACCGCGGTTGAAACGCTGCATGGCGCTGGTCGAACGCAACACCCGTGCGGACCCGGCACCCAACAGCGCCCAGGTGCCCAGGCAGGGGATCGATATCAGGAAAAACGCCAGGGAGAGGTACACCACCTGGCTTTGGCGCTCCGCACCATTGCCGGTAAAAACGCTGACTACCGCCAGTGCCATCATCCAGCTTTTCGGGTTGATCAATTGCAGGCTGGCGGCGCCGATCGGGCTCAGGGGTTTTTGGCGTGTATCCGCTTCGATGGCCCGGGTGGGGGCGCTGAAAATCTGCCAGGCCAGGTAATTCAGCCAGGCAATGCCGATCCATTGCATGGCGGTTTGTACCTTGGGTAGCTGCACCAAGGACTGGCCAAACCCCGAGCCCACCACCAGCACGAGCAGCGCCGCGCCGGCGCAGGCGCCCAGGATGATTGGCAGCGTGGCCCTGAAACCGAAACGGGCGCTGTTGCTCAGTACCAGGATATTGGTCGGGCCGGGGGTAATTGAGGCGACGAAGGCAAACAGCATGAAAGGCAGCAGTGTGGACAGCATGGTGGACGACTCCGATAGACCCATTGATGGCGTCGATCTTCACAAGCCCGCGTATCACCTGTCTGGAAGGTTTGAGCAGCGCTTGCGGTAGGCCGCGGGCGTCAGGCCATAGGCGCGCACGAACCAGCGGCCCAGGTGGCTCTGGTCGGCAAAGCCCAGGGCGATCGCCACATCGGCCGGTTGTTCACCTTTGGCCAGCAAGTGTCGCGCGCGGGCCAGGCGCAGTTGCACCAGATAAGCATGGGGCGGCAGGCCAAACGCGCTCTTGAACGCACGGGTCAGGCGGAAGCGGTCGACGCCGCAGGCCAGCGCCAGCGCGTCCATGCCTACATCGTGATGCAGGTGGGCATGCAGGTATTCCCGGGCTTTGTGGGCGACCAGCGGCAGGCGTGGGTCGTCACGGTAACGGCTGCGCCAGTGGAGCTGGCCGGTGAGGCGTTCGAGCAACTGGTCCATGGCCCGTTGTCGCACGATGCGCAATTCGCCACTGTGCAGGGTGCGAAAGGCTTGGCTGGTGGCAAGGGCCAGACGTGGGTCGTTGGTCAAGGTCGCGGCAAAACTCAGCTGGCTGTTGACGGGAGCCTCTTCGAAGACCGCGCTCACTTCCCGCGTCAACCACTGCGGGTCGAGGTAGAGCATGTGGTAGGTAAAACCGTCGGCCGTGGGCGCGTCGCCGTCATGCAACTCGCCGGGTTCCACCAGGAACACCTGGCCGGGCACGCTGTTGTGGCGCGTGCGGCGGCAGTTGAATTGCTGCACGCCTTGTTCGGTCACGCCGATCAGGTAGCTGTCGTGCCAATGGGGATCGTAGGCATGGCCTTCGAAATGCGCGCGCAGGGTTTCGATGCCGGTGTCGGCGTCCTGGGACAGATCGATCCAATTGTGCGCGGCCATCACTACACCGAGGCGGAATAGACGATGCTATCTAGCGCCCATCGAGCCGTGGGCGTCTAGAAGGTTTGTGCAGCGTCAATTGAACAGTCCCGCGGCAATATTGATCGAAAAGCCGAGGATTGCCGTGTTGAACAGAAACCCGATCAGCGATTGTCCCAGTACCACCTTGCGCATGCTGCGGGTGGCAACGCCCACGTCCGACGTTTGCACGGCGACGCCGATGGTGAAGGAAAAGTACAGGAAGTCCCAATAGTTGGGGGTCAACAACCCCTCGGCAAAGCGCAGCGCCGGCTCTTTGCCGGCCCAGGTGTAATAGAGCCGGGCGTAGTGAACGCTGAAGATCACCCCGATCAACAACCATGAGCCGATGACCGTCAGGCCGGTAAAACCGTAGTGCAACAGCCGCTCGGCGGTGCTCAGGTCCTTGCTGCCGACCAGTTCGAAGGTGATGGTGGCCAGGCTGGCGATGGCCGCGATGCACACCGTGAACAGCACCAGGCCGGCGTTCTCATCCTCGATCTCGGCGATGCGTTTGACGTCTTCGGCCTTGGCGCGGATGGTCAGCCACAGCATCAGCACCAGGTAGATCCAGACGCCGGCATTCCAGCCGATCAGGATTTTGCTCACGAGTGTATCGGCGGGTACCAGGATGCCAACGGCAAGGCCCAGGACGGCGGCGCAAGAGAGGCGAGGGTGGGTGCGGGCGAGGAAGGGCATGGGTGCTCACAACAAGGACGGTTGTGAGCACCATAGCGCATTTTTTCGCGGGTTATGGACGCTTGCGCACCAGCTTCATGACGACCACAAAGAACACCGGCACAAACACCACCGCCAGCGTCGCGGTGATCATCCCGCCGATCACCCCCGTACCGATCGCTTGCTGGCTCGCCGAACTGGCGCCGGTGGCAATCGCCAGGGGCACCACGCCGAGGATGAACGCCAGCGAGGTCATGATGATCGGCCGCAAGCGCAGCCGCGCGGCCTTCAAGGTTGCGTCGAGCAAGTCTTCGCCCTGCTCGTACAGGTCCTTGGCGAACTCGATGATCAGGATCGCGTTCTTCGCCGACAGGCCGATGATGGTGATCAGCCCGACCTTGAAGAACACATCGTTGGGCATGCCGCGCAAGGTCACGGCCAACACCGCGCCGAGCACGCCCAGCGGCACCACCAGCAGCACCGACGTCGGGATCGACCAGCTTTCATACAGGGCGGCCAGGCACAGGAACACGATCAGCAGCGACAGGCCCAGCAACAGCGGCGCTTGGGAGCCGGACAGGCGTTCCTGCAACGACAGGCCGGTCCATTCCTGGCCCAGGCCCGCCGGCAGTTGGTTGACCAGGCGCTGGATTTCTTCCATCGCCTCGCCCGTGCTGTGCCCCGGTGCCGCTTCACCGGAAATGGCGATGGCCGGGTAGCCGTTGTAACGGGTCAACTGCGTCGGCCCCTGGGTCCACTTGGCTACGACGAACGCCGACAGCGGCACCATCTCGCCGGCCTTGTTGCGCACGTTGATCTTCAACAGATCCGCGACCTGGCTGCGTTGGTCGCCTTCGGCCTGCACCACCACGCGCTGCATGCGCCCCTGGTTGGGGAAGTCATTGACGTAGGTCGAACCGATGGCCGACGACAGTACATTGCCCACATCGGCGAAGGACACGCCCAGCGCGTTGGCCTGCTTGCGGTCGACCTGCAGCTGCACTTGCGGCGCTTCGGCCAGGGCGCTTTCACGCACGTTGGCCAGGATCGGGCTTTTTCCCGCAGCGTCCAGCAGTTCGGTACGCGCCGCCATCAACGCCGCGTGGCCGACGCCGCCACGGTCCTGCAGGCGGAACTCGAAACCGCTGCTGGTGCCGAGGCCGTCCACTGGTGGAGGCAGGATCGCATAGGCAATCGCGTCTTTCAGTTCGGTGAACGCCATGTTGGCGCGGTCGGCAATCGCGGCGGCCGAGTCGTCGCTGCTGCGTTGCGACCAATCCTTGAGCGTGGTGAACGCCAGCGCCGCGTTCTGCCCGGAGCCGGAGAAACTGAAGCCCATGATCATGGTGGTGTCACCAACCCCGGGCTCTTTGGCGTTGTGCGCTTCGATCTGTTCGGCCACCTGCACCGTGCGGTTCTTGCTCGCGCCCGGCGGCAACTGGATATCGGTGATGGTGTAACCCTGGTCCTCCACCGGCAGGAACGAGGAGGGCAGGCGACTGAACATCAGCCCCAGGCCCACCAGCAGCACCAGGTAGATCAGCAGGTAACGGCCGCTGCGCTTGAGGGCATACGCCACCCAGCCTTCGTAGCGGTCGGTGAGCCGTTCGAAACGCCGGTTGAACCAGCCGAAGAACCCGCCCTTGGTGTGGTGCTCATCCTTGGCGATCGGCTTGAGCAGGGTCGCGCAAAGTGCCGGGGTCAAGGTCAGGGCGAGGAACGCCGAGAACAGGATCGAGGTGGCCATCGACAGCGAAAACTGCTGGTAGATCACCCCCACCGAGCCTGGCATGAATGCCATCGGCAGAAACACCGCCACCAGCACCAACGTAATGCCGATGATGGCCCCGGTGATCTGGCCCATGGCCTTGCGCGTGGCCTCTTTGGGCGACAGGCCCTCGCTGACCATGATCCGCTCGACGTTCTCCACCACCACGATCGCATCGTCCACCAGGATACCGATGGCCAGCACCATGCCGAACATGGTCAGCACGTTGATCGAGAACCCGAGCAACAGCATGGTGGCGAAGGTGCCCATCAACGCAATCGGCACCACCAGGGTCGGGATCAGCGTGTAGCGCACGTTCTGCAGGAACAGGAACATCACCGCGAACACCAGCGCCATCGCTTCGAGCAGGGTGTAGACCACCTTGGTGATCGAGACTTTGACGAACGGCGAGGTGTCATACGGGATCTTGTATTCGACATTGGCCGGGAAGTAGCGCGACAGCTCATCCATCTTCGCCCGCACCATGTTCGCGGTGCTCAGCGCATTGGCGCCCGGCGACAGTTGCACACTGACGGCGGTGGACGGCTTGCCGTTCAGGCGTGTGGAGAACTGGTATTCCTGGCTGCCGACTTCCACCCGTGCCACATCGCCGATACGCACGGTGGAACCGTCGGGGTTGGCCTTGAGCACGATGTCGGCGAACTCGGCCGGCGTGGACAACTGGCCCTTGACCAGGATTGCCGCGGTGATTTCCTGGGTCTTGGTGCCCGGCAAGTCGCCGATGCTGCCGGCGGAAACCTGGGCGTTCTGCGCGCTGATCGCGGCATTCACGTCGGCCGGGGTCAGGTTGAAAGCGATCAGCTTCTGCGGGTCGATCCACACCCGCATGGCCCGCTCGGCGCCATACAGCTGGGCCTTGCCCACCCCGTCGAGGCGCTTGAGCTCGTTCATCACGTTGCGCGCCAGGTAGTCGCTGAGCGCCACGTCATCGAGCTTGCCGTCGCTGGAGGTCAGGGTCACCAGCAGCAGGAAGCCGGCGGAGACTTTCTCCACCTGTAAACCCTGCTGTGTCACCGCCTGGGGCAAGCGCGATTCCACGGCCTTGAGGCGGTTCTGCACATCGACCTGGGCCATCTCCGGGTTGGTGCCCGGCTGGAAAGTCGCGGTGATGGTGGCCGAGCCGAGGCTGCTCTGGGATTCGAAATACAGCAGGTGATCGGCGCCATTGAGCTCTTGCTCGATCAGGCTGACCACGCTTTCATCCAGGGTCTGCGCCGAAGCGCCGGGGTACACCGCGTAGATCTCGACTTTCGGCGGTGCGACGTTGGGGTACTGGGCCACCGGCAACTGCGGGATGGCGAGCGCGCCGGCCAGCAGGATAAACAGGGCGACCACCCAGGCGAAGATCGGGCGGTCAATAAAGAACTGCGGCATGGTCAAAGATCCTTATTGGCCGGAAGCCTGGGCGGGCGGCGGCGTGCTGTCATCCACTTGAACTTTTTCACCGGGACGCACGTGTTGCACACCCTCGACGACGATGCGGTCACCGGCCTTGAGGCCGGCGCTGACGATCCAGCGGTCATCGATCACGGCGCCCAATTCCACCGGTTGCAGGCTCACGGTTTGTTCAGCGTCCAACAACAGCACCATCGGGATGCCGGCGCTGTCACGGGTGATTGCACGTTGCGGCACGCTGATGCCTTGGCGGTCGACCGCCTGCTCCAGGCGCACGCGCACAAAACTGCCGGGCAGCAGGTCGAGGTCCGGGTTGGGGAACTCGCTGCGCACGATGATCTGCCCGGTGCCGGGGTCGACGCTGATCTCGGCGAAGAGCAATTTGCCCGGCAGCGGATACAGGCTGCCGTCGTCCTGGATCAGCGTGGCCTTGGCCTGGTCCTGGCCGACCTGTTTCAGGCTGCCGGCGCGGAAGGCGCGGCGCAGCTCGTTCAACTCACGGGTGGACTGGGTCAGGTCGGCGTGGATCGGGTCCAATTGCTGGATGATCGCCAGCGGCGTGGCCTCGTTCTGGCCGACCAGCGCGCCTTCGGTCACCAGCGCACGCCCGATGCGCCCGGAAATCGGCGCGGTGACGGTGGCGTAGCCCAGGTTCAGTTTGGCCCGTTCGACGGCGGCCTTGTTCGCGGCGACCTCGGCGTTGGTCTGGCGCAGGGCGGCGCGGGCGTTGTCGTAGTCCTGGCCGCTGATGGCGTTGCCTTCGACCAACTGGCTGTAGCGCTGTTCTTGCAGGCGCGCCTGGAACGCATTGGCCTCGGCCTTGCTCAGGTTGGCCTGAGCGCTGTCCAGGTCGGCCTTGAACGGGGCTGGGTCGATGCGAAACAGCACGTCGCCCTGTTTCACGTCATGGCCTTCCTTGAACACCCGCTGCATCACCACCCCGGCGACCCGCGCGCGCACTTCGGCGATGCGCGGCGCGGCAATGCGCCCGCTCAGTTCACTGCTGATGGACAGGGGTTTGGCCTCGAGGGTTTCGATGCGGACTGTGGCCAGGGGCGTTGCCGGTGCTTCGGCGGACGACTTGTCACACGCACTCAGGGCGAGTGTCAGGGCCAGCAAGCAAAACGGCGCAAACAGATTCTTCGACATGCTCTTATCCCAATATTGACTGGCGCATCCTAATGCCGTCCGCGCCGCAGTGCTGTGAAGCTGTGTAGGTCGTCTGTGAAGAAATGTAAGGTGCAGCCCACGTTCGGCCGCGGGCGTATATCCTTGCACAACCTTGCAAACACTGAAGATCAAATGTGGCAGGGCGCAAGTCCCCTCCCACGTGGGATTTGTGTAAGACCCATAACCGCATTATTTGGAAACACCATGCCCAACATCCTCCTGGTCGAAGACGACGCCGCGCTCTCCGAACTGATTGCCAGCTACCTGGAGCGCAATGGCTACCACGTCAGCGTGCTCAGCCGGGGTGACCATGTTCGCGAACGCGCGCGGCTCAACCCGCCGGACCTGGTGATCCTAGACCTGATGCTGCCTGGCCTCGACGGCCTGCAAGTGTGCCGTTTGCTGCGCGCCGATTCGGCGGGCCTGCCGATCCTGATGCTGACCGCCCGCGATGACAGCCACGACCAGGTGCTGGGCCTGGAAATGGGCGCCGACGACTACGTCACCAAACCCTGCGAGCCCCGCGTGCTGCTGGCCCGGGTCCGCACGCTGTTGCGCCGCAGCAGCTTGTCCGAACCGCAGGTGGCCAACGACCAGATCGTCATCGGCAACCTGTGCATCGACCTGTCGGAACGCACCGCGACCTGGCGCGAACAGGCGGTGGAGTTGTCCAGCGGCGAATACAACCTGCTGGTGGTGCTGGCGCGGCATGCCGGTGAAGTGCTCAGCCGCGACCAGATCCTGCAACGCCTGCGCGGGATCGAGTTCAACGGCACCGACCGCTCGGTGGACGTGGCCATCTCCAAGCTGCGCCGCAAGTTCGACGACCACGCCGGGGAAGCGCGCAAGATCAAGACGGTGTGGGGCAAAGGCTATCTGTTCAGCCGATCCGAGTGGGAATGCTGAGCCATGTTCCGTGTGCTGCTGCGCCTCTATCTGATCACGATCGTCACCTACAGCGCGGCGATCTTCCTGATTCCCAAGTTGGTGATCCAGGTGTTCGAGCACCGCTACGTGGACTACAACGTCGAACAGTCCCGCGGCCTGCAGAAACTCATCGTCAAGCAATACCAGCGGGCGCCGGTGGAGCACTGGTCCCAGGTCACCGAGCAACTGGGCCGTGACTTCGCGCCGCTCAAGGTCGAACTGCTGCTGCACCAGGACGCCCGTTACACCCCCGAAGAAGAGCAGTTGCTGGCGCAAGGCAAACCGGTGATCCGCCTGGGCGAGTGGGGGTGGATGGCCGAGGTCAGCGCACCGATCAACCCGCAGTTCGCGGTCAAGCTGACGATCCCGCCGGACCCGCTGGACATGAACCTGTTGTACTGGTCGATGAACGTACTGATCGGTGCCGCGCTGCTCGCCTGCCTGCTGGTATGGCTGCGCCCGCACTGGCGCGACCTGGAGCGCCTGAAAAGCACTGCCACGCAGTTGGGCAAGGGGAATTTTGGCGAACGCACGCGCATTCCGCCAAGTTCCAATATTGGCAGCCTGGCGACGGTGTTCGACACCATGGCCGATGACATCGAACACCTGCTGAACCAGCAGCGTGACTTGCTCAACGCGGTCTCCCACGAACTGCGCACCCCCCTGACACGCCTGGATTTCGGCCTGGCCCTGGCGTTGTCCGAAGACCTGCCCCAGGCCAGCCGCGAGCGCCTGCAAAGCCTGGTGGCGCATATCCGTGAGCTGGATGAGCTGGTGCTGGAGTTGCTTTCCTACAGCCGCCTGCAAAACCCTGCGCAGTTACCGGAGCGGGTCGAGGTGGTGCTCGATGAATTTATCGACAGCGTGCTGGGCAGCGTCGACGACGAACTGGAGAACCCCGAGATTGTGATCGACGTGGTGCTCGACTGCAGCGTCGAGCGCTTCAACCTCGACCCGCGCCTGACCGCCCGCGCCCTGCAAAACCTGCTGCGCAATGCCACGCGTTACTGCGACAAACGCATCCAGGTGGGGGTCAAGGTATGTCCCACGGGCTGCGAAATCTGCGTGGACGATGATGGCATCGGTATTCCGCCGGACCAGCGCGAACGCATCTTCGAGCCGTTCTATCGCCTGGACCGCAGCCGCGACCGCTCCACCGGCGGGTTTGGCCTGGGCCTGGCGATCAGCCGGCGCGCCCTCGAAGCCCAGGGCGGCACCCTGACCGCGCAGGCTTCACCGCTCGGCGGTGCGCGGTTTCGTGTGTGGTTGCCGAGTGTGACGGATTAGAAAAACCGGGTGGGAAGGCGCACACTGTGTCCCCGCTTTACCCGAGGAGAGATTGGCAATGACCGGTGTTCACACGTCTGCGCAACAGGGTTTTTCGACCCAGGCCGTCACTTACGCCCAGGGCCGACCGAACTATCCGCGGCAACTCACGGGCTGGCTGGCTGACGTACTGCGCATCGACGCGCAGTCGACGGTGATCGACCTGGGCGCCGGCACCGGCAAGTTCACGCGCCTGCTGAACGCCCTGGCGCCGACGCTGATTGCCGTCGAACCCGTGCATGCGATGGCTGCGCAATTGGCCAGGTTGTTGCCGGATGTGCGCTTGGTCAACGGCACCGCTGAATCCATCCCCCTGGCGTCCGCCTGCGCCGATGCGCTGGTCTGCGCCCAGTCCTTCCACTGGTTCTCCACCCAGGCCGCGTTGGCCGAAATTCACCGCGTGCTCAAGCCCGACGGGCGTCTGGGGCTGGTGTGGAATGTGCGGGATGAGTCGGTGGACTGGGTGGCAGCGATCACCGCGATCATCACGCCTTACGAGGGCGATACGCCGCGCTTTCACAGCGGAAAATGGCGCGAGGCGTTCACCGGCGAGTATTTTTCCGCCCCCGAGATGACCTGTTTTCCCTACAACCACGTCGGCAGTCCGCAGGAAGTGATCATGGATCGCTTCCTCTCCGTCAGCTTTATCGCGGCACTGCCCGCCGCTGAAAAAGCCGAGGTCACCGCGCAATTACGCAACCTGATCGCCACTCACCCAGCGTTGAAAGGCCGCGATACGGTGGCCTTTCCCTATCAGACCCAGGCCTACGTTTGCCAGCGACTGACGTAAAAGGCATAAAGTCAGATCATATTGATATAAGTGGTTATAAGAAAAATCGCTATCCTGCGGCCAGAATTTTACAAGGCCGCAGGTAGCTGTGATGGATGTGGGTAACGTTGGTTTCGTAGTTGCAGGCCTGATCGTTGGTTTTATCGTCGGCATGACCGGTGTCGGCGGGGGCTCCTTGATGACCCCGATCCTGCTGTGGTTCGGCATTAACCCGGCCACCGCCGTGGGCACCGACTTGTTGTACGCCGCCATCACCAAGTCCGGTGGGGTGCTGGTGCATGGCAAAAACAAGAACATCGACTGGACCATCACCGGCTGGCTCACCTTGGGCAGCGTGCCCGCCGTGCTGCTGACCCTGTGGTTCCTCGCCAGCCTGCACACCGACCCCAGCGCGATGAACGCGGTGATCAAACAGGCGCTCGGCGTGGTGTTGCTGCTGACCGCCCTGGCGATTCTGTTCAAGCATCGCCTGTTGGCCTTCGCCCAGCGCCATGCCGGCGACGATTACCACATGCACCCGCGCAACCTGAACGCGCTGACGGTGGTCACGGGGGCGGTCCTCGGCGCCATGGTGGCACTGACCTCCATCGGCGCCGGTGCCCTCGGCACCGTCGCATTGTTTATCCTTTACCCATTCCTCGCCACGCGGCGCCTGGTCGGCACCGAGATCGCCCACGCCGTACCCCTGACGCTGGTAGCGGGCCTGGGCCACGCCGGCATGGGCAATATGGATTGGCACCTGCTGGGCTTTTTGCTGATGGGGTCGCTGCCGGGTATCTACATCGGTAGCCACATGGCGGGTAAAGTCCCGGACGGCGTGCTGCGCCCGTGCCTGGCGATCATGTTGATGACCATCGGTTATAAGCTGGCTTTCTAAGGTACGCGGTCGCGTATTGCCGCTGGCGTGCGAGCTGCAAGCCGAGGCCTCGATCAAGCCGGTGGCTTGAACAGCACCACCGCCGCGCGCAGTTTGTTGTTGCCGAACCGGCACATGCGCTCGAACTCCGCGTGGCTGACCGGCAGGTGCTGGCAGTCCAGGGGCTGGCGGTGCTGGCTGTGGTCCACATCCGGGTCGTGCAGGTAGACAAAGTCGTCGTCGCAGTCGGTGACCATCACCCAGTGCGGCGACTTGGAGCGGGTCAGCCGATAGCTGCTGATCAGCACCAACGGCTGCCCGCCGTCGCGCAGTACCCTGGGCAGATCCAGCGCGCCGCCGAGCACTTGCTCGACCGTGCTGGTGGCCAACTCTTCCTCGAAGGCGTCATGCACTAAACGCATGACATCCTTTTTATGCTGATCGCGCACGCCGTCGAGAAACAACGGCCCGCGTACATTCACCTGCATCCGCACACGAAAGCCCCGACGCCAGGCGGCCAGCGCCAGGCCTTGAGGGCTGCAACCGCCATGGCCGGCGGTCATGAACACGGTGGTCGCTTCACGCCAGATTTGCAGTTCTTCGCGGCGTGTGGCGACGCGCTCCGGCAGCAACGCGCCCATGGCCATCAGCAGGCAGGCGGCGCCACAGGTGAAGTCGGTGGTTTGCGGGTAATACGGCACACGCTCCACGCGCGCGTCTTGGTGCTGGACGATGCGTTTCTCCAGGCGCAGGGCCGGGGCGTGGTCTTCGTAGTAATCGTTGATCAGCGCAAAGCGCCGGTAGCCGTTGCGTTCATACAGGGCGAGGGCGCCGGGGTTGTCGCTGCGCACTTCGAGGCGCAGGTACGCACAGTCATGCTCCACCGCGCAGGCCTCGATGCGACTCAGCAACTGCTTGCCCAGGCCCAGGCCGCGCGCGTGTTCGGCGATGGCAATCGAGTACAGCCGCGCCAGGGAGGTGCCGCGATGGAACAACACCAGCGCATACCCGAGCAATTGACCGTCCTGTTCGGCCACCAGCAACTCGCCATGGGCGCGGCTGATCATCCAGTGAAAACTGCGCGGCGACAGTCGATCGGTGGTGAAACAGTGCTGTTCCAGTGCCACCAATGTCGGCACATCGCTGGGGCTTGCAACGCGAAAGAAAAGAGCCATATGACCGCCGTAAAAGTTACGTAACGAAACGGGACTTCTCTAAAAGATCGTGCTTAATAGAAAAGGTCGAGTTCTCTAAAGCGGATCAAATATTATGTCGGCGGTACAAAGTCATTGGCGTGAAGTATCCGAGCAAACAGTCGCGGCGACAATAACTTCCAAAGGTTATTTTTCTGCTCCGCCCAGAGGCACGAGCCAAGTGGTGATCATTGTCGAACGCAAGGAAGACTGGGCCTCCTACTTCCCCAGCGAAGACATCGTCACGGCCCAGGAATATCTCGAACAAACCCGCGAAAGCGAGACCGGCAAGCGTGTGCAGGTGATCAACCTGTGTCGCGGCTACAAGTACCTGGGGCACGGTTACTACTGCTCACTGTTGGCCGAGGCTCGTGGGCACAAGGTGATTCCATCGGTGCGGACCATCAGTGAACTGACCAAGAAGTCACTGTACGGGCTGGCCCTGGACGACCTGGATAAAACCCTCGATAAAGCCTTGAGTCATCATCTTTACAGCAATACCGAAGGCTTTACGCTGACACTTTATTTTGGCCGAACCAATATAGAGCCGTTGCAGGAGTTGGCCCGTCAACTGTTTGAAGCGTTCCCGTGCCCGATCTTGTTAGTTGAGTTCAAAAAGAATAACGGCTGGCATATCGAAGGGGTCAAGTCTGGCATCTTGCACAAGTTGCGCGATGACCAGGAAGACCAATTCGCCCACGCCCTCGACAACTTCAGCCGCAAGATCTGGCGTCAGCCGCGCTCACGCCGATTGGCCCGCTATGACCTGGCGATCCTGCATGATCCCCAGGAGCAATTGCCGCCCTCCAACGCCAAGGCCCTGGAAAACTTTGTCCGGGTCGGTAAAGGTTTGGGTATCGATGTGGAACTGATCGAGCGCAAGGACTACGCGCGCCTGGCCGAATACGACGCCTTGTTGATCCGCGAGACCACCAGCGTCGACAACCATACCTACCGTTTCGCCAAGAAAGCCGAAAGCGAAGGCCTGGTGGTGATGGACGACCCCGCGTCGATCCTGCGCTGTACCAACAAGGTCTACCTCACCGACCTGCTCAACAGCCATCAACTGGGCATGCCGGCCACCGAGATTCTCTACAAGGAGCGACCGGAAGACTTCGAACGGGTCGGCGAGCGCCTCGGCTTTCCGTTGGTGCTGAAAATCCCCGACGGCTGTTTCTCCCGCGGGGTGATCAAGGTCGAAAGCCAGGAGGCCTTGCTCACGGCCACCGCCGAACTGTTCGAGCATTCGGTGTTGCTGCTGGCCCAGGAGTTTTTCTACACCGAGTACGACTGGCGTATCGGCGTACTCAACCGCAAACCGATCTTTGCCTGCCAATACTTCATGTCCAAGGGCCATTGGCAGATCTACAACCACAAGGCCATCGGCCAGGACATCAACGGCGAATGCCGCACCCTGGCGGTCCACGAAGCCCCCAAGGCCGTGGTGGAGTTGGCCGTGAAGACTGCCAATCTGATCGGCGACGGCCTCTACGGCGTGGACCTCAAGCAATCGGGCGACAAGGTGGTGGTGATCGAGGTCAACGACAACCCCAACCTGGATGCCGGTATCGAAGATGCCTACTTGCAGGACGACCTGTATGGCCTGGTGCTGGAGGAATTCGTCCGACGCCTGGAGTTGAAGCGTCAGGGCCAGGTCTGGTGAGTCGCGATGATCCAGCGCTTTGAATTGATCGATGGAAAGTTGCGCAGCGGGGACAGTGACGAGGCCCCGATCATGTTGTTCAGCAACCCTGACCATGCCGAGCGCAACTGGCTGCTTGAGCAGCACAAACTGGACGAGCATGCCCTGGCCTCGGCGCTCGACCCGGACGAAGTCTCGCGCATCGAATTTCACCCCGACAACCTGTTTCTGATCTGGAAGCGCCCGGAGAACTACTCCGGCGGTGGCACCCTGGTGTTTGAGGTGTCGTCCTGCGGCCTGCTGTTTTCACCCGGCCGGCTGTTGGTGATCGCCACCGATGAAACCCCGCTGTCCGGGCTCGGCGCCCGCCGCCCATTGCACACACCGCTGGATGTGCTGCTCGATCTGCTGCTCAACAACATCCACCACTACCTCGGCCACCTCAAGGTGATCAAGCTGGTCGCGCGGGAGTTGCAGCAACAGTTCAACGCGTCCATGAGCAACCATCATCTGATGCAGATGTTCAACCTCAGCGAAAGCCTGATCTATTACATCAACGCGCTGCACAGCAATGGCGCCGTGCTGTCGCGGCTGCGCAACCACGGCGAGAAGGAGCATTTCAGCGCCGAGATTCTCGGCCTGATCGACGACCTGATCATCGAGAACCACCAGTGCTACAAACAGGCGGAGATTTATTCCAACGTGTTCTCCGGGCTGATCGACGCGCGCGGCAACCTGATGAACAACAGCATGAACAACCTGTTGCGCAAGCTGACGTTGATCAATGTGGTGTTTCTGCCGCTCAACCTGATCGCCAGCATTGGCGGCATGTCGGAGTTCAGCATGATGACGGCGGGTACGCCGTGGTGGGTGTCGTACCCGCTGTTTCTGTTAGCGATGGGCCTGGGCGCCGGGTTGATGGTGCTCGGGCTCAAGCGGATGGCAGGCGGTGCGAATGTGATGTGAACCCCCACGTCTGTGGGCGCTGGCTCAGGACGCGGGTTGCAGGGTCAGCACCTCGAACCCGTCCGCCGTCACCGCCACGGTGTGTTCCCACTGGGCCGACAGGCTGTTGTCCTTGGTCACCACCGTCCAGCCGTCCTTCAGGCTGCGCACCTTGGCGCTGCCCTGGTTCAGCATTGGCTCGATGGTAAACACCATGCCTTCGCGCAGCTCCAGCCCGGTGCCGGGGCGACCGAAGTGCAGGATCTGGGGGTCTTCATGCATCTGCCGGCCGATGCCGTGGCCGCAGTATTCGCGTACCACGCTGTAACCATTGGCCTGCGCATGGTGCTGGATCGCATGGCCGATGTCGCCCAGGCGAGCGCCGGGCTTGACCTGGCGGATTCCGGCCCACATCGCCTCGAAGGTCATCTCCACCAGGCGGCGTGCCTTCGGCGAGACGGCACCGATCATGTACATCTTGCTGGAGTCGGCGATAAAGCCGCCTTTTTCCAGGGTGATGTCGATGTTGACGATGTCGCCGTCCTTGAGGACTTGCGTGGCGCTGGGCATGCCGTGGCACACCACTTCGTTGACCGAGGTGTTGATGGAGAAGGGGTAGTCGTATTGCCCGAGGCTCGCCGGGCGGGCTTTGAGCTCGTGGCGGATGAAGGCTTCGACGGCGCTGTCCAGCTCCAGGGTGGAGCGTCCGGCGGCGACAAAACCGTCGAGCATGCTGAACACCTGGGCCAGCAGGCGCCCGGATTCGCGCATCACGGCGAGTTGTGCGGCGGTTTTGATCATCAGCTGCGCCCCCGGATCAGGTCCGGCTTGTCCAGCAACAGCTTGTTGATCAGCTCGTTGTAGGGCAAATGCGGGTTGAGTTCGGCGAGCAGGCCGATCTTGATCCAGAACTCGGCCTGGGCGTTGATGGAACGGTCCATGGCCGCACTGGCCAGGCGTAGTTGTTCGTGCAGTTGGTCGGTGATCTTGACGATGCCCATGTGCTTCACTGTGTCAGATGAATATACGGATCGTATACGTTTCGTATGTTCATCGTAAAGCCCCGTCAGCGAAATGGCCCCTTGCCATTGACTTGACCGGCCACCGCCGGGTAATTTCGTGACATGACATTTCAAACCCTGCGTTGCCAGCCAATTATTATTACCGCCATTCCTCATTTGGCGGGATAGCGCTCGGCTGCACCCAAACCCGCCCTAGAGGCGGGTTTTGTTTTTCCGTCTCCAGGTGCCCTTACCCAAGCCAGGAGACTCCCATGAGCACTTGCCCCGTCCCATCTACCGCTGTCTCGGGACTGCTTGAGCACTACGTCAAAAAGATCCTCGCCGCGCCGGTCTACGATTTGGCCGTGCGAACCCCCTTGCAGGTCGCCCCGGCGCTGTCGCTGTTGCTCGACAACCAGGTGTTGCTCAAGCGCGAAGATCTGCAGCCGACCTTTTCCTTCAAGATCCGTGGCGCCTACAACAAGCTGATGCAACTCAGCGCCGAGCAGAAGGCCTGCGGCGTGATCACCGCGTCGGCCGGCAACCATGCGCAAGGCGTAGCGCTGGCGGCGCGGGAATTGGGGATCAAGGCCACGATCGTCATGCCGTGCAGCACGCCGGAGTTGAAGGTGCTGGGTGTGCGCTCGCGAGGGGCGCAAGCGGTGCTGCACGGTGAGAGCTTTCCGTTTGCCCTGGCCCATGCGTTGCAACTGGCCGAAGCCTGCGGTTGTACGTTTGTCTCGCCGTTCGACGATCCGGACGTGATCGCCGGCCAAGGCACGGTGGGCATGGAAATCCTGCGCCAGCAGCAGGGCGCGCTGGACGCGATCTTCGTGCCGGTGGGCGGTGGCGGCCTGATCGCCGGGATCGCCGCCTACGTCAAATACCTGCGGCCCGAGGTACGCATCGTTGGCGTCGAAGCCGAAGGCTCGAGTTGTCTGTTGGCAGCCTTGCGCGCCGGTGAACGCGTGGTGCTGCCCAGTGTGGACGGGTTTGCCGATGGCACGGCAGTGGCGCAGATCGGCGCCCATGGCTTTGAGATCTGCCGGGATTGGGTGGATGACGTCGTCACGGTCAGCAACGATGAACTGTGCAGTGCCATCAAGCTGATCTACGACGATACGCGTTCCATCGTCGAGCCGTCCGGCGCCTTGGCCGTGGCGGGCATTCGCCGCTATGTGGGGCAACACCGCGTGCGCGGGCAGACGCTGGTGGCGGTCAACTCAGGGGCCAATATCAACTTTGATAGTTTGCGACATGTTGCTGAAAGAGCCGCAGCACACAGTGCCGGTTAACGCAAAGTCCAGGGTTAAACGTTTAATCGAAGCTGTTCGGCGATGATGTTCGTCGAGTGAATTTGAGTTGAACAAAGTTATACAAGACTGGGTACTGCTTATGAGGAAAGGTTACAACGAGAACGGATTTTGCCGAGTAGGCTTATTGATTGTAAACGTCTTCCAGGGTTGGCAGGACGTGGCGGGTAAGTGCCTGCAAGACTTATAACAATCGATTGGCCGTCTCAAGAAAGGAGAGGTTGACCATGCTTTCGGAATTAGAACTTCGCAGTATCATTGAAGGAAGTTTCCTGCCTAAACGGTGTGAATGCACCAAAGCTGAAGATGCCTCGTTGACGATCAAGGTCTATGACGATCGTGACCGTGACCGGGTGGATCTGGAAGTCAAAGGCATCAATGCTGACAAACTCGACAGCAGTCGAGCCATTTGCAACCTGATCACCGGGTTGCGCGAAGACCTCAAGCAATCGCAGGGGCCTGCACTGCAAAGAGCAGCAGGGCGCGGCCACTACTAGATAGCGAGCGTTGCTTTCACCGATCTGCGGGCCTGGTAAATACCAGGCCCGATGTTGTTGCTACCCGTCAATCCATGCTGAACGCCGCAGCCTGTGATCGTTTGTTCACCCCAACTGTTGCCGATAGGGCAGGTCCGGGCCCGTTTTGCCGCAGGTCATGGCGGCCGCACGGATCGCAAAGCCGAGCATCGCGTCGATCTGGGCGCGGGTCAGTTGCTGCAGGCCCTCGACCGAATCCAGTTGTTGCTCGGTCAGCCACGCAATCAACGCCGCCTGGAAGGTGTCCCCGGCACCCACGGTATCGGCCATCACCACCTCCACCGCCGGTTGCGACCAGTGCCCGTGCTGGCGGCTGAACACGCTGGCGCCGTTACCGCCGCGAGTGAGGAAGACCAACTGGCAGCGGTGTTGCAACCAGCCCTCAAGCACGCTTTCCGGCGATTGGTCGGGGTAGAGCAGGTGCAGGTCTTCATCGCTGACCTTGATCAGGTCGGCGTACTTGACCAGTTCGGCCACGCGCTCGCGCCACAGCTGGATATCCGGTTGCGGGTTGAGCCGCACGTTGGGGTCGAGGCTGATCAAGCGCTTGCCGCTTTCGCGCTGGACCAGGGCCAGCAGGGTGTCGCCAATCGGTTGCACCACCAGGGAGAACGAACCTACATGCAGCCCGCGAACCTCATCGCCCAGGGTTGGCAGGTGTGCGCGCGTCAATTGGCGGTCGGCGCAGCCTTCGCCGCGAAAGCTGTATTGCGGCGAGCCATCGGCGCCGACGGCGACCATCGCCAGGGTGGTCGGCGCGGCGAATTCCACCAGGAACTGCGGGTTGACGCCTTCGTCCCTGAGCACCTGCAACAAGCGCTGCCCGAGGAAGTCGGTGGACACGCCGCCGAACAGCGCGGCCTCGATGCCGAGCCGGCGTAAACCGACAGCGACGTTGAACGGCGAACCACCGGCAATCGCCTTGTAATTGAGTTTGGAGGCTTGCCCGCTGGGATCGTCCTCGCTGAAAAAATCAAACAGCGCTTCACCGCACACCAGATACATAGTCGTTCGCTCTTAAAGGGTTGCCACGTGCTGCTGATAGCGCTCGTAGGCGTGTTGATAGGCGCTGACATTGTCGGCCACCGGCAGGGTCCGGCTGGCCGGGTCGACGCTCACGCATTTTTCGCACAGGCTGGCCAGGGACTCGCCGGACTGGCTCCACGCCGCCTGGATCGCCGCGCCCAGGGCCGCCGCTTCGCTTTGTTCGGTGCAGATCACTTCGGTGTGCATGATATCGGCAACCATCTGCCGCCACACCGGGCTTTTCGAGCCGCCGCCGATCAGGCGGATGCTCTGGCTGTGCAGGCCGGTCTGGCGCAACAGATCAAGGCCGTAACGCAAGCCGAAGGTGGTGCCCTCGACCACCGCGCGACACAGGTTGGCGCGGGTCAGGTTGGTCATGGTCAAGCCATGCAGGCTGCCGGTGGCGTGGGGCAGGGCGGGCACGCGTTCGCCATTGAGGAACGGCAGCATGCTCACGCCGTCGGCACCGATCGGCGCCTGCTCGACCAGGGCGTTGAAGGCGTCGAGGTCGAGGTCGAACAGTTCGCGAATCACCCCGGTGGCGTTGGTCAGGTTCATCGTGCAGATCAACGGCAACCAGCCGCCGCTGGAGGAACAGAAGGTCGCGACCGACGCCTGGGGGCTGACGTTGGGCTGGTCGGCGAAGGCATACACGGTGCCCGATGAACCCAGGCTCATGGTGATCACGCCGGGGGCGATGTTGCCGGTGCCGATGGCGCCCATCATGTTGTCGCCGCCGCCGCTGGACACGATGGCGTCGGGGTTGATGCCCAGGCGTTCGGCGATGGCCGGCAGGATCGTGCCGACGGCTTGGTCGGCTTCGATCAGCGTCGGCAAGGCAGCCTGCAGGCGGCCGCTGGGGTCGATGTGCTGGAGCAGCGCCACGTCCCAGGTACGGCTGCGCACGTTGAAGTAGCCGGTGCCCGAGGCATCGCCGTATTCCGCGACGGCGCGGCCGGTGAGCCAGTAGTTGAGGTAGTCGTGGGGCAGCAGGATATGTGCGATGCGCGCGAACACCTCGGGGTGCTGCTCGCGGGTCCACAGCAGTTTGGACACGGTGTAGCCCGGCGCGATCGCGACGCCGAGACGCTCCAGCGAAGCGCTTTCGCCCCCCAGGTATTGCAACAGGCGCTCGTTTTCGGCGGCGGTTTCGGTGTCGCACCACAACTTGGCCGGGCGCAGCACCTGGCCGCTGTCATCGAGCAACACCAGGCCGTGTTGCTGGCCGGACACGCCGATGCCGAGGATATCCTGGCCGTCCACGCCGGCCTGTTGCAGGGCGCGGTGGGTGGCTTCGGTAAAGGCGTCCAGCCACTCCTGGGTGTGCTGCTCGCGCCGGCCGTTGGCGCCGCTGATCAGTGTGTGTGCCGCGGCGCCCAGGCCCAGCACCTTGCCGCTGGAGGCGTCGAGGACGATGGCTTTGGTGCCTTGGGTGCCGCAGTCGATGCCGAGGAACAGGTTTTGCTGGGTCATGAGGGTTTGCTCAGCATTGTTGTTGGATTGTAAATGCGCTTCAAATGTGGGAGGGGGCTTGCCCCTGATGGCGGTGTTTCAGTGTAAATGTTCTTTACTGACCCACCGCTATCGGGGGCAAGCCCCCTCCCACAGGTTTAAGCCGGTTTCTTCAGGAGTTGCTGCAGTGTTTTTGTGACGCCGTTGTCGCGCAGGCTCGCATAGCACCGCTCGAACGCTGCCACAAACTCAGCCGACTTGGGAATAGCCGTGCCGAAAATCTCCTCCACGCCGAGCAGGCGCTGACTGATCCGCGCATCGTCACTCACCAGGCCCTGGCAAAACTCGGCGCGCGGGTCGGGAATTTTGTAGGCCGCGCCAGTCTCGTCGACACCCTTGAGGTACAACGCCCACGCGGCCACCACCAACGCTGCGCGCTCGGTCTCGCGCCCATCGGCAATCAGGCGGTTGATCGTTGGCACGGTGAACTTGGGAAACTTCGACGAGCCATCGGAACACACGCGCTCCAACTGGTCGGCAATCGCCTGGTTGGAGAAGCGGTCGACCAGGGTCTGCTTGTACTGCGTGAGGTCGATGCCCGGCACCGGCGCCAGGTTCGGCGTGACGTCCAGGTCCATGTAAGCGCGCATGTACGCGACGAACAACGGGTCATTCATGGTCTCGTGAACGAACCGATACCCCTTGAGAAACCCCAGGTAAGTCAGGGCCAGGTGGCTGCCGTTGAGCAGGCCGATCTTCATTTCCTCATAGGGCGTCACGTCGTCGGTGAACTGCACGCCGACCTTTTCCCAGGCCGGGCGGCCGTTGACGAAGCGGTCTTCCAGCACCCATTGCACAAACGGCTCGCACACCACCGGCCAGGCATCGTCGATGCCGTGCTCATCGTGCAATTGCAGGCGATGCGCGGTACTGGTCATCGGCGTGATGCGGTCGACCATGGCGTTGGGGAACGTCACGTTGGCCTGGATCCAGTCATGCAGTTCGGCGTCGTGCAGGGCGGCGAAGGCCAGCAGGGCCTTGCGCGTGACGGCGCCGTTGTGCGGCAGGTTATCGCAGGACATCACGGTAAACGCCGGCGTGCCGGCGGCGCGACGTTGGGTCAGCGCGGCGCAGATAAAGCCGAACACGGTTTTCGGCGCCTTCGGGTGTGCCAGGTCGTGCTGGATCTGCGGCAGGTGGGCCATGAACTCGCCATTGCTGTCGTCGATGCAGTAGCCGCCTTCGGTGATGGTCAGCGAGACGATGCGGATGTGCGGGCTGGCCAGTTTGTCGATCAGCCCCTGGGCGCCGTCCTCGGCCAGCAGCATGTCGCTGATCGAGCCGATCACGCGCACTTCGGTGTCGTCGCTGTCGCCCAGTTCATACAGGGTGAACAGGTAGTCCTGGCCGGCCAGGTCGTCGCGGGCCTTGCGGTCCTCGCTGCGCAGGCCGATGCCGCAAATGCTCCAGTCCAGACCCTCGCCGGTATTCATCAGCGCATCGGTGTAATACGCCTGATGCGCGCGGTGGAAACCGCCGACGCCGATATGGGCGATGCCCTGGCGGGTATCGGCAATGGCGTAAGTCGGGATTTTCACTTCCGGCGCCAATTGGGTGAGGTTGTGTTTATTCAGTTTCATCATAACTCTCGCGAAATCAGGCGGCGGCGCGCAGTGGTCGGGTGACGGCCACGCCGTCGGTGTCGAACAGGTGGCAGTGCGCCGGGTCCAGGTGCAGGTGCAGCGTCTCGCCATACTGGCTCGCCATGTCGCCGCGAATCCGCATGGTCAGCGGCTCGCCGTTGGCGGTGATGACGTGGCAGAAGGTGTCGCTGCCCAGGCGCTCGCCGACGTCGGCGGTGACGGTCAGGCCGGCCTGGCCCGGTGCGGCGATCTCCAGGTGTTCCGGGCGAATGCCCAGGGTCACCGCGCTGCCCACGCTCAAGGTGGCGCCGCTCAGCGGCAGGCTGATCAGGCTGCCGGCGTCCAGTTGCACGTCGCAGCCCTGGCCCTCGACCCGCGTGACCTTGCCCTTGAGGAAGCCCATTTTCGGCGTGCCGAGAAAGCCCGCGACAAACAGGTTGGCCGGCTGGTGATACAGCTCCAGTGGCGAACCGACCTGCTCGATGCGGCCGCTGTTGAGCACCACCACTTTGTCGGCCAGGGTCATGGCTTCGACCTGATCGTGGGTCACATAGATCATGGTCGCTTGCAGCTCTTTGTGCAGGCGCGCCAGTTCCAGGCGCATCTGCACGCGCAGCGCGGCGTCGAGGTTGGACAGCGGTTCGTCGAACAGGAAGATCTTCGGGTTGCGCACAATCGCCCGGCCGATCGCCACGCGCTGGCGTTGGCCGCCGGACAGCTGCTTGGGCTTGCGCTCCAGCAGTGGGCCCAGTTCGAGGATGCGCGCCGCTTCGCTGACTTTGCTCTCCACCAGCTTTTTGTCGACGCCGGCCAGGTCGAGGGCAAACGACATGTTCTTGCGCACGCTCATGTGCGGGTACAGCGCGTAGGTCTGGAACACCATCGCCAGGTCGCGCTTGGCCGGGGTGACTTCGGTGATGTCGCGGCCATCGAGCTCGATGGTGCCTTCGCTGACTTCTTCCAGGCCGGCGATCAGCCGCAGCAGCGTGGATTTACCGCAACCCGACGGGCCGACGAAGACCACGAACTCCTTGTCGTTCACTTCCAGGTCGATGCCCTTGATGATGGAAAAGCCTTCGAAGCCTTTTTGCAGATTCTTGATTTTCAGGTTGGCCATGGGATGGGCCTCCGCTTCTGAATTCGTTTTTGTTAGAGAGAAGCCGTTATTTCACGGCGCCGAAGGACAACCCGCGCACCAGCTGTTTCTGGCTGATCCAGCCAAAAATCAGGATCGGCGCGCAGGCCAGGGTCGACACGGCCGACAATTTGGCCCAGAACAAGCCTTCGGGACTGGAGTAGGAGGCGATCAGAGCGGTCAGCGGCGCGGCATTCGACGAGGTCAGGTTCAGCGACCAGAACGCCTCGTTCCAGCACAGGATCAGCGACAGCAGCACCGTGGACGCCAGCCCGCCCTTGGCGATCGGCAGCAGCACGCGGACCATCTCCTGCCACAGGGTGGCGCCATCCAGGCGGGCGGCTTCGAGGATGTCTTTGGGGATGTCCTTGAAGTAGGTGTAAACCATCCACACCACGATCGGCAGGTTGATCAGGGTGTAGATGATGATCAGCGCGATACGCGTATCCAGCAGGCCAAAGCTCTTGGCCAGCAGGTAGATCGGCATCAGCACGCCCACCGGTGGCAGCATCTTGGTCGACAGCATCCACAGCAGGGTGCCCTTGGTGCGTTGGGTCTCGTAGAACGCCATGGAGTAGGCCGCCGGCACCGAGATCAGCAGGCACAAGGCGGTGGCGCTGAACGAAATCAGCACCGAGTTCCACGCGTAGCTGAAGTAGTTGCTGCGTTCGTTGATGTGCAGGTAGTTCTCCAGCGTCGGCGTGAAGATGAACTGCGGCGGCGTGGCGAACGCGTCGATCTCGGTCTTGAAGCTGGTCAGCACCATCCAGAAGATCGGGAAGAAGATCAGGATCGCGATGGCCCAGGCCAGGGTGCCGAGCAGCAGGCTTTGCAGGCGGCGGGATTGTTGAAGCGTCATGGCGCGGCCCTCAAGGCTTGTCAGTCAGGTTTTTGCCGATCATCCGCACCAGGATGATCGCCGCGATGTTGGCGATGACCACGGCAATCAAGCCGCCGGCCGAGGCCATGCCCACATCGAACTGCACCAGCGCCTGGTTGTAGATCAGGTAGGCGAGGTTGGTCGAGGCGTAGCCGGGGCCGCCGTTGGTGGTGGTGAAGATTTCGGCGAACACCGAGAGCAGGAAGATCGTTTCGATCATCACCACCACGGCAATCGGGCGCGCCAGGTGGGGCAGGGTCAGGTGCCAGAAGATCGCGATGGCGCCGGCACCGTCCAGGCGTGCGGCTTCCTTTTGTTCCTGGTCGAGGGACTGCATGGCGGTCATCAGCAGCAGGATCGCGAAGGGCAGCCATTGCCACGAGACGATGATGATGATCGACAGCAGTGGGTAATGCGCCAGCCAATCCACCGGCTGCGCGCCGAACAGCTTCCACACGGCGGCGAGAATCCCCGACACCGGGTGGAAAATCAGGTTCTTCCAGATCAGCGCACCGACGGTGGGCATGATGAAGAACGGCGAGATCAACAACACCCGCACCAGGCCGCGGCCGAAGAACTCACTGGCCTCCAGCAGGGCGCTGATCAATACGCCGAACACCACGCTGATCAGCAGCACGCTGCCCACCAGCAACAGGGTATTGGTGGCGCCGGGCAGGAAGCCCGAATCGGTGATGAAGTAGGTGAAGTTCTCCAGCCCCACGAACTGGTTTTCGCCGGGGTAGAGCAGGTTGTAGCGGATCAGCGAAAAGTACAGGGTCATGCCCAGCGGCACGATCATCCACAGTAGCAGCAAGGCTACCGAGGGGCTGACGAGAAACCAGCCGGGGTTGGCCAGGCGGCTTTTGCGTGTTGTATTCATGGTGATCAAGACCGATTAGAGGCAGGTGCGCAAAACTCCTGTAGGAGCGAGCTTGCTCGCGAAGGTATTTCAGGCGCATGTCGGCGTCGGATGTACCTTTTTCGCGAGCAAGCTCGCTCCTACAGGATCGGGGGTTACTTGGGATAACCGGCCCGCTTCATTTCACGCTCGGTGGTGGTCTGCGCGGCGCTCAAGGCTTGATCCACGGTTTGCTGACCGGTCAGCGCACCCGAGAAGAACTTGCCGACCTGGGTACCGATCGCCTGGAACTCAGGAATGGTCACCAGTTGGATACCGATATACGGCACCGGCTTGAGCGTCGGCTGGGTCGGGTCGGCGACTTTCAGCGATTCCAGGGTGACCTTGGCGAACGGCGCGGCCTGCATGTACGCGTCGCTGTAGGTCGACTTGCGCGTCCCTGGTGGGACGTTGGCGATGCCGTCGGTCTTGGCAACCAGGGCGCCGTATTCCTTGGAAGTCGCCCAACTGGTGAACAGCTTGGCGGCGTCCTTGGCTTTGGAGCTGGTCGGGATCGCCAGGCTCCAGGAGTACAGCCACGAGGTGCCTTTGTCGGTCTTCTCGTGGGGGGCGAAGGTGAAGCCGACGTGGTCTGCCACCTTGCTTTGGGTCTTGTCGGTGACGAACGAGCCGGCCACGCTGGCGTCGACCCAGATCGCGCACTTGCCGCTGTTGAACAGCGCGAGGTTTTCGTTGAAACCGTTGCTCGAAGCGCCCGGCGGGCCGGATTTCTTCATGTTGTCGACGTAGAAGTTCAGCGCGTCCTTCCATTCTGGGCCATTGAATTCAGGCTGCCATTTTTCGTCGAACCAGCGCGCGCCATAGCCGTTGGCCAGGGTGGTGATCAGCGCCATGTTTTCACCCCAACCGGCTTTGCCGCGCAGGCACAGGCCGTATTGTTCTTTGTTTCTGTCGGTGAGCTTTGCCGCGTATTCACCGATCTGCGTCCAGGTCGGGTGCTCGGGCATGCTCAGCCCCGCGTCCTTGAACAGGTCGGTGCGGTAATAGGTGATCGAACTTTCGGCATAGAACGGTAGGGCGTACAGCGAACCCTTGACGGACAAACCGTCACGCACGGAAGGGAACACATCGTCGAGGTCGTAGGACGCCGGCAGGTCCTTCATCGGTTCCAGCCAGCCCTTGGCGCCCCAGAGTGCGGCTTCGTACATGCCGATGGTCAACACGTCGAACTGCCCGCCCTGGGTGGCGATGTCGGTGGTCAGGCGTTGGCGCAGGACGTTTTCTTCGAGCACCACCCAATTCAACTTGATGTCCGGGTGCTCGGCCTCGAAGGTCTTCGAGAGCTTTTGCATGCGGATCATGTCGCTGTTGTTGACGGTGGCAATGGTCAGGGTTTGCGCGCCAAGGCTGACGGCGCTGAGGGTCATGCATGCCGTCATGCAAGAACAGGCAAGCAGTGTTTTTACTGTGAACTTCATCGCGCACTCCTTTTCTGCGCCCAGGGGCTGCAGAAGGACAGTTATTGTTGTTGTGTCTTCCCACGCGGAGCCAGGAAGAGTGTGCGTTGATTACAGCCCTCAAATGGGGGGTGTGACAAATCCTTGGGCGCACTGGGACTGATACTTTTTTGTACTCGCTCACCAAAAGCCGAATCGATTAAGCCAGGTTCTGTTCGGTGAGCCGCTGCACCGCCAGGCGCCGGTAGTGGGAAGGGGTCATGCCTTTAAGTTGCTGGAAGCGGCGATTGAAGTTGGAAATGTTGTTGAACCCCGACTCGAAGCACACATCGGTGACGGCCTTGTCGCCATCGGCCAGCAGTTCGCAGGATTTGCTGATGCGCAGGCGATTGACGAATTCGATAAACGTGCGCCCGGTGGCCTGCTTGAACACCCGCGAGAAATACGTCGGTTTCATCCCCAGGTAATCGGCCACTTCCTCCAGTGACAACTCCCGTGCGTAATGCGCAAAGATGTAGTCCACCGCCCGGTTGGTGCGGTCGATGCTGTGTTCGTCGGCCAGTTGCGGCGTGGTCACGCCGGACAGCAGTTGGTAGTCCTCACACGCGCTCAACACGTCCAGCAGGATAAAGAAGTGCCCCAGGCGCGCCATGCCCTGGGCATCCTCGATGCGTTGCATGAGTGTCATGGCCTGGGCGATGGTCTTCTTGCAGCGAAACTCGATGCCGGACTGCGCCCGCTCCAGTAGCGGCGCGAGGGTCTTGAGCTCAGTAAAAATGTGACTGCCGTTCTCAAGCAGCTCATCGGTGAAATTCACCAGCATGTCGCGCTTGGGCACCACTTCGTCTTCCTCGACCTGGCTGATCCAGTTGTGAGGCAGGTTGGGGCCGGTGAGGAACAGGCTTTCCGGGTAGAAGTTGCCGATGTAGTCGCCGATGAACACCTTGCCGGAACTGGCGACGATCAGGTGCAGCTCGTATTCCTTATGGAAATGCCAGCGCACCAACGGGCAAGGGAAACCGTGCTGGCGATAGATGATGGACAGACCGTTGTGATCGTCCATCAGCTCGTAGGAAGGGTCGGTGATTCGCGTTGCTCGGGTCATGCTGCCGTCGCTTTATTGTGGTTGCGCTCCGCAATAATGCCCCCTTGTGTGCTGTCGCTGCCAGCGGCAAGTTGGTTGGAGCATCCCTGAAGGCCGTTTTGGGTTATCGGCGACTTAATATATTTCACTGGCCTGTGCTATTAACAAAAGCGTTTACGAGCAGGCGTCGTGCTAATCGAGAGGGCATGGTCGCTAGGAGCAAAGAAGCGTTTTATCTGAAACAGAACACGAACAAGGAGTTGGTTATGATTCGTGATGCACTGCCCAAGGACGCGAAGAGCATTGCTGATGTTCATGTCAGTAGCTGGCAACACGCTTATGCGAATCTGATGCCGGCTGATTTTTTGGCCTCGCTGACTGCGACATTGCCAAAAAGGGAGGCTTATTGGGCTCAGGCAATCGAAAGCAAAGATTCTGACGTTTTAGTTTCAGAGGTGGATGGAAACGTTGTCGGTTGGATTTCAGTGGGCCGTTGCCGTGATGAAGACAAGCCCGCCGCGGAGTCGGGAGAGGTCATGGCTATCTATATTTTGGCAGAGTATTGGGGTAGAGGAATCGGTGCCAAATTGTGGGAGTCAGGTTTAAACCGTTTGTTTGATCAAGGTTATAAAAATATTACCTTATGGGTTTTATCTGCAAACGAAAGAGCTGTTCGCTTTTATCAGGGGCTCGGCGGAAGAGAAGAGCCTGGCAGCCGTCGCACGCTGGTCCGTGGTGGCGTGTCGCTGGATGAGGTGAGGTATGTTTGGGGCCGTTAAGGTTTAGGGCTGCCCCGAGTGACGTGCCGCGCAGCGGCGGCACGTCGAAGTTACGATATTCACGCTTCCCGATGCGCTAAAGGTTACGGTTTTTTGCCTCGATCCACTGCGACATGTATTGCGTACTTTTGTGGGCATGGTGGCGCAGCATGCTACCGGTGAAATTATTTCGGCGGTGGGCGGCGAGGTCGTTGCGGCACTGTTCCAGGCATTCCACCAACGCGGGGCCGTGGATGTTTTGGTCATACCGGCGGGCCAGGAGTTGGCGCCCGTGTTCCTGGGCCTGGGTCCAGCGTTCGCGGTCCTGGTAAAGGCTCACGGCGGCATCGGCCAACGCCGTGGCGCTGTGGGCGATTGCCCCCGGCCACGGCTGCTCGTCGCCCATGGCTTCGGCGCCGACCGGTGTGGTGATATTCGGCGTGCCGCAGAGTATGGCATCCGCCAGCTTGCCCTTGATGCCAGCACCGAAGCGCAACGGCGCCAGGCAGATGCGCGCCGCTGTCATCACTTGCAGGGCATCCTCGGCCCAGTTCATCACATGAAACCCCTGGGCCGCGTTGTGCAGGGCCGTCGCCTTGGGCGGGGTGTAGGCACCATAGATATGCAACTGGGCACCTGGTAGTTGCTGGCGGATCAACGGCCACACACTGTTCTTCATCCAGAGCACGGCATCCCAGTTCGGCGCGTGACGGAAGTTGCCGATGCTGAGGAAGTGCGCGCGCTCGTCAAAGGGGGCGAATGCTTCGGTTGGCGGCTCGAGCATCAATGGGCACCAGTGGAGCAGGGCGGCGGGCACCTTGAAGTGCTCGGTGAGCAGACGGATTTCCACGTCGGAGATCATCAGGCTGATGTCGCAGCGATAGATGGCCGCGATCTCGCGCTTGGCCAGGTCGGTGTCGGCCATGCGCTGGAACTCGTCTTCCAGGCCCGGTGCGAACAAGGCGCTGAAGTCATCGTTGCCCGGTTGCGCCTTGAGGTCGTCCTTGAGCCGCTGCTGGCGTGCGTCGCGCAGGCTTTGCAGGTCGGAGGTTTCCAGCACCCGCAAGGCCGCGGGGCAGTGCTTCTCGACGCGCCAGCCGAACTGTTCTTCCATCATGAAGCGGTCGAACAGCACGATGTCCGGGGCCAGTTCGCGGATAAAGTCGTCGAAACTGCTGTTATTGAGTTCGATGGCGCACTCGGTGATACCGAGTGCCGGCAGGTCGGCTTTGTGCTCGCCGATGGTCGCTGGGCTGCTGAAGGTAATATCCCAACCTTGTGTAAGAAAAGTTTCGAGAATCTGCATCATATGCCCGCCGGCAGCCGAGGAGCGCGGTTCCGGCCAGACATAACCAATGACCAGGACTTTGGTGGCGGGCTGATTCATCAACAACAGATTCCTTGAGCGGGGACGAAAACCGCGCAATTAAACCACAACCGCCCGCGTGCCCGGCGAGACATGACAATTTGTGTCTGGCGGTAGGTCGTCACGGCACTTTGTGGTTAACTTCCGCCTCTCGAATTCGTTTAACCAAACCCAGCATAAGGATTCCGTTCATGGCTCAAGTCACCCTTCGTGGTAACCCCGTCCAAGTTGAAGGCGAACTGCCGCAAACCGGCTCCAAGGCGCCAGACTTCACCCTGACCGCCGGCGATCTGTCGGACGTGACCCTGGCCACCTTCGCCGGCAAGCGCAAAGTGCTGAACATCTTCCCAAGCGTCGACACCCCGACCTGTGCCACGTCGGTACGCACGTTCAACGCCCAGGCCGACAAAGTGGCCAACACCGTGGTGCTGTGCATCTCCTCTGACCTGCCGTTTGCCCAGAAGCGTTTTTGCGGCACCGAAGGCCTGGACAACGTGCAGAGCCTGTCGGACTTCCGCAACGCTGATTTCGCCGTTGACTACGGCGTTTCGATTGCTGACGGCCCGCTTCGGGCTCTGACCGCCCGTGCCGTCGTTGTGCTGGATGAAAACGACAATGTACTGCACAGCGAACTGGTCCCTGAAATCGGCCAAGAGCCAAACTACGAAGCAGCCCTGGCTGTTTTGAAGTAACTGTTTCTGCGCATTACTGTCGTTATGCAGTAACACTGCGCGGTACATAATTGCGGCCTGGCCTAGTCCAGGCCGTTTTTATTTGCTGGTCAGATGTTTAGCGAAATAGCCGGTGGACTAAGCTCAAAAGTTAAAAGTTGTAAGCCCAAGGTAAATAGCCGGTAAAGGCGCTTTTCTTAACGCGCCCCAGTGCTTATCTTTCAGCCTCCCAAAGAAGAAGCCCTCGCGCCCAATGGTTGATCACTCCATGCAATCCTCCCCCCGCAACTCCCGTCGCTGGCTGTTCGGCCTGCTCGTGCTGCTGGTTATCGCCGGCCTGTGCTGGAAATTCTGGCCCACCGGCGCGCCCCATCCAGAAGCGCCAGCCGGCCGCACCGGTAAAACGGGCATGGCGCGCCCTGGTTTCGGCGGCTCCACCGGCCCGGTGCCGGTGCGCGTGGCGCCGGCGGTGCTGGGGGAGTTCCCGGTGTACTACAAGGCACTGGGGACGGTCACCGCGCTCAACACTATTAATGTACGCAGCCGGGTGGGCGGCGAGTTGGTGAAGATCGCCTTTGAAGAAGGGCAGATGGTCAAGGCCGGCGACCTGCTGGCGGAAATCGACCCGCGCAGTTACCAGAACGCCTTGCTCCAGGCCCAGGGCACGCTGATGCAGAGCCAGGCCCAGTTGAAAAACGCCCAGGTCGATGTCGAGCGTTATCGCGGCTTGTATGCCCAGGACAGTATCGCCAAGCAAACCCTGGACACCGCCGAAGCGCTGGTCCTGCAATACCAAGGCACGGTCAAGACCAACCAGGGCGCGGTCGACGACGCCAAGCTCAACCTCGAATTCACCAAGATCCGCGCGCCGATCACCGGGCGCGTCGGCCTGCGTCAGCTCGACGTCGGTAACCTGGTGGCGGCCAACGACACCACGGCGCTGGCGGTGATCACTCAGACCCAGCCGATCAGCGTGGCCTTCACTCTGCCGGAGAACAGCCTGGAAACCGTGCTCGCCCGTTACCACGCCGGCAACAAGCTGCCGGTGGAAGCCTGGGACCGCGGCGACGCCAAGCGCCAAGCCACCGGCGTGCTGCAGAGCCTGGATAACCAGATCGACGTCACCACCGGCACCTTGAAGTTCAAGGCGCGCTTCGATAACAAAGACCAGGCGCTGTTCCCCAATCAGTTCGTCAACGTGCATCTGCTCGCCGACACCCTGCACAACGTCGTGCTGGCACCGTCCGCTGCCATCCAGTTCGGCAACGCCGGCACCTTTGTCTACAAGCTCGACGGCGACAAGAAGGTCAAGGTCCAGCCCCTGGTGGTCGGCGATAGCGACGGCGACAACACCGTGATCAAGCAAGGCCTGGTCGCCGGCGACCGCGTGGTGCTGGAAGGCACCGACCGCCTGAAGGACGGCAGTGAAGTCGAAGTGGTCAACGACAGCAGTCAAGTCCCGACCACGCCGACCGAGCACCTGCAAGGCAAGCCCGCGGCCAAAGGGGAGACCGGCGCTGACGCCGGCAAGGCGCAAAAGGTCGGTTCATGAACCTGTCGCGGCTGTTTATCCTTCGCCCGGTCGCCACCACGCTGAGCATGCTGGCGATTGTCCTGGCAGGGATCATCTCGTACCGCTTGTTGCCGGTCTCGGCCTTGCCCCAGGTGGACTACCCGACCATCCGGGTGATGACCCTGTACCCCGGCGCCAGCCCGGATGTGATGACCAGCGCAGTCACCGCGCCCCTGGAGCGCCAGTTCGGGCAAATGCCCGGCTTGACCCAGATGGCCTCCACCAGCTCCGGCGGGGCCTCGGTGCTGACCCTGCGCTTCAACCTCGACATCAATATGGATGTCGCCGAGCAACAGGTGCAGGCCGCGATCAACGCCGCGACCAACCTGCTGCCCAAGGACTTGCCGGCGCCGCCGGTGTACAACAAGGTCAACCCGGCGGATACCCCGGTGCTGACCTTGGCGATTACCTCCAAGACTATGCTGCTGCCCAAGCTCAATGACCTGGTCGACACACGCATGGCGCAAAAGATCGCGCAGATCAGCGGCGTCGGCATGGTCAGCATTGCCGGTGGCCAGCGCCAGGCCGTGCGTATCAAGGTCAACCCCGAGGCCCTGGCGGCCAACGGCTTGAACCTGTCGGATGTACGCACGCTGATTACCGCGTCCAACGTCAACCAGCCCAAGGGCAACTTCGACGGGCCGACCCGCGTGTCGATGCTCGACGCCAACGACCAACTGGTGTCGCCGCAGCAATACGCCGAACTGATCCTGGCCTACAAAAATGGCGCGCCGCTGCGTCTGAAGGACGTCGCGCAGATCGTCGACGGCGCCGAAAACGAACGCCTCGCCGCCTGGGCCAACGAAAACCAGGCCGTGCTGCTGAATATCCAGCGCCAACCCGGCGCCAACGTGATCGAGGTGGTCGACCGTATCAAGGCCCTGCTGCCGAGCATCACCGATAACCTGCCGGCCGGCCTGGATGTGACGGTGCTGACCGACCGTACCCAGACCATCCGCGCCTCGGTCACCGACGTGCAGCATGAATTGCTGATCGCGATTGCCCTGGTGGTGATGGTGACCTTCCTGTTCCTGCGCCGCGTCAGCGCGACGATCATCCCGTCCATCGCCGTGCCACTGTCACTGGTGGGCACCTTTGGCGTGATGTACCTGGCGGGTTTCTCGATCAACAACCTGACGCTGATGGCCCTGACCATCGCCACTGGCTTCGTGGTCGACGATGCGATCGTGATGCTGGAGAACATCTCGCGTTATATCGAGGAAGGTGAAACCCCGCTGGCCGCCGCGCTCAAGGGCGCCAAACAGATCGGCTTCACCCTGATTTCCCTGACCCTGTCGCTGATCGCCGTATTGATTCCGTTGCTGTTCATGGGCGATGTGGTCGGGCGCCTGTTCCGCGAGTTCGCCATCACCCTGGCGGTGGCGATCCTGATTTCCCTGCTGGTGTCCCTGACCCTGACGCCGATGATGTGCGCGCGCCTGCTCAAGCGTGAGCCCGAGGAAGCAGAACAGAGCCGTTTCTACAAGGCCAGCGGCGCCTGGATCGATTGGTTGATCGCGGCCTACGGGCGCAAGTTGCAGTGGGTGCTCAAGCACCAGCCGCTGACGTTGCTGGTGGCCATCGCCACCCTGGGCCTCACCGTGGTGCTGTACCTGGTGGTGCCCAAGGGCTTTTTCCCGGTGCAGGACACCGGGGTGATCCAGGGCATTTCCGAGGCGCCGCAGTCGATTTCCTTCGCGGCCATGAGCCAGCGCCAACAGGAGCTGGCGAAGATCATCCTGGCCGACCCGGCGGTGGAAAGCCTGTCGTCCTACATCGGTGTGGATGGCGACAACGCTACCCTCAACAGCGGTCGCTTGCTGATCAACCTCAAGGCCCATGGGCAGCGGAACTTGAGCGCGGCCCAGGTGATCACCCGCCTGCAGCCGCAAATCGACAAACTGGTGGGCATCCGCCTGTACATGCAGCCGGTGCAGGATCTGACCATCGAAGACCGCGTCAGCCGCACCCAGTACCAGTTCAGCATGTCGTCACCCGATGCCGAACTGCTGGCGTTGTGGAGTGAAAAGCTGGTCCATGCCTTGAGCCAGTTGCCGCAGCTCACCGACGTCGCCAGCGACCTGCAGGACAAGGGCCTGCAGGTGTACCTGGTGATCGACCGCGATGCGGCCTCGCGCCTGGGCGTCAACGTGTCGACCATCACCGATGCGCTGTACGACGCCTTCGGTCAGCGGCAGATTTCCACCATCTACACCCAGGCCAGCCAATACCGCGTGGTGTTGCAGGCCCAGTCGGGCGAGACCCTGGGGCCGGATGCGCTGAATCAGATCCACGTCAAGACCACCGACGGCGGCCAGGTGCGGCTGTCGAGCCTGGCCCATGTGGAACAGCGCCAGGCGCAGTTGGCGATTGCCCATATCGGTCAGTTCCCGACGGTGATGATGTCGTTCAACCTGGCCCCTGGCGTCGCACTGGGCAAGGGCGTGGAGTTGATCAACCAGACCCAGAAAGACATCGGCATGCCGGTCGGCGTGCAGACCCAGTTCCAGGGCGCGGCCCAGGCGTTCGAAGCCTCGCTGTCGAGCACCTTGCTGCTGATCCTGGCGGCGGTGGTCACCATGTACATCGTGCTCGGCGTGCTCTACGAGAGCTACATCCACCCGGTCACCATCCTCTCGACCCTGCCTTCGGCGGCGGTGGGGGCGTTGCTGGCGTTGCTGCTCAGCGGCAATGACCTGGGCATGATCGCGATCATCGGCATCATTTTGCTGATCGGTATCGTCAAGAAGAACGCGATCATGATGATCGACTTCGCCCTCGACGCCGAACGCAACCAGGGCCTTGACCCGCAGACCGCGATCTACCAGGCGGCGCTGTTGCGCTTCCGGCCGATCCTGATGACCACCCTGGCCGCGCTGTTCGGCGCGGTGCCGTTGATGCTGGCCACCGGTTCCGGTGCTGAGCTGCGTCAACCCCTGGGCCTGGTGATGGTCGGCGGTTTGCTGGTGAGCCAGGTATTGACCCTGTTCACCACGCCGGTGATCTACCTGTACTTCGATCGCCTGGGGCGGCGCTGGCGCAAAGAGCCGCAACGCCTGGAGCCGGTTGAGTCATGAACCTGTCCGGACCTTTCATTCGCCGCCCGGTCGCGACCATGCTGTTGAGCCTGGCGATCATGCTGCTGGGCGGTGTCAGCTTCAATCTGCTGCCGGTGTCGCCGCTGCCGCAGATCGACTTCCCGGTGATCGTGGTGTCGGCCAGCCTGCCCGGCGCCAGCCCCGAGGTGATGGCGTCCACCGTGGCCACGCCGCTGGAGCGCTCGTTCGGCGCGATTGCCGGTATTACCACCATGAGCAGTTCGTCGAGCCAGGGTTCGACCCGGGTGATCCTGGCGTTCGATTCCAACCGTGATATCAACGGCGCGGCGCGCGAAGTGCAGGCGGCGATCAATGCTTCGCGCAACCTGCTGCCCAGCGGCATGCGCAGCATGCCGACCTACAAGAAGATCAACCCGTCGCAGGCGCCGATCATGGTGCTGTCGCTGACCTCGGACGTATTGCAGAAGGGCCAGCTGTACGACCTGGCGTCGACCATCCTGTCGCAAAGCCTGTCCCAGGTGCCGGGCGTGGGTGAAGTGCAGATCGGCGGCAGTTCCCTGCCGGCGGTGCGGATCGAACTCGAACCCAAGGCCCTCGACCAGTACGGCGTGGCCCTCGACGATGTGCGCAACACCATCGCCAACGCCAACCAGCGTCGGCCCAAGGGTTCCCTGGAAGACGCCGAGCGCAACTGGCAGATCCAGGCCAACGACCAGCTGGAAAAAGCCAAGGACTATGAACCGCTGCTGATCCGCTACCAGAACGGCGCGGCCCTGCGCCTGGGCGATGTGGCGAAGATCAGCGACGGTGTGGAAGACCGCTACAACAGCGGCTTCTTCAACAACGATTCGGCGGTGCTGCTGGTGATCAACCGCCAGTCCGGTGCCAACATCATCGAGACCGTCCGGCAGATCAAGGCGCAGTTGCCGGCATTGCAGGCGGTGCTGCCGTCCAGCGTCAAGCTGAGCCTGGCGATGGATCGCTCGCCGGTGATCACCGCCACCCTGCACGAGGCCGAGATGACCTTGCTGATTGCCGTAGGGCTGGTGATCCTGGTGGTCTACCTGTTCCTCGGTAACTTCCGTGCGTCGCTGATTCCAACCCTGGCGGTGCCGGTGTCGCTGGTCGGCACCTTCGCGGTGATGTATCTGTTCGGTTTCTCGCTGAACAACTTCTCGCTGATGGCGCTGATCCTCGCCACCGGCCTGGTGGTGGACGATGCCATCGTGGTGCTGGAGAACATTTCCCGGCATATCGACGAGGGCGTGCCGCCGATGAAGGCGGCGTATCTGGGGGCCAAGGAAGTTGGCTTTACCTTGCTGTCGATGAACGTGTCGCTGGTGGCGGTGTTCCTGTCCATCCTGTTCATGGGCGGGATCGTCACCAGCCTGTTCCGTGAGTTTTCCATCACCTTGTCGGCGGCGATCATCGTGTCGCTGGTGGTCTCGCTGACCCTCACGCCGATGCTCTGCGCGCGTTGGCTCAAACCTCATATCAAAGGCCAACTGACCGGTTTGCAGCGTTGGAGCCAGAAGGTCAACGACCGCATGGTCTCGGCCTACGCCACCAGCCTGGACTGGGTGCTGCGCCATCGGCGCCTGACCTTGCTCAGCCTGCTGATCACGGTGGGAGTGAATATCGCGCTGTATGTGGTGGTGCCGAAAACCTTCATGCCCCAGCAGGACACCGGGCAATTGATCGGCTTTGTGCGCGGCGACGACGGGCTGTCGTTCAGCGTGATGCAGCCGAAGATGGAGATTTTCCGCAAGGCCGTGTTGCAAGACCCGGCGGTGCTCAGCGTGGCCGGTTTCATCGGCGGCAACAGCGGCACCAACAACGCGGTGATGCTGGTTCGACTCAAGCCCATCAGCGAACGCAAGGTCTCCGCCCAGGCGGTGATCGAGCGTCTGCGCAAGAACGTGCCCTTGGTGCCGGGCGGGCGGCTGTTCCTGATGGCTGACCAGGACCTGCAATTCGGTGGCGGGCGTGACCAGACCAGTGCGCAGTATTCCTACATCCTGCAAAGCGGTGATCTGTCTGCACTGCGCCTGTGGTACCCGAAGGTCGTGGCCGCACTGCGTGCGTTACCCGAACTCACCGCCATCGACGCCCGCGAAGGCCGGGGCGCGGCCCAGGTGACGCTGGTCGTCGACCGCGACCAGGCCAAGCGCCTGGGTATCGATATGAACATGGTCACTGCGGTGCTGAACAACGCCTACAGCCAGCGGCAGATTTCGACTATCTATGACAGCCTCAACCAGTATCAGGTGGTGATGGAGGTCAACCCGAAATACGCCCAGGACCCGATCACCCTGAACCAGATGCAGGTGATCACCTCCACGGGCGCGCGGGTGCCGTTGTCGACCATTGCCCATTATGAGAACAGCCTGGCGGACGACCGGGTCAGCCACGAAGGCCAGTTCGCCTCGGAAAACATCGCCTTCGACATAGCCCCCGGCGTGACGGTGGAGCAGGGCACCGCGGCCATCGAGCGGGCAATTGCCAAGGTGGGCTTGCCGGAGGACGTCATCGCCAAGATGGCCGGCACCGCCGATGCCTTTGCGGCGACCCAGAAGGGCCAGCCGTTCATGATCCTCGGCGCGCTGGTGGCGGTGTACCTGGTGTTGGGTATTCTGTATGAAAGTTATATCCACCCGCTGACGATCCTCTCGACCTTGCCGTCGGCCGGCGTCGGAGCCTTGCTCTCCATCTACCTGCTGGGCGGCGAGTTCAGCCTGATCTCCTTGCTCGGCTTGTTCCTGTTGATCGGGGTGGTGAAGAAAAACGCGATCCTGATGATCGACCTGGCGCTGCAACTGGAGCGCAATGATGGCCTGAGCCCGCTGGATTCGATTCGCAGCGCCTGCCTGTTGCGTCTGCGGCCGATCCTGATGACCACGCTGGCGGCGATCCTCGGTGCCTTGCCGTTGTTGCTCGGCAGGGCCGAAGGTGCGGAAATGCGCCAGCCCCTGGGCCTGACCATTATCGGCGGGCTGGTCTTCAGCCAGATCCTGACCCTTTACACCACCCCGGTGGTTTACCTTTATCTCGACCGCGCGCGCCATCGTTTCAACGCTTGGCGCGGCGTGCGTACCGATGCTGCCCTGGACACTGCGCTATGACCGATTCAATTTTCGCCACATTGGCCATGCCCCGTGGTTCCCGCGTCGCCAGCCTGGTGCTCTGCGGGGTGTTGCTCAGCGCTTGCGCCGTCGGCCCCGACTACACGCGCCCGGAGGTCATCGAGCCGGCGCAGTTCAAGCAAGCCCAGGGCTGGCGCCAGGCCACGCCGAGCGATGCGCTGGCTCGGGGTGCCTGGTGGGAGCTGTACGGCGACCGTCAACTCAATGACCTCGTGGTCCGGCTGAACAACGCCAACCAGACCGTCGCCCAGGCCGAAGCACGCTTCCGCCAGGCCCAGGCGCTGGTGCGCAGTTCCCGTGGGGCGTTTTACCCGACGGTGGACCTGAGCGTCGGGAAAACCCGCGCCAGCCAGGGCACCGGCAGCAGCAACGCCAGCCTCAGCAGTTCCAGCAGCGGCATCCGCGACACCCTCAACGCGCAGTTGGGCGTGAGCTGGGAAGCCGATATCTGGGGCAAGTTGCGTCGGGGCCTGGAAGCCAACGAAGCCAGCGCCGAAGCCAGCTCGGCGGACCTGGCCGCGATGCGCTTGAGCCAGCAGTCGGAGTTGGTGCAAAGCTACCTGCAACTGCGCGTCATGGATGAGCAGACCCGGCTGCTGCAGGCCACGCTGGACACCTACCAGCGCTCCCTGCAAATGACCGAAAACCAATACCGCGCCGGCGTCTCCGGCAAGGAAGCCGTGGCCCAGGCGCAAACCCAGCTCAAGTCCACCCAGGCCAGCCTGATCGACCTGATCTGGCAGCGTGCCCAGCTGGAAAACGCCATCGCCGTGTTGATCGGCGAGGCGCCGGCCAACTTCAACCTGGCCGTGAGCAAGGACATTCCGGCCTTGCCGCAGATTCCGGTGAGCCTGCCGTCGCAATTGCTCGAACGGCGCCCGGACATCGCCTCGGCCGAACGCTCGGTGATCGCCGCCAACGCCAATATCGGCGTGGCCAAGGCCGCCTATTACCCGGACCTGAGCCTGAGCCTGGCTGGCGGTTATTCCAGCAGCACCTATTCAGACTGGATCAGCCTGCCGAACCGCTTCTGGTCGGTCGGGCCGAAACTGGCGATGACCCTGTTCGACGGCGGCCAGCGCTCGGCGGAAGTCGACCGCACCGTGGCCAGTTACGACGAAACCGTGGCCAAGTATCGCCAGACCGTGCTGGATGGTTTTCGCGAAGTGGAAAACTACATGGTCCAGCTCAAGGTGCTGGAAGACGAAGCCGTGGTCAGCAACGAAGCCCTGGAGGCCGCTCGCGAATCGCTGCGCCTGACCCAGAACCAATACAAAGCGGGGCTGATCGCTTACCTGGATGTGGTCACCGTGCAGGCAACGGCGCTGAGTAACGAACGCACCGTGCTGACCTTGCTGCAGACGCGATTGGTGGCCAGCGTGCAACTGATCGCCGCGTTGGGCGGTGGTTGGGATGGGCAGACTCAAGTGGCGGAAAAGGAGTGAAGTCCGGGCCTTTTTGAATGGGCCGATTGACGTCAAATTGCCGATGTTGGCCCTATGATAATTAATCACCTGTTCAATAATTATTCTCGCTACAATCCGCGGCTTTGCCACCCGGGGCGGGTGTTTACAACCCGTCGCTCTCGAGAAGTTCCATGCTCATCGGTAGTTATTCTCCCTCTCTGGTCGTGATCTCCCTGTTCGTTGCGGTGCTTGCTTCCTACACCGCGCTCGACCTCTCCGGTCGCATCGCCACGGCCAAGGGTCGCGCCATCTACTTGTGGATGCTGGGCGGGGCATTGGCCATGGGCGTGGGCGTGTGGTCCATGCACTTTATCGGCATGTTGGCGCTCAGGTTGCCGTTCGCCCTGGGTTTTGACCTGGACATTACCGCGTTGTCGCTGTTGATCGCGGTGTTGTCCTGCGGCTTTGCCTTGTGGCTGGTCAGCCAGCAGCGCCTGCCTATGTGGCAACTGGGGTTTGGCGCGCTGATCATGGGCGCCGGCATCAGCAGCATGCATTACACCGGCATGGCCGCGATGCGGATGCTGCCGGGCATCGATTACGACCCCGCGTTGTTTGGCGCCTCGTTGCTGATCGCGGTGGCGGCGTCTGGCGCGGCACTGTGGATCGCCTTCAATCTGCGGCGCAACACGCCTTATGTGCGTCTGGCGCGCGGTGGCGCCGCCGTGGTGATGGGCGTGGCCATCGTCGGCATGCACTACACCGGCATGGCGGCGGCGCGTTTTGCCGACGACAGTTTCTGCGGCGCCGCGCTGACCGGCTTGAGCGGCAAGGGCCTGGATAACCTGGTGTTGGTCACCAGCCTGGCCGTGCTGGTTATCGCGCTGCTCACGTCGTTGCTCGACGCGCGCCTGGAGGCGCGTACCGCGGTGCTGGCCGACTCGCTGACGTTGGCCAATCAGGAACTGACCCACCTGGCCCTGCACGACACCCTGACCGGCCTGCCCAATCGCACCCTGCTCGCCGACCGGATTCAGCAAGCCATGCAGGCGGTGAAAGAGCAGGGCGGTTGCCTGGCCCTGATGTTTATCGACCTGGACGGCTTCAAGCCGGTCAACGATGCCTTCGGCCATCACATGGGCGACCAGTTGTTGCGCGAAGTCAGCCAGCGCCTGCGTGAAGATCTGCGCAGCCAGGACACCCTGGCGCGCATCGGCGGTGATGAGTTTGTGCTGTTGGTGCAACTGACGCAGCCCAATGATGCCCTGGGCCTTGCCGAACGCCAGGTGGTGCTGATCAATCGCGCGTTCCAGGTGGCCGAACACGTGCTGAAAATTTCAGCCAGCGTCGGTATCGCGATGTTCCCGGGCAACGGCAGTACGCCCCAGGAACTGCTGATGAACGCCGACGCCGCGATGTACCACGCCAAGGGCATGGGCAAGAATGGCTACAGCTTCTTCGATGTGTCGATGAACTCTAACGCGCGCAAGCAACTGCAGTTGTTGCAGGACTTGCGCAACGCAGTCGAGCAGCAGCAGTTCCGCTTGTACTACCAGCCCAAGTTCGACGCTGTCAGCGGTGCCCCGATAGGCGCCGAAGCCTTGCTGCGCTGGGAGCATCCGCAAGAGGGCTTGTTGCTGCCGGCGGCCTTTATCGAGCTGGCGGAAAAGACCGGGCTGATCATTCCGATTGGCGAGTGGGTGCTCGACGAAGCCTGCCGTCAGATGCGCGTGTGGTACGCCCAGGGTTATGAAGGCTGGCGAATCGCGGTGAACCTGTCGGCGTTGCAGTTTTGCCACGCCGGCCTGGTCAAGAGTGTCGCCGCCGCGTTGGATCGCCACCAGTTGCCGGCCAACAGCCTGACGCTGGAGATTACCGAAACCACCGCCATGAGCGATGCCGATGCAAGCATGACGGTGTTGCAGCAGCTGTCGGAAATGGGGGTCGATCTGTCCATTGATGACTTCGGCACCGGCTATTCCAGCCTGATGTACCTCAAGCGCCTGCCGGCCAACGAACTGAAGATCGACCGTGGCTTTGTGCGAGACCTGGAACACGACGGCGACGACGCCGCCATCGTCTCGGCCATCGTCGCCCTGGGCCAGGCCCTTGGGCTGCGGATTGTCGCCGAAGGGGTGGAAACCGATGTCCAGCAGAGCTTCCTCACCCGCCTGGGGTGCAACGCGTTGCAGGGCTATTTGCTCGGGCATCCGTTACCGGCGGATGGCTTCATGGCCGACATCCTGCGGGCACAAGCAGCGCTGGCGCCTGACAAGCAGCGTGCTTGACGGGTATTCTTGGGGCCAACTCTAAACATTTGTTTGATTCAGGAGAGCGTAGGCATGGACAAAGTCCTCATCATCACCGGGGGCGGTCGTGGGATTGGCGCCGCGACGGCATTGCTGGCGGCTCGCCAGGGCTATCGCATTTGCATCAACTTCCAGTCGGACGAAGAGGCCGCTCATCGCGTGCTCGACCAGGTCCGTGCGCTGGGTGCCCAGGCCATTGCGGTGCGCGCCGATGTGAGCATCGAGGATGAGGTGATCGCGCTGTTCCATCGTGTTGACAACGAGTTGGGGCGGGTGACGGCACTGGTCAACAATGCCGGCACTGTGGGGCATAAATCCCGTGTTGATGAAATGTCCGAGTTCCGCATCCTGAAGATCATGAAGACCAACGTGCTCGGCCCGATTCTGTGCGCCAAGCACGCGGTGCTGCGTATGTCACCCCGGCATGGTGGGCAGGGCGGCAGCATCGTCAATGTGTCGTCGGTGGCGGCGCGCCTCGGTTCGCCGGGTGAATATGTCGACTACGCCGCCTCCAAGGGCGCGCTGGACAGCTTTACCATCGGGCTGTCGAAGGAAGTGGCGGGCGAGGGCATTCGTGTCAACGCGGTGCGCCCCGGCTATATCTACACCGACTTCCATGCCCTGAGTGGTGATCCGGACCGGGTCAGCAAGCTGGAGTCCGGGATTCCCATGGCCCGTGGCGGCCGGCCGGACGAGGTGGCGGAGGCGATTGTCTGGTTGTTGTCGGACAAGGCGTCCTATGCCACCGGGACGTTCGTCGACCTGGGCGGCGGTCGTTGAGGCCCTCGGCCTTCAGCTCGGCAGATGGCGCAGCACTTCATAGCCTTTAAAGGAAAACGCCTTGAGCCGGCTGGCTTCGGAGTTATCCAGGGTGCTGTAGCCGTCGTTGAAGAACCCATCGATACGCCCGTTGCGGGCATGGCTGCCATTCAAGGTGCGGTCGTCAAGGTTGTCGAGAAACTGCAGCACTTTTTCCAGGTTGTAAGCCGCGTCAGCACGCGCATCCGGGTCTGCGTTGGATGGGGTCCAGTCACCGACCTGCTGCTTAAGATCATCAGCGATCGCGTAACTGTCGCGGCCTTGCAGGAAGTGCCTCATGACCGGGCTCTGGTCGATGATCTGCTGTGCCGAACGCAGGTCGCCGGCCGGTCGGTCCAGCGGAGCGTACATCTCGCGAACCTGCTTTTGTTCGACGGCACGCATGTAGTTGGGCGGGATGGGCAGGGGTGCAGGCCTTGGGGGGACAGAAACGCTCATAGGAAACCTCTGGTTCGAACCAGGAATAGTGAGTGTCCTGTGTGGTACGTGCGTCGATCTGGTTCCGCGTCAAAACGAGCGCACAATGCGTCCCAACGTCTCCATCGCTTTTTCCGATGCTTCCGACCACGGGCTGCCGTAGTTCAAGCGGATACAGTTCCTGAAACGCTGGGTCGCCGAGAAAATCGGCCCCGGCGCGATGCTGATGCCCTGGGCCAAGGCCATCTGGAACAACTTCAATGAATCCGTCTGCTCCGGCAATTCCAGCCAGAGGAAATACCCGCCGGCCGGCTGGCTGACCCGCGTCTGCGCCGGAAAATACCGGGCAATGGCCGCGAGCATGGCGCTTTGCTGTTCTTCCAGGGCGTAGCGCAATTTGCGCAAGTGCCGGTCATAGCCGCCATGTTGCAGGTAGTCGGCAATCGCCGCCTGGGCGGGCATCGACGGGCACAACGAGGTCATCAGCTTCAAACGCTCGACCTTCTGCGCATAGCGCCCGGCCGCCACCCAGCCAATGCGATAACCCGGTGCGAGGCTCTTGGCGAAGGAGCCGCAGTGCATCACCAGGCCCTCGGTGTCGAAGGCCTTCGCGGGTTTCGGTGCCTGTTGTCCGTAGTACAACTCTGCGTAGACGTCGTCCTCGATCAACGGCACCTGATGGCGGCGCAGCAGCTCCACCAATTCCTGTTTCTTCGCTTCCGGCAGCGTGGCGCCCATGGGGTTCTGGAAACTGGTCATGGTCCAACAGGCTTTGATCGGGTAGCGCTCCAGGCTTTGCGCCAGGGCGTTGAGGTCGATGCCGTCACGCGGATGCACGGGGATTTCCACCGCTTTGAGTTTCAGGCGTTCGAGCACTTGCAGGCAGGCATAAAACGCCGGCGCTTCAATGGCCACCAGATCGCCCGGTTCGGTGACGGCCTGCAGGCACAGGTTCAGGGCTTCGAGGGCGCCGTTGGTGATCAGCAGCTCTTCCATCGGCAACATCAGGCCGCCGACCATATAACGCAGGGCAATCTGCCGGCGCAGTTGCGGGTTGCCCGGCGACATGTCGGTGACCACCAGGCGCGGGTCCATCTCACGGGCGGCGCTGGCCAGGGAGCGGGCCAGGCGGGGCAGCGGGAACAGCATCGGGCTGGGGAAGGCCGAGCCGAACGGCACGGTATTCGGGTCTTTGATGGACTCGAGCACCGAGAACACCAATTCGCTCACATCGACTTCGGTGGACTCATGCACGTGTTCACTCACCACCGGTTCGGAGAACGGGCTGGGCGCATGGGTGTTGACGAAGTAGCCGGAACGCGGTCGTGCCCGGATCAGGCCGCGGCGTTCCAGCAGGTAGTACGCCTGGAACACCGTGGACGGGCTGACGCCATAGGTCTGGCTGGCATAGCGCACCGAAGGCACTCGCTGGCCAGGGCCGAGCACGCCGGAGCGGATCAGTTCTGCGATGTCGTCGGCGAATTTTTCGTAGCGTTTCATGGTAGCCAAATTAATCTTCTCAAGATGTACGCAGGGCGAAATGTGGCCGCCGGCTGAGCGGCCGCCACATTTGATCTCTTATGCTGGCCAACCCTCAGCGGTTCAACGGTGCCACGAAACGGCTGTCGGCAGCGCTGTAGATCCATGGTTCGTCGATGTCGGTGACCTTGAAGCGCAGGATCTGCGAACTGCTCGCCGGCTTGTCCGCCAGCAACGCCACCGACACCGGCACGTCGCTGATTTCCCCCGGGGCCAGGCTGATCTGGGTCTTGCCTTGCAGCTGGAAGCCTTCGCCATCCACCAGTTCCAGGCGGTAGTCCTGGGGTTGCTGGGTCTTGTTGATGACCTTGAGGCTGTAGATGTTTTCGATCAGGCCCTGGCTGTTTTCGCGGAACATGCCGCGGTCCTTGGTCACGTCCAGCGACACCATCGGCCGCTGCACCAGTGCCACGACCAACGCCGCGATCATCACCAGCAGCACCGCACTGTAGCCGATCAGACGTGGCCTGAGCAGGTGGGTCTTGCCGCCTTGCAGTTGATGTTCGCTGGTGTAGCTCACCAGGCCGCGGGCGTAGCCCATTTTGTCCATGATCGAGTCGCAGGCATCGATGCACGCCGCGCAGCCGATGCATTCCATTTGCAGGCCGTCGCGGATATCGATGCCGGTGGGGCACACTTGCACGCACAATTGGCAATCGATGCAGTCGCCGAGGCCGACGTCCGCCGGTTTGGCTTCACGCTTGCGCGGGCCGCGGTGTTCGCCACGGGCCGCATCGTAGGAGATGGTCAGCGTGTCTTTGTCGAACATCACGCTCTGGAACCGCGCATACGGGCACATGTGCATGCATACCGCTTCGCGCAGCCAGCCGGCGTTGAGGTAAGTGGCGGCGGTGAAAAACACCACCCAGAACAGGCTCACGCCGCCCATCTGCCAGGTCAGCAGTTCGCTGGCCAGCGGGCGAATGGGTGTGAAGTAACCGACAAAGGTCAACCCGGTCAGCACGCTGATACTCAGCCACAGCGTATGTTTGGCCGAGCGCCGTGCCAGTTTGTTCAGGCTCCAGGGTGCCGCTTGCAGCTTGATACGCTGGTTGCGCTCGCCTTCGGTGACTTTTTCGCACCACATGAACAGCCAGGTGAACGAGCTTTGCGGGCAGGTGTAGCCGCACCACACCCGGCCGGCGAACACGGTGATCGCAAACAGGCCGAAGGCGCAGATGATCAACAGCGCCGACAGCAGGATGAAGTCCTGCGGCCAGAACGTGGCGCCGAATATGTGGAACTTGCTTTCGGCCAGGTCCCACAGTACGGCCTGGCGCCCGCCCCAGTTCAGCCACACCGTGCCGAAAAACGCCAGGAACAGAAAGCCTGCACCAGCCACGCGCAAGGTGCGGTACAGGCCGGTGAAGCTACGGGTATGGATCTGGTTATCGCTGGATTTGGCCGTCACCTTCTTCGGGTGCGCAGGCTCGTGGATTTCCACGGTTCGGACGGGGATCATTTCGCTCATGGTCGTTTGCTCATCAGCCTCCATCAGGCCGGTGAACTATGCTCGTCGTGCTGTTTGCATAACAGACTCAGGTGTGGCGATAAAAAGCGGATCAGATGCGCTGCAAAGGCCCTGCTGCGACAATGTGCTGCACCCCGTGGCGCCTGGGGCGCAGCTCGATTCAGCGTGTGCTGATACAGATCAATCAAATCACCGAATCACTGTCGCTGGCCTTCAGGTGTTTGCGCCCATCCTGGGCGCCGGCGACGGTCAGCGCGTCGGCCTCGACCTCGGTGATGTAGATCCGGTCGTCGTTCAGCGCCACAAAAGACATGGATTTTTCGCTGTCGGTACTGATGGTGACCTGGGACGCGGGCAGGCTTTGTTCCTGGCCGTTGTCATCGACCGTGAAGTAGCAGATCTGGTTTTCGATACGTACAGGCATGGTGAACTCCTTGTCATCGTCTGGTGATGGTGAGGGGATAGCATTGGGCTGAGGGTTCCTCCACCCGCACGGGCGGGTCTTGCGGCGGTTCCTCCTCAGGAGGCGCAGCCGGTTCGGTGGGCGGCAGGGTCGGCTTGTCGATATTCGGATCGGGCGTTTGCGCGGGGATCGGGATATTCATCGGTGTGGCCTCCTTTGTGCTTTGCTCTATCGGTGGACAGCCGCCCGGGGGAATTGATTCCCCCGTCGATGGCGGCACATCCACCTGAACTTTTCACCCGGCCCCGGGCTCGGACCTTATGTGGCCCTGCTCAGGGAGAGCGGTGCCGTATCAGAATTCGGATCAAGCAAAGAGCGTCCACAGGGCGTAAGGGGAAGATGCTCGATGACTGCTGAAACACTGACTCCAGACGATTGTGTATTGCCGCTGTCCCAGGCGTTGTTGCTGCCTCGCATAGCGATTGAAAGCACCATGCCGGTGATCGACGGCGGCGAATTTGCGGTCAAGGCCGTGGTGGGCCAACGCATCAATGTCACCAGTAAGGTGTTTGCCGATGGCCACGACACGCTCGCGGTGCTGATCCGCTGGCGCGCCTTGCACGATGAAAGCTGGCACAGCGAGGTCATGGCCGATATCGGCAACGACGGTTGGGAGGGCGCGTTTACCGTCACCGCCCAAGGGCCCCATGAATATTGCATCGAAGCCTGGATCGATAGCTTTGCCAGCTTCTGCTACGAACTGCGCAAGAAACATGAGGCTGGCGTGCCGGTCAGCCTTGAGTTGCAGGAAGGCCGCAGCCTGGTGCTGCTGGCCGCCGAGCGCAGTGACAGTGAGCTGCGCGAGCGCCTGATGCGCTTGCACCACGAGCTCTCCGGCCTGCTGGAAACCGAGCAGGTTGCGCTGTTCCTGCACGAAGACAGTGCGTACCTGATGACCCGGGCCGATCACCGCGCCTATTTGAGCATCAGTCCCGCGTACCCGCTCGACGTGGAGCGCGAGCGTGCGCAGTTTGCCAGTTGGTATGAGCTGTTTCCGCGCTCTATCACCGACCATCCAGCGCGTCACGGTACGTTCCTCGACGTGCATTCGCGGCTGTCGATGATCCATGACATGGGGTTCGACGTGCTGTACTTCCCGCCGATCCACCCCATCGGCCGCAGCCACCGTAAGGGCAGGAACAATGCCTTGAGGGCCGAGCAGCACGATCCGGGCAGCCCCTACGCGATCGGCAGCGAGGAGGGCGGCCACGACGCGATTCATCCGCAACTGGGCAGCCGCGACGATTTTCGGCGCCTGGTCAAGGCGGCCGCCGACCATGGCCTGGAAGTCGCCCTGGACTTCGCCATTCAGTGCTCCCAGGACCACCCGTGGCTCAAGCAGCACCCGGGCTGGTTCAACTGGCGCCCGGACGGCACGATCAAATACGCGGAAAACCCGCCGAAAAAGTACCAGGACATCGTCAACGTCGATTTCTACGCCGCCGATGCGATCCCCAGCCTGTGGACCGAACTGCGTGACATCGTGCTCGCTTGGGTCGAGGAGGGCGTGAAGACATTCCGCGTCGATAACCCTCACACCAAGCCGCTGCCATTCTGGCAATGGCTGATCAGCGATGTGCGGTCCAAGTACCCGGAGGTGATCTTCCTCGCCGAAGCATTCACCACCCCGGCGATGATGGCGCGCCTGGGCAAGGTCGGTTACTCCCAGAGCTACACCTATTTCACCTGGCGCAACACCAAGGCCGAGCTGAGCGAGTACCTGGCGCAATTGAACGAGTCGCCCTGGCGCGAGTGCTACCGGCCGAACTTCTTCGTCAACACCCCGGACATCAACCCCGCTTTCCTGCATGAGTCCGGGCGCCCGGGCTTCTTGATCCGCGCCGCGCTGGCGAGCATGGGCTCGGGGTTGTGGGGCATGTATTCCGGCTTCGAACTGTGCGAAGCCGCGCCGGTGCCGGGCAAGGAAGAGTACCAGGACTCGGAAAAATACGAGATCCGCCCCCGGGACTTCACCGCACCCGGCAACATCATCGCCGAGATCGCCCAACTCAACCGCATCCGCCGGCAAAACCCGGCATTGCACACGCATCTGGGGCTGACGCTCTACAACGCCTGGAACGAGAACATCCTGTACTTCGGCAAGCGCAGCGAAGACGGCAGCAATTTCATCCTGGTGGCGGTCAACCTCGACCCATTCAATGCCCAGGAAGCGCAATTCGAATTGCCGCTGTGGGAGCTGGGCCTGCCGGACGACGCCCACACCCAGGGCGAAGATTTGATGAACGGCCATCGCTGGACGTGGTACGGCAAGACTCAATGGATGCGGCTGGAGCCGCAGATGCCGTTCGGGATCTGGCGCATCACCACGTACTAAGGAGCGACATGTGGGCGGGGGCTTGCTCCCGAAAGCGCTATGCCAGCCTATGGATCAAGTGACTGTCCTGCCGCTATCGGGCGCAAGCCCCCGCACTTCGACCCGCTTCAGTCCGCAAGAATCCTCGAGTTTTCAGGAGTTTCCAATGGCGAAGAAACCCAAGGCTGCCACCTTTATCAAAGACCCGCTGTGGTACAAGGACGCGGTGATCTATCAGGTTCACGTCAAATCCTATTTCGACTCCAATAACGACGGCATCGGTGACTTTCCCGGGCTGATCGCCAAACTCGACTACATCGCCGACCTCGGTGTGAACACCATCTGGCTCCTGCCGTTCTACCCCTCGCCACGTCGCGACGACGGCTATGACATCGCCGAGTACCGCGGCGTGCACAGCGACTACGGGACCATGGCCGATGCCCGGCGCTTTATCGCCGAAGCCCACCAACGCGGGCTGCGGGTGATCACCGAACTGGTGATCAACCACACCTCCGACCAGCACCCGTGGTTTCAGCGCGCACGCAAGGCCAAGCCCGGCTCGGCGGCGCGGGACTTCTACGTGTGGTCCGACGACGATCAGAAGTACGACGGCACGCGCGTCATCTTCCTCGATACCGAGAAGTCCAACTGGACCTGGGACCCGGTGGCCGGCCAGTACTTCTGGCACCGTTTCTATTCGCACCAGCCCGACCTCAACTTCGACAATCCGCAAGTGATGAAAGCCGTGCTGTCGGTGATGCGCTTCTGGCTCGACATGGGCATTGACGGCCTGCGCCTGGACGCGATCCCGTACCTGATCGAGCGCGACGGCACCAACAACGAAAACCTGCCGGAGACCCACGACGTCCTCAAGCAGATCCGCGCCGAGATCGACGCCCATTACCCCGACCGCATGCTGCTGGCCGAAGCCAACCAGTGGCCGGAAGACACGCAGATGTACTTCGGTGACAAAAAGGGCGACGACGGCGATGAATGCCACATGGCCTTTCACTTCCCGCTGATGCCGCGCATGTACATGGCGCTGGCCCAGGAGGACCGTTTCCCGATCACCGACATCCTGCGCCAGACCCCGGAAATCCCGGCCAATTGCCAATGGGCGATCTTCCTGCGCAACCACGATGAACTGACCCTGGAAATGGTCACCGACAAAGAACGCGACTACCTGTGGAACTACTACGCCGCCGACCGTCGCGCGCGGATCAACCTGGGCATTCGCCGGCGCCTGGCGCCGCTGATGGAGCGTGACCGGCGTCGCGTCGAACTGCTCAACAGCCTGTTGCTGTCGATGCCCGGCACGCCAACCCTGTATTACGGCGATGAAATCGGCATGGGCGACAACATCTACCTGGGCGACCGCGACGGCGTGCGAACGCCGATGCAGTGGTCCATCGACCGCAACGGCGGCTTTTCCCGCGCCGACCCGGCCAGCCTGGTGCTGCCGCCGATCATGGACGCGCAATACGGCTATCAGTCGGTCAACGTCGAAACCCAGGCCCAGGACCCGCATTCGCTGCTCAACTGGACCCGCCGCATGCTCGCGGTGCGCAAGCAGTCCAAGGCCTTCGGCCGCGGCAGCTTGAAGATGCTCTCGCCGAGCAACCGGCGCATCCTCGCCTATACCCGTGAATTCACCGGGGACGACGGCCGCACCGAGATCATCCTGTGCGTGGCCAACGTCTCGCGCAGCGCCCAGGCGGCCGAGTTGGACCTCTCGGCCTTCGCCGGCATGGTGCCGGTGGAGATGCTCGGCGGTAATGCGTTCCCGCCCATCGGCCAGTTGAATTTCCTGCTGACCCTGGCGCCGTATGGCTTCTATTGGTTCGTGCTGGCGGCGGAAAACCAGATGCCCAGTTGGCATGTGGAACCGGTGCAAAGCATGCCGGACTTCACCACCCTGGTTCTGAAAAAGCGCATGGAGGAGCTGCTCGACGCACCGTGTCGCGCCGTCCTGGAGCACACCTCGCTGCCGGCCTGGCTGCCCAAGCGCCGCTGGTTCGCCGGCAAGGACACGGCCATCGACAGCGTGCATATCGCCTACGGCGTGCGGTTCGGCGACCTGCAGCACCCGGTGCTGCTCAGCGAAATCGAGGTGAGCGCCGGGGGGCAGGTCAGTCGTTACCAGTTGCCGTTCGGCTTTCTCGGCGAAGACCAGTTCACCAGCGCCTTGCCGCAACAACTGGCCCTGGCCCGTGTGCGGCGCGTGCGTCAGGTGGGGTTGGTGACCGATGCGTTCAGCCTGGAACACTTTATCCGCGCGGTGATCCAGGCCTTGCAGGCCGGCACCGTGTTGAACAGCAGCGAGGGCGAGCTGCGCTTTGAAGCCACGCCGCAACTGGCCAGGCTGGCGCTGACCGATGAGTCGCCCGTGCGCTACCTGGCCGCCGAGCAGTCCAACAGCTCGGTGGTGGTGGGCGAGAGCCTGGTACTCAAGTTGATCCGCAAGGTCAGCGCCGGGGTCCATCCGGAGCTGGAGATGAGCGCCTACCTGACCGCAGCCGGTTACCCGAACATTTCGCCGTTGCTCGGTTCGATGATTCGGCGTGACGGCCAAGGCCAGGACAACCTGTTGATGATTGCCCAGGGCTACCTGAGCAACCAAGGCGACGCCTGGGGCTGGACCCAGAACAACCTGGAGCGCGCGATCCGCGACGAACTGGCCGAAGCGATGTCCGAACAGGAGCCGCATTACAACGCCTTGGGCGAGCTGGCCGACTTTGCCGGCTTGCTCGGGCAGCGCCTGGGTGAAATGCACGGCGTGCTGGCGGTGCCGACGGCCAACCCAGACTTCCAAGCCGAAGTCACCACCGCCAAGGATGCCGAGGCCTGGGCCAAGGACATCGCGGCGCAGATCGAGCGCGCCCTGCAATTGCTCAAACTGCATCAAAACCAATTGAACCCGGCCGATCAGGCGCGGGTCAGTGAATTGTTGGAGCAGAAAAAAGCCATCGGCGCTCAGGTCCGGGTGTTGGCTCAGGCCACGTTGGGCGGCTTGCGCATTCGCGTCCACGGTGACTTGCACTTGGGCCAGGTGCTGGTAGTGAAAGGCGATGCCTACCTGATCGACTTTGAAGGGGAACCGGCGCGGCCGCTGCACGAACGGCGCGGCAAGCACAGCCCGTATAAAGATGTCAGTGGCGTGCTGCGTTCGTTTGATTACGCGGCGGCCATGGCCCTGAATGTGCAAGGCGTGGACCACTCGCCCGCAGCGGACGCGGCGCGCCAGCGTGTGACCGAGCGCTACCTGATTGAGGCGCGTCTGGCATTTATCAAGGCTTATCACGCGGCGACGGCTACACTGGCGCATGACTGGCAGGATGCCAAAGGCCAGGACGCAGCGCTGACCTTGTTCAGCCTGGAAAAGGCCGCGTATGAAGTGGCTTATGAAGCGGAAAACCGCCCGACCTGGCTGCCGGTGCCCTTGCAGGGTTTGCAAGGTTTGCTCAGCGGGCTCATACCTGGATCGAAATCTGTACGCGGTGGGGAGACGTCATGAGTTTTACGAATAAAGAACCGCTGCAGCCGAAACTGACAGCAATGCCGGCGTCCAAGGACGTCGAAGCGCTGGTGCGCGCCGAACACCATGATCCGTTCTCGATTCTCGGGCCCCATGATGACGAGCAGGGCGGCCAGTTTATCCGTGCGTTCCTGCCGGAGGCCTTGAGCGTCCAACTGCTGAGTCGCGACACTGGCGAGCCGATCGGCAGCCTCGACGCGACCCAGGTGCCGGGTCTGTTTATCGGGCATTTCAGCAGCCGCCAGGCCTACCTGTTGAAGATCCAATGGGCCGGTGGCGAACAGATCACCGAAGACCCTTACAGTTTCCAGCAACTGCTGCTGGGGGAAATGGACCTGTACCTGTTTGCCGAAGGCAATCACCGTGACCTCAGCAGTTGCCTGGGCGCCCAGTTGACCACGGTCGATGGCGTGCAGGGCGTGCGGTTCGCCGTGTGGGCACCGAACGCCCGGCGCGTGTCGGTGGTCGGCGACTTCAATATCTGGGACGGCCGCCGCCACCCGATGCGCCTGCGCCATCCGGCCGGTGTGTGGGAGATCTTTATCCCACGCTTGCAAGCGGGCGCGGCCTACAAATACGAGATTCTCGGGGCCCACGGCATTTTGCCGCTCAAGGCCGACCCGATGGCCCTGGCCACCCAGATGCCGCCCGACACGGCATCGAAAGTCGCGTCGCCGTTGCAGGTCGACTGGCAGGATCACGCGTGGATGCAGGCGCGTGCGCAAAAGCAGAAGCCCACGGCGCCGCTGTCGATTTATGAGTTGCACCTGGGCTCCTGGCAGTGCGAACTGGACGAGGCCGGAGAGGTTTCGCGCCAGTACGGCTGGGGTGAACTGGCCGAGCGGCTGATTCCGTATGTGCAACAGCTGGGCTTTACCCATATCGAGCTGATGCCGATCATGGAACACCCGTTCGGCGGTTCCTGGGGCTATCAAGCGTTGTCCCAGTTCGCGCCGACTGCGCGCTTCGGTTCGCCGCAGGCATTCGCCGAGTTCGTCAATGCCTGTCACCAGGCCGACATCGGCGTGATCCTCGACTGGGTACCGGCGCATTTTCCCACCGATGCCCACGGCCTCGCGCAATTCGATGGCACGGCGCTGTACGAATACGCCAACCCGCTGGAAGGCTTCCACCAGGATTGGGACACACTGATCTACAACCTGGGTCGCACCGAAGTACATGGCTTTATGCTGGCCTCGGCGCTGCATTGGCTCAAACACTTCCACGTCGATGGCCTGCGCGTCGATGCCGTGGCCTCGATGCTGTATCGCGACTATTCGCGCAAGGCCGGCGAATGGGTGCCCAACCGCCATGGCGGCCGCGAGAACCTCGAAGCCATCGACTTCCTGCGGCACTTGAACGACGTGGTCGCCCTCGAAGCCCCCGGCGCGCTGGTGATCGCCGAAGAATCCACGGCCTGGCCGGGCGTCAGCCAGCCAACCCAACAGGGCGGCCTGGGATTCAACTACAAGTGGAACATGGGCTGGATGAACGATTCCCTGCATTACATCCAGCAAGACCCGGTGTACCGCGCCCACCATCACAATGAACTGAGTTTTGGCCTGGTGTATGCCTGGTCCGAGCGTTTCATCCTGCCGATCTCCCACGATGAAGTGGTCCACGGCAAGCACTCGCTGATCGACAAGATGCCCGGCGACCGCTGGCAGAAATTCGCCAACCTGCGCGCCTACCTGAGTTTCATGTGGACGCACCCGGGCAAGAAGCTGCTGTTCATGGGCTGCGAGTTCGGCCAATGGCGCGAGTGGAACCACGACCAGCAACTGGACTGGTACCTGCTGCAATACCCCGAACACCGTGGGGTGCAGAAGCTGGTGAGTGACTTGAATCGCCTGTACCGCGAGGAACCGGCCCTGTATGAACAGGACGACGCGCCCCAGGGCTTCCAGTGGCTGATCGGCGACGATGCGATCAACAGCGTCTACGCCTGGCTGCGCTGGAGCAAGGACGGCAGGCCGGTGCTGGTGGTGGCCAACTTCACCCCGGTGCCCCGTGAAGCCTACAAGGTCGGCGTACCGTTCGCCGGGCGTTGGAGCGAGGTGATCAACAGCGATGCGGACACGTATGCCGGTTCGAATTATGGCAATGGCGGGGGGGTATTCACCGAAGATGAACCGCATCATGGTCAACCGGTGTCGCTGTCGTTGAATCTGCCGCCATTGGGCGTGCTGATTTTGCGTCCGCAAGACAGTTAACGGCGCCAAGGTGCTGGCGTCTATTGTCCGCGCTAGTGGCAGGGTGCCACAATGGCACCTTTGTCGCGGCAGTTGAATCAGGCGGTTTTCATGAATGGCCTTGGGCATGAGCAAGACCAGGATTGCGTTATTGAGGGGCAGGTGCGAACCGACCGTTTGCATCAGCTGTTTCGTCAGTCATTTGCCGCCATTTTCGGCAGTTATTTCGCGGCGGCGATGCTTTGCTGGCTGTGTTGGGACCGTTTTGACCACCAGGTCATGCAGGTATGGCTGGCGGTGCTGGCGGCGTCATCGCTGCTGCGGGTGAAAATGTTCCTCGAGTGGTTTCGCAGCCCCCACAGCGAGCGCACGCCGGAACGCTGGGAGCGCCGTTACTGGCTCACCTTGATACTGTCCGCGAGCATCTGGGGCGCCGGTGCCTTTGCGGTAATGCCCAGCGACGACCGGATGTCCCAAGTACTGGTGATGTTGTTTACCGTGGGCATGTCCGTCAGTGCTGTCTCGTGCTATTCGGCCTATCGCTACATGACCATGGTGTCCATGGGCCTGGTGTTGCTGCCGTGTACGCTGTGGCTGCTGTTTCAGCCGTCGTCGATGCAGGTCGGCGTGGCGATTGCGGTGCTGGTGTTTTCCTCGTTTGTGGTCAGTGCCTCGCGCAAGTTGTCCGGCGCCCTGGAAAAAGCCTTCCGCCTGACCAGGCAGATGGAACGCGCCCACACTATTTCCGCGCGCGCCGCACAGACCGATGAACTGACCGGGCTGATGAACCGCCGCGCGTTTTTTGAACATGCACAATTGCTGTACGCGCAGTGCCGTCTCAACCGGCAGCCGCTGTGCGCGTTGATGATCGACATGGACCACTTCAAGGAAATCAACGATACCTACGGCCACCAGGCCGGCGACCAGGTATTGCGGCAGATCGGCGGAGTGATCACCGCGTCGTTTCGCCAGGCCGATGTGTACGGTCGTCTGGGGGGCGAGGAGTTTGCGGTGTTGCTGCCCAATACCTCGCTGGAAACCGCCCGGGGTATCGCTGAGCAGTTGATCAAGGCCATCTCCTGCATGGCTTCCGAACCTGTGCAGGGCATGACCGCCAGTCTCGGCGTGGCGTCGACCTGCACCTTGGATGGCGACCTGCACGCGTTGATGAACACCGCCGACAAGGCGCTATACCGCGCCAAGGCCCTCGGCCGCAATCAAGTGGCCGTGGCGGAGTAGGGCTCAGTCCTTGAACATGGCCTTGGCCAGCACCCGCGCCACCTGGTCGGCGGAGTAGGGCTTGGCGAGGAACTCGAACCCTTCGTAGCCGCTTTCCGCGAGTTCTTCGCTGTAGCCGGAGGTGAGTACCACCGGCAGGTCGGCGCGACGTTGGCGCAGGAGCCTGGCCATCGCCACGCCGGTCATGCCCGGCATCACCACGTCGGAGAAAATCGCGTCGAAAGCCGCGGCATCCGGACCGGCCAGCGCCAGCGCCTGTTCGGCATCGGTCGCCCAGGTGGTCTGGTAACCGAGGTCCTGGAGGATCTGGTTGGCGAAACGGCCTACGTCCAGGTTGTCTTCCACGATTAGGATGTTGCGCAGGGTCGTGTCGTGGGGCGGTGCCGGGTCACTAGGGGAGGGCTCGTGGCGGGCGTCCTCCGGCTCGACCTCGGGCAGGTACAGGGTAAACACCGTGCCCTGGCCAAGACGGCTGGCCACGTCGACATTGCCACCGGACTGCTTGGCGAAGCCGAACACCTGTGACAACCCCAGGCCCGTGCCTTTGCCCACGGCCTTGGTGGTAAAGAACGGCTCGAAAATGCGCTCGAACGTTTCCCCCGGAATGCCGCTGCCGGTGTCGGCCAGGGCCACCGTGACAAACGGCTGGCAGGCTTGGGCATCGCCCCGGATGCGCGGCATCGCATCCAACGTGTCCACGCGCAGGGTCAGGGTGCCCTGGCCGTCCATGGCATCGCGGGCGTTGAGTGCGATATTGATCAGCGCGGTTTCGAACTGGCTCGAGTCGACCCGGACATGGCACGGCCGCTCGGGCAATTGAACCTGCACATGAATGCGCGCACCGGTGACACTCTCGAGCATCTCGCCAATGTCCTTGACCCGCTGCGCCACATCGAAGACTTCCGGGTTCAGCGGTTGGCGGCGCGCGAACGCAAGTAACTGGCTGGTCAACTTGCTGGCGCGCTCGACGGTGTCGGATACCGCGCGCATGTAGCGTTGGCGCCGTTCTTCGGACAGCCCGGGCTGACGCAAAAAGTCCACCGACGAACGAATGATGGTCAGCAGGTTGTTGAAGTCATGGGCCACGCCGCCGGTCAATTGGCCGATGGCTTCGAGTTTCTGCGATTGACGCAACGCCGCTTCGGCCTGGGCCAGCGCAGCGGTGCGTTCTTCCACACGCTGCTCGAGGGTGGCGTTCAATTCGGTAAAGGCCGCCAACCCTTCGCGCACGGCGGCATCGGCGCGCACCCGTTCGATGTGCGCCCAGGACCGTTCGGTGACTTCGGCCAACAGCGCCAGGTCATACGGCGACCAGGTCCGCTCTGCTGTGCTGTGAACCGCCATCAAGGCCGTAAGACGACCGTGTTTGATCAGTGGTATGCAGATCGTGGCGGTGATGCCCAGGGTCTGGAACGCCGCGGCTTCCTGCGCGGGCAGTTCGAGCCGGTTGTTGCCGATCACCAGCGGCTCACCGGCCCGCAGGCACCTGGCCGCGGTCTGCCCGAAGGCCTGCAGGCGGTAGTGGCCGACGATGCTGGGCGAGCCGGGAGCCGTCCAGTTGTCACGGATGGTGAAGCCGTCTTCATCGGCGTCCATATCGGCGTAGGCGCAGATGGACACTTGCAGGTGCTGCGCCAGCAGGTGCGTGGTGGCGGTCACGATGGCTTCGGCATCGGTGGCATTGGCGACCGTGCTGCCGATGGTATCCAGCACCGCAAGGCGGCGCGAAAGGAACACCGTGGCGGTGGTTTCGGTCACGGTGTCGAGCATGCCGACGACGTGGCCCCGCGGGTCGCGGATCGGGCTATAGCAGAACGTGAAGTACGCTTGTTCCGGCGCCGCGCCGCGTTCGATCACCAGCGGGAAGTTTTCGATATAGGTCGCATGGCCCTGGAAAGCCGCATCGGCGATGGGGCTGATGTCGTCCCAGACCTCGCTCCAGATCTCGCTGAATGGACGCCCCAGGGCATAGGGTTTATTGCCCAGTATCGGAATGAACGCGTCGTTATAGAGGGTCGTCAATTGAGGCCCCCACACGATGGCTTGGGGGAAACTTGAAGCAAAGCACAGCGCCACGGTGGTCTTGAGCACATCCGGCCAGTGTTCCAGCGGACCCAGGGGCGTACTGGCCCAGTCGTGCTGGCGTACCCGCTCGGCCATGTCGCTGCTGCTTTGCAGCCAATTCATCATCGGGTGAACACCTTGTTTGCCACGGTCTGTTTGGATGCCTGATGCGTCAGGCCAATAAGCAACAGACAGAAATGATTGCTGCCGGTTCAGCGCAATTATCCATGAGATGGCACTTTGATGCTTCACCCGCTGGGATAGATCTCATCGCGGGTGTTCACTTACTGTTGTGTTCCGAACACCGCTGTCCAATAAATGCCTGCATCGCTCTTCGGGTCCATGGCGTAGGCGGCGCCCAATTCACGGAATTGCGGGTTCATCAGGTTGGCGCAATGGCCGGGGCTGGCGAGCCAGCCGTCCACCACTTTGCGCGGGGTGTCGAGGCCGGCCGCGATGTTTTCGCCGATGTTCTTCGCGCTGTACCCGGCCAGCTCGGCACGGTCGCCCGGGGTGCGGCCGTCGTGGTCCAGATGGTCGAAGAAATTGCCGTTGGCCATGTTGCGTGTGTGGCTGTTGGCGGCACTGGCCAAGGTGTCGTTCCACGACAGTGGCGTGGTCGCGGTGAACGCCTGGGGACCGCATTGGCGCGGTTGTGTGCGGGCGGCGTTGATCAGGTTCAGCAATTGCCTGCCTTCGGTCTGCCAATCGCCCAGGCCGCTGGACAGCAGTGGGCGGGCGAGCACGATGCGCCAGTCCTGGCCGCTGTTGCTCACGCCGATGTCGACGAATTGCGGGTCCAGCACCACGCGGCAGAAACTCTCGCGCACGGCTTTCATGGCCGCCTGGGCATCCTTGGGCCCGGACAGGCTGATTGCCTGCACGTTGACCATCGGGTACGCCGCGCGGGCCAGGGCCTGCTGCAAGTCGCCGACATTACTGGCCGGCAGCACCAGGCGTGTATCGCTGGCCAGCGGTGGCAGTTCCTGGGAACCTTGGTCGCCGCAGCGTTGCACCTGGCTGCGGTAAGCGTTGATCTGTTGCACTAACTGACTTTCTTCATTCGCCATCGCGCTGGCGCAGAACACCAGGCTGGCGGCCAGCGTCGTCAGACCCATCATCAATGACAGCACGCGCATGGACGTTACCCTTGAACTTGAAAGTGCCCATGATGCGCGATGTAGGGGCGTCCATGCACCCGTTGGTCCGAACTTTTTTCCTCGGGTTTTGAATGCCGGATGTTCACGGCCCTGGTCATGCAAGGCAAACGCCACCACCCGCCGCGCTGGCATGGCGAGGATGATCAACCCGCAATGAATGAGGATATTCAGCTCACGCCAGCTGACGCGCGGGTTGTCGCCGCCATGCCATGGCGCTGGCGAGCAGGATCAAAGCGAACGCTGCGGTAAAGGTTGCGTGCAGACCGTCAGCCACGGATTGCGGCGTGGCATGGGTGACATCGGGAGTGGTCCAGGCAAACATCGCGCCCAATGCCGACGCACCGAAAATCAGCCCCAGGTTGCGTGACAGGTTCAGCAGGCCTGAGATCGTGCCTCGGCGTGCCGCATCGGCTTCGCTCATCACCGCAGTGTTGTTGGCGGCCTGGAACAGGCTGTAGCCCGCCGTCAGCGTAATCAGTGAGGCAAGATAAGTGACCAGCCCGGACGCAAGGCACAGCGACAGGGCGCCACTGCCGCAGACAGCCAGTCCCACGAGTGTCATGACGTGGCTGCCAAAGCGTTCGCTCAGACGACCGGCCGGAATGCCGGTGAGCGCCGCGACACCAGGGCCGACGGCCATTGCCAGGCCTATCCCGGCCGGATCGAGCCCAAGCCCTCGGGACAAGTAGAACGGCCCGACGACAAAGGTGGCCATGATCACCGCCGACACCAACGCACTCATCGCCAGGCCGGCGCGCAACGAGGTCGACTGCAATGAGCGCCAAATGCCGGTGCCGCTGGCCAGCGGCGCGGGCGGCTGATCCACCGGCAAGTAGCGCCAGGCGAGGGCGGCCGCGAGCAAGCCCAGCGGCATCCCCACCAGAAACAGCGCGCGCCACCCCCACACACTGAGCAACAGGCCGCCCACGCCGGGGCCCATGGCGGTACCGACGGCTGACATCGTGCCGAGCAAGCCCATGACACGCGCAATGCGCGCTTGGGGGACGGTGTCGCCGACCATCGCTAACGTCATCGCCATCATGATCGCCGCGCCCAAACCTTGCAGGCTGCGCGCCGCAATCAGCCACCGCAGGCCAGGCGCGACACCGCATAACCCGCCGGCCAAGGCGAACAGCAGCAAGCCGGCGATCAACAGCCGCCGTCGCCCCAGCCGATCGCCCAGGCGCCCGGCATTGACGATGACTGCCGTGATCGCCAGCAGGTAGGTGAGCACCACCCATTGCGTCGCGTGAAAGGATGCATTGAAGGCCTGCGCTAGGCTGGGCAGGCCGACATTGGCAATGCTGGTGCCAAGGGCGGCCAGCAACATGGACAGGCACAGGCTGACAAGACCGCCACGGGAAGAGGTATGCATGGAAGATTCCTTGAATGAACGCAACTGTCGCAAATCTACGGCGTGGCCTAACATGGCGGAAGACGCATGAGTTGCACTAAATACCTGCATATGACGCCTGCCATGGAGCGCTGATGCCCGATCTCAATTTGCTGATCACCCTGGATGTATTACTCGCCGAAGGCAGTGTCGCCCGTGCGGCCAAGCGCCTGCGGTTGAGCCCTTCGGCCATGAGCCGGGCGTTGGCGCGCTTGCGTGCGACCACCGGCGACCCGTTGCTGGTCCGCGCTGGCCGTGGCCTGGTGCCGACGCCCCGGGCGTTGGCACTGCGCGAACAGGTCAGCCAACTGGTGCAGGGCGCCCAGGCGGTGTTGCGCCCGGCGCAAGCGCTGGAGATGGCCCACGTGGTCCGCACCTTCACCCTGCGAACCAGCGAGGAGTTTGTCGAAGGCTTCGGTTCGGCGTTGCTCGCCCGCCTCGCCGAGGACGCCCCCGGCGTGCGCCTGCGCTTCGTCAGCAAAACCGACAAGGACACTGCGCAACTGCGCGAAGGCCGCGTCGACCTGGACATCGGCGTGGTCGACCCCACGGCCAGCCCTGAAGTGCTGACCCAGGCGCTGTTTCGCGATCGCCTGATCGGCGTGGTGCGCAGCGGCCATCCCCTGAGCCAAGGCGAGATCAGCGCTGCACGGTTTGCCGAGGGCCGACACCTCTACGTATCGCGGCGCGGCCAGGACCGCGGCCAGATCGACGACGTCCTCGAAGCCCAGGGCCTGACGCGGCAGATCGGCAGCATCGTCGCGAGTTTTTCCAGCGCCATCGCCCTGGCACGCAACACCGACCTGATTGCCTCGGTGCCCGAGCGCTATACCCCAGACCGGCGCGACCTGTTCTGTTTTGCGCTGCCGGTGGCGTTACCCGCGTTTACCGTGGCAATGCTCTGGCACCCACGGTTGGACGCCGATCTGGCCCATCGTTGGTTGCGCGGGTGTTTGCGCGAGGTGTGCGGACGATGACAGTGCGGCCCGTCCCCGGGGGGATGTGCATGCGAGCCGCCAGGCGTGCAGAGCATGGCGGGTATGCCTATCGATCCCGAACCTGCTGCAACAGGTACAATCCCATCTGCCTTGACGCGAAACCCCAGGAATTTGCATGTTCAGCCTTACCCGCTACACCACGCCGTGCCCCGAACCGGTCAACAGCCAGATCCTGCAGATGGTGGTCGACAACCTCACCGACATCAGCAGCGTCGCGCTGCCGCCGAGTAACCTGCTCTACAACATTTACCAATATGCCATCGGCTTTGAGGTGCATTTGTACCTGCAGGCGCTGGACGGGTCGAAGGGGATCGCGGTCGAACTGATCGTCGCGACGTCTGCGCAAGACCCGGAAAAAGTCATTGGGTTTTTGCTGTACTTGCCGGTCAAGGACGACCCAGAAGCCTGCGGTGTGGCGTTCATGGCCGTACAGGCAGGCAACCGGCGCCAGGGCGTGGCGCGGGGCATGATGCAAGAGGTGCTGGCACGTTATCCTCACGCCGAACTGGCCTGCGCCGTGGACAAAGTGCCGGCCTTCGCGGCGATGGGCTTTCAGGTGCGCGGCGCGCGCGGCACGCAGGTGCTGATGAACACCCGCGCCTACGCCACCGATGGCTTGATGGGCGTGCTGGATGTGGCCGCTATCTATAGCTCATTGGAAGTGCGGCAGATTCATACCTACCTGCTGCAAAAACATGGCAAGCGCGCCATGGTAGATGCCGAGAAGCAACGTGACCGGCACCTGGATCAACTGGCGCACAAGGTCCGCTTGTTTGTGCAGGAGCGAGGCTGAAAAACGCCTCTCAACGGGCGCTGCGCGCCCCGCGATTGACCATTGCCAGAATGGTCGCCAGCAACTCCTGTTGCGCCTCTTCACGGCTGAGCTCACCGCTGGCCGCCGCATGAGACAAGGCCTCCGCCGCCCCGAGCATGGCCCGCAGCCCGGCCTGGGACACGCTGCCGCCCGGCGCGAAGGGGGCCATGACGTCGCGGCACTTATCGAGAAAGAGCGCTTCGTACTTGCGCTTGAGGCTTTCCAACTCCGGTGAGCTGCTCAGCGCCGCGATCACCCCCGGAATTTCCCGGCCCTGCAACAACACGCAGTCGACATAGGATGAGGCGATCACCCACGCGCGATCTTCCAGGGTCGGGCTGCTGGCTTCGAGGGCGTCGGCAAGCACCTGATTCTGGCGCCCATCGAAATCCTCATACAACGCCGCCAGCAACCCCGCGCGGGTAACGAAATGGTCATAGACCACCGGCTTGGTCACGCCCGCTCGTTCCGCCAGGTGGCCGAGGGTCAGGGCTTCGGTGCCTTCTTCACGCACCAGTTGCCAGGCCACGTCCAACAATTGGCGCAGACGATCTTCACGCGACAGGCGACGACGCGGGGCAGGGGATTCACTGCTTGACATGCTTATATACCAAAAGTAACTTACCAAAGGTAACTTAAGCCCAGCATAAACCCAATGGGAGTCACTGTCATGCACGCACTGATCGTTGTAGCTCATCACGACCCGCAATCCCTCACCCACAGCCTCGCCGCGCAAGTTGCCGCCGGGCTGAGCGCGTCTGGCCATACTTTCGAAATCGCCGACCTTGCCGCCGAAGGCTTCGACCCGCGCTACAACGCTGCCGACCAGCGCGTACATCGCACCCGCGCCGAACCGCCGGCTGACGTCGCCGCCGAACAAGCCCGCATCGACCGCGCCGACGCCCTGGTCTTGGTGTTCCCCATTTACTGGTGGTCGCTGCCAGGCCTGCTCAAGGGGTGGATCGACCGTGTGTTCGTCAACGGCTGGGCGATCGACTACGGTCCCGACACTCCGGTGGTGAAGAAACTGCGGCACTTGCAGGTTCACCTGCTGGCCCTCGGTGCTGCCGATCAAAGCGCGTTTGAGCGCCATGGTTATGCCAAGGCCATGCACACGCAGATCGATTACGGGATCTTTGATTACTGTGGCGCGCAGGTGCTGACGTCAGCGTTGCTGCTGGAGTCGGAAAGCGGCCAGGTGCAGGTGCATCTGGATCACGCCAAGGCAGTGGGCCAGGGTCTGTTCGAAACCGAGACGGTTGCCGGATGATTTTGTTGCGAGCAGGGAACCAGAAACCGTTGGACAACCAATCAAGGCGTTCACAATCACTGGAGATTTGATAATGACTTCAATTTCTGCTGTATCTGGATCCGCACCGATTGCTCCTCCCATTGACACATCCCAGGGAAAACCCACGCAAGATCAAGTGAGACAAGAGCAGGAAAACAATGCGAACCAAGACAGTCCGTATCCAAATCTATCGAATGGCGACCTGCAAAACTTGACCTTTGATCAACACAATACGCTCGATAAATATCCCAATATGAACTTTCAGCAAGTGGTGGATGCACATGGGAAAGAGTTTCCAAATATATCGCCTAGAGAAGTTCAAGATTTGAACTCCGAGCAAGTGGACAGGCTTATCAAGTATCCCACTATGACTTACCAAGACGTGCTTAATGGGCATGGCGTGAAAGGCGGCGATAATTTCATCTGGTAACTACGTTAGTTGCGGCACGCCTCAGGCCTGGAGCAGCAGCTTGGTGGCGATGCACTGAAAGGACCGACTAGAGTCCAAGCAGGTCATGTGCATCCAGCAGCCGGTAGGCAATCTCCGGTCGTTTCTCCAGGCCTCGGCGAATCGCCGCCGGGATCGATTGCCGGGTCTTGCGGCACAGGCCGGGCAGTTCGTCGATGACGATCTGAATCCCGCGCATGCTCTTGACCTCGGTGTGCCCCGGCGCGACCTGCACGCGGATACCCAATAGCGCGTACATGCGCTGCTGCATGTGTTCGAGGTCTTGCAGGCTTTGCAGGTCTTCCAGGCGTTCGATCAGGCGTTTTTCTTCCTGGCGCGTCAGGTTGAGGATGCGCAGGTCGGCGCCTGGGGTTTGCAGCAGCTGTTCGCGGTCACAGACACAGGCGCCGGGCGGGCAGGGTTGGCGAATGTTCATGATCAAGCCCTCCCCATCTCGACGCCGCGGACTCAGTAGCGCAGGGCGACACCCAGGCTGCCCAGTGCCTTCCAGTAGTCAGGATAGGTCTTGGCCACGCAGTCCGGGTCCTGAATACGAATACCCGAGACCTTCAGTCCGGCCAGGGCGAAACACATGGCGATGCGGTGATCGGCGTGGGTGTCGATCAGTGCAGTGCAGGCCGTGCCTGCCAGTGCCGGATCGCTGGCCACCAGCAGGTCATCGCCTTCGATGCGGGCCAGGCCTGGGCGGATCTGGTTGAGGCCGTCGTGCAGCGCCTGCACGCGATCACATTCCTTGACCCGCAGGTTGGCCAGTTCGGTGAAGCGCACCGGGCTGTTGTTGAACGCGGCCAGCACGGCAAGCGTCGGGATCGCGTCCTGCATTTGCGAACCCACCACCGTGGCCTGCATGTTCGGGAACTGTGCGATCAGCGCCTGGGCCTTGGCGTCCGGCTGGGTGAAGTCGTGTGCGGCGACGCCGATATCGATGTGCCCGCCGGTCAGCACTTCAGCCGCCCACAGGTAGGTGGCGGCGGAGGCGTCCGGTTCGATCAGGTAGTCATGGGCGGTGTAGCCGCTGGGAGCGACGCGCCAGGTGGTGTCGTCGACCACCTCGACCTGCGCGCCGAATGCACGCATGCAGTCGAGGGTCAGGTCCACATAGCCGCGGGCGCCGATGTCCTTGCCGGTCAGCGCCACTTCAATCGGCGCTGCGCCGCAGGCCGCGAGCATCAGCAAGGCCGATACGTATTGGCTGGACAGACCGCCGTCGATCTCAAAGCGCTTGGCCTGGACCTTGCCCACGCCATGCACGGTAACCGGCGGGCAACCGGTCGGGCTGTCGACCTGGATGCCGTTCTGGCCGAGGGTGGCGAGCAGCGGGCCGATCGGGCGTTTGCGCATGTAGTCGTCGCCGTCCAGCACCACGGTGCCTTGCACGGTGGCGACGGCGGCGGTGAGAAAACGCATCGCGGTGCCGGCATTGCCGAGGAACAGCGGCTGCGCAGGCAATTGCAGTTGGCCTTGGCCCGTGACCACGAAGGTGGTGTCGTCCGGCTCGTCGATGATCACGCCCATCTGGCGCAGGGCCACCGACATGTGCCGGGTGTCATCGCTCTTCAACGCGCCGCTGAGGCGGCTGGTGCCCTTGGCCAGGGCGGCGAGCAACAGCGCGCGGTTGGTAATGGATTTGGAGCCGGGGGGCGCGACCTTGCCATTGAGGGGGAAAGTGGGCGGTGTAACGGTCACGGTTTTCTGCGAACTCAAGGTACAAGGCTCCTGATTCAAGGCAAGGTGGCACGGAGTGGCCGACGGGCGGACCCGAATAATCGGGCATAGACGTCACGCTTGTCGAGGCTTAGCGCTGGGCGAGCGAGTAATCATGCAGCGCCCGCGCCGCCGGTTCGATCTCGCTGACGCGCTGCTGATGCGCCTGTACATCGAGGTCCGCCGGCAGTTCGAAGTTGTCCTGTTCGGCGCACCAGGAGATTTTCTCCAGCAGTGCGGCCTGTTCGGCGGGCAGTTCAGGCCAGTTGCCGATAGCGGCGCCACGGATATAGCCAAAGCACCATTCTTCGGCGAGGGTCAGGGTCTGGCCCTGATGCTCCGTGTCGTCGAAGCGCGCCCGGAAACCTTTGGCGTCGGTGGCCAGTTGGGCGGCGCGGGCGTTCATGTGGCGAACGCACAGTTCGAGGAACTGCTTGGCTTCTTCGGCACTTTCCCACTGCGGGTTCTGCCCGCCCCAGATCGCCGGGAACCACTCGGCGATATCCACCGGTGCCGGGCTGGACACCAGTGCGCAGAAGTAACCATCGAGTTCGGCGAGGTTCAGCACCGAGTGGTCGTCACCGTACTTGAGCAGGGTTTCTTCGATCAGGTCGAAATCGGCGGGGGCCAGAGGTTGGGTGAGCATGGGGCGTATCCTTTAAACGTAGAGCGCCGCTGCGGCAGCGGCTTAAAGCGCGAAGGATGGCGCCTGAGGCGGTTTTTATCCAGCCTTTTCCAAGGCCGACGGCCCGTCCCGGATGAATTTTAGCAGTCCCGTTTTTGGCTGATGCGCCGTGGCTCACCCTTGTTATAGTTCGGCTCTTATTACTCGCCAGTCAGGGATCACTGCCATGTCCGAATACCAAGCCTTCGTCGTCGAGCTCATTGGCAGCGTTGCCCATGTGCAGATCAACCGCCCGGAAAAGATCAACGCCATGAACGCGGCGTTCTGGACCGAGATCATCGATATCTTCCGCTGGGTCGACGACACCGACGCCGTGCGCGCCGTGGTGCTCAGCGGTGCCGGCAAACATTTCTCGTCCGGCATCGACCTGATGATGCTGGCCTCGGTGGCCAATGATTTTGGCAAGGACGTGGGCCGTAATGCACGCCTGTTGCGGCGCAAGATCCTCGAACTGCAAGCCTCGTTCAACGCCGTCGACACCTGCCGCAAGCCGGTGCTGGCCGCGATCCAGGGCTACTGCATCGGTGGCGCCATCGACCTGATCAGCGCCTGCGACATGCGTTACGCCGCCGAGGATGCGCAGTTTTCCATCAAGGAAATCGACATCGGCATGGCGGCCGACGTCGGCACCCTGCAGCGCCTGCCGCGCATCATCGGCGATGGCATGCTGCGCGAGCTGGCCTACACCGGTCGCCAGTTCGGCGCCGAGGAAGCGCGCAGTATCGGCCTGGTCAATCGCGTGTATCCCGATCAGGAAAGCCTGTTGGCCGGCGTACTGGACATCGCCCGGGAAATCGCCGCCAAATCGCCGATTGCCGTGACCGGCACCAAGGCCATGATCAGCTACATGCGTGACCATACAGTCAATGACGGTCTGGAATACGTTGCCACCTGGAACGCGGCTATGTTGCAATCCAACGACTTGCGCGTGGCCATCGCGGCCCATATGAGCAAGCAGAAACCCGAATTCGTGGATTGACTGATATGATCCCAGGCTGGATTACCACCACACTGCTGGACAACCAAACCCCCGGCGGCTGGGCCGTCGCGCGCAGCCGCGAGGGTTTTTTACACGACACCAATGGTGCGCTGTTCCCGCGGGAATGGCTCAAGCGCCAGGACCTGGCGGTGTTCGCCGAACACGGCATCGGCCATCTTGACGGCGAGCCGGTGTACCTGCTCGAACTCAATGCCGCCAGCGACGTGCCTGGATGCAGTTGGCAAGGCCTGCGCGGCTTCATGCTGCAAGGCGATCATCGGCTGTACAAAGTGCTGGCCTATGCCGCGCAGATCGGCACCTGGGCGCGGGAACACCGTTTTTGTGGCAGTTGCGGTCAGGCCATGGTCCAGGTGCCTCGGGAGCGGGCGATGTTCTGCGAGGCTTGTGACCTGCGCAGCTACCCGCGCATCTCGCCGAGCATGATTGTGCTGGTGACCCGTGGCGACGAGATCCTGCTGGCGCGGTCGCCGCGCTTTGTCCCCGGGGTCTACAGCACGCTGGCGGGGTTTGCCGAGCCGGGTGAGTCGGCCGAAGACTGCCTGATCCGCGAAGTTCACGAAGAAGTGCAGCTGGAAGTCCGCAATATCCAGTACGTGGGCAGCCAGTGCTGGCCGTTTCCCCATTCGATGATGCTGGGCTTCCATGCCGAGTACGCCGGTGGCGATATCGTGCCCCAGGCCGATGAGATCGAGGACGCACAGTGGTTCAACATCCACGACTTGCCGCCGTTGCCGGCGTCACGCTCGATTGCGCGTTACCTGATCGACCTCTACGTGGCCCGTCGCTTAGGCCACGCTGAACCAGTGCTGCCAGGCTAGGCGCACCGTCAGGCCGAGGACCACGGTGATAAACACCGGACGAATGAATTTGGCGCCGCCGCTGATTGCGCTGCGCGCGCCAAAGAACGCGCCCACCATCACCGACACGCCCATGGCCAGCCCGACGATCCAGTCCACCGAACCGTTGATGATAAACACCGACAGCGCCGCCGCGTTGCTGACGAAGTTCATGCTGCGCGCCACGCCGCTGGCTTTGACCAGGTCGATGGGGTGCAGCAGCATCGTGCTCACCGTCCAGAACGCGCCGGTGCCGGGGCCGGCCACGCCGTCGTAGAAGCCCAGGCCGAAGCCTTGGGTGGCCTGCCATTTCTTCTTGATCGGTGCGTCGCCCTCCAGCGGCGCCTTGGGCGTGCCGCCGAACAACAGGTACAGGCCACAACCGAAGACGATCACCGGGAGCATCTTGTTCAGGGTTTCGGCGGGCAGGTAGTGGGCGACGATGGCGCCGGCCAGGGCGCCGATAAACGTACCGACGATGGCATGTACCCACTGGCGCGGGTGAAACAGCTTGCGTCGGTAAAAGGTGAAACTGGCGGTGGCCGAGCCGAAGGTGGAGCTGAGTTTGTTGGTGCCCAGTACCAAATGGGGCGGCATGCCGGCGGTGAGCAGGGCCGGGGTGGTGAGCAAGCCGCCACCGCCGGCGATGGCGTCGATGAAGCCGGCGATGAACGCAACGACGGCCAGGATGGCGAGGGTAGTGAGGTCTACGCTGAGTTCGAAGGGCATGGGCAGGGCTTATGGTTGGCAGGGCGCTATGCGAAAGGCGGCCATCTTACCTGCCCGGTGTACGCAAATCCAAATGTGGGAGGGCGCAAGCCTCCTCCCACATTCAAACGGTGCCGGCCTGGCTATTTGTGGGTGCCCAGCCACTCCAGCGCGGTGCGCCAGATGCAGATCCCGAGGAAGTACGCCGACATCAGCGACCACAACCCAAACGTCCACGGGTTGGTGTTCGGGTAATCCACCACCATCAAGAAGCTGCACAGCAACCACAGCGTGGTCACCGCGATGTTGATCGGCATGAACCGCTTGACCCGGAACGGGTGCAGGAACTTCATCGGCGTCACGGTCAGCAGCGCCAGGCCAATCACCGTGAGCAACGTCACCCACGCGTCGGGCTGGATGATATACACGCAGAGGGCTACCACGTTCCAGGCGGCGGGGAAGCCGACGAAGTAGTTGTCCTTGCTTTTCATGTTCACGTTGCAGAAGCAGAACAGCGACGACACCAGGATCACCGACACCGTGAACAGGTGGGTAAAGTCCGGCAGGTCGATATAGCGGTAGATAAACAGTGCCGGGATAAACACATAGGTCAGGTAATCGATCACCAGGTCCAGCACCGAGCCGTCAAAGCTGGGCAGTACCGTGCTGACATTCACGCGGCGGGCCAGGGAACCGTCGACGCCATCGACCACCAGTGCCAGGCCCAGCCACAGCAGGCACGCCTTGGGTGAGTTCTCCAGCAAGGCCAGCGTGGCCAGGAAGGCCAACACCACTCCGGTGGCAGTGAAGCCGTGGGCGCCCCAGGCTTTCAGTCTGGCTACATGCAGGGTCGATATCACGGGCGGTTCTCCAAAGGGTGAAACGGGGCAGCCGACGCTGTGGCAGCGTCGAGTCTGGCCAGGGGATGCAGGTATCGACCGGGAAGGGGAGGATAAGGTTCACCACCCCGGTGATTGCTTAGCGTAGCAAGCGTCGGACGTTTCGGCATCAGCCTTGGCGGAACACCAGGGCTTTCAAGCCGCTTTGCCGATCGATATCCGGGAATTCCGGCGGGTTTTCCAGCCGTTCGACAAAGCGCAGGCCCGGTGCTTCGCGGGTCACGCTGTCGATCAGGAAGTCCTCGCCGAACGCCGGGTCATTCATGCACGCCAGCACCGTGCCTTGTGGCGTGAGCAAATCCGGCAGGCGGCGCAGCACGCGCTGGTAATCCTTGGTCAGCAGGAAACTGCCTTTCTGGAAGGACGGCGGGTCGATGATCACCAGGTCATAGGGGCCGCTGTGGATGACCTTGGCCCAGGACTTGAACAAGTCGTGGCCAAGAAAGGTAACGCGGCTCAGGTCATGCCCATTCAGGCGATGGTTGTCGCGACCCCGGCTCAGGGCGCCGCGGGCCATGTCCAGGTTCACCACATGCTCGGCGCCGCCCTCGATGGCCGCCACGGAAAACCCGCAGGTGTAGGCGAACAGGTTGAGTACCTGCAGCCCCTTGGCCCGTTCGCGCACCCAGTTGCGGCCATAGCGCATGTCGAGAAACAGCCCGCTGTTCTGTTTTTTACCGAGGTCGATCAGGTAGCGCAGGCCGCCTTCGGTAATCGTCAGCTCATCGATCGCATCGCCCACCAGCCATTCGGTGGTGCTTTGCGGCAGGTAGCGGTGCTGCAGGGCTACCGTGTGGGCGCCGGACTGCGCCCATTCGAACTGAACCAGCAGCTGTTTCAGCGCGTCCAGGTGCGCCGCCTCCGGCTCCTTGAACAGCGCAACCAGCACCACGCCCTGCAGCCAGTCCACGGTCAGTTGCTCCAGGCCCGGCCAGCAACGGCCGCGGCCGTGGAACAGGCGCCGGGTTTCGGTCGGTGGCGTGGCCAGGGCGGTCAGCAGGTGGGCGTGCAGTGTGGCGAGGGCGTCGGGGTTCATCGTTGAGCGTCGTTCGTTGAGCGGGCGGCATTTTAAACACAATGGCGAGGTTTCGGGGGGTTGGAGCACAACGTGCTGGGAAACGTCTGATTGGCAGCGATTCATGCTCAAAATACGCTTTGGTACGCCTGACATCAGGCAAAAAATCCTCAGTCATCGACATAAACTGGAAAAAAAGCCTGGAGGTGCCCATGAACGGTTTTGCGAGCGCAGTGAATCACACCACAACGGATCAGCTCGCCGGTGATCAAATCGAGCAGGACGAGTGGCGCGACGCCCTGGCCTCGCTGGTGGCCAACGCCGGCCCCGCGCGGGCGCGGCAGATCCTCGACGTGCTGGCCCGTGAAGGCGGCGCCCCGCACATCGACTGGAAACCCCGTCACGGCACCCCGTATATCAATAGCATCAGCGTCGAGCAGCAGCCGGCGTTTCCCGGCGACCTGGCCACCGAAGAACGCCTGGCCTCGCTGGTGCGCTGGAACGCCCTGGCCATGGTGGTGCGCGCCAACCAGGCGTATGGCGAACTCGGCGGTCATATCGCCAGCTACGCCAGCGCGGCGGATTTGTTCGAAGTGGGCTTCAATCACTTTTTCCGTGCCCGCCACGACGGCTTTGGCGGCGACCTGGTGTTCTACCAGCCGCATTCCGCGCCGGGCATTTATGCGCGGGCGTTCCTGGAGGGGCGCCTGAGCGAGCAGGACCTGGCGCACTACCGGCAGGAAATCGGCGGGGCCAAGGTCGGCGCGCGCGGTTTGTCGAGTTACCCGCACCCGTGGTTGATGCCGGACTTCTGGCAGTTTCCCACCGGCTCCATGGGCATCGGCCCGATCAGCTCGATTTTCCAGGCGCGCTTTATGCGCTACCTGCAGCACCGCGGCTTGCAGGACACCACCGAGCGCCACGTCTGGGGCGTATTCGGCGACGGTGAAATGGACGAGCCGGAAAGCATGTCGGCCCTGACCCTGGCCGCCCGCGAAGGCCTGGACAACCTGACCTGGGTGGTCAACTGCAACCTGCAACGCCTCGACGGCCCGGTGCGTGGCAATGGGCGGATCATCGATGAACTGGAGGCGTTGTTCGGCGGCGCCGGCTGGAACGTGATCAAGCTGGTGTGGGGCTCGGACTGGGACGCCTTGCTCGCCAAGGACAGCGACGGCGCCCTGGTCAATACGCTGTCGCAGACCGTGGACGGGCAGTTCCAGACCTTCGCCGCCAAGGACGGCGCCTACAATCGCGAGCACTTCTTCGGCCAGAGCGCGTCCCTGGCCAGGCTGGTCGAGGGCATGAGCGACGAACAGATCGACCGCCTCAAGCGCGGCGGCCACGACATGGTCAAGATCCATGCCGCCTACCACGCGGCGCGGCGGGTCAAGGGCAAGCCCACGGTGATCCTGGCCCAGACCAAAAAAGGCTTCGGCATGGGCGAAGCCGGGCAGGGCAAGATGACCACCCACCAGCAGAAGAAACTCGATCGCGAGGCGCTGATCGCCTTCCGCAATCGTTTCCAGTTGCCGCTGACGGATGAGCAGACCGAGTCGTTGAGTTTCTTCAAACCGGCCGCTGACAGCCTGGAGTTGCGCTATCTGCATCAACGGCGCAACGCCCTGGGCGGCTATGTGCCCAGTCGCTGCCAGGCCGCCGCGCCGGTCAGTGTGCCGCCTCTGGCCGGTTACGCCGGCTTCGCCACGGCTGCCGCGGGTAAGGAAATGTCCACCACCATGGCCTTCGTGCGTATGCTCACCAACCTGCTCAAGGACAAGCACCTGGGGCCACGCATCGTGCCGATCGTCGCCGACGAGGCGCGTACCTTCGGCATGGCCAACCTGTTCAAGCAGATCGGCATCTACTCCAGCGTCGGCCAACGCTACGAGCCGGAAGATATCGGCTCGATCCTCAGCTACCGCGAAGCCACCGACGGGCAGATCCTCGAAGAGGGCATCAGCGAAGCCAGCGCCATCAGCTCCTGGGTCGCGGCGGCCACCAGCTATTCGGTGCATGGCCTGCGCATGTTGCCGTTCTACATCTATTACTCGATGTTCGGCTTTCAGCGCGTGGGCGACCTGATCTGGGCCGCCGCCGACCAGCGCGCCCGTGGCTTCCTGCTGGGCGCCACTGCCGGCCGCACCACCCTCGGCGGCGAGGGGCTGCAGCATCAGGACGGCAGCAGCCACCTGAGCGCCGCCAGCGTCCCCAACTGCCGTGCCTACGACCCGGCGTTCGCCGGGGAGTTTGCGGTGATCCTCGACCACGGCATGCGCCAGATGCTGGAGCATGATGTCGACGAGTTCTACTACGTGACCCTGATGAACGAAAACTACCCGCAGCCGAGCCTGCCCGAGGGGGTGGAAGCGGCGATCATCAAAGGTATGTACCGCTTGCAGGGCGCGCCTGACGCCCAGGTGCGCCTGCTCGGTTCGGGTACGCTGGTGCGTGAAGCCCAGGCGGCTGCGCAGCTATTGGCGGACGATTGGCAGGTGGCGAGTGAGGTCTACAGCGTGACCAGCTTCAGCGAACTGGCACGGCAGGCGCGGGAGGTGGAGCGTTGGAATCGCTTGCATCCGCAGGCGATCCAGCGCGTCAGTCATGTGAATGATTGCTTGCCCAAGGGCGCCCCGGTGGTTGCAGTGTCGGACTACGTGCGGGCGGTGCCGCAGATGATTGCTTCGTACCTGGATTCCCCCTACACCGTACTCGGCACCGACGGTTTCGGGCGCAGCGATACACGGGCGGCGTTGCGGGATTTTTTTGAGGTCGATCGCCATCACCTGGTGTTGGCGGCGCTAACGGCATTGGCGGAGCAGGGCAGTCTGGCGCGCAAGGTGTGCCAGCAGGCGATTGAACGCTATGGCCTCCAGGCGGAGCGTGCAGCGTCCTGGACCTAAATGTGGGAGGGGGCTTGCCCCCGATTGCGCCGGGTCAGTGCCCCATAAGCTGACTGACACACTGCTATCGGGAGCAAGCCCCCTCCCACATTTAGAGCGTGGCGATCAGGGCTGGCCCAAAGGCCTCTTTCAAGAACACGGGGGCGATATACCGCTGGTAATGCGCCTCGGACAGCAGGAAAAACTCGCGATCAATTCCATCGCGCAAATCCGCCAGGCTGTGCTCGCGAAATTCCGGCAGCAACACCAGGCCATATGCCTCCAGCCTGGTAATCACCCGCGCACCCCGGGCGATCAACTGGTAGGCCCAGCAGTACGGCGACTGGTGCGGCATAAAGCGAATCTTGCGGCTTTCCAGTTGCTGGCGCAGGCGCTGTGGGTCGAACACGTCCAGCTTGGAGGCCATCACCTGCACCAGCAGTTGCTCAAGGCGCAGCCACACCGCCTGTTTTTCCTCGGCGTTGTAGCCATTCCACTGGATGACTTCATGGTGATAACGCTTGCACCCGCGGCAGACCAGATCACCGTAAACGGTGGAGCACAGGCCGACGCAGGGGGTCTTGATGGTTTGATTGGGCATAAAAAAACATCGACAGGTGAAACAACACGGCCCCTGAAGGGGCCGTTTTTTTCAATCAATCCCAGCTCAACGCACCGCCAGTCTGGTACTCGATCACACGGGTCTCAAAGAAATTCTTCTCTTTCTTCAAGTCCATGATCTCGCTCATCCATGGGAACGGGTTAGTCGTCCCTGGATACT